>Ga0075864_137_pt1 | contig 5408 bp, 7 predicted proteins | sample RifGroA1_FD_67966 | JGI IMG/M metagenome (GOLD analysis project Ga0075864, IMG submission 67966) | Parcubacteria bacterium GW2011_GWA1_36_12 | reverse complement strand
ATACAATAATATTAATCAATAAAAAAGAGAAGATTCATGTATATATATTGCTCGATCAAAATATCATTATAACTCCAAAATTTCTTTTCTATTATTCAGCGAGTTGTAATATCTCTCTAAATCATCATGTCTTATCTCCAAAGTTTCTGTATTCACATTAGGATGAAACCCAACAATTTCAGCATCCCAAACTTCCTTTTCAATTATTAGCATAACTTGAGCAGAATAAACCGCTCCAAATATGCTGACACTTCCAGGAGCAAGATTTGTTTTTTCTTTCAGCTCTTCCGCAGAGCCAAATCTCAATTTCTTCACTTCAAGATGCTTTTCCAGCTTCTTAATATCAAGCCGTTTATGTGCAGGCAGACCCACAAGATAAACCCTGCCTTTATCATCTTTCAAAAAAAGAGTTTTGCAGTGCAATCCCGGAATATTTCTTATTTCTTCATTTTTGCTTGATTCTGCAACAGTAAATACCGCCTCATGCCTATGGAGAATGCAATTAACCCTGTTCTTCTCTAAATATTCTTCCAATAACTCATCCATTGTTTAGCCTGCGCAGAATACTTTATAAAACAAGCTATTGTTATACAAAAATGAAACACGAATACGACTTCGGCATAATCGGCGCAGGCGGAACAGGACTCGCTGCCGCAATGTATGGCGCCCGTTTAGGCTTAAAGACTCTATGCCTTGGCTCTTCCCACGGCTCCGAGCTTCCAATCGGCGGGGTAATAACAACCACAAATATCGTTGAGAATTATCCCGGATTTATCCGCCTCACAGGGCAGGAGCTTGCAGAAAAGCTAAAGGCTCACGCAGAATCTTATGACCTCGTAACAATAAAAGAAGAAAAAGTTCTTGAAGTTAAAAAGGAGAAAAATCTTTTTGCAATAAAAACAGAAAGCGCAGGTTATACTGCAAAAACAATTCTCATCGCAACAGGAACAAAATGGCGCAAGCTCGAAGTTCCTGGCTCAAAAGAGCTTGAAAATAAGGGCGTAGCTTACTGTGCATTATGTGATTCTCCGCTTTATAAAAATAAAATTGTTGCAGTTGTCGGAGGCTCGGACAGCGCTGTAAAAGACGCTTTAGTTTTGGCAGAGCACGCAAAGCACGTCTATATAATTTATCGCGGAGAGCAAATACACCCAGAGCCAATTAATTTAGCCCGCGTCAAGCAAAATAAGAAAATAGAAGTCATCAATAATGCAAATATTCTTGAAATTAAAGGCAGAGATTTTGTCGAGTCACTTATTCTGGATAAGCCATACAAAGGAAGCAAAGAGCTAAAGCTCAATGGCGTATTCGTAGCCATAGGTCATATTTTTCTTTCAGACCTTGCGAAACCCCTCGGCGTCAAGTTAAACGAAAAAGGCGAGATAATAATCAATCACAAAACTTCTGAAACAAACATCCCCGGAGTTTACGCCGCCGGAGACGTCGCTGACAAGCCCTTCAAGCAGTCCAAGCAGCATATTCAGCTTACGAATATCTAAGCAACGGTAAAGTTAGAGCGAATTAGGTTAAAACTAACTTTATAGTGGTGACAACATAGAAAGATTTAAATACCCGTTATTTGTATAAAAAGCATGACAGAAGTACAGACAGAACAAGGAGTTCAAGCAAGGAAAATTGGAAATGTAGAAGGATTGGGAGATATCTATCGGATAGATGCCCTTCCCTTAGATAGACAAATCACTGTTTGTGAAGCCGTAGGTATTGGTCATCCTTATCTGCCAGATGTATCAGAAGCAGCACGCATCAGACTAGCAGGTGTTTCTGATAACTGGACAAGAACCTCTATCGTGCCTGTAGCAGTTAAGGGTGCAAGGACTATGCTAACTAAAAGTCCTTTACTGATGAATCTTATAATGGCTGGCTTGGCTGTTAAAGCTCATAGAAGGGGAGAATATTTAGAGATTCCAGGAATATATGATGTTGTCAGGCAAATAGCAGAGCAGGAATCTGGAAAAGAGCCAGAAGATAGAACAGCACTTGCTGTTTCGCAAGAAGGGGATTTTAATTTAACTCCAGAATCAGAAGTAGCGCGATTTTTATTTGAAAGAGCAAATTCTGCTTACTTTGGAAATAAGACTAATGGGACAATTCCCTTTTTTAATCTTTCAACTGATTCTATGGGAGGAGTTGCTAACTATTTGTGGTTCGGCGACCCGCAGTACAGGTCTGACCTCAGCTGCAGGTACGGGGACTTGGGCAGCGGCAGCGGCGCTTTCGGGGTGCGTCGTGTTTCGTCTGGCGAAGCCAGCGCAGAAAATTCAGGGTATTCCTTAACTGAAATTGCAAGAGCGCACTCTACAACTATTCCTGCTGTTTTAAAAGATATCGGATTAGGAGCCTTAGGCGAGTTGGTTACAAGACCTCTTGCTAAGGGATTAATGGAAAAGCTTAGAGGGCAATAAGTATATTAATTGAGTTTTCTCTTTAATTTTGCCTCGACCGCTCTTATTTATGAAAGAGTTAAAGAGGCCACACGCCAAATTGTTAAGGCTTATTACATTCATATAGGCTATAAAATACAACGGCTTCATTAGTGGGGCTGTGGTGATACAGTAATAATCTTGGCTACAAAGCTTGTGGTTCAACAACCCGCAGAACAGGTCTAACCTCAACTGCAGGAACAGGAACTTGAACAACGACAACAACGCTTTCGGAATGACTTCAGGTCGAGGATAATACTATGGATATTTCATATGATTATCTCTGCTCTGTTGCAAATCTGACTCTTGCATGGAGAAAGGCGCGAAAAGGAAAAACCAGAAAAAGAGATGTTGTTGAATTTGAAAGAAATTTAGAAAAAAATCTACTTGCTTTGCATCAAGAATTAAAAAATAAGAGTTATCAACCGATGCCCCTGACAACTTTTGTTTTACGAGACCCAAAGACAAGGATAATTTCAAAATCCAACTTTAGAGATAGAGTCGTCCATCACGCGCTTATTAACGTTATAGGGTATATCTTTGAAAAAGGATTTATTTATGATTCCTGTGCCAATCAAATTGGCAAGGGCACTTTATTTGCATTAAAAAGATTTGAGCATTTTAAAAGGAAAGTCACAAGAAGCAACAAGCATTTCGCCTTCTGCTTAAAAGCAGACATCAAGCATTATTTTCAGGAAGTTGACCATGATATTCTTATCGTGGCAATCAAACGAAAAATAGCGGATGAAAACGTTATCTGGCTCATAAACCAAATATTGAAAAATAATGCGAACTTTGGAATGAAGAGAGAGAGAGAAAGAGTTAATAGAGCGGATTCAACCGAAAGGTATGCCTTTGGGAAATTTGACTTCGCAGTTTTTTGCTAATATCTACTTGAATGAGATGGATTATTTTGTCAAGCATGTTTTGCGAGCTAAATATTACATTCGTTATGTTGATGATTTTGTTATCTTGCATACTTCGCAAAAGCAATTAGAAAAATGGAAAATAGAAATTAATAACTTTTTGAGAGAAAAATTAAGATTAGATCTTCATTCTCAAAAATCTCGCATTATTCCTTTATCAAGAGGAATTGACTTTGTGGGATTCAGGAATTTCGCTCATTTTAGGCTGTTAAGAGCGAGGAATATAAAGAAGATGATGCGCAAGATTAAGCTTTTTTCTGAAGGAGAGATTACTTATCAAATACTGATGGAAAGTTTTCAGGGTTGGCAGGCATACGCGAAATGGGCAAACACTCTAAAATTGAGAAGAAAAATAGCAAGAGAGATTTACACTATAAAAAAGAGAATCATGCAAGAAAAGAAAAACCCCCAAACCCTGAAAACATTCAGCATCCACAACATTTATAAGTACGTATTTAATACGTATTATATGCAAAACGTTACGAAGTTCATCCACAGAGTATCAAAGGGCAGCAGGTTTAATCAGATTTATGTGCCAAAAGAATACGAGCAAGTCTTTCAGGAAGGCGATATTGTGCAAGTTATGCTCCTAGAAAAGAGAACCAAGTTGTATTATTCAAAAAACCTAAAAAAATTGTCTGAATTTAAGGAAAAGCTCATCAAAGACATTTTTTCTGAGCTATCCACATTCAAGGAAATCAAGCAAGTTTTCATATTTGGCTCGTTTCTTACCAAGAACGTAGACTATAATGACATAGATGTTTTAGTTTTAAACGACAAAGATATAGAAGAAACAGTCTATAATTCTCTAATAAAAAAGTTTAATTTAAAATTTCATGTTATCGCAATTGATGATAAAAATCTAAAAAAAGTTCTGGAAATATGCCCTCTTGTAAGAAGTATGCTTTACCGTTTTGTTTCTAACAAGCCTTTTATTGTGCAAAAAGATACAAGAATTGACAGGGATCACATAAGGTTCTTATTGATGCTTCCAGAGGATTTGCTCGAAATAGAACTCGATAGTAAAATGTTTTACGAAGCTATAAGAAGATTAACTTGTATTGAATATTTCTTGGAAGATAACGAAATTGCTCCAGATAAAATAGATGGGGTTTTATCTAAAACTCTTGATAACCTTCTTTTAGAAAGAATAAAAAAAGATGAGCAGATTAACAATAAAAATATTGCCGAATTAAGGACAATTATAAAACATAAATTAAAAAAGATAAAGGGGTTGTTAAAAAATGGGAAAGAATAACGACATACAACAGCTAATCAATCTACTGGCAAAATCTTTATGTCATCGTATAGGTAGTATGGTTAATAATACTCAAGTGCTAAGAAGTATTATTCAGAAGCAAAGAATATCTTTGAAAATGCCAAAGAAGTAAAATTAAGGCATAATTGGAACAATTACGATAAAATTAAGATAAAAAATGAGCTTAAAAAGAAATTAAAAGCAGAATTAGAAAGAAAAGATTTCTTGGACAATAGGAAATTCGATTTAATGGATGAAGAAATCAATAAGGCTCTTTCTTCTCTTGATTTATTTGTTTAAGATAGTATCCATTGCTGGAGAAGAACATACCTGTTCGGTTTGTTGTGGATTTTCATATGGCGTTACTAATGCACAAGTAGAATCTGTTGAATTAACGCAATCCCTCATGCCATTAGGGCATTCTTTATAACAACGTTCATCGCCATCAAGGTTAAGCCAGAGATATCCGACGAGGCAAACATGTGAAGAAACATTAATTGATTCGTTATTGGTAAACTCTGGTAACTCATTAAATTGAGGTGGAGCTGGAGGAGTAATATCATTAATCTCAACAGGTTTATCTGATTTTGCAATTTCTCCTAAAAATCCTGCAAATTTAACCAAAGTAGGAATACCTAAAAAGATTAAAAAAACTATACCTATAATTGATAGAAAAACATACAAATAAGCTCTTTTAATATTTTTTCTCTCCTCGGTCATGGCCATTCTTGAGTATTTTTTCATTCTAGATAATTATACTACTTTACAATCAAAAGTTTATTT
>Ga0075864_138_pt1 | contig 5446 bp, 9 predicted proteins | sample RifGroA1_FD_67966 | JGI IMG/M metagenome (GOLD analysis project Ga0075864, IMG submission 67966) | Parcubacteria bacterium GW2011_GWA1_36_12 | reverse complement strand
TTTTAATCCCAAAGCGGCATTTTTCACCCTCTCACGGCGCTCAAAAGTTAGATACGAAGTTGTCACCAAACCTGTTGCCAACCCGAAAAGGCTAATTACGATAAGAAGCTCAATTAAGGTAAAACCACCTGGTAATTGAAAATTTAAAATTGCCCGCCTGCCGGCGAGGCAGGAAAATTTAAAATTGACTCTCATGTTCTCTAGTACAGCATTCTAAAATAAATCTCAATTAACTCTTTTCCCCAAAAAAGGCTTGTTAAAAACCCAAATACCAAAAACGGAGCAAACGGCACAGTTTGACCAAGCTTCTTTTTGCCCGCTATAAGAAGAACAACAGAAACCACCGATGTCCCCTTGGCCCATGCCACGTCCACGCGTCAAAATTACAATTAAAAGAAAAAATAAACCGGCAGCAAATGCCGCCAAAACATGTTCTATAAAAATAGCTGAGTCATTTGTAAAATAAGTGAAAAATAGGGCAACAAGGGACGCAAAGAATACAAAAGTTGTCGGAATAAGCGAAAATTTAAAATCAACAGTGGCAACTACTACCAAAACGGAAATTAAAATAAACCAGTATCCAAGATAACCAATGGACAAAATTTCTCTTTGCGAAAGAACCCAAAAAGCCAACGTAAAAAGTGTCGCGACTGACGTTTCAACTATAGGGTACTGCCAGGAAATTGGCTTTTTGCAATATCGGCATTTAGCACCCATCCCCACAAAACTGATAACGGGCACAAGATCCAAAACATTTAAGGGAGTCTTGCAATGGTCGCAATAAGACCTAAGGGGATGAAGAATACTCCCGCCCTGGGTGATTCTATCAATCACCACATTCAAAAAACTACCAACCGCACTGCCGAAAACAAAAGATAGGGCAAGATAAAAAATCATTAATAGGTGAAATCAATTTCGCCTTGAAATTAATTCTAATTTATTCTTAACAAATTCACCCAGCTTCAACACATTGTCAAGCGCCTCTTTTGCTTGCTGTTTGGTAAACACCAGTGCACTGATATCAGGATAACGTGCAGCTATCGCATAAGGTGTAATCGTCGAAGCATCGTCTAAAAACGAAGAAAAATCCTGATCAACATTGAGACAAAGTGCCAAAAGTTTCGTTAAATCATGCGTTTTAGGAAAATCTTTACTTTTAGCAAACAGGTATGCTTTCAGATACTTTTCAAAAGCTTGTTGGCAAGTAAAACAAACGTTCGCATAAAGCTTGGACTCGCTAAACCCGATCTTTGCATAGAAATAATCATTGTCAGCTGCACTTATCCATTCTGTAACAAGCTTATTCATAAGAAAAGCTCTGCTTATCGCTCATATAAAACAGTGCCTCGTTTCAAAACTTCGCTGATAAATGGATCACCAAGTTTAAGTTTTTCTTGAGTCTCATCATTTGTGTGTACTATCACGTCAATAGGGTATTTTCTATCTTTTAAGTATTGAGAAAATAGCCGATAAATTATTTGCTCTCGTTTTGGTCTCGGCTCACTTACATTTTTTATTACCAAAAGATCAATATCGCTGTCTTTTCCCGGACTACCCCAAGCAAAAGATCCAAATAAGACAATCTTCTGAGGATGATACTTCTCAACAAGAAGTTTTTTAATCAACTCGATCTGGACATTAATATCAGAATTACTCATTGCATAAAATATAACACAGCAGAGGTATTAGGGTAAATTAAAACTAGTTAAGAAAGTCTCCATAATAGGGGTCACAAAGGGATCACATAGTGGGACCTTAGAGGCTTAAGAGTAATCCCGCCCCAGGTAGTTTTATCAATTACCACATTCAAAAAACTTCCAATCGCCGAAACCCAAGAAAAAAAAGAGCAAAAGGTACAGAACCAATGGCAAGCAAGAGAGAATCATGGTTTAAATAGCGACAGCTTGACAAATTTTAAGAATAATTGTTAAATATTAACAAATGACAACAATAACCATCTCAATGCCGGAAAAAATTGCAAAGGAGGTAGACTCAAAAGCCAAAGAGCAGGGCTTTGCAACTCGATCAGAATTTATCCGCAGTTTACTTAGGCAACATCTAACACACGAAGTCGAACCTCCATATGGAAGCGATAAGTGGTGGAAATGGTCCGAAAAGAAAGCGGATGAGGATATAAAAAAGGGAAATGTAGTCAAGTTTGACTCAGTTGAAGATGCAATCAAATGGCTCAATTCTTAAAGCCAATTTTCACTCCCTCGTTTAACAAACAATACAAAAAGCTGTCAATTAAACTGCAGCGAAAATTTACAAAGCAATTAGAATATCTGGTAAAAAATTATCGACACCCGTCATTGAGAGCCAAAAAAATGGAGAGTGTTAATAAATTCGAAGCAAGAATTAACCGCCATAATAGATTTACTTTTCAAATAGAAGACAACCAAATAATTTTGAGAAACATCGGCCCTCATGACACTGGGCTTGGAAAAAAATAATTACCACGTTCAAAAAACTGCCAACAGCAGAACCTGTTATAAAAATATGAGTAGTAAATAGACAATCATAAGATTAAGGATATAAGAATCACAAATTTTTTACAATTCTGAAGTCTTTGAAGCTCGCATGTAAAAAAGACAACTTCCCAGCTTCAAAATGAGTCAAAAATCAGGTCAAAAATCAGGTATAATTAGCATATGTACAACTGGTCTGTCGACGAAAAAAAATTTCTTTAAATGATATAATAACCTCAAATGAAAAAAGTCAAAGGTATTGAAATCAATCCAGAAATAATGTTCGGCAAGCCGGTAATTGCAGGAACAAGAATCCCAGTGTATCTTATTTTAGACCTCTTGGCTGATGGTATTACCAAAGAGGAGATAATTGAAGATTACTATCCAAGCCTAACCGAAAAAGATATTCGTTCTGCGCTAAAATATGGTGCAAAAGTAATCCGGAATGAAGAAATCAAATTCGTCGAGAAACCCGAAAAATCCCGCATCGCTTCTCTCTGACGAATACGTCCCGGAGATAATCAACCGATTCCTGATAGCAAGTAAAGTCAACATTTATCGTGTTAAAGATTTGGGATTAACATCCGAACCAGACGATGTTATCTTCAAACGGGCAACTCAGTTAAAATTACCAATAATTACCCTTGACATAAGATTTGCAGGACAAATATATAGACGGCAAAGCTATGTAAATGGATTAGTACTTCTGCGATACAAAGGAAAAGTTACCACCAGTCTTTTATCAAGCCTTAAGAAATTCCTAGGTGAAAACGAATTAAACAAAATCAAAAATTGCATAGTTGTAATTGATGAGCATAAATACAGAATAGCCAGGAAAAATTTTAAACACTTTCAAATGATCAAATTCTTACAAAAATTTGCTCCAACCCTGACTTGAAAGCCAAAGTTCTTCTTCGCCGAAGCCAAAAAACTCGAAAAAGAAATTTTTAAAAATTAACACATTACGGCAATTCCTACGTTAGGTCACCCTATCCACAACCACATTCAAAAAACGCCCCACCACCGAACCCAGAATAAAAAAGGCGAGCAACATTAAAAATACAATTTTAGGAAAACCTGTAATTTGATTATTATTAATCTGCAACTATAACCAAATAGTGATAAAATCTATTAAGTTATGAAAAACGAAGAACTGTACAATCAGATCAAAACTGTTTTAAAAAAAGATCCAAAAATTTTGGCCGCTTATGTTATTGGTTCAACGATAACTGGAAATATAAGTCGCGAGAGCGACTTCGACCTGGTAATTGTAACTTATAACAGAAAAACACTCGACTATAATACAGTTTACAAATTAGTCAAGGATATAAAATTTCCCAAAACACTTGATCTATCTATCGTCGACAAATCATCTTCCCCAATTTTCCTATATGAAATTACTGCAACAGGAAAGAAAATTTACCAAAAGAATAAACAGCAAATTAACGACTTTGAAGCCTTTGTGCTGCACAACTATTATGATACAGCACATCTGCGAAGTATTTTTGAAAACCAATTGAAACAGAAGATAGCCTCCTATGCCAATTAACAAAGCTTTAATTCTTAAAAAACTTGATTTTCTGACATCACAAATTTCCTCCATCGAAAGAATGGACTTCAATCAAACTGAGTTTATCGAAGACACTGATATTCATGACCTAGTTACATTTCGTCTTCAACAATCAGTCGAAACAATAATCGACATTGCATCTCACATCATTGCCGAGTCAGACCTTCCACGCAAAGAAACCGCTAAAGATGCAATACTACTAATAGGCAAAGAAGGCATAATAGATAAAAAACTGGCACAGAAATTGGCAACTGCGACTGATTTCAGAAACCGTGTCGTTCATGGTTATAACGATTTTGATTATTCTCTGCTTTTTACCGATTACAAAGACAACATTGCTGACCTTCGTAAATTTGCTGCTCAGATACTCAAATTTACAGAAAAAAATTCATAAACTTCCCAATCTTTCTATCAATCATCCGCATCCAAAAAACTACCAACAGCCAAGCCTAGATCAGATTCCCTCGACATGAATGTCGGAGTTTTTTCACTCAGAATAAAGAACAAGCTATCATCTTGAAACAATTTACCCGAATCTCTAAACTAGTTTTTAATGTTCAAAAAATTTCTTACTAAATTCTGGCCGGCAATAATAATCACCATCGTCATTTTTGCCTTTCATATACGACTTTTTCTTCCCGAGCCCTCAATCTATATCACTCCCGATTACGGCAGAAGTGATGCCTGGCATCTTTCAATCGCCAATAAATTTTATTACGCAAAAGAACTAAAGCAAAATAGAATACCTATCTGGAATCCCCACATCGGCACCGGTTTCCCGACATTGGCAGAAGGTCAGACCGGAATTTTCTATCTTCCTAATTTGATTCTGTTTAGATTCTTGCCTTTTGTTCTGGCTTATAATTTGAATATTGTTACTACTTTTCTTCTAGCTGCTTTTGGGGCTTATTTCTTTTGCAGATCACTGAGCTTAAATAAAACTGCCTCTCTCTTCGGAGGAACTATTTTTGTCCTCGGCGGTTTTTTTGTCGTTCATATCCCTCATTTGCATTTAATCCAAACTGCCGCCTTGTTACCTTGGTTATTCTGGACAACAAATGAATTTCTAAAAAATCGCAGAATTTTGTTCCTGCTAGCTCTAAGTTTCTTTATCTCCCAGCAGGTTTTCACAGGTTTCCCTCAACTAACTTTTTATAGTCTAGTAGCCCTATTTTTATATTTAATTTTTCGAACTTTCGCAATGAACAAAAAATTCAAACTATGGATAATCTTTTCGATTTTTGTGCTCCTTGGACTAACTCTATCCGCTATTCAAATCCTCCCAACCTATGAACTTTTGAAAATCTCCATACGCGAAAGCAACCCCAAAAGTGTCCTCACCCAATTTCCATATAAAGTTAAAAATTTGCTCCAGTTTCTCGATCCTTACATCCTTGGATCACCCAAA
>Ga0075864_131_pt1 | contig 6090 bp, 8 predicted proteins | sample RifGroA1_FD_67966 | JGI IMG/M metagenome (GOLD analysis project Ga0075864, IMG submission 67966) | Parcubacteria bacterium GW2011_GWA1_36_12 | reverse complement strand
GGCTATTTCAAGGGCAAAGGAACATCTTTATATAACTCATTCTTTCAGGCATAAATGGCAGAGTTTAGAGCCATCGCAATTTTTAGAGGTGATTGAGTAAGATGAAACAACAAGCACAAACCAATAAAATTGAAGGAGTTAGAAAATGAATGAAGAAAAAGATAACTTTCATGTTGATATGAGCGGGAGAATTTATGAAGAGAAAACTATTGGCATTGCTCTTGTTGGAACAGAAACAAAGGTACATTATGGCTGTGCTCTAAAAAGCAACCTTGTAAAATTTATTCAAAAAAATTTATTCAAAAAAAATATCTACAAAGATTCTGCAAAACTTTATGCTATCTGTATTTCTTTATTAGTCAAAAATATTAAGGATAATATTAAAACACTAATTGTTTGTAATGATGAAGATTTTAACGTTGTTAAAAAAGTTTTGGACTACTTATTAAAAAATTGTGATACTATTTCTGAAAGACTGGAAGAGCTATTTGAAGGGTTGTTTGAATCTGGCTTACTGACGCAAGCATACGGAAGTGGTCGTCCGGTTAGCGGATCGGAACATACAATTTCATCTTATATTGAAAATCAAATTGAATGTGCGCATGGTGCAGGTTTGTATATTGGGATATTGATTGCAGTAGCATTGCAAAAACTGAGAGGTAAAGAGACCCGAGAAGTTAAATTAGTAGCAAACTATCTATGGAAAAACAATTTGATAAGAGAACATATTAAAAAACAATTTGATAAAAAAGTAATCGAACATATACTCTCAATTGTTAGGCCACAGGAAGGGAAATATACTATTATTGATGATTGCCATCCGGAAGTTTTTCGATTGACTGCACAAAAGGTATGCGATAAGCTATTTGAATAATGATAAGCCCGCCTTTTAACGAGATGTAATGATTGTTTATCTTATTCGACACGGTGAAAGTGAGGGCAATGTCGGTCCTTTTGTTCAAGGGCCAGAAGAGTCTCTTACTGCGGATGGTATAAAACAAGCGCAGTTATTAGGGAAAAGATTCCAGTCTATTTCAGCTGATGTAATTTTATCTAGCCCTGAAGAACGCGCGAAGAAAACCGCGGAAATTATTGGTAAATATACAAATATACCAATCGAGCTAAGTGACTTACTTGTTGAATTTATAAAACCATCCGTGATTATTAAAAAGTTAAAAAAGGACCCAAAGGTGAAAGAAATAAAGAAATTACTTAAGGACAATTTTCATGTTTCTGGTTGGAAGCATTCGGACGAAGAAAATTTTGAAGATTTTAAAAAGAGAGCTGTAGCACTTCTAAACTATCTTTTAACACGAAAAGAGCAAAATATTGTTATTGCTACTCACGGTATTTTTATGAGGATGCTTATTGCTGTTGTAATTATAGGTGATGAACTTACTTCCTATGAATATTGGAAGTTTTTCGTTGCTCTTTATTTAGATAACACTGGTATTACTGTTTTAAAATCAAACGACAAAGAATTATACGATGATGCCCCCAAATGGGAATTGGTTACATGGAACGACCATGCCCATCTTGGAGAAGTCGAATAAAAGGTCTAGTTAGATGAATGGTATAAAAGAAGTTGAGATGCGTTTCCCAATTGATCTACTAAGTCGCGGGGGGATGTACTACATAGTTTCCGCAATATTGCCTAAACAACATTTTAGCGATCCTTTTATGCTTGACTCGCTACAGTATCGTTTTGGTATAGCAGAAGTAAGTAAAGATGCACCCGATGAGCAGAATGTACTAGTCAGGCCTCTTCATTATGATGAAAATGATTCCAGGATAGAGCTTACTCTACTAGACGACTTCATCCATACTTTTACTGAAAGAGATCTTTTAGAAGATAGACTTAGATTTATTTTCCACATGTCTCGATGCGGGTCTACGCTCACTACGCAGATGTTGGCGACTTCAGAAAGATTTTTTGTGGTTTCAGAACCGCCAGTAATAACCAAACTACTTGATCCGGCCTTAACATTAACCGCAGATTATACAAAAGAAGAATTACTAAGAGCAATCATCTGTGCCATTGAATCATGTAGACCCAAGAATACGGAATTTACTTTCATAAAATTTCGTAGCTGGAACACTTTATTTCTAGATGAATTTATTAAACAGTTTCCAAAGACTAAATGGATGTTTGTTCACCGTAATGGACTAGAAGTTCTAGAGTCGGTTCTTAGAGACCCACCTGGTTGGCTTAGAAGTCGCGCAACATATGCAAAATATTTTTCTGGTTTTCTAGGAGTAGAAAAAAACACTTTACTTATGATGAGTATTGATGAGTATGTCGCAAGAATGCTAGGTGCACTCTGTCGGGAGGTCAACAATTTAAGTTCTAAAGACACTTTTTTACTTGACTATAAAGATTTAAAAAATTTATTTTTTAATAATATTGCAAAGATATGGGGTATTACTTTGACTGATCGAGAAATTCAACTAATGGATAATGCATCACAATTATATTCTAAAGATACGGCAAAGACTAAACTTTTTGAGCCAGATAGTGAAATAAAAAGAGCAAAAACTACAAAAGTTCAGGAAGAGTTTATTTACAGATTTGTTGAAAGTGAACGATCAAGATTAGTAAACACATAACATAATATGAAAATAAATATCATTCATGATATTAAAAGTCCAGCGGATAGCGATTTTGAGATAGTGGAGCGCAAGGGACGTGGGCATCCTGACACACTTTCTGATCGGTTGGCCGAGCTACTTTCACGTACATACAGCAAATTTACCAGAGACAAATATGGGGCAATATTACGACATCAGTTTGATAAACTCTCTATAATGGGTGGAAAGTGTGATGTTAGATTTGGAGGGGGTAGTTTTAAATCACCGATACGACTCCTTATCAATGGCAGGGCCACTCCTAGAATAGGGGACGAAATTATTAATTTTCAAGATCTACTTATCAATACCGCAGCTAAATTTTTAGAAAAAGAACTAAGGAATTTTAATTTTTTGACTGATTGTAGGGTGATATGGGAAAATACATCAAACAGTACTCGGGGAATGATAGAAGGTGTAAATGGTGGTAACTCAGCAATACATCACAGGTTTCATCCTCGAAGCCTAAAGGATTTACCTGAATCGTCAAAACCAATCTCAAATGATACTGCTGTGGGTTGTTCTTGGGCTCCGTTTACTCCACTCGAAAAACTTGTGCTTGATATTGAGCAGACCTTAACTTCTGATGAAATGTGGGTAAAATATCCATGGATGGGGTCTGACTGTAAAATAATGGCTTGCCGCATAAAAGAAAAAGTCAATTTGACTGTCTCAATTCCACAGCTTTCAACTCATGTGGATTCTGTTTCAGGTTACAAAGATAACTATAATACAACCTTGGCCCTCACGAACAAGATAATTGAAGATTCTCAATTTAAGAATGTCTCAGTTACCCTTAATCCAGGTGATAATACTGATAAAGAGATGCTATACATTCGACTTACTGGGTCGTGCATCGAATCGGGAGATGAGGGTCAAGTTAGCAGAGGAAATAGGCTAGGTGGAGTAATATCTTCATGCAGGCCGTTCAGTATTGAAGGATTAAGCGGGAAAAATCCGTCGTACCATGCTGGTAAGATTTATTCTGTCGCAGCTTGGGACATCGCGCGACAAATATTTGAACAGCAAAAAGTACCGTGCGAAGTGTTTATTACAAGTCAAATTGATCGACCTCTTGATGATCCGGCGTTTATTGTTGTGAATTCTAATAAATCTATTGACGAAAAAAAAGTGCAAAAAATTGTTATGGAGAAACTTGCTAACTTACGTGAAGTGACAGATAAACTTCTCGAAGGAGAATATCCACTTGTGTAAGCTTATGGGTAAGTCATCATTTAAGGGAATAATATGGCTTACAGGCAATACTGGAGCAGGTAAAACCTCCTTAGCTTATATTCTCAAAGAAAGATTGAATGCCGTAGTGCTGGACGGTGATGAATTACGCGCATCAATATCAATCGACTTAGGTTTGAGTAAAAATGACCGCGACACACACAATATGCGAGTTGCACGTCTAGCAAAGGTTCTGCATAGCCAAGGCTTTAATGTTGTTGTTTCTGTAATAGCCCCTTTTCAGTCAACGCGAGACAAAATAACTGAATTGATTAGTCCATTTTGGGTTTATATAAAAGGTGGAAAAGTTGGCAAAGATGTGCCTTATGAAATACCCAAAAATCCAGATTTAATTGTAGATCCTACAAAAGAAACCGTTTTTGAAAGTTTAGATAAAGTCATAGAGAAGTTAGGTGTATGAAATATCTGTAAAGTATCAATATAAATAGGAAAATATTCCCTCTAAACTATAATACCGTGAAATACGAACAGAATATACCGTTTTACATACATAAATTTAAAGATTTTCCATGGAAGGTGTATGAATCAGAACATTATATTTTTCACGTAGGAGAAAAATCCTTAGCGGAAAGTGATATTGATGTAATAAAGACCAGACAAGAATCAGCTTATGCCAAAATTATAGAAAAACTTGAACTGGCTCCTCCGGGTAAGAAAATTATCTATTATTTCTACTCATCCCAGAAAGAGAAAGCGAAACTAATGGGTGATGGGTGGTATGGCCAAACAATTTGTAATGAATTTACGGTGCATGCAGTCTATAACGAAAAAGATAAAGTGGTTGGAGAACATGAAGATACACATCTGCTTTCTTTGCAGATGGGATTATCTATCGGTCTTTTTGAAGAAGGTCTAGCGGAGTTTATGGTTGGCAAAAGTATGTTCGGTAATAATCATAACGATGTTATTAGAAGTGGACTTAAAAAAGGACTTTCCGTTGATATTAAAAATCTTATGTCTCAACAGGGTTGGCTCGATACTCCGGACGAAGAAGCGGAGTTTTATTATTCTGTAGCGGGCTCATTTGTTGCGTATATTTACGGGAATTTAGGATTAGATATATTGAAGAAAATATACTCCGTCATGGATAGGGGAAGCACTAGAGAGGAGAATATCAAAATCCTGGAATCTGTGATTGGGCAAAATATCTCAGAACTAGAAGCTTCCTGGCGTACAAGCATTAATTAATCCCAAAACACCGATTTTACCCTTGACTTGGGGCTGTTTTTATATCGTGCTTGACTTTTGAGGTAAAAAGGGGTATGCTTGAGTTAGATTAGTGGGATAATTTACGGAGCCCACAATAGAAGGGAGGTGAAAAAGATGGGAATTCTCAGTGATTTTTTCGGAAGTCCTAGCGACAAGCAAGTCGATCGAGACATCGAGCGTGGGCAGGCTGAGGCTCGGAACGATGCTGAAGAAGAGGCCGAGTCTCAGTATGTCGAGGAAGCAGCTGAAACCGGCGAGGATCCGCTAGATAACGACGGATCCAAGTAACATGAAAAGGGGCTGGCAAGTTTGCTTGCTAGCCCCTTTGAGCAAATAATGAATAATCAAAAATATAAAGAAGAATTTAAAAAAATTGAAGATGCTTTGCAGAACGAGCAGAGCAGATTGGCGTTAAAAATTGAATTAAAGCCTCTTGTTGAATCCATTGCGGATAAATACGCGACTCATGAGAGCACAAAAGAAATACCACGAAGCAAATTAATTCAAGCCGGGTGGGCTAATTTTGATTTTGCGCTAAAAAAATACAAAGAAGCTGCTGATTTAATGCTTGAAGGAAAAAAAGATGCATTTTATTTCAACACTTATTTTACTTGGTATATCAGGCAGGGGATTGTCGAGTATCTAAATTCATTAAAATAATGGAAATTAAATCGACTCTCATCAATCATTCAGGTCAGGAACTCAAGGTCGTCTATTGGGAAGGGGACCCGCTCGCCGACTTGGAGGGCAAAATACTGCAGGGTGTACACGCCTTCTGTTTCTATGATGGCAAATTAGTTCTGGTCAAGCATCCTAAAAGTGGCTGGATGCCGCCTGGGGGAGGGATAGAACAGGGAGAGACATACGAACAAGCGATCATTCGAGAGGTAAAAGAAGAAATCAATATGAAAGTTGTTTCTCAGGCATTGATTGGATTCCAGGATATATATGAGCCGGGAAGGATAGTTCGTCAAACGCGCAGTTTCTGTATTGTGGAACCAT
>Ga0075864_129_pt1 | contig 6440 bp, 4 predicted proteins | sample RifGroA1_FD_67966 | JGI IMG/M metagenome (GOLD analysis project Ga0075864, IMG submission 67966) | Parcubacteria bacterium GW2011_GWA1_36_12 | reverse complement strand
TATTTCATAGCGTTTAATTACGCTTAACGTTCATAAATAAAAATTTATACCACCCTTATCATAAATCACGCGATAGCGTACTTTCTGACAAGGGTTGATTTAACTTAATTTAAAAACTTTTTTCAGATAATTTTCATTGTCAATATATTCTAAAACACCAAAGCGAACATATTTACTCAAGTCAAAATATTTTACCAAAAGCTTTATTTCTTTTTTGCAATTAAATGGAGTTATTAAAACGCTCTTCTGCAATTCGCAAAATCCAATTTTTTTTAATTTTTGACGAAGTGCGTCCCTCTCCCTTTTATATTTCTCTGGAATGTCAAAAGCAACCATTCGCCATCTTCTATCCCATTTTTCCTTTTTATTTCTTATGTTTTCTAGCTGATAATTCAGCGCCTTCAGTTTTCCTTTCTCTGTAATCAATAATGTAATCAATCCATTTTCGCTTTCTTTTTTATCAACGAATTTTAGTCTATATAAATAATTTATTCCCCTCCTTAATTCTTTTGAGTTTAATTTTCTCCATTCTCTTGAAACGGTTCTTAAAACCATACGCTGTTTACCAAACGTATAGCTACAGCCAAAAGCCAATCCTCCCAGTAAAAGCAATAATATTTTTTCTTTTATTTTATTCATTTTCTTTTATTTTATTTCTTAATTCTTTGTTTATTATTCTACTATACCACAAAAATAATACCCTTGTCAGAAATCACGCTATAGCGTGATTTCTGACAAGGGTTAAAATATTATTACTAAATATTATTATTTAGATTAAACTTTCATAAAATAAGAGGCCGTGTGAGTGTACACTCACACGGCCCTGACAGCCAGAAACATTGGTTTTTACTCAGGCGTTCTGCTGGATAACACGGCTACCCTAATACAAAACGCAACATGGAGCGAAGCGGCGTACCTTTGTAAAGGAATCATCCTCAAAGGTCAACTATATGCTTCATAACCGCGCTCTACTGGCCATTTCTCTGGCTAAACCCCAATCGGGCTGACTTAATGCCTCAACCGTTCCGGGGTCAAAGTCAGTGTAGTCATCAATGCAGTCAGTAAACTCGTATTTAAGCCTTGCTTCTAACTGACGCATCGCTTCTTCGCCTTCTTCCCGATGTCTTTGCCACGAATCATTCATGGCCTCATTCAGCCTCTGTTTTTCCTTGCTCACGATATTTCTCCTTAATTATGGAGTTGAGGTTTGATTTCTACCCTATATTTAATTATAGCATATTGTTAAATCTATGTCAATAGTTGTAAAACAAACTAGAAAAGGTAAAATAAATGATAAAATCCAATGGCAAAGTTTACTCATTTACATGTTCACAGCCACTACTCCTTACTAGACGGTCTTGCAAAAATAGACGAGCTTTTAGATTATGTAAAAGAGCTGGGAATGGATTCTGTTGCTTTGACCGACCATGGGGTAATGTACGGCGCTGTTGAGTTTTACAAAAAAGCAAAAGCCAAAGGAATAAAGCCGATTATTGGGTGCGAAGTTTATGTCGCCCTTGAAAAAATGCAGGATAAAAGAATAGGCATAGATGATAAGAGGCATCATTTGATTTTGCTGGTAAAAAACGAGCAGGGTTATAAAAATTTAGTAAAACTTGTGACCAAGGCCCACCTTGAGGGCTTTTATTATAGACCGAGAATTGATGACGAATTATTAAAAGAACACTCTGAAGGATTAATAGGGCTTTCCGCATGTTTGCAAGGCAAAATCCCCCGCCTGCTCTTGGCCAATAAATACGAAGAGGCAGCGGCTTTAGCAAAAAAATATGAAGAAATTTTCGGCAAGCAAAATTTTTATTTAGAACTCCAGCACCATCCTAAAATAAAAGAGCAAGCAACCGTCAATGAGCGCATAAAAGATTTATCTAAAAAAACCGGCATACCCTTGGTTGCCACAAATGACATCCATTATTTAAGGCCAGACGATGCAGAAGCCCAGGATATTTTAATGCTGATAAACACTGGAGCTGACCCCAACGACCCTGAAAGGTTGTCAATGCTGCAGGACGATTTTTCAATGAAAAGCCCGGAAGATATGGCGGAATTTTTTAAAGATGCGCCCGAAGCTATTGAAAATACGCAAAAAATTGCGGAGGCCTGCAATTTTAATTTTGAATTAGGCAAAACAAAACTTCCGCTTTTTCCTGTCCCTGAAGGCAAAACCGCAGAACAATATTTAGAAGAGCTTTGCTGGCAGGGGCTGAAAACGCGCTTTGGCGAAAATCCTGACCCAAAAATAATCGAAAGATTAAAATATGAAATTTCAGTTATAGAAAAAACCGGTTTTGCCGGATACTTTTTAATTGTGCAGGATTTTGTAAACTGGGCAAAACAAAACAGGATAGTCGTGGGCCCCGGCCGGGGCTCTGCTGGCGGATCTTTAGTTGCCTACCTTACAAACACGACCAACGTTGACCCGTTAAAACACAATTTGCTTTTCGAAAGGTTTTTAAACCCAGAAAGAATATCAATGCCTGATATTGATTTGGATTTTGCCGACAGAAGAAGGGATGAAGTTATAAAATATGTGGCTGAAAAATACGGACAGGGCCATGTCGCCCAGATTATCACTTTTGGAACTATGGCCTCGCGGGCTGTTGTAAGGGATGTCGGCAGAGCTTTGCAATATACCTATTCTTATTGCGACCAATTGGCAAAAATGATTCCAATGGGCATGGATTTGACAGAAACACTGGAAAAGATTGACGAATTTAAAGAAAAATACCAAACTGACGAGCAGGCAAAAAAATTAATTGACTTGGCCAAAAAATTGGAGGGCGTTGCCCGCCACGCTTCAACGCACGCCTGCGGAGTTGTAATTTCGGCCGACCCTTTAACCGAATCTGTTCCTCTGCAGCGCCCTACCCAAGGCCAGGAAGGAATTATAACCCAGTACGAAATGCACAGTATTGAAGATTTAGGCCTTTTGAAAATGGATTTTCTGGGATTAAAAAACCTTACAATTATTGAAGACACTTTGGCCCGCATTTATGTTTTGCATAATCAATTAAAAATTGATATTGAAAACATCCCGTATGACGATCCAAAAACTTTTAAGCTTTTGCAGGAAGCTCTGACCACCTCGGTATTCCAATTGGAATCAGATGGGATGAAAAGATATTTAAAAGAACTGCACCCCACAACCTTTGAAGACATCACAGCAATGGTGGCGCTATATCGGCCGGGACCGATGCAATTTATTCCTGACTACATTGAAAGAAAACATGGGAAGCAAAAAATAGAATATCTCCACCCAAAATTAGAACCGATTTTAAAAGAAACCCAAGGCATCTGCATTTATCAGGAGCAATTGATGAAAATTGCCCAGGAAATATGCGGATTTACTTTAGGAGAAGCTGATGTTTTAAGAAAAGCGGTTGGCAAGAAAATCAAAGATTTATTAGACGCCCAGGAGCATAAATTTGTTGAAGGAGCCATAAAAAACGGCGTTAATAGAAAAATTGCGGAGGAGCTTTGGCAATGGATTTTGCCTTTTGCTTCTTATGGATTTAACAAGTCGCATTCTGCCGCATATGCCACAATCGCCTACCAGACAGCTTATTTAAAAGCCCGCTTCCCTGTTGAGTTTATGGCGTCTGTTTTAACTTCAGAAAAAGCTGATGTTGAAAGAATTGCCTTTTTAATTGATGAATGCAAAAAAATGAACGTTGAAGTTTTAGCTCCGAATATCAACGAGTCTTTGAAAAATTTTACTGTTGTGCCGGAAAAAAATCAGATAAGATTTGGCTTGCTGGCAATCAAAAATGTAGGCACAAATATTATTGATGCAATTGTTGAGGAAAGAAAAAAATCAGGGCCGTTTAAATCAATCGGCGACTTCATATACAGAATCCATTCTAAAGATTTAAACAAAAAATCAATGGAGGCGTTAATTAAATCCGGCGCTTTTGATGAATTCTCAGAAAGAAACAAGCTTTTGCAGAATTTAGAAAAATTATTGGAAATCGCCAGAGAAAACCAGAAATCAAAAACCAACGGCCAGATAGGGCTTTTCGAAACTGCGAAAATAAGCAATAATGATATAAAGTTGTCTGATGCAAAACCAGCAGACCTTTTAGAAAAATTAACCTGGGAAAAAGAGCTTTTAGGCCTTTACGTAAGCTCCCACCCGTTAAACGGATTTAAAAAACTTTTTGAAACAAAAACAACCGCTATTTCAAAAATTGACGCCGGATTTGTAAATAAAAAAATAATATTGGGCGGATTAATTTCTTCTGTCAAAAAAATTATCACCAAAACCGGAAAACCGATGATTTTTATGAAGCTCGAGGATTTAACAGGAAAAACAGAGGTCGTGGTATTTCCTTTCCTGCTTGAAAAAAATCCCTCGGCTCTTTTAGAAAATAAAATTGTTTTCGTAGCCGGCCGGGTTGACGACCGAGGCGGAGAAATAAAAATAGTCGCCGACGACGTCCAGGAGATTATTATTCCAAAAGAAGATTTTTATACAAATTAAAATAATTTAAAATTATATGGAAAACAATATTGATAAAATTCGGCATTCGTTGGCGCACGTTTTAGCCAGCGCGGTTTTGGAAATATATTCCAAAACAAAATTAGGGATGGGTCCCGCAGTCGAGAATGGTTTTTATTACGATTTTGATTTGCCAAAAAGTTTAGAGCCAAGCGACCTTGAAAAAATTGAAGAGAAAATGAAAGGAATAATCTCCAAGAATCAAAAATTTATTAAAAAAGATGTCACAAAACTCGCGGCCAAAAAATTATTCAAAGACCAGCCTTATAAACTAGAATTAATAAAAGAACTGCCGGGCAAAAATGTTTCTATTTATGCTAACGGAGACTTTACTGATTTATGCAAAGGGCCTCATATAAAAAACACAAGCGAAATTAAACCAAATACTTTTAAATTAACAAAAATTGCCGGCGCTTACTGGAAAGGTTCAGAGAAAAATAAAATGCTGACCCGCATTTATGGTTTGGCATTCCAAACAGAAAAAGAATTGTCAGATTATATAAAAATGCTCCAAGAGGTGGAAAAAAGAGACCACAGAAAACTTGGTCAAAAACTTGAATTATATATGTTTCACGAGACAGCCCCGGGAATGGCCTATTGGCTTCCCAAAGGGTTAATTATTTTTAATGAATTAGTAAATTTTTGGAGAGAAGAGCATCAAAAAGAGGGCTACCAGGAAATAAAAAGCCCGCTTATAAATAAAAAAGAGCTTTATCAAATTTCGGGGCACTGGGACCATTACAAAGAAAATATGTTTTTGTCAGAAACCGAAGAAGGCGAAACCTACGGACTAAAGCCGATGAACTGCCCCAATGCCATGGTGGTATACGAATCAAGACCTCGAAGCTACAAAGAACTTCCTTTAAGGCTTTCCGATTCAGACACTTTGCACCGCTTTGAAAAATCGGGAACTTTAAACGGGCTTTTAAGAGTAAGGGAATTTTCGCAAGACGACGCCCATATTTTTGTGAAAGAAGAGCAAATTGAAGAAGAGTATAATAGAATTCTGGCAATAATCAAAAAATTCTACTCAATATTTAATATTGAGTACTCATTTCGCTTGGGAACGCGGCCGAAAGACTTTATGGGAGATGCAAAAAGCTGGAGCAAAGCTGAGCTGGCGCTTAAAAATATTTTAGAAAAAAGCGGTAAAAAATATACTATTGAAAAAGGAGACGGATCTTTTTACGGCCCCAAAATAGATATTTTAATGAAAGATTCTCTCAAAAGGGAATGGCAGATGGGAACCATCCAGCTTGACTTCCAGATTCCAAAAAAATTCAATTTAAAGTACATAGACTCTGACGGTAAAACAAAAACCCCTGTTGTAATACATAGGGTAGTTTACGGTTCCATAGAAAGGTTTATTGGAATTCTGACAGAACACCTGGCAGGGGCGTTTCCAGTGTGGCTCTCGCCAGTCCAAGCTGCCATAGTTCCAATTTCAGAAAAGCACGGCGACTACGCCAAAAAAATTGAGAAAGAATTGAAAGAAAAAAATATCCGCACGGAACTGAGAAATGAAAATGAAACTTTGGGCAAAAAAATCAGGGAGGCAGAGATGCAGAAAATCCCCTACCTTTTAGTTGTCGGCGACAAAGAAATTTCTGCAAATGCGGTTTCTATCAGAGAGCGAGGAAAAGGAGACATTGGAGCGGTAAAATTAGAAAAATTTATTGAAAAAATTACAAAGGAAATCCAAGAAAAAAAATAACATGCAAGAGCTTTCCGAGTCTACAAAAAAATTAATATCCCAATATAATCTTGCTTATCAATTAGGGCTTCAAATAGGGCTTCAAAAACAGGCCGCCCCAACTATACATGTTGACGAGGTCGCGTTAAAAGTGGCTGCTTTTTATGAGCAAATAAGGACAATTGTTGACTGGAAAGAAGAGCACTTAATGCGCCGCGCAGCAATTATAAG
>Ga0075864_139_pt1 | contig 7414 bp, 11 predicted proteins | sample RifGroA1_FD_67966 | JGI IMG/M metagenome (GOLD analysis project Ga0075864, IMG submission 67966) | Parcubacteria bacterium GW2011_GWA1_36_12 | reverse complement strand
TGTCAAGTACCCATTTCTTTGAACAAATATTCTCTATCTTGCCGAAATTTAACCGGTGCAGTTTTTAGCCTGGTATGAATCCTTAAGTTATTGTAGTAATACAAGGTTTTGGCAACTACCTCAACTAGCTCTCCTAAATCCTGGTAATGATTAGTTGATCCTAGATCCAGCTTAAAACCTGAGTAAAAGGATTCCTGATACCCGTTCTCCCAAGGGCTAGATTTTCTGCTCATGGAGATAATTATTCCCTGATTCTCCAGCAGCTTTAAATATTCATCTGATTCATACTCGCTGCCTTGATCTGAATGGAAATATACGGGTTTGTTCCTTCTCTTGTCCAAAGCATCCAAAAATGCTTCAATTACCAAATCTTTGGCATGGTTTGTTGAAAGATGCCAGCCAATGATTTCTCTGGTGTAAATATCCATAACTGTTGAGAGGTATACCCAACTGTTTTGAAATCTGATATGGGTAAAATCACCTACCCACACAATATTGGCTCTTATGGTACAAAACTTCTCAATCTCATTGATGTAGCCTGTTTCCGGCTTTTTTAAATCATCAGGTTTAACAAACCTTGCATTTCGTCTTCTTTTTGGCATCAGATGAAATTTCTTCATAATTCGTCTAACCCTCTTTCTATTAAGAGACAGTTCCATTGCAATTCGTCTATGCCCGTATGCCGGATGATGGACAAGTACTTTTTCAATTTCGACTTTTAGTTTTTCATCTTCTGCGGGCTTGGTGTGTTTGTAATACAACATGCCTCTTGATATCCCAAGTTTGGCAGCCAAAGCTGTTTTAGTTTGTTTTGTTTCTTCCTTAGTCTTTTGTGCCATAATTTCAGCTAAAAGTTCAGCTTTTTTTTAAACTATTCTCTAAAGTTAGTTTTCCAACCAATTCCAAGAGGAGCTTATTCTCCCTTTTGAGTCTGGCAGTCTCCAAGATATTGCCTCCTTGACCCGATTGTTTTCTTAGCCAGCCGTAAATGGTTTTAACAGATACTTGGTACTCAACTGACAGTTTTGATACAGCTTCACCATTATTTTTAATCCTTGAAATTATCTGATCTTTTATATCCTGGGCGATGGGTTTAAACATATATTCACCTCCTGTTCCTGTAATTATTTTATACAGAATATATGTTCAGTTTAAGGGGTACCTGCCAGTTATTGTTTCGCCTCGCATTGAAGCCTGCAAACGACTAGTTTCTACTTTACTGCCCACGAAACTAGCCATCAACCGATTTTCAAAAGCTGGGTTCTGCTTCAATAGGGCAAGAGCCTCAGTTGGATTGGCCGTTATTTCTGGAGTTGGCTTTGGTCTTTCTGTCATGTCAATGCTTATACCCTTTAACTTGGCATATTATACATATTTTCACGCCGTTTGCAACCACACTAATTTAGTGTTCAGAATAAGAATAAAGAATATATAGATATATATGGGAGGCGATTTGACACATTAAAGGTACAGAAATGCTTAAATCTGTTTAAGTGTTTCTGTTATTTGGCCCCTTGCCTTCTGAACTCTTGCGTCTTAATATGTTTGTCATGACGGATGATGATATTAAGAAAATTAAGAACGTAGTCAAAGAGGAAATTAAGAGTGCTTTAAAACCAGTAAATAACAGCCTGGAAGCAGTAAAAGATAAGCTTGACAATCACACTGCTGCATTGATGAAAATTGAAGACACGTTAGAAGGGTATGCAGATATGTATAAGATTAATAAAGAAAAGAACGAGGAACTTGAGGAAAGAGTTGAAATTATAGAAGATAAGTTAGCGGTCAGCAATAAAAACTAATCTCCTCAACAAAGTAATTATTACCTAATTTGCCGGAGAGACGTGGGAATTCCTCAGGCGCGCACCCCGCTCTGCAGTATTTTATTTAGGTTCAAAGCCTGCCTGCCGGCAGGCAGGTAGTTTAAGACTGGCAAGAATAACAAATGTCATTCTTGGGTCATAAAAGGTAAGTTAAGAATAGCCAATGGCGACTAAAATTGCAACAACTCTTATAATTTTTGGAGAGTAAACCTGCCAGATATATGAGTATTTACAACCTCATAATGTCCCTCGTACTGTCCGTTCGTCAAACTACCTGTGTAGTGAATAGGGTCTTTTGCGATTTCGTGTGACGACTTTTCCTGAACATATGCTTTTACAAACGAGATTTCTGAATCAGTAATTGTTCCCTCAAATAAGGCCGTACCTAATGTGTCCTCAATCCTTCCACCAAACCTAGCACCTTCTACGAAAATCTCAAACAATCCCCTTGGCTGACAATCAACATCCCAAGTGCCCATAAAATCAGGTTCCTCCCCTTGTGTTATCCTCTTCTGCATCAACGCTCTGTACTTTCTCTCGAGTAGTTCTCTATCAAGAAGAATCCCTCGGTCAACCTCTCCTCTGTAATCAACTCTAGCTCGTTCAAAGGGTAATTGCGATTCTTCTGACCAATGCCAAGGCCTATGAAAGACTACCTCTCTTGTGTATTTTGCACCCTGAATAGGGTTGACATCGCTTTGATTTTGCGTTAGATAATCTGTGTGTCCTTTGCCGAGAATCACAACAGTTGGATTAGTATCCCTAATTTTGTCCGCAATCTTCACTTCTCTCTCAACCACGAAAATATACTGGGCTTCAACACCAGCCATGTAATGTTTAGCAGCCAACTGCTTTGCCCCATTTGTTTCAAAAAAGTCTGCATTTTCTAAGTAAAGTTCCGAGGCTTGCTGCTCGAAAGCTTTTGCTTCCATGAGTTTTCTTACATATTTTTTATAAGTATCAAAATCTTCAAGATAGATTAAGTTGAGTTTAGCCATGTCGGTCACTCTTTTTATTCTTCTCCAATAAAAATTACTCTCGTACCCTGCATTTATTTCTATCCCATCGACATCGAATGGTGCTTGAAACTGGGAAGCAAACTCAATACCTACAGAACTACCTTTTGGCAATTGGAGTAAATCCTGAATAAGTTCCCTACTTGGAGCTATTGGTGTTTCTGTACCTGGTATCGGTATTCCCTCAACAGTTAAGGAAATACCATGCTCGATTCCATATAAACGCTCTACCATGCGTGCATTAAAGACCATCTGAGAACAGAGTTCAAGTTCGGCAGGTTTAACCCCTACCACCCAGTTTTTCTGTACCCCAAAACCAATTAGAGCTCGAATGAATTCGCGATACAAAATTAAACTTGAACCTGAACCTGAAGAACTAGTACCTCGCTAAAGGTAATTCTATTACTCTTGTAATTCCCATGTCTCAATAATATTGCGCTTCATAAAAACAGCAGTACATGTGAGTAGTGTTACGGAATCAACTGCATAGGGCTCAAAAGAAAGAGATTGTGATAACTCCTTAACTTTTTGCAAAAAGTCACTATTTGGTGGGTTATTAAACCTCGCAAGGGTCATGTTGCTAAAGAAAAATTTATTATTCAAATACTTTTTATCGTCTGAAACATTTGCCTTAGTTAGTCCTTCATTTAAATCAAGAATGATGTTATCCAACTCCTCATCCGTTGTTCCCATTAAAGCAAGATTGTTAGGAAACAAAAATAAGCGATAAAAATATACATGAAACTTCTTATGACTAGGAACAATTGATTTAAATACTTCTCTCGCTTTTTTAATATCGTCCTCGGTAAAGTGAGGCGGGTAATTGATAACACGGATATTTTTTACAGTCATATGTAGTGATTCTGCGGGGTAGTAGAAGTAATCTGGAGATATTTTTCGTAATGGCTCGATTAAAGTGTTCTGCACTTTCGCAATCAATTCTTCATGCGGAAGGTGTACGCTCGTTAAACATATGCGTTTATCATTCTTGTAATTATCAACTGGTGAGACTGTACTAAATGTAAGCGAGCTTTTTTTTACCTGTTGTTCGAGTTGGTCTATTACTTTTTTTTGTTTTTCTTGGTGGGGTAAAAATGCATGATTCATTTTCGTGTTGGGTCAACTTTTATGGGACGAGAATAATTATAGCAATTTGCTCATCTTCAAAACTAATTTAGTGTTCAGAATAAGAATAAAGAATATATAGATATATATGGGAGGCGATTTGACACATTAAAGGTACAGAAATGCTTAAATCTGTTTAAGTCTATGATATAATTTCCCCATGTTAAAACACTCTGCAAAAGTAGCTGAATACGAATTACCAATTAATATTGAGGCACAAAAAGAAGATGGATTTGTGGTTACTTGTCCTGCCTGGAAAGATTGTTATGCTCAAGGGGATACGATTGAAGAAGCTACATTGGAGATTACGGCTGTTGCACAGTCATTGATTGAACTTTACAAAGAAGAAGGTTTAACAATTCCTCTCAAGCCTTTAAAGACAAAAGGGCTTGACAACTCCTTAAATCTACCTGTTATTGTGTCTGCATGAAACCCCTAAAATATAGGGATGTTATCAAGAAGGCTAGAAAAGCTGGATTCACGTTTAGAAGAAATACTGGTGGTACTCATGAGATTTGGTGGAATGAAAAGGAGAAGAAAACCTGTGTTATTCCCCATCATCATGAGGTTAAAGCTGGAACGTTAAGAAAGATCATTAGACAGATGGGGCTTACTGAGGACGGGTTTAAAAAACTTTAAGATTTATCGAATTTGGCGTAGGAGTGTGGGCCGCTCCTTATGGGCGAGCCTCACCTTTTTACCGTATCTGACGCAGGAATGTGGGAATTCCTAAGTCATCTACCCTATTTAGGTTCAAAGTAGTTTAAGACTGACAAGAACAACAAATGTCATTCTTGGGCCATAAAGGCAAGTTAAGAATATCTAATAGCGGCCAGAATAGCAAGGTCTTTGTGCCTAAATTCGATTTTTGCTATACTTCGAGCTGAAATGACTGATAGTCACCAGCTAAAGTGCCCCGACTGTGAGAGTGAAGATGTCTCGGAAACGGGTCTTGGTCATAGTGCGGGTAATACTATAGTTAATGCAAAGCAATATAAATGTAATAATTGTGGCAAGATGTTTAGTTACCCTACTCTGTCTACTGAAAACAAGAAGAACGAAAATAACTCATAAACCCGTACCGTACCACCCAGATTATAGGTAATCCAAAACCTATTACACCTCGAATAAATCCGCGATATAAAATTACAATTTGAGGCTAGGTATATAATTAAGTCGTGACAACTGAAGAAGAAGCCGAAGAATTACTTCGAGTAGTTCAACATTTAGTAAGTGACTTTGACGACATTACTGACCAAGATGTTCTTGATTATATGGTTGAATATGATGTACGAAACCCCGTTGAAGCCATCGAGCGAATGATAAGAAATTAAGTCAGCTCTGAGAAACAATTAATTGCTCAGTTTCTCTATTACCGCAGGGCTATCGTTTGCAGGACTATTCACTAATCGGCTAACCTTATATGCTTCCATTTGGCTGCTTGGGAATTGGTCTCTAAAAAATAAGTCGAAGTTCACATTGTCTTCTTTTAACCAAGGTCCTTCCTGGTCTTTTTCCAATATTTTTGGCATTCTGTCATGGTATCTGCTCATAAATTCGTTAGGTTTGGTCGTGATGATAGTGAAGGATTTGTGCTCGTCTTTTTCTCCTTTGTGCCAAGTATCATAAAGCCCCGCAAAAAAGAATTGTTTGCGTTTTTTTAATTTAAAAAGATATGGCTGTTTACCAATGTCAGATTTTACCCATTCAAAAAAACTGTTGGCAGGGATTAAAGCTCTGTGCTCTTTTAGGAGTCTAGCGTAAAGTCTTGAAGTTTGAACTGTTTCACTTCTTGCATTGATAGTAGAAAATTTTGTGTTGAATGTTTTTTCCCAAGGAGGAACGAGCCCAAATCTTGCAATGTCTATTCCTTCGGGGGTGATTATTGGTGCGTCTTGTGAAGGTCGAACATTATACCTTGGTTCAAAATTCATTCTGGGCTTAAACCCATGGAAGAACATGAAACTGCTAACTGTAAATGCTCCACACATATTCGAATTTAGTATATATCAAGATAGTCCAATCCATCCTCTTCCCGAATATAGTATTCAGATTTTTTTAAGGCGTTTTCTAACTTATTAATTGTTTTATCTATATTTTTTACTTTCTCATAAAACTTAAATTTATAAACCGTGTTTTGCATGTTAATCTCGTAACTTTCGAATTTAAGTGGTGCATTCAAATCAGCCAATAACCCTTCAATGTGTCTTGAGTTATGGCGAAGTTTCATTGTAAGCGGGTACTTAATTCCGTCTTGGTTGATTAAATTAAATGGCGGGAATTGGGTACACCAGTCGAAAAAATCAATCAGTTCGTTTTTTAAATAAATTGCATACAAAAAAGGTAATGGATGAGGTTTCGTGTATAGTTTTCTTGGTGTTATCTTCCAAGGCTTCTTGCGAATCACTTTCCGAAATTCATTAGTATTATGCTTAACCTTTTTAACTCCCCGCATAAAAGTAATAACAGCAAGAACCGGCATATAAAGTGCCCAAAGGCCTAAAATCAAAATAGTCCCGATTGTAAAAATCGACTCTACTGCTTGTTGGATTCCCTGCGGAAAAATCGTGGAGACAAAAAAATAAGGGATAAATAGGCCGAAATATAGGTAAGTAAATTTTATGACAGGAGAAAGTCCCCAAATATTCCTACAGCCTTTGTCAAAAAACTCATTGTATTTTTTCCAAGGGTTTGCGAGTGTGCTCATCACTTCAGTAGGTTTCATGTAACCTTATTATAATTTTTTAAACCCAAACTCTGCTATAAAATAAATTATTTAGAACACACTGAAGGGATATTTATTGTAAAATAATATTATGACTGTACCTAAATATGATGGTTTATTTAATCCTTTACTTGAGGCGTTACACGAACTTGGTAACTCTGCTTCTGTTTCTGAACTTGAGGAAAAAGTTGCAGAAATCTTAAAACTTAGTGATGCAGAAATTAGTGAGATTCATAGAGGCAATAGAACTAAACTTAGCTACAGGCTTGCATGGGCGAGGAATTATCTAAAAAGATTTGGTCTACTTGAAAATTCTTCGAGAGGTGTCTGGTCTTTAACTAGCAAGGGTGTAGAAACGAAATCTGTTGACAAGGATGAGGTTAATAAAACAGTCAAAAATATTGACAAAACAGAAGTTGATGATGAAGTACAAGAAACTGGAAAATCAGACACAAAACAACCTGATTGGCAAGATGAGCTCTTAGAGATTTTAAAGTCCCTTGACCCTTCAGAATTTGAACGGCTTTGCCAGAGAGTTTTGAGGGAAGCTGGTTTCATTCAAGTTAAGGTGACAGGAAAATCAGGTGATGGTGGAATTGACGGGACTGGCATTGTAAGAATTGGAGGTTTTCTTAGCTTCAAAGTAATCTTTCAGTGTAAGAGATACCAAGGAACTGTTACCTCTCAACAAATAAGAGAATTTAAAGGAACAATGGTGGGTAGAG
>Ga0075864_136_pt1 | contig 7838 bp, 7 predicted proteins | sample RifGroA1_FD_67966 | JGI IMG/M metagenome (GOLD analysis project Ga0075864, IMG submission 67966) | Parcubacteria bacterium GW2011_GWA1_36_12 | reverse complement strand
TCTGAATGGCGTTACGCAAAGACAAAAGACCAACTGTTCAAAGAGCTTGTAGTATTGTTAAAGGAGTCTAGTAAAAAGACTGTTTCCTAGTCTAGAGCCAATGTAATTAAAGATAATAGATTCCCACGGTCTAAAGGACGTGGTCCTCTGTTCTTCGCTCAAGATTCGCTTCATCTGGGGCATGAATGCCGGAGTTTTTTCGCTCAGAATAAACCTCATCTTGCAAGTTGATAACGTTTGGCTGTAAGAATGTATTTCTGGTAATAGTTATTGAATTAGAATAAATATATTTTGCAAAGAGTTTAATCATTTTTTATAATTAAAAGTTCTGTTTTAACAAAAAGGTTTCTAAGAGTCTTTTTTTCTATTAATGCATTGTTATAGAGAGATTTGGGTAAATATTTTAAATTTCTTTCAGTTGTGATGATGTATTTATAATCTCTCTCGAACTCCAATTGGGGAAGCTGAGCTAAGCGTTTGTCCCCATCCACTTTACTAATTTCCTTCTGTGATAATTCTTCATAGTTAAACCAAAACGACCAATCATAATTTTTCATAATAATTATATTTTGTGGGGCCACCCCTCGATTTACAAGACTAAACCCTAATGCTTGTGCAATGCCGTTTTCTTCGTAACTAATTTTTTCTATTTGAAGAGAATCAACAATAAGTAAAATAACAAAAACAAAGGCTAATTTTTTATTAATTTTTAATTCTGTCGTTTTTATACCAAGAAATATAATAATTATTGGTAAGAATGGAAGAATGTATTTATTCCATGCAAAAATGGATGTTAGTGTTAAAAAAGACAAGCCGATGAGCATACAAAGTAAAAAGAATTGTTCAGCTCTTATTTTTCTGATATTGAATAAGCTAAGAGAAATAATAGCTGCCCAGAAAGGTATGCTTACGGCAACTAAAATCTTCCATATTTTTGCCCAAGGAACTGGGAAAAGCAATTCGTTTTCATACATCAATAACGGATATCCTAGATAAATCTTCCCGGGAAACCACAAAATATCCACGAGATAAAAACATCCACCAATAAAAGTTGAAAATATAAATAGTTTCCATCTACGGAGCAGAATATTTTTAACAATTTTTATATTGCTTAAAACCAATAATATTGCCATTGATATTAGAATACCCATTGTTTGACTTATTTGGTTTAAGAATCTATGTATTATAATTTTATAAAGCTCTGGATTAAAAGAAACTAAATTTAGTAAAGTTTTTTTAAACTCGTTGTTGTATTTAATCTGTGGGATTGTTATGTTGTTCGGATTGGATAACCATAATAAATAAAGGCAAATAGTTAGAGAAGGAATTAATACAGCTACAAATATTTTTTTCAACTTTTCGCTTAGACTCAACTTCGTAAAAAAAAGTATGGTTAAAAACACCGATACTGGCAATACAATTCCTATTTGACGAGTTAGTAATGCACAACTTGCAAATATGCTTCCAATGAGAAGATTCCTATTTTGTAAATTTATAATTCCTTTCACGTAATAAAATGAAGATAAAATCTGAAGTGTAAGATAAGGAATATCAGTAGAAAAAGTATAAGTGTAAAAAAGAATCCATGGAATAGAGAGAAAAATTAAAGTGAAGACAATGCTTTTTGATGCTGAAATTTCAAATTCCCTTAGAAGTTTATAAAGGTAGACACATAAGATTGGCAGAAAGAATATTACTGAGATATGAAGAGTTATAAGAGAAAATCCCAAAATCTTAGAAAAGATCCCGCCCCAAATAAGTTGAAATATAAGCGAAGGGCCAACAGCTTCAGAAATTTTTATCTGTCCTGTGTTTACAAAATGCCTAACACTTTGAGCATAAGCAAAATCATCTCCTGTTACTTGTGCCCTTAGGGGTAACATTAAAATAATTACTATTAATACAATTGCAATTATCGACAAAATTGCTTTCTTGTCTTTTTGTATCTTCATCTACTTGATAATAATTTGTAACATAGAACGCTGGTGTTTAGTAACCCAAAATCGGTGAGTTTAACTATGGGACTCTAGCAAAGATCACACAATTTGGTGGGAGTCTGTTCGTTCATTATTATACCTGCTTGCTTTGCAAACGTACTGTGTTTTATTTTTCTTTTCGATAAATTTAAGATATAATTTTGATCTTATGAGTGATAATATTTTGCTTAAAAAATTAGTAAACGAACACTATAGCAAATACCATAAAAAAACTTTTACACCGGGTCAAGATCAAATTAAGGTTTCGGGGCGTGTGTTTGACACTGATGAAATTGAAAAAGCAGTAAAAGCCTCCTTAGAATTTTGGTTGACTGAAGGTCATTTTACTGAGGAATTCTGCAAAGAATTTGCTAAGTTTTTGGGGGTAAAATATGCAACTATTACAAATTCCGGTTCCAGCGCAAATTTAGCTGCTTTTTCTGCCTTAACTTCCACTAAACTTGGTGAGAGAAGAATAAAACCAGGCGACGAAGTAATAACAGTTGCTTGTTCTTTCCCGACGACAGTTAACCCAATTATTCAAAATGGTGCAATCCCTGTGTTTGTAGACGTGGATCTTGCAACAAAAAATGCTAAGGCAGAGCTTGTAGAGAAAGCGGTCACCAAAAAAACTAAGGCTATTGTTATTGCCCACACACTGGGGAATCCTTTTGATCTTGCAAAAATCACCAGAATTGCAAGAAGATACAACCTTTGGCTGATCGAAGATTGCTGTGACGCACTAGGTGCTAAGTACGACGGTAAATATGTTTCGACTTTCGGTGACTTGGCAACTTTTTCTTTTTACCCTGCACACCAGATCACTATGGGAGAAGGTGGAGCAGTAGTAACGAGCGATCCCAATCTTTATGTTCTTGTTAATTCTTTTTGTGATTGGGGTAGAGACTGTTGGTGTAGGCCAGGACAAGACGACAGGTGCGGGAGAAGGTTTGGATTTCAGTTAGGTAGTTTGCCGTTTGGATATGATCACAAGTATATGTATTCTCATATCGGCTATAACCTCAAAGCAACCGATATACAAGCCGCAATAGGTTTAGCTCAACTAAAAAAACTTCCAAAATTTATAAAAACGAGACAAAGGAATTTTAATTATTACCTTGAAAAATTGAATGCCGGACTTTGATCACAAAAGGACTAAGCCTAGTTGGTTTGGTTTTATGATGGTAGTAAAGGAAAACGCACCTTTTGCAAGACTTGATATTGTCAATTTTTTACAATCAAACAAAATTGAAACGAGAAGTTTGTTTTCCGGCAATCTCTTAAGACACCCTGCGTACAGAAATATAAAATATAAGGTAGTTGGGAACTTAATAAATTCAGATTTAATTGCAAAATATGGCTTTTGGATCGGTGTTTATCCTGGAATAGATTCCAGACAGTTAAAATATGTTGTTTCAAAATTTGATGAATTTTGCTCGCAATATTCCAAGTAGATATATACTCCTTTTGATTGTGACTCTTGGCTTTTTGCTAAGGGTCAATAGATTAACAATCGGTTTCCCCATGCTTTATGTGTCGCAAGACGAGGCAATCTATCATTTGAGCGCCCTCAATATGATTGCTAACGGTACTCCCTTTACTATCGGTAATTATGGACCACTTGGTGCCTACGTCCAATTTCCATTCTTAGTTTTGGCCTCGGCTATGCTATTTATCGAAGGCAAAATCCATAACTTGCGTGACATCGAATTTCTACTACTAACTCAAGAGGGTTATATGCTCTTTATTCCAAGAGTTATTTCTGCAATGTTTGGCACACTTAGTATTCTTGCTACTTATTGGTTAACGAGAGACTTTTTTAATAAGAAGAGCGTTGCCCTATGGTCAGCATTATTAGCGGCAGTTTCCTTTAACTTGGTTCATGTTTCCCACATGGCAAGAGGGTGGGCGCCGGCAATCTTTTTTGTTCTCGTTGCAGTCGACTTAGCGATCAAAAGTGTTTTCAAAAATAGAGATGAGCTTAAAAATACTTTTGGGGCTTTTGTTGCGGCAGCTGTCGCTTTTGGTTTCCATCAGCTCAGTGGTATTGTTATCGTCCTTGTAGTGCTTGTCAGAATTTTTGGCAAACAATTCAAAAAAAGTAATATTTTTTCTAAATCGCATTTGTACTTTTTTCTGCTTTGGGGTTTTTTGATTTTTATTTTTAATTATTTAAGTTTGGGTAAAAACTTTTTAGCATTCATCAATCCTCACAGCCCTCAAAATCAGTCAATCGGTTTAATATCAGTCCCAGAAAATATTGGACGGGTGAGTGGCTTTTTGAAATATCTTGCAGAAAGAGGTACTTTCACGAAACTTCCTCGAGATTTAATTTTGAGTGATGGATTAATCCTTGTTTTGGCAGCTATATTTTTCTTGAAGAATAGAGTTAGAAAAATTTACGTACCGTTTTTGATTTTTTTCGCTTTTAACTTAATTTTGATTGCGACAATCCTCCCAGCTTTAATGAGGTATTTCTTGGTTGTGTTTGCTCTTCTGCCTACATTTGCTGGCAATACTATTAGTATTTTGGCAAATCGCCGTAGTTTATTCATTGTTTTACCATTGATTATGGTAATTTCTTTCAATGCTTTTTGGTGGAATGTGCTTATTTTGAAGAAAACGACATTTGAAGAAACGAGAGAATGGCTTGCCCAAAACATAGCCCCTAATACTCCAATTGCTGCAATTGGAATTAGGACTTTAGGCTACACGCCAAGCAGAGACGCTGCAAATGTTATTAGGACGATGCATCCAGGCTATTATCGCGTCTCTTCCAGTTTAATCGGCGACAGTTATCCTAAAAATGTTCAGAATGTTATTTATATAGGTCAATTTAATCGCGGTTCAGAATTGGCAAACTTAGAAGCAGCGCTCAAGGTTTATCCTGTCAAATACTACGTGAGCACGTATTTAAACTCCAGCCAAAGATTGATAAACGAGAAAACAAACCTAAAACTAAGATTAGTTGCCCACTTTTCACCAACAGGCGAAATTATCTATGACAAAAACATACCTTCACTTCTGCTTGATGTGGGAAATGCTTTGCCGCTGACGCGGGTTAACCGGGCAGGTCCGTATATAGATATCCTGGAAATAAACTGACTAAATAAGTTTGTATTAATTACTTTTGACAATCAAGAAATGTGGCTGGCCGTTGGGCGTGAAAGTTCTTGCTATAACACTATCAATATCATTGGGGAATTCACTCGGATAGCCAACAAATAAAGTATTTTTTAGAAATTGGTCTGTTTCCCAATTGATCGATCGAAATTCAATATTGCCTATTTGATTGTAAATTTGTCTGTAAGAAGGCGGTTCGTTTGTCCATCTCCGGGCCTTTGCTTGTAATATTTTGGGGTCGATTTGATTGTAAAAAAGAAAATAAACGGCAGGTACTAGTTTAGTTTTAGACCAGGTAAAGACTACTTTGTCGTATTTATTATCGTTTGCATTAATTATCCCAATAACATTTTTAACGCTCGAAAACCAAGCACTGTTGTCGAGTTCCGAAGTGAATTCTCTTGGTGAATGGACAAAGTACTGGTGAGCAAAATGCAAAACACTAATTGAGTAAATTAGACAAATAACTAAAAGGCAAAAATTTCCATATTTAATTTTTTTTGACCCGATATCTTTTAAAATGCCTGCTATTCCCACTGCTGATATCATTTGGATTGTGAAAAGCAAAAGCGGTGCTCTGTGTACAAAAGGTGAACCTAGCGCAAATGCTGCGGGAATTGGGCTAATTAATAGCAGTCCTAGTAAAAGTTGGTCTACTTGTTGACGACGCTTTAGAAGAATTTTGAGGCCATAGATAACAAACGGGAGTTCAATAAAATAAAAAATACCCACATAATTAACATAGAAGTAACGAATGTTTTTTGAATTCACGAACAAGTAGTCTAAGTTAAAATAATCGAAATATGTATCGATAAGTACATTTGCGTAGACTAAACGTCGATTGTGAAAAATTTTTGAAATTAAGCTGTTGTTATCGCTCTCCATTTCTCCAATAGACATTGGTAAGGTTATATCCGGTGTAAGAGATGTAATCGTATTGAACCTGTTGTGAGTTATAGGATTTTGATAGAACAAAATTGCCGGGATGGTTACTATAAAAACGATGGCAATTGACAAAAGTGTTAAACTCCAGTACTTAATAAGTTCTTTTTTGTAGATAATTGCAAGAAGGATTAATAATAAAGGTAGGTAAATAATAGCAATATGGTAAGCATAAATAGTTAATCCAAGAAATATAAATGAAAAAGGAATTACTTTTGCATTCTTGTAGATGCCAAATAGAAATAGCACAAAAAATAATAGGTATAAAAAGATCACCTCGACTGTAACTAAATTCCCTCTTGAAATAGCAATATTCCAGGGAGCAAGGGTTATTAGTAAGAATGCCAAAACAGTAAGCTCCGTCTGTTTTGGAAAGAGAAGTTTTGCAATAAAATAAAAGAGTATTGTTGAAAGCACTCCAATAAGTGCAGGAACCATTCTTATTGAAATATCATTTAAACCAAGGAGATAGATTGCCGGTATAGAAGCATAAATTTGAAAACTAGGTTGGTACACATCAAAAGACTGAAAAAATAATGGGTATGGTCTGTTGTAAACATCCTTACCCGTTTTTAAGACTGAAAATGCGTTGTACCCAACATCCGCTTCGTCAACGGTGATACCGTTTGGTACTGACCCTAATTGATAAAATCTTAGCAAGAAGCTCACTAATGCAATTGATAAAAATAAAATTGTTCATGTTTTAACAAAGCAATGTGATATTCTTATCAAAATTAAAATGAAGGGTCAGGATAAAGATGCAGAAATTAAATTTTTTGATCGCTTTGACAGAAAAGGTGGTTACGATGTATTTGATACAAGCGGCTACCAAAAAATTAGTAAAATAATGAAAAAGATAATCCCTTTAAAAAATGGGGCGATAATTTATGACATGGGTTGCGGAAGCGGCGCTTTTACTTTCTATTTAGCTAATGCATATCCAAAATCTCGTGTTATTGGAATTGATATTTCAAAAGGTTGCATTTTGCGTGCAAAAAAGGATTCACCCGCTATTGAGTTTCAAATAGATGATGTTGAACATTTAAAAATTAAAAATAGCTCTGCAGATCTTGTGTGCTATTCCGGAATCTTGCATCATTTCCCAGATTTTTCAAAAGTAGCACAGGAGGCATTTAGGATTCTAAAGCCCGGAGGAAAACTTTTTTCTTACGATCCAAATCTGTATAATCCTGCTTTCTGGCTTTATAGAAACAATATATTCATCTAAAGGAATAACATCTAATGAAAGATTACTGAAGGCAAGAGAAATAAAAAAAGTTTTTTCAAATTACGGAATTGAGATGAAAACGAAAATTGTTTCTGGGATTAAATTTCGTTATGTTGAGAGCAAAAAAGCAAGTCCTCTACTTTCTGTATATAATTTTATGGACCAAATACTTGCAATAACTCCTTTAGCTTCTTTGTTTGGTTCGTTTATACTTGGTTTTGGCAAGAAGCAATGAAAACTGAGAACTTTTTAAATATTACTCTATCTGTTTACAATGAGAGGGGGCAATATTACAAGATAACTTGGGAGATTGAAAAGCGAAAAAATAAGATCACAAAATGATTGATTAAAGTAAACAAATCTGGTATTGATATTGTATGGATTTACTGTATTATGATATCAAGAGATATGAAAAAATTTGCTTTCTTCTGGTTATGTACAACTCAAACTATTATCTCTTATGGTGGTCAAAATTAAGAGATTATTAATTGTTTTCGCTCTGGTAGTCTTTTCTTTGCCCATAATAGTCTTTTTCCCAAATCACGGTGTCGGGTTGATGGATTCTTGGT
>Ga0075864_126_pt1 | contig 8600 bp, 8 predicted proteins | sample RifGroA1_FD_67966 | JGI IMG/M metagenome (GOLD analysis project Ga0075864, IMG submission 67966) | Parcubacteria bacterium GW2011_GWA1_36_12 | reverse complement strand
TGTAAATACAAAAGCAGATTTTGAAAAAACAGACGTCACATCGAAAAAATTTCCAGAGTTAATGAAAAAAATTAAACCTGACGCAGTTTTTCATTTAGCCGCGCAATCTGACATTGGCCAGTCACTGAAAGATCCCCAAAAAGATATTTCAATTAATTTTTTGGCAACACAATCATTACTTGAGCAGGCAAAAGTTTTAAAGATTAAAAAAATAATCTTCGCCTCGTCGGCCGCTGTATATGCAGAGTCAAAAAAATTGCCGGTTGATGAAGAAGATATCAAAGAGCCAATATCGCTGTATGGGGTAAGTAAATTATGCAGCGAATATCTACTTTGTAATTATCATAAGATTCACGGTTTGCCGTATGCATCATTGAGATTTGCCAATGTTTATGGCCCAAGACAAGACACGAGGACTGAAGGAGGAGTGGTCGCAATTTTCATAGATAAGATTTTAAAAGCTGACAAAGCAATTATTTTTGGAGACGGTACACAAACTCGGGATTTTATCTACGTTGACGATGTTGTTAGTGCTTGCCTTTTGGCTTTAAACAATGATGTGATCGGCGAATTTAACATTGGTACCGAAAGTGAAACATCCGTTCTTGATCTGTACAGCAAATTGTTGAAAATTTCTGGCTCAAGAAGCAACAAGATGTTTCGGACAGCACCCAATTTGGAAGTTAAAAGAAGCGTTTTATCTTTCCAAAAATATAAGAAGAAAACGAATTGGAAACCAAGGATAAATCTAGGTGATGGTTTAAAAAAAACTTTTAATCATTTCAAAATTTCTAAATGAAAATAGCAGTTGTGATAGACACATGGTTTCCGGCTGTCGGCGGCGGGCAAATTAATGCTTGGGAAATTTCAAATAGATTAGCCAGCAAAAATGTCCAAATCGACGTAGTAACGAGAAATAATGGTCCGGATAATTTAAAGAAACCAAAGTATTTAAAAGTAATTAAATTGGGCAATAAAAGTAATCCGGAGAGTGCAATATCCAAAATATTGTTCTCTTTTAATCTCATTCCTTTTCTTGTAAATCGGAACTACCAACTTATCCATGTGCATCCGTTTCTGCCTGCACCTTTTGTGAAAGTTGTCGGTATTATCAAAAAAATACCCGTTGTTATAACCGTCCACGGTACTCGACTTTTTGAAAAAAAGCTGCCGATAACTCCTTCAAGATTTCTTGAGTGGATTATCCTGACAAAGATCAAATACGATTTAGTAATTTCGGTAACAGAAGCGTTTAAAAAAATCAAAAATATTAGCAGAAATATTAAGGTGATCGGCAATGGTATCGATTTCAAAAAATTCGAAAATATCAGAGTAAAAAAAGCTCCTTATCCAAAAATTTTATGGGTGGGAAGATTCGACAAGGTCAAAAGGGTCGATAATCTCATTATGGTCACGAAAGACGTTATCTGGGAGATTCCGGAGGCCAAATTGACGCTTGTCGGATACGGTTATGAAGAAAATAATTTGAAAAAATTGACAAACAAACTAAACCTTAACAAACATGTGGAGTTTGCTGGCAAAAAGACCGGCGATGATTTGATTCGTGAATATAAAAGTTCTCATCTGTTTGTCATCTGTTCTGATTCAGAGGGACAACCCTTGAGTATTCTTGAGGCACAAGCGGCCTATTTACCAGTTGTGGCTACAAAAACGGGAGGAATACCGGAAATAGTCAAAGATAACGTAAACGGCTTATTAGTGCCTCCAAATGACTATATTGCCCTTGCAAATGCCATTATTTGGTGTTTAACGAATAAAAATAATTTTGGCAAAAGTGGTTATAAAAGTATTTTAAAACATTATTCTTGGGAACATATTTCAAACCTAACCAAAAGTGTTTATCAGAATTTAATAAAAAATAGCGACTTGGAAATCGTATGAATTTTGTATTTTTAGTTAAGTTTTCTTTAATTAATCTACTGCTACTATTAGGAATTTTGAATCCCCAAAGCTTTCTTGACGTATTTCTTAGCTACTTTTTATTAGGAGTATTACAAACTTATTTTTTAAGATATCAATTTAAAGTTGCAGAAGGAATTGGTCTAGAAACCAAAAAAATCTCATATTTCATTTTTGTCCTCTCTATTGTTTTTAGCTTATTATCGATTTTCAATTGGAAATCTGTTTTTATTAATGTCGCTGCTTTGTCTTTAATTTTGGGAATCGCTTTATCAAATTTATTTTTTTCACAAATATCTAAACGGTCTGTCATTTTAGTATTTTCCATAATCTTGATTTTTACCTTTACGTCAAGAGTTAATTCGGGAGATCTTAGACGTTCAATCAGTTTTGAACCCGTTGCAGAAACTTACTTTACAGACTACTTTTCTTTTTTGAAGGTATTTTCTCTAGTTGAAAGAGGTTATGGTTATTATTCAGCTCATGTAAAAGCACACTTAGAGGATGCACGATTCGATTACGTTCCTCAGCAAGTATGGGGTTGGCGTCTGCCAACATATGCGTATTTATGGAGAATTTTTCCTGGATCTGGTGGAGTATCTGTTTATATATTTTTTATTGTTTTATCATCAACGGCATTATTTTTTTCGTATAGAATAGCCAAAATATTTATTGGTAAAAAATTAGCAATCCTAAGTCCTTATTTGGTATATCCATACTTCCATTTTGCTGCAAGAGATGTCGCTTTTTTTGAAATGGAATGGTGGAGTATTTGTATTTTGATAATCGGAATCTATTATTTTATCAGGAAAAAAATATTCATAGCCTTTTTATTTTTCACAGTAACTGTGCTAATAAGAGAAATCTTTATTATTCCTTTAATTTCAGTGGCAGTTGCCAGTTTACTTTATAGACAAATAAAGCAATTTATATCCTTTATTTTTGTGGGAATAATTTTTATTGCATTTTTATCTTTACACTTTATAAAAGTAACTGAGTATATACCAAGAACATTTCAGAGTTTGGCACCTCGTGATCATCCAATAGGCTTAATTTTTCTGCAACAAACTCTCTCTTATAGTTCTTGGGAGTATTTGTTTTTTAATTTAAGACCATTCTTATTCTTATTATTAATAAACTTAATTAGTACCACAATTCTTTTTATAAGAAAAATGCTCAACTTTGAGCTGACTATCTTATTTTTTTCAGCTTTTAGTTTAATGATTGCTATTTCAAAAATTGGCACACCCCTTTACGATGATTACTGGGGTGTATCCTATGTACCGTTAATCTTGATATTTTCCCCTATTTTTATACTTACCATATTTAAAAATATGGATCATAAATATTCCAAAATAAATAAATGAAAAAAGGGAGTCCATTTATAAAATCTTCAATACCATTTTCTCCGTCAAGACTAGATACTACGCATTTTATGCTGGCATGGTTCAGAAAGCGCATAGGAAACGGCCGAACAATTATTGATATAGGCTCGGGGGGAACTTTTTTGCCCTGGTTATTGTCTACGTTAGACAAGAAATTGGACTATTTGGGAGTTGATATTGATCCAAAAAAAAGCGCGGTAAAAGCAGACAAAATTAAAATCAAAATTGTGAAAAAGGATATTTTGCAGTTTAATTCTTCGAGAAAGTTTGATATTGCAGCTTGTTTGTGGACCCTCGAGCATATCAGAAATCATCAGAGTGCCTGCAAAAAGATATTCGGCCTATTAAATAAGGAAGGATTTGCAGTCATTGCCGTACCGAGCATTTGGAGTTGGCCGATAGAGTTTGGAAGGCATGGATACAGATATTACAGCAAATCTCAAATCACGAAACTTGTGCAATCTGCAGGTTTTTGGATAGATGAATTTTATGAAGCTGGAGGACTGTCAGGTCTATTGTTCATGTTATTTTACAGCTGGCCAAGATATTTGGTTTTGTTGCCTTTGTCTATAATTTATTTATCTCTTAAATTCTTCGGCGTAGCCCAAAATTCTTGGAAAGAATTCTCACACAAAGCAGTGAGCACTCTCTTCTATTCTTATCATGGATCCAAGAAGGGGGTTTTGTTTCACAACGTGATTGTGTCTAAAATAGTCGCGCTTGACAATAAGTTGAAAATATTTCCGGCAAGTTATGTCTTGATACTTAAAAAATGAAAAACAAACCAAAAATCAGCGTCATAATGTCCGTTTACAACGGAACACCATTTTTGGAAGAGGCAGTTGAAAGCATTCTTAAACAGACTTACAAGAATTTTGAATTTATTATTGTCGATGATGCTTCAACTGATGAGACATGGAAATATCTTAAGTTTCTGAATGATCAGAGAATCAAATTATTAAAGAATACGAAAAATCTTGGTCTTGCGGCATCCTTGAATATCGCCCTTCGACAAGCTCAGGGCGATTTCGTCGCTCGCATGGATGCGGATGATGTGTCACTTCCACGCAGATTAGAAACCCAGCTTGAATTTTTAGAAAAAAATCATGATATTGATATTTGCGGTTCATACGTTAGTGTTATTGGCGAAGACGGAAAAATCATAGGTCAGATTGAAAAACCCCTGACAGATATTAAAATAAAAAAAGAGCTTTTTTGGTTGACACCTCTTCTTCACCCAACTTGGTTTGTAAAAAAAGAGGTCTTTAGAAAATTACAAGGTTACGATGAAAAATGGGATTATGTAGAAGATTTTGAATTTTTGACAAGGGCCAAAGATTATAAAATGGCAAACATCCCCAAACACTTATTACTTTTTAGAAGTCAAAAAGAGAGAAGATCTCAAAAAACAATCGAAAAAATTTACAGAAATAGCCTCAAACTTCGCCAAAAAATCTTTAGAGAGCAAAAGCCGGGAGTTAGTTATCTTCCGATATTAGCAAGAAGTTACATTTCGACTTATTTATTTCCAACTCGATTGAAAATTTATCTCAATAGGAGATTGAAGTTTGCATGAACTTTAAAGGTGAAAAAATTCTGATCACGGGTGGCCTAGGGTTTATCGGATCAAACTTAAGTCTTAGACTCAAAAAGTTAGGAGCAGATTTGACGATTTTCGACATCGCAAACGGAGATGACATTCAAGATTATAAGAATTTAAAGAAGGCAATATCTCAGAAGTTCGACGTTATATTTCATTTGGCAGGATTCTCGGGAAGTAAAGAGAGTAATGAAAACATAGAAAAATCGTTTAAAATAAATACTTTTGCTACTATTAGTCTTTTTGAACTCATCTTGAAATATTCACCTACAACTAAAATAATCCTTTCAAATTCAAGGCTTGAGTATGGCAAGCCTCAATATTTGCCGGTTGATGAAAGACATCCAACTCTTCCAACTTCTGCCTATGGTCTTTCGAAACTAATAGCCGCACAGATGGCTTTGATTTATCACAAATCGAACGGTCTTAAAGTAACGATATTTAGGACGTCAAATGTTTATGGACCGCACCCTTCTTCAAAATTCTCTGGCTACAATATTATTAATCATTTTATTGATATAGCCAAAAGCAACGGAATTTTGACTATTTACGGGGACGGAAAACAGCTTAGAGATTATATTTTTATAGATGATTTAGTTGAGGCATTTGTGTTAGCTGCAGAGAAAAATGCCTCTGGAGAAATCTATAATCTCGGTTTTGGGAAAGGGATTAGTTTTAAAGACATGGCTAAAAAAATAATAGATAAAACCGGAAAGGGCAGACTTGTTTTTGAAAAATGGCCAAATGATTATCGTGAAGTGGAAACAGGAAGCTATATCAGCGGTATTAATAAAATTAAAAAAGAGTTGGGGTTTTTACCGAAAACCAGTTTTGATGATGGTATCAAGAAGACTATATTACAATCATGAGAATTTGTTCACCGCAGTTAGGTCTTAATCCCAATTCAATACTCGGAGGTGAGGTTTTTGACAGAGAAATTCTCTTAGGACTTGCCCGAAAAGGGATCAAGGCAGAAATCATCTTGCCAAAAGGTAAACCTTATGATCAGAACATCAAAAACTGGCATATTATTATTCTTCCCATTAAACATTTCCCGGCAATTTTGGCAAATTTAATTTTCATTCCATATTTCTTCAAAGCATATGCAGAAAAGCCGTTTAGTATAATTCGTCTACATTCACCAAGATATTTAGGCTTAGGAGCTCTTTTCTTTAAACTTTTTAAACCCAAAGTAGGGTTAATAGCGACATACCATCAATTCAAAGAATCAAATTTTGGACTTATTTCCAAAATAGTTAATAACCTCTGGAATCATATAATTTGCGACAGTCAAAATGTCAAAAATAGATTAGTCAAATCCTATAAACTCTCACCATCAAAAATCACCGTAGTTCACAACGGTGTACCTTCTTATTTAAAACCTGCAGAAAAAGACAAAAGACTAATCAAGAAATTAAAATTAGAAGGGAAAATTACCCTTTTATTTATGGGATTATTTATTAAGCGGAAAAACCCGCTTTTTTTACTTGATGTGCTTAAAAACCTTAGGAATAAAAATGTGGTACTAATTTTTTTGGGACAAGGACCACTTAAGTCAGAAATTCAAAAAAAAGCTGAAAACTTGAGCATTGCTGATCAAATTAGGATTTTCAATCCGATTTATGGACAAGAAAAAAACAAAATTCATAATATTGCTGATATTTTTGTTCACCCTGCGCTTGATGAAGGGTTTGCACTTGCGCCACTTGAAGCGATGTCGTGTGCCAAGCCTATTGTTATAACTAAGGGTTATTCAGCAGCTGAAGCTGTTGATGACGGTATAAATGGTTTCTTATGCAATCCCAATGATTACAATTATTGGGTTAGAAGGTTAAGTCAACTTATTTACAGCTCAAAGTTAAGGGATAGAATGGGTAAAGCTTCTCTTGAAAAAGTCAAAACAGAATTTCAATGGCGCAAAGCAGTTAAAAAACACGTAAAAGTCTTTAAAAATTTGGTTGAATGAAAACGCTGAGAAAAATTTACGTCTTATTTCTTAAAAAGCTTGAATTAGGAAGTGCCATAGCTGTTCGTCTAACCAAATTAACTCGAAAATCTGAAGTTCCCATACACCCAAANNNNCGTAGTTTTAGACTTGGGCTGTGGAAATGGTCAGAATGCCGTCAAAGCGGCTAAAATAGCAAAAAAACTGATCGGAGTCGAGCTTGACCGTGCCTTGTTAAGAATCGCAAAGGAAACAGTTATTGTAAAGAAATTACCAAATGTTAACTTCGTGAAAGCCGATTTAGAAAAAAAACTTAAATATAAGAACAATTCATTTGATAAGATAATATTCCTTGACGTGCTAGAACACCTAGCCAATCGCGACCAAATTCTGGGCGAGATAAAACGCATTCTAAAATCAGACGGCCTACTTTTTTTAGGAGTTCCTAATAATGAGACTTCTTGGAAGAAAATTCAAAGAAGTGTTGGAGTTTGTTCTTATTCCGACCCAGATCACAAAATTGAGTATTCTGAAAATCAGATAAGAAGATATCTAAAAAAACACAAATTTGAGATTATAGCTTTCGGTTATGGGAAGTTTGATACCCCGTTTAGGGGAATGTTTGATATCATCGGTTCGATTTCTATTCCTATTTATAAGAAAATTACAAAATGGCGTGAAGAAAAAGCCAAAAAGAACCCAATTGAAGCAAGTGGGTTTGAAATTGTTGCTCAGAATATAAAATGAAAATTGCCCAGTATATTAATTATAATTTACAAAAACATATTGATAATAAGAGTTTTCAAAAAGAAATTTGGGATCAAACATGGTCTAATAATTCTTTTGAGGAATTAAAAAATCAGCTTCTTGTTAACCCTATTTATTGGCGCTTAAAAGATTTAATTAAACTGGAAGATCGGATATTAGAGGCAGGATGTGGTTTTGGACAATGGGTTTACCAGCTTTCAGAGGAGAAATTTAATATAACTGGAGTAGATTTTGCATCTAGAACTATACGTAAATTAAAGAAACAGTTTAAAAATTTAAAATTCACTCTCGCTGATGTAGAAAATTTGCCATTTAGAAATGAGAGTTTTGACGTTTACCTCTCTTTTGGTGTTATAGAACATTTTAAGGATGGACCGGAAAAGGTGTTAAGAGAAGCCAGACGGGTACTTAAAAAAGGTGGATTGTTATTTCTAACTGTTCCTTATTTGAATATACCAAGATTATTAAAATTTAGTCTTAAAAAGAAAGAGGGGCAATTCTATCAGTATCTTTATTCAAAAAACGAAGTGGTATCTCTTATTAAAAACGTCGGCTTTAAGATCAGCAAAATTTCCTATTATGATTTCATTAATGCATTGAAAAAGGATTGTTCTACTGTCGCAAATCTACTTTTTAAAATAAAAACTCCCGAGATACATTTAGCGTCAAAAGCTAATACGATCCAGCAAAAAAATCCCACAAAACCTAATTTTTTAGTTCAAAAGTTGTTATACAAACTTGATTCCTATGTGATTTTAATTGAAGCGTATAAATGAAGGTCGCATTTATTATAGAATCCTTTCTACCCTTTGCGCCTGGAGGTTCAGAATGGAGTACATTTTATCTCGCCAATGATTTGTCTCAGAAGAAAATAAATGTAGTTGTAGTTACCCCTAATTTGGGGTCTAAAAATAGGGAAACAATTAAAAGTATAAAAATATTAAGATTCCCTTTTTATTTAAAACTTAAAGACAGAAATAAA
>Ga0075864_120_pt2 | contig 10013 bp, 6 predicted proteins | sample RifGroA1_FD_67966 | JGI IMG/M metagenome (GOLD analysis project Ga0075864, IMG submission 67966) | Parcubacteria bacterium GW2011_GWA1_36_12 | reverse complement strand
CTGTAACTATTTTTCACTAATCACTTGTTTCTAGACTCTGTTCTTTGCGCGTTAAAGCGCGCCTTTGCTTGACAACGCGCTTTTTGATACAATTTAAAGCATATGAGCTTAAAAAGCGAAATAGAAAAACTATTTAGGCGTAAACCGCCAGAAAAAAAACCAGCCCCAAAGCCAGTCGAATCTGAAAGTAAATCACCCAGAATTGATGGGGGAGACGCAAAATGGGAATCACGCAAAAAAATTCTTCATGAAAAAGATAATTCTGAAGTTGCCAAAGCTTATGCGCATTTTAAAGGATTATCAGAAACCGGCGCTGGAATAATTAATGATCAAATAGAACAAGACAAAGCAAGACCACCGGCAATTAAAGATTTAGGAGGTTACTTAATAAAGTCTATTCTTGATAAGACAATAAATACTTCACATCCAACGCTTTCTGTTGAAGAAGGTATAAAAATACTGGTTCAAGGCTCTGCAATATATTCAGAAAATCCTTCCGAAGCTCAAAAATTCACACAAGCAATAAACGAATTATTAAATAATCTTACACCTCCAGTAGAAGCAAATGCGGTATTACAATTAGCAGCTCAACAATTAGGAGAAATGCAGGCTAGGAACGATTATACCGATATTCAAAAATACAACCGTGCAGTAAATTTTATAAATGATGAAGTGGGTGAACCAAGAAATATGGACATTCAACATGAAACTGAAGCTGGTTTTCAAAACAGACAAGACGAGCAAAAAAAGGAAATTTTTGGTGATCCCTTGGAAATGCCTGACAAAGTTAGACAAAAAATTCAAGAAATATATACTGAACTTGACATTGTTCCGAATCCACAAAAAAAACTTCGGGACCAAAATTGGTTAGAAGAAAAACAGCAACATGTTTCTCAAAACATTGACCATGATGATGCTGAAAACATTGAGATGGCAAAAGAAGTAAACAAAAAACTTGAAGCAATAAAATTACATGTACAGGAAGAACATCAACAACAAGAAAAAATAACCAATGAAGCCAGACGTTTGCCAGAGGAAGTTAAAAGTGAATACGACGAAATATACAAAGAAATGTTTACCACAGGCCTTGAGTCTATGGGAGAAATTACCCAAAGATATGGGGCAAGTGAAGACAATAATAATCTTCCAGTCAGCTTGCAATCTTTGTTTGACAACTTAAGAGAAGCTATGTGGTTAGATCCTAGTTTACGAAATGATTATGATTCCGAACATTCAGTAGCACAATTTAAAAAACCAAAAGATGTAAATACTGCACGATTATTACAGCAAATTTCACAGGCAGAAACTGCTGGGTTAATAACCGATACAGAAGCTGGTAAATTAAATTCTTTAGTAAATACGTTTAAACGCAGAACAGAATTATTGGGAGATCATAATTACGAAGCTTATGACACGTTGACTGAAGCGGGAATAAGTGACGCTGAAGAAAAAGATTATTTTGGGGAAACAACTTCAGATCAAAATTTTTTCAGACAAATCACTTCTAATACTCAAAACTATATTAATAAATTACTTGTGGCATCAGCCAAAGATCAACAAGGCATGTTAGAAGAAATGCGAAAAAGGATAAAAAGCATATCAGAAAGCATGTTAGAAATTGCTTATTCTGATGAGGCTACCGCTTTTGAAGTTAAATTTAATCCGCTTATTCATGAGCCAAAATATAACAAAATGATTGCCAGCTTATCGCAGATTGAAGCAAGGGTAAAAGATCATGAAGCTAGATTGATGCAACAAGGCAAACAAAATGAAATAGCAAAAGTTGACGTTCTTGATAGAGACAGGAAAGAAAGACGTTATAGATCTAGAGAGATTAGATTATCAGATGCTATAGATTTAGTGAATTTACAAGCAAAAGATGAAAGAGAAATTGTCCGATATACCAATAATGTTTATGTCATACACTTGACACATAATCACGAAGCTTTCAAGGGTTATGCTAACAGTATAAATAACGATACTTTGAACAGACAATACATCAATAATCCTGGTCTTTCCATGGCAAAGAGGTTGATGGTTTCAGCTGTTCAAGTTGAATACGGGTTAAATTATTATATGTGTCCTGAAGAGACAATGTTTGCCAAAAATGATTTGGGGGACGTACCAGTTCTAAAAGAAGTTCAGGAAAAATTGATTAAGAATGGCTACACTGCAGCAGAAGCTAAAAGATTGAGTTTGAAAGCCATGGGATATATGTGGGGAGTTGAGATGGAAGGCCATGATATCAATTTGTATTCAGGACCTCGTCGAAGTGAGGCTGGTCGTCAGTCAACTGGTCCCACAGAGCATTTTGGAATATTAGGTTGGAATTGGGCTGTGACTTTTAGACGTTTTTCACAAAATTTACCCTTTGAAAACTTGCTTGCTTATGTGAAATATGGAGGAGATGGAGAAAAGAATATTTTTAAAAAAATATGGAATGCACCTAGAATTTTTGTTAATGAAGAGAAGGATGCAAAAAGACTCAAAGCATTAAGAGAGCAAAGAAGTCATGGTAGAACATTTTCCGTAAACGAATTACACCGTCAGGGAGTAGCTAAAATAGATGCAACAGGTATTGATTTAAAAGTTGGTGGTTTATTAGCACGTGGACCAAGATGGAGAGGAGATGAAGCGTATAAAGAATATTTTGTTAAAGACAGTGAGGGACATGTAAAAAAAGCTGAAACTCTTGATAAATTAATTGAAGTAAACCCCCAATACGCTAATCACATAGTAGAAAGATGGTTTCAAGGTAATGAGATAGATCTCAAAACACTTAAAAAATACAAAAGTGAAGTATTGCATCATCTTCGCGAAATTGCACCGCAATTTGCAGTTTACATGGAAAGAGACATTCTCTATAGCGTGGATGGAAAAGGAAAGCCAAGATTGGAAAATTATGCTAATTTAAGCACTCATGAATTGAGTAAATTAGTAAAAGGAGCTGAAGAAGTAAGCGAATATTTGATTAGAACACCACTGCGAAAAAATGACGGTTCGTTTTTGCGTAATAAAAAAATAAGTGAAATAGGGGATCTACAAAGTTGGGCTGATATTTTATATCCAAATAAAGATCAACTAACTACACAAGAAGTAAAATGGGTGGAAAACGTTAAAAATTTTATGGAGGAGTTGGCAAAAAGCAATGGTGTAGTTGATGATCTTATTGAAAAAGGCTTGAAATTAAAACGATCAGATTCAGTGCCTGGCGTAAAAATTGAAGGACATGATAAAACATTGGAAGCTTGGAATGAAACTGTACACACAGACACTTTCCCCATACATTATCAAAATTATGTTGATTTTGATTGGGAAGCAACAGGACATCGGACAGTAGGGAGAATGGTAGGAGATAACTTTACTCTTGGAGATGCTCATCAACAATTTTTTGAAAAACAAAAAGAAGCAATTTTGGCATATTTAGGTAATCCCCAACAGTTTAAAGATGCAAAATTTGTACCTTTAATTGCTCCAATAGGTATAATTCGTGAAGCTTATAATAAGGTTCATGGAGATTTTTCAAAAGAAGAAGCAAATGCTGCAGCTTTACAGGGTTGTTATGGATGGGTGGAACAAATAATTACTTTATTAAATCGTGATACTGCTTCCAGATATATTTGGGGAACAAGTCAAGCTCAACAGCTACTGGGATTATCAAAGTCATCTTGGATAGCCAGTAAAATGGAATCTCCAAATGGAGAAATTGAAGCAGGAGAAGTAAGGACTATTATTGATTCTGCAGTAAAACAATATTTGATTGCGCCTTATCACGGATACATGCTTAATGACGCGCTAACAGTAAACAAGCTTTTAGATACTAGTATTAGCGATTTATTAGGTAGATCAACTAACGAGCAAATAATTTATTTTGAAAAACATAAAATATTTCAGGATTGGCCGTTACCGCTTAGTACAAAAACCGATTTAAAATTTTTTGCAAAAGACAAAGATGGGAAGAGAAAGTTTGTTCAAGGAGGATTAAAATTAATTAAACCCTTTAGGTTAAATGCAGCCAGAATGCGTAGAGAAACTGGTGGAACTAATTTCCATGTAACTATGGACACATTAGAGACATTATTGCCGTTATTAGTTGGACTTATATTACTTTCAGCTTTTAAACAATCCACGGAAGATAACAAGTAGGTTTTTTAAAAAAATACACTATCAATGTTTTCCTTTTCCAAATAATCCTCGTAATTGAGACAAATAGTACACTTGTGATACTCCGCCCATGGCTGTTCCGTATACACTAGTAATTGGTTGGAACAATGATGATGTTCCACTAGGCATTAGAGGTTTGGCTTTCAAAGCTTCTTTGATAGCTCCGGCAATTGACGGGATGATAAATACAAATCCTAAAGAAATAATTCCAGAAATCATATCCGCACTTGAGCCTGATAATCCAGGTGGAGTCCATAAAGGTTTTCCTTGACCATAAGCCATAGATGATACAACTGTACCCAAAAGCAATAAAACCGCAGTGATGGGAAAAACCACAACATTGGCTATCAAATTCCGTATCCATGAAGAAAACGCATTAGAATTTGGTATTGCTCCTAACATAATTTGCAAAGGACCAAATATCAAACTAATTAAAATACTAATATATGAATTGAGTAGCATGATAAATATTCTGATTGAAGTAAATAAAATAGCTAAAACAACCAGTAGAGCAACTAGCGGATTCATATTGTTACCAGCAGCAGCAGCTCCTAATCCTCCAAAAAGACCTAATAGAAGAACACTGGTTACAGGATTACCTCCACCTAATATTGCACCAACTATTCCTAAACCAACAGTTGTAACCCACGCCCATCCATCGCCACCAAAAAATGAAGTAATACCCTGGATACCTGCAGTACTGCCATTAAAAGATACACCCACAAGGTTAATAAAATTTCCACCAGAATATTGTGTAAAAATTTCAGCTAATTTGCCTTTTTCAAATGGCACCATGTTACTTAATGCAAAAAATACTAAATACATCAGAATATACATTACGTCAATTAATAAACCGACAATTGCATAGGAAAAAGTAATTAAAAATAAAGTCACAATTATTCTAGGTATAGCATTTTGTACTGAAATTACCGTTCTGGGATCAATTTTTGCCCTGAATAAAATCATAAATCCGATAACCACCATTACTAATATCAAAAATCCATAAGCTATATTTCTAAATCCCTGCCACAAACCCATAAGTGGAGATAATCCGGAAAACCCGATGCCTTGGGCATAAGCCGGTTTAACAACCCCCATTTTTTGTCCGTAATAAGCAATAAATTGATATGTTTGTGCCGGAGGTTGCTGATACATCATGGCCATGGTGCTGGAAATTTTGCCAATCACACTATTTTGCCGATAATATGAGTGCAACTTTACATCAGCAGAGCAACTTTCTCCACCGATCACATTACACACTATCCACCATGAATCAGCATCTTTGACATCAAAAACATGTACTGGATTTGAAACATCTCCTGATTTTTGATATGCATCTTGCGCTTGCCCGCTTTGCTGTGAGGTCAGAGCGTAAGAATTTGTTTTACATGAAAGTAAAAATAATAGCACCAATAAAAACAACAACAGTTTTTTCATGTGTTTATATTATCTTGTTAAATTACGCTATTTGTCAACAAGAATATATTTATTATGGAAACGATACGATTTTGAAAATTGTTAAACTTGGAAGTCCTACAAAACCCGCAATTATATTAAGTATAATATATGCGCCAACAACCAAAACCAGTCCAATAAATGCTGATGTGATAGTACCTTTGGCTGATTCTGCTCGTTTGGGATTGCCTCCGGAAAATAAATATTTTAAACCTCCAACTACAAACATTACCAAAAATAGAAATCCGGCAATCAGTGTCACAATTTCAATTGTTCTTGCAAATAAAGGTTCCAGACAGGCAATAGTAGCTGTACCAGTGGGCGCACAATCAGACCAATTCATATAAAATTATTGTAACACAAGATAGAGATTAGGGACTAGAGGTTAAGAATAATGAATAATGAATAAGGAATAAAGAATAATAAATTTAACATTATCATCGCGAGCGATGGTAAAGGGTGTGGCGATCTTATTAATATGTCATCCCCATGAAAATGGGGATCTTATTATTTGTTTTAAGATTCCCGATTAGATCGGGAATGACACGTTTTCTATTTTAATTCATCTGGATTCTGTTCTTTTTCTTTAAAAACAAATTTGCGTAATAATTTGATAGTAATAAATAAAATTGCTAATCCAGCTAATAATAACAATCCATTGTTTAATGAAAAAATTGATGGTTGACTGGTGGTTCCTAAAACCTGATCATTATTATTTCCTCTAAACCATGGAAGCAATGATAATAATGAACGCCACCACGGAGGTTGGGGAGTTGGGTTTGGTCTTGGTGATGGACGCACAAAAGGAGTTGGAGTTGGTCTGGGTCTGACAGTTGGAGAAGGTCTGGGACTGAAAAATGGTGACGGTCTGGGTCTGCCTGATGCTTGCGGTGATGGAGACGACGAGTTTGGTGAAGGAGTGGGTGATACATCGGGTTGTGGTGTTGATGAAGGTTCAGGTCCGGAATAAGGATTTATTTTTAATAAAATAGGTGATACGTTATCCAAAACATCCCGACCGAGCGAAATCGCTACATTAGTATCATTAGTTTTGCCCAAAATAAAATCAAATGAGATGGTGGTTTGATTAGTTACATTTTTTCCTTCAAATTCAATTCGTGCAAACGTATCAGGTTTAGTTTGATAAGTTCCGTAACCATTGGAAAACGCGGTTTTGACAAGCCCTGCATTATTATCAATCAGCAACGCAGTCCGTGTAGAAAAAATACCTAAACCTGTCACATTATTTACTTTTATAAACTGCGGATCAAATCTGATAAATAAATCTACACCAATCACATTATTTTGTTTTGGATCTAAATGAATTTGCGCAGTTTGCACATTTCCTAAATTAAATTCCAAATTACCGGGGATAAATTTAAGCGTTGCACCAGCTGCCTGAATTGGTTGTGAGCTGGCAAAAAACAAGCTTAAGAAAAAAAGAATTAAAGATAATTTTTTCATTGTTGTTATTTGTTTGTAAAGTGTCATCCCCGCGATCCGCCAGCTGGCGGAGGGGATCTTATTATATTTAAGATTCCCTTTTTCCTACCTGCGTAGGCAGGCAAGGGAATGACAATAAGAATAACCTTCGACTTCGCTCAGGCAATAATTGTTCTATCGGAAATGAAAATGTTTTTATTCATCAACCTGCAGGAAATTTTGCGTAAGAATCCAGTAGTCAGATGTATTAACTACATTGTTGCGGTCAAAATCAGCTGTACCTGATAAAAACCATTGGTCATACATCAAAGACAAATCTAAATTATTCACAATACCGTCATTATTTAAGTCACCGGCTTTTAATGCGCCCAAATCTAACACATTGTCACCTGATGCGATATTTAATGCAGATCTGCGGCGCAAAAATGTAGATGCTTTGAATAAGAAAGTTTTTAGCTGTCCGATAAAAGAATTATCTACTAAAGAGTTAGCACTGGTGCCTGACACATCAGTATTTATTTGGCTTGACCAGGTTGACTCGGTATCGGATAACAATCCGGATAACGTATGACCCAAAGTGGCGTTTTCTGAAGGAGTTAATAATTTGACAGTTAAATATGCATGATCAATCACTGTGAGAGTTAAATCAAGAGGTTGAGCCAAAATATCTTTGCCGTCAATTGAAGCAATGACATTGCTTTCAGTTTTTACTCCGGGTACATAATCAAATCTAAGAGTTCTGTTGCCCACAGAACCTAAACTTCTAAAAACCAATTGCGCCATGGTTCCGCTTCCTATAAAAGGCGTACCCGGATCAGCGACTTGGGAAATACTGATAGTCCCATTTCCGTTATTTATATCAATTTTGGGTGTTGTGGGAAGTAATTTTTTGTCAATCACATTTACAGCAGTTAATTGTGCCGGATCAAATAAAATTATTGCATCTGCGCCGGTAATTGAAGCATTGGTATCTAATTTCAAATCAACGCTGAAATCTTCACCCACAAAAACTAAAGGAGAGGGAAGTGCTAAAGACAAAGTTGCTGAAGCACTACCTGTAGGGGTGGGTGTGGTTGATGGTGAAGTTGAAGGATTTGGACTAACTGATGCAACAGGTGTAGCGATTGGAGTTGCAATTGGTGTGGGTGAAACAACAGGAGTTGGTACTGGGGTTATCGATGCCACAGGTGTTGGACTGGCAGCTAAAATATTGATTGAGCCATCAGTTGCTATTGTGTTAATTGTTTGTGCGGAAATATCTGTGATTAAAACATCCTGTAAATCTAATGCTGAAGATCCTAAACCTACGGTGGTTAAGTTTATTGTGGCTAAAACATTGTCTCCTGAAGGACCATTTGTAGTTCCAAAAGAAAATGCTCCGGCTGTAGCAATACCGTTGGTATTGTCAATGCTTGATAAGGGACCCACAGTTCTTCCAGTGGATGCTAACCAATCAGAGTTTGTAATTGATGAAATTTTTATAACTTGTGGATCAAAATTTAAAGTAAATTGATAACCGCCTAAATTAGTTACGTTATTGATTCTTACCTGTACAGTAATGTTTTGATTTAATCCTGTGTTGGTGACAACCGGATCGATGGAAACATTAGCAGGTGTTAGTTGAGCAAAAGAGGGAATAACATTTTGCAATGCATAAAAAGTTGATATAAAAGCTATAACAAAGATTGATAGAATCGTAATAAATTTTTTCATATATTATTTATTTTTTTACGGAACTCTGGTTCCGACAACCGGTACACAATTTTCATTCCATCTGCCGGCAATTGTTTGAATGTCTATGATATTGATTTGTCCGTCATTATTCAAGTCGTAAAGTACATCATAGTTAGTGTCGCCGGATTATAATCCATGGAAGTACATTCTATGGGAGAGGGTAATGGAGTAGTAGATGGAACTGGAGTTGCAAGTTCTGCAACAGTAATATTTAAAGGATTAGGTGTGTCAGATAAAATATCAGTAGGATCACCTAAATCATTAGTTACGATATTGGAATCTGTTGTTATGCCATTACCATCATATTTAAAAGTAATTGCAGTTTGGCCAATAGTTTTAGTTTTAAATTGTATTGTTGCAATTGGATTAGAACTGGGATTAAAGTCGCCAGTTATTGGCAATGGTGGAGTAACCAGTTGAGTTAAAGGATCAAAAGTCACCAGTCCTAATTCTAAAATAGATTGAGCTGAATTGGTCGCGTTAATTTGTAAAGCTTTGGTTAAATCAAAACTACCTGTAGCGTCTTGTGGTACTAATGTTTTTAAATCAGTAGTACCTAAAGTTACGCCTTGTACTTCTAAAATATCACTGTCAAAGACCACTACCGCATCTACTGCAGTTACAGATTGAGTTAAATTGGTTAAACCGATATTAACATCAAATGTCTGATTAGGTGTTAAAGAGGCGGAAGCAGTATAAAATGCCAGTTGTGAACCAGTGCCTTGAGCTTTGGCAAGTTGAGTGAATATTTTTTGGGTTGCCACAAAACTTAAGATAAAAAACCCCAATCCAATTATAAAAATATGAATGCGGTTTATAAATAATCTCATCCGAATAATTTTCTGGGCAGAAAAATATAGATAAAGAAAATAGAGAGTTTTAACAATATAAGACACTTAAGCACTACTTGTCAAATGTTAAAAATTACTCGATAAAATTACGATAAGTAGTAAGACATAAGATAATAAGATGAAAAAGATGTTCTGTTTGTCATCGCGAGCCCGATAATCATATAGAAAATCAAAGAAAATTGGGAGTGGCGATCTTCTTCTAAGATTCTATCGCTGCTCCCGACTTCGTCGGGATTGCTCCAGAATGACAATATTTGAGATTATCTTGTCATGCTGGAACGAAGCCCCGATCCGATATTTTTAACGGATCGTGGGCGAAGTGATAGCATCTTCCGTTTAATCATAAGTTCCCAAATAAAAAATCCG
>Ga0075864_118_pt1 | contig 11290 bp, 14 predicted proteins | sample RifGroA1_FD_67966 | JGI IMG/M metagenome (GOLD analysis project Ga0075864, IMG submission 67966) | Parcubacteria bacterium GW2011_GWA1_36_12 | reverse complement strand
CAAAAATGCCTGTATTTATAGATATGAGTGAAGATTCTTGCTTACAGAACCATTATCAAAAAGGGTGGGGGTGGTTTTCAAGGGTTTGTGCCTTCAATTCAAATGGTGAAACTCGATAAACTCTCACTCCCGCAGGGAGTTGTGTATGCCTAAAATCCCGGTAATCAAAACCCGTTCACAAAGGAAGATATATTGGGAAAAAAATCACGCTAGCCATACTGAAAGATGCCGAGATCGGTGTAGATGAATTTTTGAAGGAATTATAGGATATCGAGCTTGACTTTTAAGGCGGGGTGGTATAATGAGTTATGAGTACCGGAAAAAATGTAAAGGTCAATAATTTCAAAGTGCTGATTGAGCAAGACGAAGACGGAGTTTTTGTAGCTTCGGTGCCCGATATCCCGGGTTGTTATTCTCAGGGAAAAACATATGAAGAAGCAGTTCAGAATGTAAGGGAGGCGGTTGAGCTTTGTTTAGATGTGGCCCGTGATTATCCAGATTACAAGTCAAAGATTAATTATCCCAATCCCGATTCGCAATCTCGTTTCTTGGGTGTTACTGAGGTTTTCGTTCAGATCTAACTAAGTGTCAAAACTTTCGCCCATAAAGGCTCAGAAACTGATAAGATTTTTGAAAAAGAAGGGTTTCGTCGAGAAAAGACAAGCCGGTAGTCACAAATTTTTCTCCCACAAAGACGGTCGCACAACGGTCGTTCCATACCACACCAAAACAGAGATTGGAAAAGGGCTTCTCAGGAAGATATTAAAAGACACACAAGTTAATTTCGGAGTGATCCGAAAAAAGTAGACAATCTTGACTTTTGGGCAAATATACTATAGTATATGTTTCTGGAATTAGCCTGCTATGAAAGACAAAATTTTAGGATATTCGTTAGCAGGGGACATAAAAGAAGCGTTGAGTCATTTCAGGCAGGGCCCAAAACACATGAATGAAAGATTCAAAAAATACCCGCTTTGGTACAAAGGTGTCACAGGTGTCACAGCTGTAACTTTAGCCGTACTTGCTGCTTGTGATAGAAATTCTTATGTACCCCTTCCGCCAAATTTACCAGGGGAAACTCCGACCCAGCCGGCTCCGGGAGATTTGGGAGAAATAATTGAAAATCCGACTGTCGCCGTGGAACAGGCTACTCAACGAATAACGGGTTCGCTGGTTAAACCTTCGGAGTTTTCACTGGAATCTGTTGTTAATCAGTATCCTGAGCTAAAGGGAAGAAGGGTCTCCGTGTTTGCCGTAAAAATAAATCAGAATACTTTCGAGTATGCCACAACTTCCGACGTTGATCCAGAAAAATCCTGGGCAGTTATTTCAGGAGACATAGTCGTACAGGGACAGGAAATAATTGCCGACCAGATGACCCTTCAAAACGAAAAATTATTCATAAAAGATAATGCCGGAATATGGAAAGAGTTGATTAAAATTCGTATAAAAGGCCAGGGTGACCTTCCTGATGTATTTGCCTGGTATCTTTACGACGCAAAACCAAACCCGGACGGAACCTTTGACCTTTCCTTGACCAAAAGCGTTTTGGCATATCCGGCCTTGAGCGAGGAGGAATGGATCAAGCAAACTTCGGGCCCCACAAAAGATAGACCTGTTATGATTATGTGGGCTCCATGGCAACCTATGTATATATATCCAAGATGGGAGACAGATTATGTAGTTATTCCTATAAATAGTTTTGAAAATATTCCAGGTGGTGCCAAAGATACTCTAGTTGTTAGTCAAAGAACACAAATAACTGCCACGCCAGAATCAACCTCCACTCCTCTTTTGAAAAAGTTGGGGAAAAGTGGGAATTAGAAAAATTCTGGACTCCATCACCTGAAGGTTGGGACCAAATTATAAATAGTGAATTTAAATGCAGAGGTGTGAATGGAGATTGTATACGCGAAAATGCAATACCAGGAACAGTGAGAATTGAGACCAGACTTACAGGGAGAGTCTACATACAAAGAAGAGTTGACTTATTAACAGGAGAAAAACTTCCCGGATTAATGGTTGTCTACGAAGCAGTCTCAAATAGAGGAAAGGGGACACCTAATTTTTACCTTGACTTCGTCGGACATTCAGATTTATATGGTAATGGTCAGGATAGACAATATGGCGATTACCCTTTCTTAAGTGTTTTTGAGTATGCAAAAAATCTCTTACCTAACAGGGATGTTTACCCAGGTCAAACGGCCGAGATTGGCTTTCGAATAAAAGAAGATAAAAGTAGAGAATCAATTGATCTGTATCAATGGGTCAAACCCGCCATACCTAGCTACCTTGCCTTTTTTAATAATAGTTATCTAAATAGAGTCTTGATTGTAACCGTAGGTATAACCCGTTAGTAACTCGCTGTATACCTCTACTAGAGTATTATTAATAAAAATGCTATTCTCATATTATGAGAGGGATTTTATCAATAGTCTTCATTGTTATTTTAACCTTTTTTGTTTTTTCAGTACCTGTGCTTGCAGAAAGTGGATGTGGGGGAACGGACTTTTGTCAAGGCACAATAATTGAAAATTATTTTTCTTGCTCTCCAGATGATGAAGATCAAATATGCATATTTAACAACGAAGGTTCATTTACCACGGACTGTACAGTAACAGCAGATACATGTGAAACAAAGGGTCATGATTATTCATGTGGTTCATATCCTGGATGTTCTTTGAATGTAAAATCTAAGACAAAAAGTTGTTGTTCGGGGGCGGGGGGAGGGGGGCAGGATTGCCCGAGCGGGGAATACGAACTGGTAAAAAAGTGCAAACCGACCGACCAATGTCCCGCAGACAGGACCGGAGCAAAATGCGGGCAGGGGAGAAAATGGTGTTTCTCACTTGTCTGCGTCGGCTGCAGCGCAACCGCTCCTTCTAATTTATCATTTACGCCGATTCCGCCGGGAAGCTCGGCAACCGTCTCCTGGACTGACGGAACGGGCGGAACGTCAAACCGCCTTTATGTGGGAGACGATAAGACAAAAGTCGAAGCTGATTGCCCACAGGGATTCGGAGCGGGAACCGGGTGTGTTTACTCATCCGATAGCGCAACCTCTCCGACAGTCGTATCAGGGCTATCGCTTGGAACCGTTTACTACGCCCGCCTGGTAAATTATAAAGATGAAGCATGCTCGGCGGCATCAGGAACCCTCATCGACGTTTCGTCCTGCTATCTTTCGCCGGACTCGGCAACTCTTTCTCCTTTTGAATCCCAAGCTTTTACCACTTCCGTTAATTATTCAACCGAAATAGATAGAGTTGCCTATGACGTTTCAAATCCTCCTACAACAGAAGTTGATCCCGCCTCCGATACAAACGGACAAGATGGATATCACGCTGAAGTTACGGCTCTTTCTTTGGGAAGTTCTGTTTTAACCTCCGATGTAATTATAGACGGAGAGGTCGTCTGTACGGATACGGCTGATATTAACGTTACCGCTCCCGGTCCATGGTGGCAGGTGATGGATAGCGATATCCAATCAATGGGGGATATCGCAAGCGATGTGGCCTCGGGAAACTTTTTTGGTCTTGCCGGAGCGGGAGGATACCCCGGAGTTATTGCCTACACGGGAAGCGCAAGTTTCGGAAGCGGGGAAGTTTCGGACCCTCCCTGGCTGGTCGATAGCCTAAGTCAAAACACAAGAAGGTACGACTACGCTTTTTTTGAAAATCAAATACCTTCAGGGGTTATTCCCAAAGAGGCAGTTAGCGACACCGATTTGGCAACTCCCGGAACCGATTTTAACGGATATGAGCTTTTTAAACATACCGGCCCTATTGATTTTAATATAACCTCTCCCGTAGATTTTGCAGGCAGAAAAGTGATTCTTTTCATTGAAAATTCAGATTTATTTATTGGGGGGAATATAAACTTAAATGACGGAGTCGGTTTCTTTGGCGTTTTTGTAGACGGCTCAATAACCATTGTCCCCACCGTAACAAGCCTTGAAGGGATATATCTTTCTGATTCATCATTTAGTACAGGACTGGGGAATACACAGCTATCTGTAAGGGGTTCAGTTGCAGCCTACGAAGGAGTCAACCTACAAAGAGACATTGACGATGATTCAGAACCTTCAGAATTTTTTGAATACGCTCCCGATCAAATCCTTCTTTTCCCAAGCAAACTGGGAACAAGAAAGATGGATTGGAAGGAAGTCGCGCCGTAGGATTGATGTTCTTCATACATAATGGCTTTTCAATATCGGCGTATTAAACTTTTTTCGTAAATATTTTTTGTAAAGATTGAGGCAATCTGCGTAATCAAATGCAGTTTGTTCTTTAGAGGGTAACTTATTCAGTGTGAACCACTGAAGATCAGACGATTCTTCATTTGACTTAAATTCAGGATTTTGTTTTACTGCATCTGCTAAATAAACCAAATAGACATTTTGTTTATCCTCCATAGGTCTGTCAGGCGTGTCGTTTATGAAGAACAGATGAAAATTTTTTATTTCCCATCCCGTTTCTTCTCTTACTTCTCTTTTTACACATTCAATAAATGTCTCGTCCCGATCAAGATATCCGCCAATAAGACCCCACTTGCCAAATTCGACGATTGGTTTTCCGTTATATGTTCCTCTTTTCCCCAAGAGGATTTTGTTCTTTCTCTTAATAATCACGTTAATCACAACATGTCGTAAATGAGCTTTGGAATTGTTTTCGAAAACGCACGTAATCATAATAATATTGTCAAGTACCCCAGTTAGGTTCTGGCCAATTTTATCACTCGAAGCTGCATACATAAAGGACAGTTCAAATTATGACTGTAGAGTCAAAGGGAGTGTTTTCAATATATTTTACGTTGTCACGCATGGACAGGGTGGGGCAAAGACAAAAATTTCTTAATTAAAGGAAATTTTAGTAAAATATGTCAGGCGTTAACCTGACCAAAATCGCGCGCAAAAAATATCAAAGCGAAGGCGAGCGAAGCGAGCCTGAGCTACGACAATAAAGCGGTTCGAATTTGGCGGTAAAGCGTCAGCAAGGTTGGAATCGCAGGCCGCGGATTTGCGGCGAGTGCGGACGCTGTGAGAAAGAGAAAACCAAAATCTCATTGTGCTAAAATCAACCTGCAATGTTTGAGGATTACCATGCTTCAAAGGATGATTTGAGAGTTTTAGAACAAGCATTAAATTCTGCTACTCATCCTAAAATGGGATTTGTTTTCTCGAATTTTTCACGAATTGCAGGAACGCTAATAATTTCGTATGACAGCAAATATATCTATATCTGGCAGCTAAACCCAATTAGACTTGCTTCCAAAATTCTACACAATCTTACAATCCCAGACGAATGGCAAAGAGGGTGGTGGGCAAGCATTATTTCAAAAAATATAGAAAAATATTTACCTAAAAATAACCAGGGTCCTGTAATAAACGGGGGGTTGCTAACTCCATTTGTCTCGCTTCAAAAAACAAAAAACGTTTTACTGAATCCTTATACTACCAAAGAATCATATTTTGCGACTATCATCCATGAATTTGGGCATATATATTGGAATAGTTACAAACTTTGGTGGCCATCAAACAAGGAAAAGAACATAAACTTAATGAAAGACGCTAAAAGTTTATATCTAAGTAAAGCTAATGATAAAAAATTCAATATAAGATTTCCCAGTCCGATTTATGCAAGTGAAGTCTTTGCACATTGCACAGAATATTACGCAAGTGAATTATTTTGGCCCAAACATAAAAAGAATTTTGATAAATTCGCCGTCTCCCAAATTAATATTATGATTGCGACAGAAAAGAACAAAAACCTAGACATCGAGGATTCGGTCTTTGAACCAACAAAAAATCAACACAACTACTCCCTGGTTGTTGGTAAACTTTTAACAAACACACACTCCAAGGACTGGCCAAAGTTACTTACCAACTCCTAAAATAAATTAGCCAGGGTAGCAAGGCGGCCTTGGAAACGGTCATAGTCAAAAAACACTTTGATAACCCAAAAATTTCGAGAAGCTGTAAATATTATGGATCTATCAAAACGAGGACAAATGACAAGTATTCCGATATCGATCTGGAGATTACCCCCAGCAATTCAAAGTATTTATATTCAAATTTCAAAAAAATAATAAAGAATATCGCCGATTATTTTATTATTTTCCCTGTTTTAATCGACCAAAATTTGCAAACGTTTACCATCGTTTGGAAGGGTAAACCTCTCTATAAAAAATTAGATTTAAGAATCAATGCCAAAATCAACCCAAATTTAGCCAAGAAAGCATGTGGTTTTGATGAAAATTTAAAACCGTTTTATAATCTTTTTATAGGCGCAGTCAGATTTGTTAAATACAGGAAAAGAAAAGAATTAATCTCTTCAATGAAATTCTACAAATCAGCTCATGAATATTTGGTCAAAATTTACCCCGAATCAAAGCTTTTGCATAAATACTTTTTCCTTAAAGATGACAAACAAGTAGATGAATACTTTATAGAGATGCTAAAAATATACCAAAAGACATTACCCGATAATGAATTTGCAGTAAATGTGATAAAATTCACTGAAAATGAGCTTCTCGAAAAGAGAAATTAATACAATCCATTCAAATACCGCATTTATAGACGGAAAAAAGTTTTTCGGGCAATACGATCATCTGGTTACTTCCAAACCCCAGACTGAAAGAACACTCGGTAATCAAGATTGCTGCTCAGAACAGTTTTAGTTTCAGGAAAAAATCATTTATTCTGAGAAAATATCTAATATCTTAACCTTGTTTGGTTGCAAACCTAATTTATAAATAACTATTTCGCCTTTTCTTTTTCCTTTTAGTTCTTTTCCTAACGGGCTCTCAATTGACACCCAAGATGATTCATCAGAAGAATAAGAGGCATCAATCGCAGTGCCAACACGGTACATTTCTTCCACATCCTCATCCTCAAACTTAATTTTGACTCTATTGCCTACATCTATTTGATCAACATCATTTCTTTGTGGGAGGACATCGCTATTATTAAGAATCGATCGGATTTTATCAATACTTCCGTCAAGTTGTTGCATTTCTCTAACAACTGCTGGATCGTCATGTAAACCTGAAGTATAGTCAGTTCCCAAATTGACTATCTCGCCACGTCTAGTTTCCAGTTTTTCGAGTTGAGATTGGAGGTGTCTATTTGTAGTTTCAGTGATTGCAAACCCAGTTGACAACCATCTTTCAGTACCTTTTGGCATAAATTTAATCGAATGTAGTATACTATTTTTAACATTTTAAATACAAAGTTGTATACTACCTATAGTCACATGATAAAACTTATCTTTGTTACAGGAAATCAAAAAAAGCTTGAGCAGGCTAAACAGGCATTAAGCGATTATGACATTCAGCTTACAAATCAAAAGATAGAAACTCCAGAAATTCAAGAAACTGATGTCAAAAAAATAGCTGAATTCTCAGCTAAGTACGCTGCGAATGCAATAAATAAGCCTGTAGTAGTAACAGATGCGGGTTATTATATTAATGCCCTAAATGGATTTCCCGGGCCTTTTATTAAATTTGTTAATCAATGGTTTAAACCCGAAGATTTACTCAGATTAATGAGTGGTGTTACTGACAGATCAGTAAGTAGTTCTGTATGTGTAGCTTATTGTGAGCCAAATAAAGAACCCGTGAGCTTTATTTCAGATAACCAAGGTATATTAGCAGAAGCTCCACAGGGTGAGGGCCCTACAATTGATCAGTTATATATACCAAATGGCTACAATTCTCCGATAGGTACTCTTGATGAGAACGAGAGACTTACGTTATGGAATATGGATTGCTGGAAGCAGTTAGCTGATTATTTAACTAAACAAAATTCTCCTGCCCTAAATAATGGGGTATGACACCTGAAATTAGTACAACACTTTTCCTTGAAGGAGCATCATGCTCTGGAAAAACATACCTTTTAAAAACAGTCGCAGATAAAGATGTTGCAATTATTCTTAAAAACTGGCCTGCGAATTTGAATAACCCCCCAACTGAATTTTTCTTGGAAAGAGATGAAGATAAGTTGGCACGAGCCAAGGCAGCTCCTGAACAAATTAAACTGGTTGATAGAGCATACTTAGCAACACTAACTTTTTATAAAGTTTTAGAGGAACAAGAAGGTGTTTCAGCGGAACCGGTTGTCAAGTGGTACATAAACGAGCTTGGGCAAAAGCTATACAAACCAGATCACTATATTTTTGTGGATGTTCCCGGTGATGTAACCAAACAGCGTGCTAAAGATTGTGGCAGGACTATGCACGACAATAATATGTGGCTTAAATTTCCTGAGAGAATTAACTTTTGGTATAACCAACTGTTAGCAATATATGAACCTGCAACTTCAGTTTATCGAATTGATGGAACACAAGCTCCGAAAGTGGTTGAGGAGCAATTTAAAGATTTATTAAGTGATCTTAGAAAGGGGTTGGTTAAATGAGCCAAGAACGAGAGATATCGCTATTAATTCCAACCGTGAATAGACCAGATAATGTTGACCGTCTTCTTGGAACTTTGGAAGATCATGGCTATATGAAGCGAGGTAATTTTAAACCAGTGGTAGTAGATAGTAGTGGTGATACGGCTACAAAAAACATAACACTTTCATATTCAGCAGAATACCTACCTGCAAAAAAACTTGGAAAAAGTAAGGCTATGAATCTAGCCATTGATAAACTAAGCAGTAAATATATAGCTTTTGTGGACGACGATATTGTTATTTTTAACGAAACATGGCTGCATACATTAATGTGGAATTTTACACGAGAAGATATTGCCTATGTTTCAGGCAGGGTAATTGCTGCTGAAACAAACAATGAAGCTGCGGATAAATGGGAGAAAAAGGGTGCTTTAAATAAAGGTCCAAAACGTATTGAGGTAGGAAACCAGTTTTTTAATAAATTTAGACTACAAGGCGTACCTGTTCAATTGGTTACAATGGGTGCCAATCATGTTGTCAGAAAAGATGTATTAGATGAAATTGGTGCACATGATGAACGTTTTGGTCCAGGTGAACCAATTGGTGGAGCAGGAGCAGACTTAGATTTAACATATAAAGTACTTAAACATGGCTACACAGTCATTTATGATCCAACAGCAGTTGTTGCACATCACCACCCTGATTCATTATCAGAATTAAAATCAAAACTTTTTGTGTATGGAATCAGTGATACTGCAATTCATACGAAATTTTTAGCCGAATTTAAAGACTGGAGAAGTTTTTTCCAGCTTATATATAGACCATCTCAAAATGCAGAGCGCATGATAAAAAGTTTAATGGGTAAATATCCACTCCCCGCCGATATACTCTTGGCAGGTATTGCAGGAAACTTAATTGGTCCAATCGAGTATTTTAAACACAGAAATCATCCTCAAAGAACAAATTTCAAACAGATCTGGTAGAATTTTTTGAATACGCTCCCGATCAAATCCTTCTTTTCCCAAGCAAACTGGGAACAAGAAAGATGGATTGGAAGGAAGTCGCGCCGTAGATTTGACATTCTGATTTGACATTCTGATCACTTCTGATATATTGCAACTGCACCTTTAAATAGGTGTGATGGAAACATCACAAGGAAGATCCTCTTGTCTAGGCTCAAAAGCCTTTCTTAGGTTCACTTTCTCCAATTTCGCTTGAATGGACAACCGCACTTTGCGCGGATAAACCGTCCAGACCAAAAAGCATTTGGAGAGAACCAAAAATCGGTCAAAAAAAACCAAAAACAGAGTCATTACAGACCGCATGTAAGCGGACTCTCTTTTCTAGAAAAGGAGTAAAAATATGTCTGGTACTGGTGGCGGAACAATCGGACCACTGATTCGTGAGAATGTGCCTCAAGGAGAAGATGCTACCGTGTGGGACCCCACACATCCGCATGGAAATCCTGAGCACACAGACGCCGATATCTGGAAACGTCAAGATGACGGAGATGTCGAGCGAGATCGTGACTCACGCGTTCATATTCCGACCGATCCGCGTCGAGATCCCTGGTAATGCCAGTGGTCTAAAGTAAATAAGTGGTGTATTATTAAAGGATAATTTCTGCAACTGCAGTAAACACATTACCACTGTGTTAGGTTTTAAAACCAAATTGTCCTTAGTAAGTTTGAAATGGAAAAAAAATATATTAAATTTTCTACAAAATACGATCAAAAACTTGTTAATAGCATAATGTATCTCTTAAAAAATGCTAAGCTTGATTCGTATACCATGTTAGAATTTTCAAAAGCTTTGGGAAAACAATATAAAGAGGGATCATTGGGTTGGCAGAAACTAAGATTACATTTAATTTATTTAGTGATGAATGGAGAAATTGAAGAAAGACATTTTGGAAAAAAGGCTGGCGATTGGAATAGAATAGTTGATTATGTATAGTCTTAATTGTTACACCAACACAATTTAAAAAAATTATATAAACCTTTTTTAGTTATCCCACCAAACTTCAGAAAAATTGTGTGCTAGTAGATTAATTAACAGGGAGGAATTTTCTTTCACAAAAAGATTGATTTTTCCCGTCCGACTTTACAACATTGTATATAATATTCTTATGAGCAAGGATCAATTAAAAATTAAGGCAACTCTTTACGACTATCTCAAGGAAGGTTTAAAAGAACCGACAACTAAAAAAGTAGAAGCTATTAAGCTGTCGTTCTTACTACTTTTAGATAATTATTTCGGTGAAAAATTAAATAAAAGACCTGACCTTTATGATATAGAAGCTTTTGCGGGAGACATGCTTTACGTGATAAATACTCCTGACAAAATAAAGGGTGACGATCCAAATCTTGCAGATGCCTTGGATATAGCTTCTGATATAACTTATTATTTTAATAAAGGTAAAAAAAATAAAAATCTTGAGGAGTTTAATAGGTTAATCAAATATTTAAGAAATTATTTTGAATCGGAGAGAAAAAGCGTATAATGCGAGCTATGCAGGAAACAAGGAAAAACAACCCAATCGACCCAAACCTTGAAAAGAAGCTGGTTCCTCAACGGGGTGGTGACGATCATCAAACTAGAAACCCAAACAGTCCTGCAGGGGATAAACTGACAGAGGACAAAAATAGAAAATCATATACCGATTCAAAACCTGAAAGACAAAAACCTAATTAACTCTCAACTAATTTGTCTGGTAACAATTGGAGAAATTGAAGAAAGACATTTTGGAATAAAAGCTGGGGATTGGAATAGAATTGTTGATTATGTATAGTCCTATGACGGAAACGCTTTTAGCTCTTGGCATGGAAACATATGTTACTTTGGTTTCTATTTTCGTCCTTGCACAAGTCCTTTCTAACTCAGCGATAGGAATTGGTC
>Ga0075864_121_pt1 | contig 11981 bp, 11 predicted proteins | sample RifGroA1_FD_67966 | JGI IMG/M metagenome (GOLD analysis project Ga0075864, IMG submission 67966) | Parcubacteria bacterium GW2011_GWA1_36_12 | reverse complement strand
GATTGAGAATCCATCCGAAAAAGAATATCATCTGCTTGCTTCCTGGCGAAGAAAAAATCGCCGGTGGTTTAGAGACACCAAACCAGTCACAGTCTCAAGCACCAAAAAATGGTGGCAGGAAGTCCAGGGAAACCCTTTAAGAGTCCTCTTCTGGGTTGAAGATTTAGATGGCCATATATTAGGCCATATGGGTCTAAACAGATTTAAAGGAGCCTCGTGCGAACTTGATAATATCATCCGTGGCGAAAAAATTTCTCCTGGCCTGATGTCTCTTGCAGTCTCTTCACTAATAACCTGGGCTTTAAGATCATTGCCCATCAAAAGAATTTACCTTCAAACAAACTACGACAACATCCATGCCATCAATTTTTACGAAAACTGCCGCTTTAAAATAATCAAACACTCAAAGCCTCTACTTAAAATGCGTTATTTCCCCAAATGACACTTTCAAAATTCGATCAGCTTTCAACTTCGTACGTACCCAAAAATTCACGGGTTTTAGATCTTGGATGCGCTGATGGAAAAATTGGAGAGTTCATGGAAAAGTATTTCGCCTGTAAAGTAACCGGAGTCGAAATAAACCCAAGTTTGGCTCAAATTGCAGCCCGTCGGCTTACCAAAGTTATTATCGGCGATTTAGAAAATCCCCAAATTCAAGCAAAAATTTTAAAACAAGGCAAATTTGAAGTGCTCTTTGCTTCAGGTATCCTCGAACATTTAAAAAACCCCCAACAGGTTCTCGAAAACCTAAAACCTGCCCTCAAAAGTAACTCCGTCATGATTATCACCCTGCCTAACATTGCCTTTTGGCGCATGCGCTTTGAGCTTCTTTTTGGTAGATTTGAATACACAGACTCTGGCATTCTGGACAAAGGTCACTTAAGGCTTTTTACCATCAAATCGGCCAGAGTATTTATTGAAAAAGATTGTCATTTAACAATCGACCAGGTTGATTTTGACTTCCCAATCTTTCCTCTAATCCACCGATTCTTTAAAATTATTCCATTTGGGGAAAATCTGCAAGCAGAACTGTATCGGACTTTTCCTCAATTTTTTGCCTACCAGATGGTTCTCAAGTGCCGCCAAAAATGACCTCCTTTCCAATAAACGCAGGGTCACTTTATCTTCTTTTTAGTTATCAATCGACCAAACTCCTCCAGTGAGTCTATCACCCGATCTTGATCGGCAAAAGAAAGTGTTGGATAAAGAGGTAAAGTCAAAAGCGTTTTCCAGATTTTTTCGGTTTTCGGCACATTGGCTGTAACCTTATTGCGATAAAATGAAAAATGGTGAATCGGCACATAGTGAACACCGGAAGCAATCTTTTTTCTTTTTAAAAATAAATTTAACTTATCTCGGTAGGCTGTCCTAATTACATATAGATGATAGGCACTCTCTGCCCATTCTTTAACCTTTGGCAGAATCAGCCAGCTAAATTTCTTAAGCTCGCGGTTATAACGATCATAAAGCCATCTGCGTTTGAGATTATTTTGAGCAAGCTTTTTAAGCTGAATTACGCCGATAGCTGCCATGATATCGTTCATATGATATTTATAACCCAAATCTGACACGTCATAAAACCAACCGTAATTGCGATAGCTCTTATTCTTAATAACCGTTTCTCTCTTCCAAGTATCTTTATCTATACCCAACCATCTAAGACGCCTGATAATCTCGGCCAATTTCTTGTCGTTTGTCGTCACCATGCCTCCGTCACCCGTTGCCAGATTTTTAACGGCATGAAAGGAAAAACAGGTCAAATCAGCGATACTGCCAATGACCCTACCCTTATATGTTGCACCGGCCGCATGGCTGGCATCTTCTACCACTTTGAGATTATGGTTCTTGGCAATCGCCAGAATAGCATCAAGGTCAGCTGGGTGACCGCCGTAATCTACTGGCATAATGACTTTACTTTTCTTGGTAATTTTTCTAGCAAGATCCGCTGGATCAATACACAGTGTCTCCTCGTCAATATCGACAAAAACAGGTTTGGCGCCCAGCCACATGGCCACATGAGCTGCCGAAACAAACGTCAGTGCAGGCATCAAAACTTCGTCCCCTTGATCCACTCCCAAGACTATTAAACTAAGGTGAAGAGCGGCGGTGGCACTGTTTAATCCTACTGCCTGCTTTGCGCCTACATACCTGGCAAATAAAGTTTCAAATTCAGCGGTTTTTGGCCCTAGTCCAATCCAGCCGCTTTTGACAACCCCAGAGACTGCTTCAATCTCTTGATCGTCCATCACAGGTTTAAAAATCGGCAGGGTCTCAATAGTTTGCCTTTTTTTGTTTCTGGCTTTCATTGTGTAATAATCATTGCAAATAACAAAGTTTATTAGAGCTTCCTCTTAATCAAACACATCACAGCTTTTTGGCCGACAATAATTTTCTTTTGCTCTCTGAATCCGGCATTTTTATATAAATTAATAGCCTTAGCATTATTAGCAAGCACCGTCAAATAAAATATCTTAACACCAAATTGTTTAAAGCAAAGCTCTTCCATTTTTTTAATAAGGATTTTTCCATAACCATGATTTTGTAAGCTTTTGGCAATGATAAATCGTCCCAGTTCTGCCCTCTTCTTTTGTCTGTCAATGTTATAAATTGCCCCAACCCCAATTTTTAAATTACCCCTTTGCAAAATGAACATATAATCGTCACTTTTATTCTTGTACCTTTCAAACCATTCCTCTTGACCCTTGACTGAGATATAATTGCTTTCTAAAAAGAACTCTCTATTTTCATTGCGCAGTTTTCTTAAAAACTTAATGTCTTTTCTAGTAATCAATCTCAATTTAAAAGAATCAATATTCGCCAATCTCACGGTTAATATCTTATCATTAGTGTGAAAAACAAAAATATCTAAAATCCTCTCCTAATTAAAAATTAATGACCAACCAGTTCAAATGAGCAACAATCCATTGGCCGTTTCTGTTTGCATTCTCAACTTCAATACCAAAGCTCATCTTATAAATTGCCTCACATATCTCTTCCGAAATACGAAGAATCTCAAAATGGAAGTTTTTGTTACAGACAATGGCTCAGTTGACGACTCTGTTCAATCTGTTAAAAAAAATTTCCCTCAAGTCCATGTAATAGCAAACCCTCCCAAAGACTCGCTCAAAGGTTGGCGAGGCTATAATCAAGCAACTGCTCAATGTAAGGGCAAGTATATTATTACCTTAAATTCCGACATCCTCATTCCTCCCAACGCCTTAGCGAAAATGATTAAATTCTTAGAAGCCCACAAAGATGCGGCCGCAGCCAGCTGCCGCCAGATTGATGACAAAGGTAACCTGGATTACACCTGCAGTCGTTTTCCTCACCCCTTAATTGAATTCTTCCAGTCCAACGTCTTAGCCAAAGTATTCAAAAATCAAAAACTAATTAAAAATTATCGCTCTACTTTGACGAAAACTTGCTTCTGTATTATGGTGAAAACGATCTTTGTTTAAGAATCAAAAAAGCCGGACTTAGTGTCTACCACAATCCTAAAGTTACTATCATCCATCTTCGCTCTCAGTCTGTTAACAAACTCCCGCCTTGGCAGCTTTTTCAAATCACACTCCATGACATGCTCTACTATTATAAGAAGCATTTTGGCTTAGCTTGGTGGCTATTTTTATGGATAACTTACAGAGCAAATTGGATATATTGGAGATTACAATCTCTTAAGTGAAGCCTAAAAAATATAAAGTTCTTTACCTCACATTTCATCCTAATATCGGTGGTGGCGAAACTATTCTCCTATCGCTTCTAGCAAAACTTGATAAAAAAATATTCGAACCTATTGTTGTCGTCACCAAAAAGGGCCAATTGTCAAAAACACTAAGTAAACTCAAAATCAAAACTTATATCCTTAATCTTTCTCCATATCTTATAAGAAAACTCTTTATACCGGGATTGTCCCCTTCTAGCATTTATAAATTCATCAAACTCACAAGAAGAATTAATCCCGATCTAATTCATGTTAACCATCTTAACCTGGCATTTTATGCAAAAGCCGCAACACTCGCCCTAAAAATCATACCAGGCAGGCATGTCCCTGTTATTGCTACAGCTCACGGAAAATGGGATTGTCTCTATTTCTATCAGGATCTTATAAATCAATTCTGTGTAGACAAAGTTCTGGCAAATACGGAAGAATTATCAAAAACCCTGATTCGGAGAAAAATCTTAAATCTCCAAAAAGTTACGGGTTGCCAATTTGGAGTAGATACTAATTATTTCATGCCACTAGACAAAACTACCGTCAGAAAAATGCTAAATCTTCCTCAAAAAAACTTAATAATTACCATAGTCGGCAGGCTTGACCCTGTCAAAGATCATATGACTTTCCTAAAATCCGCAAAATTAGTCCACGAAAAACTAAAAAATGTAACTTTTTATATCGTTGGCTCAAAACTGGGAGACTTTACGAACTCGCCCCGCGAAACGGGCCAATCTAATTCTTATGAGAAACAAATCAAAGATTATTTATCTAAAAATCCGGCGCTTGCCGCAAAGGTCACCTTTGGAAGCTTTATAGAATCCATGCCAAGCGTTTACAATGCAACTGACATCTTAGTTTCAAGTTCTCCAAGGGAGTCATTTGGACTTGCTATTGCAGAAGGTGCCGCTTGCGCTTTACCGATAATAGCAACTGTTGGCAATACGATTGTCAAAAATGGCCGAAACGGTTTCTTGGTCAAGCCGCAAAATCCAAAAGCAATAGCTGAAAAAATTTTAACCTTAGCCATAAATCCAAAACTTCGAAAAAAATTTGGCGAAAATGGCAGAAAACTTATTACTCGTCATTTCCAACTTCAAGATTATGTTACAAGAATTGAAAATGTCTATTTCGAGCTACTGAAGACCACAGCGCATATACGTAGGCGAAGAAAGATGAACCTTTTAAATTCATCATCTTCACACTCATGAGAAAAAGACACATCTCAATATCAACTGTCAGAATCTCTCGTAAAGCGAAAGCTTACGTCAATAAAGTCCTTGAATCTAATCGCCTTTCCTACGGGCCGTTTACCGAAAAGTTTGAAAAGCGCTTTGCTGCTATTTCCAACAGAAAATATGCTATGTTCGTAAACAGCGGGACCAGTGGCTTACAATTGGCACTCCACGCTCTCAAGGAATCTTTCAACTGGCATGACGGTGATGAGGTTTTAGTACCCGCAATCACTTTTGTCGCAACAACTAATGTCATTTTGCAAAATAGACTCAAGCCCATTTTTGTCGATGTTGAAAAAGATTACTATTGCATTAATCCCCAAAAAATTGAGGCAGCAATTACATCAAAAACCAAAGCCATCATGCCAGTTCATCTTTTCGGACAAAGCGCAGATATGAACCCCATCCTCCAAATAGCCAAAAAATACAAACTAAAAGTTCTTGAAGATTCCTGCGAAACAGCCCTCGTTAAATACCACAATCAGCCTGTCGGTTCACTTGGTGACATCTCAGTGTACTCAACATACATTGCCCACATTATCTCAACTGGTGTCGGCGGCATGGCAACCACCAATAATCACAAGCTTGCAACCACCATTAAAAGCCTGATGTTCCACGGCCGGGATAATATTTATCTTAAAATTGAGGACGATGATACCGAAAGCAAAAAGCGTCTCAACTCGCTGATTGAAAGACGCTTTCAGTTTATCCATATAGGTTATTCGTACAGAAATACGGAGATGGAAGCAGCAATCGGCCTTGCCGAAATTGAGAATAAATCTGCTATCATCAAAAGGAGGCGGGCTGTTGGCCAAAGTCTTACCAAATCATTAAGTGATTTTTCCCAATTTTTTCAGCTGCCAAAAGTCAGGAGCAAAGCCCAGCATATTTATATGCTCTATCCGATTGTTATTTGCGACAAAAGAATTAAAAGAGACGATTTTCTGCTCTATCTTGAGGTAAATGGAGTCGAAACCCGTTTGTTTTTTCCTCTTCTTTCCCAACCAATTTACAAAAAGCTCTTCGGAAATATCGAGTCCCGCTACCCTGTTGCCAAAAAGCTTGTTGCGCGTGGTTTTATAATCGGCAGTCATCCGTATATAAATCAAAAAGACATCAATTACCTGCATAATATTATTGAAAAATATCTAAAGAAAAAGAAACTTCACTAATTTATGAAAAATTTTTGGCGAGGTAAAAAAGTTCTGGTAACCGGCGGCACCGGTTTTATCGGCTCCTTTGTCACAGAACTTCTTCTTCAAAAAGGCGCCAGAATTACAACAACTTCCAAATCCGGCAATCTTAAAAACGTTTTCCACCTCAAAAGAGATCTTCGGATCAAAAAAACTAATCTTGCTGATCCCAATCAAGCCTATATAGTCACCAAAAATCAAGACATTATTCTTAATTTAGCTTCTAAAGTCGCCGGTATTCAGTTTAATATCAATCACCCGGCTACTATGTTTTCCGAAAATATTCAAATTGCCCAAAATATCGCAAGCGCATCTGTCAAAAATAATGTAGAAAGGCTGCTGATGGTCAGCTCCGCCTGTGTCTATCCTCGAAATTGCACCATTCCCACTCCTGAGACTGAAGGTTTTCTGCTCGATCCCGAACCGACCAATTTAGGTTACGGGTGGGCAAAACGTGTTGAAGAATTAATTGCCAAGTTCTATCATCTGGAATATGGTCTTAAAGTAGCTATTGCCAGACCATACAATGCTTACGGCCCAAGTGATAATTTTAATCCAGAAATCTCCCATGTGATCCCCGGCCTAATCAAAAGAGTTTTTGATGGGGAAAACCCTTTGGTTGTTTGGGGCAGCGGTAAGCAGACTAGATCGTTCTTATATGTTGAAGACCTTGCCCGCGGTTTACTTGAAACGATCAAAAAATATCCGGAGGCAGATCCCTTAAACCTTGGCACAGACGAAGAGGTTACCATAGCCGATCTTGCAAAAAGAATTGTAAAGTTTTCCGGAAAAAATATAAAAATCGTCTTTGACACCACAAAACCGGATGGCCAACCCAGAAGAAATTGTGATACAAAAAAAGCCAAAGATAAAATAGGCTTTGAGGCTGAAATAAGTTTAGAAAAAGGTTTAAAAAAAACCATAGATTGGTATAGAAAAAATGACCAAAAAAAATACTAAATCTCAAAAAATCTTAATTTCAGGATCTGCAGGATTAGTAGGTTCGCAAGCAGCAGAATTTTATTGCAAACAAGGATATCAAGTAATCGGTTTGGATAATGATATGAGAGCATTTTTCTTTGGACGGGAAGCCAGTACGCTTCCAAATAAAAAACGGCTGGTTGAAAAATATAAAAATTATAAACATTTCAGTGTGGATATAAGAAATACAAAAGAAGTCGAAAAAATCTTTAAAAAATACGGCTCGCAACTGGACCTAATAATCCATACCGCAGGTCAACCTTCCCATGATTGGGCAGGAAGTCATCCAGCCATTGATTTTGCCGTCAATGCTATAGGCACCCATGATATTCTTGAAGCGACTAGAAAGTACAATCCCCAGGCTGTCTTTATTTTTACCTCCACTAATAAAGTCTATGGTGACCACCCAAACCAGCTGCCACTAGTTGAGCAGGATAAACGCTGGGAACTGCCTAAAAATCACCAAAACTTTTTGGGAATCGATGAAAATGTCAGCATTGATAACTGTCTTCATAGTTTGATGGGTGCTTCCAAGGTCGCTGCCGATATTCTGGTTCAGGAATACGGCAGATATTACGGAATTAAAACAGGCATTTTCAGGGGAGGATGTATTACAGGCCCAGCCCATTTCGGTGCTCAGCTCCATGGATTTTTGGCCTATCTTGTCAAAGCAGTCAACACAGGGATTCCCTACACAATTTTTGGTTACAAAGGCAAACAGGTCCGGGACAATATCCATGTATACGACTTAATCTCGGCTTTCCACCACTTTTACAAAAATCCTAAAATGGGTGCAGTTTACAACATGGGAGGAGGAAGATTTTCAAACATTTCTATCCTGGAAGCCATCGCTAAAATAGAAAAGATTTTAAACAAAAAAGCAGAAATTAAATATAAATCTAAAAACCGGATTGGTGACCATATTTGGTATATTTCCAATGTCTCAAAATTTAAAAGCCATTATCCGGGCTGGAATTATAAATATAATTTAGATATGATCCTTGAAGAATTATGTTTCTTCGCCAAAAAACATGACTCCTAACCAAAATGAAAATAGCTTTTTGCGCCGACCATCCGCTATTTCAAGCCAATAGGATATTCCAAATTAAACTGGCCAAAGAATCACCTGACACTGCTTGGACATCGATTCTTGCCACATTAGCAAAGCAAAAAAACTTCGAGGTTGTAACAGGAGATATAGCCCTTGCCAATCAACAAACCGGTCGTTGGAATCCACATGATATATTAATTATTCAACTGCTCGATGCCGCAGATGGAAACAAATTGGCTAAACATGGTGCCATACCATTTTTACTAATCGGTCCGGAGTCACCGCTCTATGCTTACAATTTCTATAGAAAAATAAAAAACAATGCTCCTGCTTTTCGCTATCGCCTACTCTTTTCTGGCATATACAAAACCTTCAAATCTTACTCAAGATTTAACTACCCATTTCATTTTCCTAGTTTTAACAAAGAAGATATTCTATCACTCAAAAAATGGTCAGGTAGAAAATTCCTAGTAATGGTTGCTTCTAATAAATATTTTGAGAAAAATTTTTCAATAATTCCCAGTTACAAAACAGAAACTTTTGACTGGATTCTCAATAAATTACGGATATGGCAATCACCTATTAGAAAAAAGGCTATCGAGGGCGAATTAATTACCAAAAGACTCGAGGCAGTTGAATATTTCGGATCTCGAAATCGCTTGCATCTTTTCGGATCAAGCTGGGATAAACTTAATAATCTTCCAATAAGATGGCAAGAACGATTAAGAAAAACACTCGATATGCTTAACCCTAAACCAATTAGAAGAAAAGACAAATTTAAGAAAATCGCAGGTTATAAATTCGCAATATGTTTTGAAAATACATCATATCCAGGCTATGTGACAGAAAAAATCATTGATTGTTTTGCAGCAGGAGTCATTCCTATTTATTTAGGAGCTCCAGACATTACTAAGTTTGTACCAACAAACTCTTTTATTAATATGCGCAATTTTCGCTCTTTTGGTAACCTTCACAAATACTTAACAAACATCAGTCAGCAAGAAGCATTGGAGATGATTTCAAATGGCCGGGATTTTTTAAGAAGTCCAAAAGGTAAACTTTACAGTCACGAGGATGCTGCTAAATTCATACTAAAGTTAGCTGTCGAAACTGCCAAAAGCTAAAGTCAAAAATATTAACTGATGAAAATTCTTTTTTGTGCAATGAAATATGATTACGGTGACCCCAAACGAGGACTCTCCTACGAGTACTACAATTACATTCCTGCTTTTCAAAGATTGGGGTATCAAGTTATTCCTTTTGATTATTTAGATCTTTACAAAAAACTGGGGCGAGACAAGATGAATGATTTGCTCATAAAAACTGTCAAAGACTTAAAACCTCACCTACTTTTTTGCTCATTGTTCGAAGAACAATTAAAAAAAGAGGTCATTGCCGAAATTTCAAATACTAAAACCACTACCCTCACTTGGTTTTACGATGATACCTGGAGATTCGACAACTTTTGCCGACTCTGGTCTCGCGTTTTTAACTGGACCGCAACTACGGAAGAATTCATGGTTGAAAAATACAGAAAAATCGGCTCAAACGCTATATACCTGCCATTTGCGATCAATCCAAAAGTCTACAAACCTTATAAGGTGGCCAAATCTTATGATGTTACGTTTGTAGGAGGTCCTCATGGGTTCAGGGATCAATATTTCAAAAGACTTAAATCAGAAAAAATCAAGACAACCTTTTTTGGCCAAACATGGAGTGGCCGGCTCTCCACAAGCGACATGGTCAAATTATTCTCCCAAAGCAAAATAAATTTAAATTTCACAGAAACTTCCTACCAGGGTAATCAACTTCTTTTCTATATTCGCAGGTTTAACCTTTTTCCTAAAATCACTCAGCACAAAGCCAGGATTTTCGAGATCCCAGGCTCCGGGAGTTTCGAATTATCTGGATGGACAAAAGGGATAGAAAAGCTTTATGAACCAGGCCGCGAAATTGAACTTTTCAAAAATAAAGGCGAGCTGGTCGAAAAATGCCGTTACTATCTCAAAAATCATCAAAAACGGGAACAAATTGCCAAAGCTGGCTACAAGCGTACTTTAGCCGAACATACTTACCATAAAAGGTTTTCATATCTTTGTAAAAAAATTGGCTTCACAAAACTCATCCGCTAGTTCGTTTAAGAGAAAGAATCAAATATCTGATATTTGTAAAAACTTCCTTGCCTCTAAATAACCAAATTACTGAAACATAAAAAATCAAACCAGATGACATTACAACAATAAGTACAGGTAAAGTAACCCCTAAAGCATGAATTGCCAAAAATACCAAAATTCCGCACAATAGTGAACTTACCAAATATAGAGTAAAATTTTTCCCAAAAGAAAAATTAACTTCTTGCCTCAATCTAAAAAACAAATAAATACCCGTTGCCGAAATCAAAAGTGAGGCTAGGCTCATGCCTACGAAATTAAAGAGATGGATCAAAGGAGGTGAAAGCACCCATGTTAAAATTACCCAAACAAAGCTCATGTTTCTCATAACGTCAGCTCGCCCGCGCGCCAACAGCAGCTGGGAAAATATCCCCGTATGAGCAATGATCACCATTTGTACCAATCCCAGGTAAACAGCTGGTACGGCTGGTAACCACTTATCTGTGTACACAAGATGGATTATCCCTGGAACAGCAGCCATAAATATGAAAGCTAATGGCAAAGACGTAAAAGAAACAATCATCAGAGACGTCTCAATTATTTTTCTGAAAAATTGTTTATCATGCTGGGATCTCGCACCAAGCGGGAAAAGGACCCTGTTTATAATTTCGGAAGCTACCGCCGGAAATACCGCAAAACCTGCTGCCCATTGATAGTAACCTAAATTATCCGGACCCACCACCTTGCCTAGATATAAGAGTATCAACGGACCATAAAAAAGGCCAAAAACAACATTACTCTGATAAGACAACCCGAAGCGAGCCAATTTTGTAAGATTGTCCCTCAAAATAATAAATCGAATGGGCCATCTTACAAAAAAATAATAAAAAACTCCTCCAATAAAATGTCCTAACACAGCACTATAAGCGAAGCTGAAAACTCCAAACCCCCTAAATGCCAAAAGAATAGTCAAAGAAGAAACAACAGCTAGTTCAGTAATTTCTATTATAATTAATTTTTTATATTGAAGGTGCCTTTCCAGGATAGCACCGGATGTTGTCTTAAAAGGCATAAAAAGCAAATATAAGCTATAAATTCTAAAAAGCACAACCCCTTTTTCTCCTATATTGTAAAAATTGGCAATCATTGGTGAAATTCCAAAAATTACAAGGATTATTACAACACTCAATAACAATTGAACTGTAAATGTTGTTTGTAAATCTTTTTCAGAAATATCGTCCTTTTGCTGAACCAAAGAAGGTCCTAAGCCCAAATCCGAAAAAACCGTAAAAATTGCAATAACAAAAGTTACAATCGCAAACATTCCAAAATCCGCAGGGAATAATAACCTCGCCAGAGTAATATTAGTTAGAGTAATTACGAATTGAAGGGAAATTCTTTTAAAACTTAGAAGTAAGATACCGCTCGCTATTTTTTCTGATAAACTTCCAATTTCAGAATTAGAAGAGATTTTTTTATTGTTCACAAAATATGCAAATTTTTTTAATTCTAGCTGGGTTAATCAATGTCAAAATTATTTCATAAAGTTTAAAAATCGAAAGACTCAACCCTGCCAAAAATAAGGGCAGGCCGATTGCGATTACATAAAATGACCCTGTCGAAAATTTAAACACCGCAAAACCAGCTGCAGTTATTACCAGTCCGGCTACCAACCATAATGAGTTATTGATTTCCTGA
>Ga0075864_122_pt1 | contig 11995 bp, 19 predicted proteins | sample RifGroA1_FD_67966 | JGI IMG/M metagenome (GOLD analysis project Ga0075864, IMG submission 67966) | Parcubacteria bacterium GW2011_GWA1_36_12 | reverse complement strand
TTTGTTGAGGGCTATATTCACAATTGAAATTTATTTTCGCTTATATTTTTAAATGACTAAATGGCTGTCCCATAGTTATATTTTAGCTGACTCAATGCGTAGGGCTTGACAAGCGCTATTTAATTCGTCATAATCATAATAAATAACATAGAGTTACACATACCTCACAGGAAGGGAGGTGGGCAGGTTGCTAAATAGTAGTTGAGTTGTCCTTGTGTTTTTGTTTTTTTCTTGGCTAGAATATTAACAAATGCAAACACAAGGAGGAAGTTTCTGATGAGTAATGGAAATGGGAAAGTTAAACTTTCGGCTGCTGAGCGTAGACGAAAAAAGCGGCATGAGGCTTCAGGCAGTGATAGGGCAGAGGTGATTATCAGAGAGATTATTCAGACAGCAGAAGCTCATAATGGCAATGGCCATAAGCACAAAGTGCAGTCGCACTACGCGTCTAACAATCGATCTTCGTTAAAAGCCTGCCAGTTCGGCATCTGATTTCTCGTTCGTTTCTTTTTTGTTTTTATCGGCCCCGTATCTCGGGGCCTTTTAAGTTAAGGGGAAAATTGATACAATCTAAGTCATGGAGAGGTCGCATAAGAACATTTGCTTCGCAAATAACCTTGTCCGACCTATTACTATCAATATTCGTTTGACAACTAGTTCATGGAGAGGTCGCATAGTGGCCGAGTGCGCGGGCTTGGAAAGCTCGTAGACCCGCAAGGGTCTCCAGGGTTCGAATCCCTGCCTCTCCGAAGGCAATAAAAATCCGCCATCTCAGGGATGGCGGAAAAAGGTTAATGGCAGTTAGTCCAGTCGTGGCGCCAACAGCCACAGTGATAGAAAAGCAAGAGAAAAAATGGGATTAGAACTGGCAGGAGTGGAATATAGATTACAAGAAACCAAGGACGACGCATCTCTTTCATTTCTTTCACCTCGTTTCGTTTTGCTTTCCGTATCATACATCAATTTTATTGTCTTTACTATCTTTTTTGATATACTAAAAGTGCTATGGGTATACAAGTTGAATTTAATCCAGACCTTGCTTTGAGAAATTTTGATGAATTTAAAAATGGTAATCGCAAGAGGGAAGAATGTATTCCGCAACTAATTAAAGTTGGTAAAATATATCCTTTTCTTAAAGAGGGTCAGAGAAATTATTGGCTCGAGGGCGAATTACCGTTACTTGAGACAAAAGGGAATCAGCAACTTTCTAAACCACTTGCCAGTATTATTATTTTAGATGCGACTCATTTAGTATTAGATAAAAAGCCATATACTAAAGGGAAATATAAAGTTGTTGAAGTCTTCGATCCCAAAGATTTTAAAATATATTTTAATGGTTTTGCCAAAATAAAATGAATAAGATAAATAAAAGTTTCTTACCAAATAACAGGTTTATATTTTCCTTTAAATCTCGCGATCGCGAGAAAGTGGGTATAATTTAAAGGAAGGATTTGCAAGAATGGCAAGGCACACTTTTACTGAGAAAATTTTATTAGTTATTGATGGGACTATAAAGGAAAGCGTTGCTGGTTTAATGTGTCCTTATTTGGGTTTAGGAAGATACTTTAGAAATTATCAAGGCAGTCTTTCTAAGACAATTTACGAACTTAAAAAACGTGGTTATCTTGAAGAAATTGAAGATCAAGGTGAAAAATTCTTAAAACTTACATCTAAAGGAAAATTAAAATTAATTAAAAAGAAATTTTTAGGAGAATGGGATGGTCTCTGGCGAATTGTTGCTTTTGACATTGAGGAGAAACGAAAGAAAACTCGCGATCTTTTTAGATTCAAGCTATCTGAATTAGATTGCAAGCCGATTCAAAAATCAGTTTGGATTACACCCAATGATATTTCTTCCGAGTTGGAAGATTTAATTTTTCTGTTAGATTTAAAAAGCAGTGTTGATTATTTTATCTCAAGAGCTGTAACTGGTGAAGAAAAATATTTAGATATGTTTAAAATCAAAAATAAACAGAATAGAGTATAAAAATGTTTAATAAAAATACGCAAAAATATGGTTTAAAAACAAGGAGTCATTGAATTTATGAATGACCAAGTTGACCCCGCACAACTCCTTCCTATAAAACGGACTACGTCCTGTTATTATAGGAGTGTCATCTGCGGGGCAAGAGAAATTAAAAATGAATGAAGTAGAGGAAATTAAGCACCGGATTGACATTGTTGATCTAATTTCCAGTTATCTAACCCTCAAAAAAGCCGGCGCCAATTACAAGGCAATCTGCCCTTTTCATAATGAAAAAACGCCTTCTTTAATGATATCTCCGGAAAAGCAAATTTGGCATTGTTTTGGCGGTTGCAGTGAGGGTGGCGATATTTTTACTTTTGTGATGAAGATGGAAAGTTTGGAATTTCCCGAAGCCTTAAAACTCTTAGCCGATCGCGCTGGCGTCCAACTTGAATCGCGACAAAGTTCAGATTTTCAAAAAAGTAGTCAAATTTCCAAAAATCGTCTTTATGAATTAAATAATTTAGCAGCTCGGGTTTTTAATAAAATTTTAATTTCGCATCCGTCAGGTCAGCCGGCTTTGGAATATTTAAAAAAACGCAAATTAACCCCGGCTCTTATTAAAGAATATATGCTTGGTTACGCCCCGTCGTCGCGGGCGATTAACGGCTATTTAAAAAAACATGGTTTTTCCGATTTGGAACTTCAGGGCGCGGGCAATCCTGATAAGTTTTATAAAAGAATTATGTTTCCGATTAAAGACGCCATGGGCAATGTAATTGCTTTTACAGGGAGAGTATTAGATTCGGAACAAGAGCCAAAATATCTAAATACCCCTGAAACGATCATCTTTCACAAAAGTCGGGTCCTTTATAATTTAGAAAAAGCTAGGGGTGAAATTAAAACTCAAAAAGCCACTGTAGTAGTGGAAGGGCAAATGGATGTTATTGCCTCGTGGCAAGCGGGCGTCAAAAATGTGGTGGCGACTTCCGGCACGGCTTTAACGTCGGATCATTTGCAAATTCTTTATAGATACAGCCCAAACATCATCTTTGCTTTTGACTCTGACAGCGCCGGTCTGACAAGCGCCAAGAAGGCATATGAAATGGCAATTGTTGAGGGCTTCAATGTTAAAATGGTTGACTTAGGTAAATTTAAAGATCCGGGCGAAATGGTCGCGCAGGACCCGAAAATTTGGCAATCGGCGGTCCAAAAACCTATTCCGGTGATTGACTGGTATTTTGAATTAGCCTTTGCCAAGCAGAAAGCAGATTTAACCTCCCAAGAGAAAAAAGAAATTGCCAAAGAAATTTTACCCTTATTAAAAAAAATTCCCGACACCATTGAACAGGCTCATTATGTCAATTTGTTGGCCGAAAAATTAGATGTTTCGGAAGAGGTTATTTTTAGTGCTCTAAAAAAAGTTGAAGAAAAGAAAAATTCTAAAGTGACAGCTAAGAAGCAACCAAAAAAGCAAAATCTAACAACTGCCGAATTTATTTTAGCCATACTTTTAAAATGGCCGGAAAAAATTAAACAAGTTTCTAACGATCTTTCCGATGCCGATTTTAAGGATGAAAATTTGTTAGCAATTTACAAAGCCCTTTTGACGGAGTATAATATAACTAAATTACGAAAAGATATTAATCGCGAGCAACTGCTTAAGCTTGACGATCTTCTTTTGGTTGTTTCTTCTGAAAACGCGGAAATGCTTAAAGAAGATTTAGATTCGGTTTTAAAAATTTTAAAAGAAAATCGGCGGGAAGATTTAAAAAGTTATTATGCTAAAGAAATTAAAAAAGCCGAAATGGATAAAAACACGGAACAACTTAAAAAATTAATGAAGGAGTTCCAAGATGCCATATCAACGAAAAACTAAAAAAAGTTCTAGCGCAGCCAAGTCTTCGCGTGAAAGACAAACCAAGGCAACCAGTGAACGGGTCAGTTTAAAGCTGAAAATGAAAAATCAGAAAAACATTGCTAAAGGTCGGCCGAGCAGTGTTCGGAAAAAAGAAGTTATTATTAAATTTCCGCCAGAACTGGAAAAACTTTTGGAAAAAGGCCGTCAGAGCGGTTTTGTGACTTATCAAGAAATTTTGCAAGGTTTTGAACTGCCGGAAAAGAAAATCCCTCTTTTGGATGCACTTTATGATGAATTTTCGGTGCAAGGAATTGATATTAAAGAAGGCCATAAATTACTGGAAATTGAATCGGAGCCGACTCAAAAAGTGGGGGAAATGAAAGATATTTCCGACGATTCGGTCAGAATGTATTTACGGGAAATCGGCCGGATTCCCTTGTTAAAATCCGATGACGAGGTTCGTTTGGCCAAAAGAATTGAAGCTGGCGACGAAACGGCGAAGAAAAAATTAGCCGAAGCTAATCTGCGGTTGGTGGTTTCTATTGCTAAAAAATATATCGGTCGGGGACTTTCCTTGCTGGATTTAATTCAAGAAGGAAATACCGGGCTTCTTCGAGCCGTGGTTAAATTTGATTATCACAAGGGTTATAAATTTTCAACCTACGCCACTTGGTGGATTAGGCAGGCAATTACCCGCGCCATTGCCGATCAGGCTAGAACAATCAGAATTCCGGTTCATATGGTGGAAACAATTAATAAATTAATCAGAACTCAAAGGCAATTGGTCCAAGATTTAGGTCGCGAGCCTTTGCCGGAAGAAATTGCCGCTGAGATGGAAATTCCGGTGGAAAAAGTGGATCATATTATTAAAATTTCTCAAGAAACGGTTTCTCTGGAAACGCCGGTGGGCGAAGAAGAAGACTCTCGTTTGGGTGATTTTATTGAAGATAAAGAGTCCTTGTCGCCGGAAGAAAATGCCATTTACCAGTTGATGAAAGGCCATGTCGGCGAATCGTTGGTCTTTCTTTCGCCTCGCGAACAAAAAATCTTAAAAATGCGTTTTGGTCTAGACGATGGTCGGACTCATACCTTGGAAGAAGTCGGCAAGGAATTTGGCGTTACTCGGGAACGAATTCGTCAAATTGAAGCCAAATCTCTTCAAAAAATGAAGAAGAACGAACAATCACAGAAGTTAAGGGATTATTTAAGGTAGGAAAAATGAACCAGTAAATCCAACTTCGTAGGTTGGATTTTGGGTTATACATAAAGAAAATCCCCGGATTGCGCCGGGGGATTTAGTGCGAAAAAACTACGACCGTAGTTTTTTCGCACTGTTTGATTTGAAATGAGCTCTGTTCGTTATTTACGCTGTCGGCGGAAGGCAAGAAACCCAACAACTCCGCCACAAAGGGCGAGTAGGCTGGATGGCTCGGGGACTGGCTGGAGTTCAATAATTCCGTATAACCTATACCAGTCTGGAAAATCGTTCCAACCGCGTTCAACTCCGATATTGTAGCCGACTCCGTTGCATGGACCATTAGTGCTACTGGGGCAAAGAGGGTTCCAGTTTATGTAAGACACTGGTTCTCCACTTGTCCAAACGAATGAACCCAAATTCGCAACATCATTTAACCCTATCCACAACCAATCGGTTCCGTAGGTTGTTTTTAGCCATTGCTCATCAGCTAAGTTTCGGATTGTAGCGAGATGTCCGCCCAAGCTTACTGCTTCGGCTTCCGCTTCTACCCAAGTGGGTTGAAGAATGGGAGTGTCGGTCAAGGCATAACGATGCCCGTTGGTTGGGTTTGTCACCCAATCATAGGCGAATACTGGCAGAGCCAGCACGGAAACAAGAATCACTATCAGAATCAGCGTTTTCATCCTTTTCTTCCTCCTTCGAGTTGTTCAGGTGCTTCCGCAAGATTGCGGAATGCAAATTGCCTATAATATAGCAAATAATGGGTTAAAAATCAAGGGTTTGGATTGTTTTTTAATTCAAGCTGATCTACAATACAAGTGCAATGGATAAAAAACAGAGATTTTATAAGGTCTATAGCAATTTACCGCTTGGCCTACGTGAAGAATTGGTAGCTGTTATTGACAAGGAACCAATTTCTTGGCGTGTGGCGAAATTGGAGATAGATGAAAATACCAAAAAAGGCGAAGAAATTTTGGACCAACTAATCCGTCTGGAGATTATATAAAATGTTAAAAGATATTGATCAAGCAAAAATTGACGCCGAAATAAATGAATTAGTGATTGAACGGATGAAATTATTTCCTTCTGATAAGAATATATCAATTGGACAAGATGGCAATTTTACAAAAGATCAAATTATCAGTCATGTTAAAAAGAATGATGAAATTGGTAAAAAAATAGTTGAGATAGAACTCTCGTATCTCAAAGCTTTTAAAAAAGGAATATTTTTTGATGAATAACTTCTCAATTTTAGTTACTCGACCCAAGGATGACTTAACAACAAACTATTTATTTTCATGGGCTAGTTTGGTTATTAAAGAAGTAATAAAAAAGGGTGGTCAAGTTTTTGATTTAAGAGAAAAACGAGCTAACAGAAAAGAATTTTGTAGTGTTATTAAAAAAACAAATCCAAAATTAATTTTTTTAAATGGACATGGTAATAAAAACGCTATTACTGGTCAGGGTCAAGAGATTTTAATCCAATCAAATGATAACGAAGATATCACCAAGGACAGTGTTGTCTACGCTCTTTCTTGTAGCGCGGCCTCGGTTTTAGGATCAAGATGCATTCAGAAGGGAACAAAATCATTTATTGGGTACAAAAACGATTTTATTTTTTTAACCGAACAGTCATTTATTACTCGCCCACTTGATGATCAAACGGCGGCTTTGTTCTTTGAACCATCAAATTTGGTTATAAATTCTTTGATAAAAGGTCGTACGGTCTTTGAGTCATATAATCGTTCTCAAAAAGAATTCAAGCGTAATATTAAAAAACTTTTAACAAGCGAATCGCTTCAAAAAGATCAATCTTCAGTTCGTTTTTTGCTTTGGGATATGGAGCATCAAGTGTGTTTAGGAGATACGGCAACTAGGGTATAAAAAATTAAAAAAGTAGAAATTATCGTTCTCTCAGTTTATTTTCAGTTTTGTGGTATAGTGTTAGGCTATGAGAATATTAGTGGTTGAAGACGACCATAAAATTGTTAAAATTAAAGGGTGAAAAAGATTCTAATTTTAGCCGGTTTAATAATAGTTGTAGGAGTGATTGTTTTTCTGTCATTGCGACCCCGCCTTGGCGGGGGAAGCAATCCAGCAATCTATCCGTCGCCATTAGCAGTATCAACTCCTACTTCTACTCCGGAGAGCACTTTAGCCGAACCGGTGGCTCAATTCAAAGAAAGAGTGACTAAAAAGCTTTTTGGTATTTACATTACACCTCAAAATTCACCCGTTCAGCCTGAAAGATTTACCGGCTATCATACCGGGGCTGATGCTGAATATCAAGACATATCAACGGATGTACCTGTTTATGCGGTTGCCGACGGCACAGTTGTTCTAGCGGAAACTGCTTCCGGCTATGGTGGCGTTTTTATGATGGAAATTGATTTAGCGGGTATTAAGCATACTATTTTATATGGTCATATTCGTCCGAGTAGTCTGCCGTCGGTTGGTCAGGTGGTTAAAAAAGGCGATCAAATTGGTCTTTTGGGGACGGGCTATAGCACTGAAACCGATGGTGAAAGAAGGCATCTTCATTTTGCTATTTTATCTGATAATAGAATTGATATTAAGGGTTATGTCCAAAATCAAAACCAGCTTTCAGGTTGGGTAGACCAGTATATTCCAATCATCATATGAGCATGAAATAGTGGTTTAATAGGCAACTGATAATTACAGGACTTACGCAGTTTGGAATGACAAAGTGCGTGAATCATATCAATTGTTTTTTATGCTCATTTTGCGTTGGAACTGGCATCTATTTCATGCTCATCTTGTATTGGACAAGACTCCCCGTTGTATTTATGGCTTAAAATTGTTAATATAAATACATATTCCCCGGTAGCTCAACGGTAGAGCGCCTCCCTGTTAAGGAGATTGTTGTCCGTTCGAATCGGACCCGGGGAGCCATAAACCAAGCCCTTCCTGTTATCAGAAATCCTTTCTGAATAACATGAGCGGTCTGATTTATGGCAAGCCATTTTTAATAAAGCTTGGCTTATGCAGTGTACCTGAAGCGTAGCAAATGGTTCACTGCTATATTTAATTATGAATAAATTTTATTATGTTTATGTCCTATTAAGTTTAAAAGACAATAAATTCTATATCGGTTCAACTAATAATTTAAAAAGACGATTAAAAGAGCACTTGGCTGGTAAAAACATTTCAACTGCAAAAAGATTACCTCTAAAGCTAATTTATTTTGAGGGTCATTTATCTAAAACAGATGCTGAACGACGGGAAAAATATTTTAAAACTACTAAAGGAAAAGTTACTCTTAGGACTATTATTCGAGATTTTTTAAGCTAACAGCAAATGGGTGGCTGTTTTTTTGAAACTTCATTTCCCAAAAAAGCCGTGAATACTGTTAAATGATGACCTATATTCATGCTTTATTGACCTCGGCAATTTTTAATGTCGCTCGTCGTCAATCAATTCCCGCATTTATAGAAAGAGGCGTTTGGAAAATTGAAAAGTGTGATACAATATAAAAAAGGAGGTTTTATGCCTGAAGAAAAAACGGGCGGATCAAAATCATCTTGGATTATTTTGGTTGTTGTTGGGGCAGTTTTCTTGTTGGCAGTGGCTGGATTTTTTACTTGGCGATACTATCAAGCGAAAAAAGTTGACGACTTGGCTAATCAAATAATGGCCAATCCTTCTGCTTTCAAAAATGGCACCAGTCCTAATACATCTACCAAAACCAACGGTAAAATTGACCAAAATTTAGTCGGCACTTGGGAGTCCGATTGTTTAGTGCCCGACCCGGGAAGCAAATGGGCGGAAAAACACAAATATGTCATTAATTCGGATGGAACGGCCATCCATACTCGTCAAGATTGGGAGATGAATGATTGTACTTCTGTTCAACCAACAGGGCTTATTACCGATCAAATCAAATTATCAATTCCTTCGGCAGGAAAGATTGACCAGACAATTGTCAGCGAGGAAAATTCTAGATCTAATCCTAACGCGCCTGCTTCCGGAATGGTGATGTACGATATCTATCAAGTTTCTGGTAGCACTTTAGAATTTGGTTGGGGTTTTCGGGATGATGTACCTTATGATGGTAAAACCGGTAGCTCCGACGGCGATCGTTTTACTACATTAAATAGTTATATTGTCTATAATAAAAAATAGTATGAAAAAAGTTTTAATTGTTGAAGACGATGAAGTCTTTGCCAAAATTTTAAGCGACGATCTTTCAAAAGCCGGTTTTAGTGTGACCAGAACAGTTGATGCCATGCAAGGCCAGCAAGCCGTTTCCTCTTTAAAACCAGATTTGATTGTTTTAGACCTAATGCTTCCAGCTGGTAATGGCGTTGAACTACTCAAAAACTTGCGGGTTTCAGTTCAGACTCAAGGTATCCCTATTATTATTGCTACTTCTTATAAAGATGAGGAAGTTAAAAAAGAGGTTGAGGCAGTTGGCGTGCAGGGTTATTTTCACAAACCGTTTCAAAGTAGCGATTTAATTAAAGAAATTAATCGTATTTTAACTTAATGATGGCTAATTTGAAAAAATATGAACAAACTTTTTGTCGGCAAACTAAAAGTTTGATGATTGGTTTGCAAAAAAATCTTGAAATTTTAGCTAAAAATCCTCAAAATAAACAAGCTCTTAAAGATTGTCTGCTTAATTTTCATACCTTAAAGGGGAGCGCCGGAGCAATGGAGTGCAAGGGTTTAGAGAATTTTGTTATAAAAGCAGAAAAAGATATTAAAAATCCAAATAATATCTTACAACTAAAATCATCTTGTCAAGAAATTGAATCTTTGGCAGGGGATTTTAGATTGCTTTGTCGCTTCGCTCCTCGCAATGACAAATCATGATAGGTGTCATTGCAAGGCTGATTGTCATTCCAGCGAAAGCTGGAATCCAGTTCTGGATCCCAGATCAAGTCTGGGATGACAAAGTAGATCTACTTATATTTTCCTAAAATAATCGCTTTGACATCGGGTTTTAAGTAGTCTAGGGGTTCGACAATGATGCCGGGAGAAAATGAACTCTTAACTGCGCCTTCAGCATTTTGATCAACATTCTCGTCAGCAACTGAAAAAGCTAAAAGATTGCTATTTTCCTGTCCGCCAATTAAACCAATGCCGATGGCTTGACCTTCACGGACCAAGTCGCCCTCTTTGACCAAAGGTTTGCTAATTGCTAAATATTTGCCCCACAAACCGTAGGAAAAATTAACTACTATTTCATATTCGCCTAAATTCTTGCGAGTAACTTTTTCCACTTTACCGGAAGCTAAACTGTTAATTTCGGTGCCGGCGGTAATATCCATCCAGACAAAATTGTAGACATTGGGGTCGTCGGTTTCTACTCCTAAACCACCGAGGCCTTTTTTCTGGGAAATCATCAATTTTCCAATTGATGTGGGTAGATTTAAACGAACAGTGGAAGCGTTGACGGGTAAGTCGCTGGTGATTTCGTCTTTTTTGGGCAGGTTTTTATCTTTACCTTCAAGCCAACTTTTGTTTGAAAGATTGACGGCGGGTAAAAAATTCGTTTTATACAACGCGTATAAACCTCCGGCGACAATAATAACCAAAACCACAACTATCAGCGCAATTTTTGTCCGATGGCTCATAAAACTTTTCTTTTTCTGTTTTTTGTCAACTGGTGGGAGTGAACTCTCTTGATGATTCATAAAATCCTCCTTTTATGATAATTAATCAACTATATTATACTACATTATTATACTACAATGTGTAATATACAACAAATCGCCACTTTTTGACTAAGTATATTCCAATCATCATATGAGCATGAAATAGTGGTTTAATAGGTAATCGATAATTACAGGACTTACTTACGCAGTTTATACTGTCATTCTCGAGTCGGATGGTAATCCGACATCGGGAATCTAGATTCCAGATAAGGAGTCCCTCCTTTCTGGAATGACAAAGTGGATGCTCATTTTGCGTTGGACAAGACTCAAACTATCTAGTTTTTTTTATTACATTATTATATAATAGTACTAAGAGAATAGGGATTCATATAAAAAGTGAGGAGACTCGTATAGAATCTCCCCTATGTTTAGTAATTAAATAATATCATATATTTTAAGTTTGTCAAAATGAAAAAAATTACTCAAAAATGGATAGAATTTGCTAAAAAAGATATTAGAGATGCGGAGATTCTTTTTAAAGGTCGTTCTTACGAAGGTTCAATTTGGCATTGTCATCAAGCTCTTGAGAAAATTTTAAAAGCGATTATTGTTGAAAAGGATAAACGTATTCCTAAAATTCATGATCTGCCAAGGCTTTCAAAAGAATGTGAAATTACTTTCTCCAAAACAATTTTAGAATTTTTGGAAGAAATTAACCCTTATTATAATCAAGTTAGATATCCAGACACTGCCCTTGAGGATATAAAGTCAAGTAAAAATACTACTCAAAAATATATCAAAACTACTAAGGAGATTTTTAAATGGCTACAAAACCACTTAATCCAATTCAAATAACTAGAGATTATGTCAAAAATTTAAAAGATAAGATTAGAGTTGAAAAAACAATTCTTTTTGGTTCATCTGCTCGAGACGAAATGAACCAAGATTCCGATTTGGACATTATTATTATTTCTCCCGATTTTAAAAAAATGAAATACATTGACCGACTGATTTTATTATCTAAAGCACGAGGCAATCAATTTACTTTTATTCCGATGGATATTTTGGGCTACACTAATGAGGAATTTGAAAAGATGGCTAAAGAATCTGTTGTTTTAGGTGAAGCACAAAAAGAGGGGAAAGAGATTAGTTTTAAATAGCACGGAAATAAAAAGCCCCCGATGGGTTTAGCATCGGGGTACTGTAAAACTATTATTATAATAACAAATTGGATGTTGTTTGTCAAGAGTTAGTCTTGTCCAATACAAGATGAGCATGAAATAGATGCCAGTTCCAACGCAAAATGAGCATAAAAAACAATTGATATGATTCACGCACTTTGTCATTCC
>Ga0075864_123_pt1 | contig 13633 bp, 13 predicted proteins | sample RifGroA1_FD_67966 | JGI IMG/M metagenome (GOLD analysis project Ga0075864, IMG submission 67966) | Parcubacteria bacterium GW2011_GWA1_36_12 | reverse complement strand
TTTATCAGCAATAAAATCATTAGATTCAAAAAACATCTGCAGATCTCGTTAGAAGTTTATTAGTGATCAATCCAAAATTAGAATGATCAACGTTTAATCCTACTAAAACTTTTGTAACAGTATTGGGATTTGATTTTAATCCATCATAAAGCGCTCTGATTCCAGAAAAATAAAAAAACCCAACAAGAAATTTTAATTCTTCACTTTTTTTAATCAACTCTAGTAATCTATCTTTTAGATCTAAATTTTCACTATTTGTTATAAAATTTGTCATATTATTTTATAAAATTTGTAATAAATACTATTTTTGGCCTGATACTCCTCTATTTTACACCATTTTGTTAATTAGAAATTAGCGTTTAGGAATTAGCGCTTAGAGAATAGTGAATTACGAATAAAGAATGGGAAGATTCTATCGCTCCGCCTGCTGGCGGACCTCCAGAATGACCCTTCGGCAAAGTTTACAGTGATCCGCTAACTGGCGGACGAACTGCTCAGGGTAAACTATCAAAATCTTCCACTTTTAATTCTTTTTTGATCTTTAAACTAATAAATAAACTAAATAACCCTTGAGGCATTTTTTGTAATTTTTCTTATGAGTGATGAAAGTGCGGAGACGGCTGAATAGTCCGAGGTTCTGCCTGATTATCACGAAGTTAGAAAAATCAAAAAATCCTCACGGGTTTGCCTTCTCTTTGGTTACTTTCTCTGGAGCATGCAGAGAAAGTAACAGAAAATAATAAAGATTGCCACGTCGCTTCGCCAAGTCTGACTTGGCTCCGCTCCAGAATGACTCAAATACTGATTTTGAGGCTGGAATTGTGGATTTAACAAGTATGTTATACAATATAAAAGGTCGCGAGGTAAAATTCGCGCCCATCGAAAAGAGACCTCAAGAAAAAAATCGGAGGTCTTTTTTCGTTTTATCAGGAAAAATACGACGTAAAATAAGTAGAATTTGAAGCTGAAAACGGATTTGACTTTGGTTTAGAATATCAATTATACTTAGTAATAGATACTTCATTTAAAGCAGTCCTCTTAATGAGACGTGCGAAGTTCGCACTTCCGCTAAGCGGATAGTTAAAGCGGATTGCTTCGAGTGAAGTATTTTTTATTACAAATATCCTGAATTTTTCCAATTGATTCCTTAACAATTTCATACCACTGCCTTTTATTATGCTCATATACCTGAAATATCGCATGAGAAATATAATCTGCTACTTGTAATCCGCCATGAGTATAATGAGGATTATGAAAATAAGTCGATTTCAATTTTGGATTTAGTTTTGGATGATTTTTTAGATAATTAAGTCTTACTTTTTCAACTTCAAATTCCATTTCCTGACGCAATTTTAATTTACTATCTTTCCGCGAAAAAATAATTTCAGTATTTTTTGATTGATGACAAAGATTTTTTATAAGTTGTCCCGACATAACTCCATATAGCTTCCCCGGGTTTCTCTTTAAAGTTTCATAACATAATTGTTTTTCAATTACTAACACATCAATTTTTATTGATAATGTTGTTATAAATTTATAAAATTTTTCTTTTACTTGTGGATAATCAGTTTGGGCATGAAAACTATCAAGACTATATGCTGATGAAAATATTTTTGTTAAAGAATTATCTTTTAATAAAGTTAATCGAAATTCTGTAATCTGCTGTTGTAATTCAAGCTGATTTTCTGATCTGACTGAAGTTAAAATCAAATATTTTGATGTTTTGTTTTTTTCAATTAAATTTTCTCCCTTAGCTGAATAAACTTCAGGTTTTCCTGATTCATCGATAAACAACCATTGTTTATCTATAATATTTGATTTCATATTTAATATTATTTTACCACCCATCCTGTGCTAAAGCTACGGAGGGCAGGCCTATCTTACGTTGAAACTACAGATAGCAAGCCATCTTGCGCTACCAACTTCGCTACCTCCTTCGTTAAAACTTCGGAAGGTCAAGAAAGCTACGAGGGTCAAGAAGGTTATGGTGGACAAGTCGGAGGGTAAAACAGGGAAAGCTATTTTGAGGCTGCCAGGACACCATTCGGAGCCTGGTTTTCTAGGTACCAGACGGAACCCGGCTTTTGAGGTTGGAATTTATTTCTTTTTCTCCATCTCCAAAATCTTTTTTACTTCCCGGTCAAAATCGGAAATATATTTTTTATCCTGTTTCTGACGGAATTTATCATATTCTTCCATTGCTTTTGTTTCAGCATGTTTTGCGCTTACCTTACCAGCTGAATGTAATAATTTTTTTTCAGAAATAACTAAAAATTCATCCAATTTTCTGATCCAATCCTGCATTTTCATCAAACGACCACTACTGGCTTGTAATTCCGCAAAATCAAGGTATAAAGAGACAATCAGGTTAAGTTGATTAATTTCCGGTTCAGTCAAATAATTTTTGGCAATTATAATATCGCCGGACGTAACATAATCCCCTTTAAAACTGGTCAAACCCATCAAAGGTTTTTTGCTATCAGCGCGTTTAGCAATAATTTCCGCTGCAGTATGTCCATGGACAGCATAATGCATTTTATTTTGTACAGTGGTAAAGAATTTTTGCGTCAACTCTGCATCAATTTTATAATCAATACTTGTTGCATAAATATCAGTTACTTTCTGATAAAACATCCTTTCGCTACTTCTGATATCTCTTACTCGTTGTAATAATTCCTGAAAATAACGCGCCCGACCACCGCCCTGTTTGAGCCGCTCATCATCCAAGGTAAAACCCTTGATCAGATATTCCCGTAATCTTTCTGTTGCCCATTTACGAAATTGTGTACCGCGTTCGGAATTAACACGATAACCGACAGCAATGATGACCTCTAATGAATAAAATGAAGTGATTCTTTTTATCTTTCTTTTCCCTTCTTGTTGAACTTGTAAGAAATCCTTACAAGTTGATTTCTGACTTACCTCACCTTCCGTATAAATACTTTTAAGATGCTGGGTAATATTCTGGGGTGTTGTGCCATAAAGCTCCGCAATCAGTTTTTGCGTCAACCAAACATTTTCATCTTCAATCCTTACACGGATTTTTTGCTCATCACCAACAATTTGATAAATAATTATTTTTGGCTTCTTAATTTCGTTTTTCATGTAATTTTTATTTTACACCTTTTTTTAAAAATGTTTTTCGTATCTTAAACGCCATTGAAGTGTTTTGTGTTGATTTTTTTACTGAAAGATAAAAGTGTGGAAACGGCCTTCTGGTCCGAGGCTCCGCCTGATTATCTGAAGTTAGAAAAAATGAAAAACCCCTACCTGTGCCTGCCTACGCAGTCAGGCAGGCAGGTTCACTGGCTGTCTTCCTGCCCGCAATCGCCTACGCTCATGCGTTGGCAGGCGGGTCTTTGCCTACTTTCTTCCCAACAAGCAAGAAAGTAGGAAGAAAAATGCAGAGAAAGTAACAGAAAATAATAAAGATTGCCACGTCGCTTCGCCAAGTCTGACTTGGCTCCGCTCCTCGCAATGACTCTTCAACTACGTTCAAGATAATTTTGAGGTCGGGTACCATACGGTACCCGGCTTCGCCAGATACCAGACTGAACCGGCTTAATTATTTGGGGTTGACTAACAAGTCATAGTTTAGTTATAATATTTATGGAAGTAAGTCCTCCTGTGTTGGGATACCGTAAGGCGTCCCGCTAAAGCAGGAGGTTTTCCATTTTTAAGGGAATAAAAGTTTTTCTCCAATTATTTTTTCTTTAATAATTTTATAATATTCATCTTGATCTAATTCATATTTTCTGAAAATAGCCCAAGAAATAAAATCAACTGCTTGTAAACATTTTTCTGTATGCGATGGTTTAATTTTAATGTTTATTTGTTTATTTCCCCATTTGGATAAATTGCTTTTCAGATATTTTTCAAAATTTTCTCTTAAATTTTTATTTGTATCTTTTTGGTCAATAAATAAATAGATTGATTCAGATTTGTTAATTACATTAGTCTTATGCAATCTATCTAAAAGTATATTGGCTGTATAATTATATAAATAATTTTTCTGGTTTTTAAGATCAATATATACTTTATGTTTGTTTAATATTGTGCATAATACTTTTACGTCTTTTAATTTGGCTATTTGTTCTAAAACTTTTATCTTGACTGAAGATTGAGAGTGATATGCGTGAAGTTCCGCTACTCTTTTATATTTTTTGGATAATTTTCTATGGATTTTTTTAATAACTTTTTCAAGACTTCTGTGATCATTAGTCAAAACAATGGTAAAAATAAACCATTTGCTGGATTTTTTGTTAAATCCCAAATCTCCGCTTTCATCTAAGAAAATATATGCCATAGAATTAGTATAACAAATACAATATTGTTAAATTATTAAAGAAAATTGCCACATCCAGTTCACAAATATACTCGTCTCGCAAAGCGAGATCCTGCTTTGCAGGACAATGACCCTCCTACGTTACCCACTTCGCTACCTCCTTCGTTAAAACTTCGGAAGGTCAAGAAAGCTACGAGGGTCAAGAAGGTTACGGTGGACAAGTGATTTAAAAATTATTTCTGAGATTTATTAAATTGATTTCTCTATAATAATTGCAGCAAGTCATTCAAATTATTAATAACTGTTGATCCTTTAAAATCTGATTTATTAAACATTGGACCTAATCTGCCGATAAAATATATCCCTTCCCTATTTGCCCGGTGCATATCATTTAAGGAATCACCGATAAAACAAATATTATTTTTATTTATCTTTTCTTTTTTAATCAGGTAATTAAAATGATCCCGGCCTTTTTCAAACCCGGGCCGATAACCTAAAATATAATTTACTAAATCCTCTATTTTGTTTCTTTTACAATACGCCCTAATATCTGATATTTTGCTGGAACTGGATATGGCAATTTTATAGTGTCTTTTTTTCAAAGTAGCAAAAACCTGATGTACTTCCGGAAATAACGGAGCTTTCAACATACTGTAAATTTTTAATTTTTCAAAGACCTTAACTGCTTCTTTTTTACTGACTGAATTGTTCGGAACAATTATGTCAACCTGTTGCTTGAAAGGTAAACCTGTACTTATCCGGTATGCTCTACGAGCTACAGTTCGGGGAATATTAAAATAGGTCTTTAATACTTTTACGGCATTTTGTTCCAGCAGAGACATACTGTCAACAATAGTTCCGTCAAAATCAAAACTTAACATTACAAAAGAATTTGATTTGTTTAACATATGATAATTATAAATCTTCCACCTGGAAGGTGCCTGCCTGCGCAGACAGGTTTTCTCTTGACATCTGGAGAGATTTTATCATTGTTAAATTGCTGAGATTCCCTCCGTCAGCTGACGGATCACGGGAATGACGAGAAAGCTGAATTTAAGGCTACCTTCCTTCGCTATCTCCTTCGCTAAAGCTTCCACCTACGTTATCCACTGCGCTTAAGCTTCGAGGATCGAGAAAACTACGGTGGATAAATCGATGGTCAAAGAAAGCTATGGAAGGTGAAATTTGAGGCTAAAATGATGTTGACGGGAAATTTAAGATTTGGTATTATATAAGCAATCACGATGACTGGACTAGCCTAAGGTTTCGACCGAACGCGAATGCCAGTCTTTTTTTGTTCTAAAGAATTACGCATCAAATCAATACGTACTATATAATGTTTTTGATTAAATCTACGAAGTAAACTTGAATAATGTATTGTAGGTGCAAGTACTTTAAGTAATTTTCCTTTTTCTTCCAAATATTCAATTAAACAATGAAAATCCCCATCACCAGTAACAATAACAGCTTTGTTGTAATTTTTGTATTGAATCATTGCGTGAAGAACCAGTTCCGCATCAACATTTCCTTTGATTATAACTTTATCCTTCACACTATGATATAAAGTTGGTTTAAAAATTAAAATATAATCACATTTTTGTAAGAATGCATATAAAGACTCGTTACCGGCCACCTGACCAATAAACAAATACGCTTTAACAACACTGTATTTATTAGGCCACCTGACCAATAAACAAATACGCTTTAACAACACTGTATTTATTACGCAAATATTGTCTAAACTTACGCCAATCCAATTTCCAACCTTGGCTTTTGATACCCAGATTTAAATTTTGGCTGTCAATAAAGGCATATACGATTGGTTTTTTTGCTTTTATTTTCTTTGGCATGGTTTAAGTATAACAAAGAAAAGAGTTAAGAATTACGGTGGACAAGTCGGAGGATGAAACAGGGCAAGCTTTTTTCCGATTATTTTTGCCTCAATTATTTTATAATATTTATCTTCCTCAAATTCATATTTTCTGAAAATAGCCACTAGTTCCTGTTTTTCCAGTAAGAGCTAAAGCAAAATTAAAACGACTTTGAATTTCAGTTCCATTTCTATCTAAAAGCGGTAATAATCTATATTGATATGGTTCTTCTCCTTTTTTTGTAAGATTAGCAACATAGATATCTAATACTCTTTTTGCAAAAGGTTGTAATTTATCTTGAGGATATTGCAGTTTTTCAAGATCCTTATATTGTTTTTTAAGCTTTTCTTTCATGAACGGTAAAACATCAACTTTTGACGACATAATGAGTTTATAAGCATTACTAAAGCTTATTATTAATAATCTTTCATCTTCTAAAAGTAACTTTCCATCTTCGTATACACTTGTCATTCCCTTCTCAACAGCTGACCAATCAGGTTCATCCTCCAGATCTACTAATAACCAAATTGGTGGTTCTTGTTCTGATGCTGTAGTTGTCATAAGAGGGCTTTATTTTATCATAAAAAAAGTAAGAGAAAAGAATATACGAAAGATGTTAAACAAGATTTAAGACGGGAAGATGTAAGATATTGAGAATAATAAATAGATCCTAAAAACCCTCCTTCGTTACCCACTTCGCTGAAGCTACGAGGGTCAAAGAAAACTACGGATGGGCAAGGCAAATTCAGGATGATATTCATTGATAAATTTTCCAATATAAATCATAATGAAACTGAAGGAAGGAAAAATTATATGGTGGCAATCGAAACCAAAAATTTGAAAAAAACGTTTGGCAAATATACAGCTGTTGATGCTGTTAATCTATCGATTAATGACGGGGAAATTTATGCACTTATCGGTGAAAACGGTGCTGGCAAAACAACTTTGATCAAAATGCTGGTCGGGTTACTTATTCCTTCAAGCGGCAATTCTTTCATTTCCGGTCATGACGTGATGAAAAAACCATTATTGGCAAAACAGGAAATCGGCTATGTGCCTGATGATCCTTCTGCTTATGAATACTTAACAGGTTTGGAATTTCTGATGCTAACCGGGAGACTTAGAGGTATGAAAGGCACGGAAGCAAAAAAACGCATTGAAGAACTGTTAACAATTTTTCCAATTTCCGATATAGTACCTACCTCACTTGCCCAATATTCGCGGGGTAATAAACAAAAAATTGCAGTCCTGGCTGCTTTAATTACACAACCTAAAATTTTGATCATTGATGAACCGATTGTAGGCTTAGATCCCTCCAGTATCGATATTTTAGGCAAAACTCTGGTCAAGTATGCAGAAAGCGGACATACTGTATTTTTTGTTACCCATATCATGTCATTTGCGCAAAAATTTGCTAAACGCGTGGGAGTTATGAAAAACGGAAAAATTGTGCACCAATCCCAAGTTAATCAGGGAGTTGAGTTGGAAACTCTTCTTTAAAAAAATCTATGGAAAAATTAACAACTCTTTGGTGGGCAGACCGAATTGCAGCCACACGCTGGATTACCAAAAAATCCTTCAGCAGATTATTTGTAGCATTGATGTTTTTTATAATTTTTGCTGCAATTGCTTTGGGAATCTGGTCAATAAGCAATGCGTTTTTCCGTTCATTTGCCATGTATGAAGAATTTGGGCAACTGACTGCGCAATACATCGTTCATGCATCAATTGTCATAGTTTTATGGTTAGCACTGGGCAGCAGTGTTGTTGCATATATTGGATTGTTACTTTCAACTTCACCGTCATTATCTTATTTATTATCTTTACCTGTATCTTCCAAAACATTAAATATTTGGCTATTTGTCAAATCTATTTTGGCTAATTTTTTACTGATGGCGTTTGTATTTATTCCAATAACTGTTGCCTATTCCAATGCGTTCGGTTTATGGAATATATTTTTTCTGATAAGAATGCTTTTAATACTTTTGTGTATTGTTTTGGTATCTTCCGGTATTGGTATGATAATGGGACTTATAAGCGTTACTAAACTTCGTGGGCACGAATATCAGGCCGGGATAATTGGTTTAGCAGTATTTTTTTGCGTAATGATAGGAATTATCAAATTGATTTTTCCTCCGGAATTAGCCAGACTTTATGATATCTCACCAAATTCATTTCTGACAATTTTTAAAAGTTTTCCGCTTAATAATCCCTTGTTACCCACTGCATGGATGACCTGGAGTATTACTCAAGGATTTTCCGTTGCAACACTTTTGGTATTAGGAATTACCATTACAGTTGTAGTAATTTGTTTGAAATTTCAACAAAGCCGTTTAATCCCCACGCTTTTACGCATGCATTCAACTGCTCATATAAATGATATAACTCTTGCCGGATATAATAAATTTACTCAGACTAATATTCCATTGGTTTTCAAAGATTGGTTATCCATTATCAGAAATCCATCAGAAACCGGATATGCAATATTTTTAGGATCAATGGCTGTATTTTTCTTTTTATTTTTGTCTTTAGGTATAGGACACCGGTTAACTAATGAGACCTGGCAATTACAACTGACTGTGTTTTCATTTGCCTGGATTTTATTTTTTGCAACCGCATTTTTCCTGCGGTTTTTATTTCCTTTAATTGCCAGAGAAGGCAAAAGCGCCTGGTATTTATTTACCATGCCAATTACCCGCAACCGGATTCTCTTTTCAAAAATACTTTTAAGCATACTACTATCCATACCGGTAATGATATTTGCCGGACTGATATGGTATCTGTTACCTTTTGCTATTGGCATAAACAGTTATCTTACTTATATTTCAATGGTTGTCATATTTACTTTGGCAATTTCACAAATTTTATTAGGTGCAATATTGCCCAATTTTTCTCAAAGTAATCCGGAAAAAATATCTACCAGCGGTATGGGACTGGTTACACTTTTAATTTCCGGATTTATTGCCACATTAGCAGCCAAATGGATCGGATACATGATGTCAGGCACTATTGGAAGTATTTATTTTATTACAGTACCTTTGGGTGTTTGTATTGTACTGCTGACAATCCTCTGGTTTTTTTCTCAAAAACTTATGCAGCATTGGGAGTGGTAAATAAAAATAAGATTTAAGAATTATTTGTTAAACTATTTGATCCGGGATAGGGATTCGAACCCCAATTCCATCCTCCAGAGGGATGTGTCTTACCATTGGACGATCCCGGAAACAATAACTAACTATTTATTATGTTAAAAACGCATATCATGAAAACCATTGTCAGGCAAAGCCTGATCCCACTTGCCTGCGCAGGCAGGCTTTGCGGGAGACGATCCCGGAAAACTTGCTTTAATTATATCACCAAAACATGGTAAAATCGGGATTATCCGGAGAATTCATTGTTACATTGTCCCGCCTGCATCCCGATCTTCTTTGAAGAATTACTCGATTATCGGGAAGCATCTTGCGGGCAGGTAAATTGTTAAATGTTAAAGAAGATTCTTTCACCAAGTCAGACTTGGTTCAAAATGACATATGAAAGATTTACAAATTATAGTTTTGGCTGCTGGGCATGGAAAACGGATGAAAAATGGCAATATTCCCAAAGTTTTACTCCCCTTCAAAGATAAGCCTTTAATTACTCATTTATTGGACTCCATTGAAAAAGCTAATGTCTGTAACAAGCCCGTAATTGTGGTTGGCCAAAAAGCAGATATGGTAAAAAACACACTAGGCCCGAAATATGATTATATTTATCAAAGTCAACAACTGGGTACCGGACATGCGGTCAAAATCTGCCAAAAATTTTTGGAAAATAAAGCCAAAAATATTATGGTTCTATATGGCGACCAACCCCTGATTTCTCCGCAAACTATCCGGGATTTAACCCAAACCCATTTAAATTCTCAAGCAACACTTACCATGGTGACTATTTCAGTTAATAATTTTTTATCCTGGCGCAAAACTTACGAGGATTTTGGCCGGATTGTGAGAAACAAAAATGGTGATTTATTAAAAATTGTGGAAACCAAAGATGCGTCAGCGCAAGAAAAACAAATCACAGAAGTTAATCCCAGTTATTTCGTATTCAATGCCGGTTGGCTGTGGAAAAATATCCATCTCATCAAAAATTCCAATATCCAGAAAGAATTTTATTTAACAGATTTATTGGAAATTGCCATTTCCCAAAAAAGAAAAATTTCTACTATTTCCATATCTTCTAAAGAAGGTTTGGGAGTCAATAATCCTGAACAACTGGCATTACTTTCAAGAGTAAACTAAACAGAAACATTGATTCTAGATTCTGGATTTTGGATTATAGATCTAATAAATATAACCCTTCGACAAGCTCAGGGAATATTTTTTTAACGATTATAGTAATTAGAATAGTATTTATTTAACTGTATGTTTAATTTATAATATATCTATGTCAAAAAGAAAAATCGCATTGATTGGCGTGGGTGTAATTGTTATTGGAATTATTTTAGTAAAAATATTTGCGCCCTCCAAATCTAAAAACGGAATTGAAACAACAGCAGTTACCAAACAAACCATTACTGAAAATGTTTCCTCATCAGGAAAAATCAAGGCTAATGCATCTGTCGATTTGCATTTTCAAGCCCTTGGTAATTTAGCTTGGGTAGGTGTTCAAGAAGGAGATTCTGTTACTCAATTTCAAGCAATCGCCTCTCTTGATAAACAGGAACTGGAAAAAAACTTGATCAAGGCTCTGCGTGATTATTCCAAAGAAAGAAATGATTTTGAACAGGACAAATTGGATACTTATAGATATCCTGCAATGACCGATACTATTAAACGTATTCTGGAAAAAAACCAGTGGGATTTGGAAAAAGCGATCATTGATGTGGAATTAGAAACTATTGCTTTGAAATGGGCCACACTAACTACTCCGATTTCAGGAATTATCACGCATATAGATGACCCGATTGCCGGAGTAAATGTAACTGCGGCATCAACATTCACAGTTGTCGATCCGCAAACAATAGTATTTACGGCTAACGTGGATGAGGTAGATGTAGGCAAAGTGAAATTGGGTCAAACTGCAACCATAAATTTAGATGCTTTCCCAAATAAAACTTTTACCGGAAGTGTTTCAAAAATTGCTTTTGCTGCAGAAATTTCTGCCGGAGGCGCAACGGTTTTTCCCGTAGAAATATCTTTTTCTGATATCAAAGATTTAAGAATCGGATTAAATGGAGATGTGACAATAAAAACTAATGAAGCAGTTGATACAATTTCAGTTAATAACGATGCTGTCAAAGAATCAAGTGATGCAAAATATGTGATCAAAAAAGTCGGAAAGCAGTATGAAAAAGTCACAGTCAAAACTGGTTTATCAGGCGCTAGCGAAACTCAAGTATTTGATGGTGTAACTCCCGGTGATCAGGTTGTGATCAAAGGATTTGAAAATTTACCCAAAAATTTACAATAATCATGAAAGAGAATCCGCTCCAAATTTCCCATGTTTCCAAAATTTATAAAATGGATGGTATTGAATTTAAAGCCCTTTCAGATGTGTCAATGACTGTTAAAAAAGGAGAATTTGTGGCCATCATGGGTCCATCCGGGAGCGGCAAATCAACTCTTATGCATATCATCGGCTGCCTAGATAAACCAACTTCGGGAAAAGTTTTAATTAACGGCACAGATGCATCAACCATGAATGAAAAACAACTGGCAAAAACCAGAAATTTAAATATTGGTTTTGTTTTTCAGCAATATAACTTACTCAGACGGACTCCGGCAATTGCTAACGTTGAATTACCGCTCATTTATGCCAGAATTCCTGCTGGTAAACGCAGGCAGTTGGCAAAAGCAGAATTGGAAGCCGTAGGTTTAGGAGATAAATTATTTAATTTACCTTCTCAACTTTCAGGTGGACAACAGCAAAGAGTTGCCATAGCAAGAGCACTAGTTACCAACCCGAGCATTTTGCTGGCAGATGAACCAACCGGAAATCTTGACAGCAAATCAGGCAAAGAAATCATGGAGATTTTGAAAAATTTGCATAAACAGGGCCGGACAATCATCATGGTAACTCATGATTTTGAAGTTGCCAAAAACGCCCAACGGATGGTGAAGATGGTGGATGGAAGAATTGTATAACGTAGAGATAAGACAGTAAGATATAAGACGGTAAGACAATCAGATTTAAGAATTAGGAATTATGAATAAGTTCTCGACCAAGCAAAGCTTGATCTCGAACAATATAATAAATAACAATTTAAAATTATAAATTGTACATTATCAATTATAAATTAGTGTTTTATGGCTATTTTAGAATTTATAAAATTATCGTTAACTGCAATTAAAACCAATAAAATCAGGTCGCTTCTTACTATGTTGGGAATTATTATTGGTGTAGCATCAGTGATTTTGTTAGTCTCAATCGGATCAGGACTGCAATCGTTTGTAACTCAACAATTTGCAGCATTGGGATCAAATACTGTGTATATCATGCCGGGAAAAATAGATTTAAAAAGCGGTAATCCGGGTCAACAAATGTTATCCATCAGCAAATTTGAGCTTTCAGATGTGGGAGATATTTTACGCAATGGCGCTGGTATTATTAAAGAAGTAACTCCTGCATCAGCCACTAATGGATTATTAACTTATAAAGGTGAAACTACATCTTCGGAAACTGTGGGAATTTGGGAAAATTATTTTTCTATCCAAAATTTTCCCATTCGAAAAGGCAAAAATATTTCTCAAGCAGATGTAGAACGGGCAAGAAAAGCAATTGTACTGGGTTCTAAACCAGCTGAAGATTTATTTGGTAAAGACGTAAATCCTGTGGGAAAATTTGTGACGCTAAATAACATCAGATTTGAAGTAATTGGCTGGTTGGAATCAAAAGGAGGGGGCGGATTAGGAGCGTCAATTGATAATCATGTTTTTATACCGTTAACTACATTTTCCCGTCAATTTAACCAAAGCAAACCTTACATGATTTTGGTACAAACATTTAACGCAGACCAAGTATCAGATGCAGCCAGTATTGCCAAAAAAACTATGTTAAGGCGACTCAAAGATGATGAATTCACAGTCATGGAACAAAAAGAATTATTAAATACCATCAATCAATTTTTAAGCGTTATCACAGTTGCCTTGGGAGGTATCGCCTCAATATCACTTTTAGTTGGAGGAATTGGAATTATGAATATCATGCTAGTTTCAGTTACGGAAAGAACCAGAGAAATTGGACTTCGGAAAGCGGTCGGAGCTACACCAAATGAAATATTGTTTCAATTTTTGATAGAAGCAATTATCTTAAGTTTGGTTGGAGGAGCAATTGGAATTTTCTTAGGTGCATTGGGATCTATGGCTTTGGGGAATTTTATAGAAACATCTGTAACACCTTGGTCCATCATGTTGTCTTTTGGATTTTCTTCAATTGTAGGAATTATTTTTGGAATAACTCCCGCTATCCGTGCCTCAAAACTTGACCCCATTGAAGCACT
>Ga0075864_114_pt1 | contig 16799 bp, 15 predicted proteins | sample RifGroA1_FD_67966 | JGI IMG/M metagenome (GOLD analysis project Ga0075864, IMG submission 67966) | Parcubacteria bacterium GW2011_GWA1_36_12 | reverse complement strand
ACAACAATCTTGAGCACTGCGGATTGGGCGGCAAGACACCGAATGAATTTCTTGCCGATTATTCAAGACTTAGTCCGCCAAATGTGTGTACCTAGGACAGTAGCTGCTGTCTCCATGACTTGTGACTTTATATCTTCCGATCGCAAAAATTGGGATAAATAGTGCAATTGCATACACAGTATCTCCATATATAGTGGTTCCAAATCCATTAATGCTTTGCATGGTAGGTGCCTTCGCAACTGGTTTTCCATTCTTTACAATTCTTTCTTCAATAACTTTTTTAATTTCAATAAGAGTTTCTTTTAACTCTTTATCGGTATCATCGTTGTAGATATAGCCATTGATAGTTTGTATTGCTTTTTCGGTACGACCGGCATGAAAATCTGCAATGATTGGATCTAGGACTGTCTTATGTTTCCCTTCTTTGTCTTTGTAATCAAGGTTATCTTGCAAGGTTTTTGTATCCTGCTGAACCTTGCTCTTAAAACTTTCCGTACCTGATATTTTTTCAGCAATTTTAGCAAGGCCCAGGGCAATACCAGTTTCATTTAGATTATTGTTCAATTCAATACTAAGCCTTCTTAGAGTCGCAGCTGCCCTATCTCTTACTACTTTTATCTTGCTTTCCTCATAAAGCCCAAGATCAATAAGTTTATTCAACTCAGTTTGGATTGTTCCAATTAACCTTTTTATCTCTTCTGATTCTTTTTTATCAAGAACTCCATCATCACTCACTTTCATTTTTTCCAGATTTTCAACCGCTTCATTTATGACCCGGTATATTGGATTAAGCACATCAATTTCAATCTTCTCTCCTTTTAACCCGAAATTTTTTGTGAAGATTGTAATGTAGCTTTTATCTTTGTGGAAATTTGATAGATCCGTGTAGATATCTGAGATATAACCTGATACATGCTTCTTAAAATAGTCTATGACATCTTGTTCTGCCCCAAGCTCGTCATGTAATTTATAAACCTTAGAGAAAGAACTCCAGAATTTAGGAGAATTGACCAACTCACCCCATAGAGCCACTGATTTCTTCAAATATTCCTGGTTCTCTTCTTTATAAAGAAGCAGGCTGTAGAGAATAGCAAGATTCTTTTTATATAAAAGTGCCTTAGCGCTGTCTGCCGAGCTGTGATGCTCCCAAACTCTGACAGCATCATCAAAATTTCCGGTTCTAAAAATACCTACGGCCTGTTCATCTACTGTGTCTGCTATTTGAAACCAGAAGAAATACTCTTTTATTTGTTTCTTCGGTGTAGATAAGTTGGATATAGCATCTTTTACTGAGTGTTCATTTCTAAAATCCTTGAAAAGATTCAAATCAAGATCATATTCAGGGACGTTATCAATTTTCAGACGAGTTAATATCTCCTTTGAGCGCTTAGAAACCTCTTTCTGATTAACAGAAGTGTCTAGTCCAAGTATGTGATATGAATTATCTTTTAAGAGGCTCATGAAAGTTAATAAGTTATTCCGGACATTGTGTTTTGAATAATTTGCTGTTGCTCTGGTGGCAGAAGCAGCATGAGGCCCTTTACACAACGTTTGAGCTCTTCAGTATCTCCAACCTCAATTGCGCGACGCCCCTTGTTTATATAATACTCCGCTTCCTTATCACTTATAAACTTTTTATTTTCAGAAACTATTCTTTCGAAGTAATAGACCCAGGCTGCCGGATTAGACATTATGATCATGTTTTTGAGGTCGTCTATCTGTTCGTTGACCCTAGCAAGAAGATGCTTGTCGTCCTCCTCAATTGCCATCTCTCCCTCCGTTTTTAAGGATTCTAACAACTCTTTATGCTGGTTTAATTCATCCTTGCTGCCCACCTCTCTAATCGCTTGGTCAGTCTTGAGAATCCCCTCTTTAAATTCCCGCACAAGCTGAGGCATCTCCTTATCTCTCTCAATCATATCTAGCTGTAATTTAAGATCCTTAAGCTGTTTATTTGCTTTTCTTTTTTCGTCCTGATCCTCTTCAGCACGATCTAAGCTGTTGTCTACTGCCTCAAAAGTATATTCTAGGCTCTTTCGTTCTTCCGGAGAACAATTTTCTTTTGCTTTTTCTATTCTCTCTCGCTGAGATGCGAGTTCGACCTTCATCTGATCAAGATCCAGATCTTCCGCATGGATACTTCCTCGCACATCTACTGACAGGTCAATAGATTCTATGTAGGCATTAACGGATACCCCTCGAGATTCATTTACCTCAATTGTAATCTCAATAGGAGTTCCTTCAGGTAGGTCGTAAGGAATTTTTTCTCCCGAAATCTTCAGACTACAAACTCTTTGATTCCTATCTTGCCCATCAGATTCTCCCTCGTAGACGTTAATCGGCAATACATTATCCTTATCTCCTTTCTTGAGCTTCCGAAGAGTCTTGAAAGTCTTTGTCGCCTTCAAAGGAAGGATGCTATTTTTTGAGAAATATCTATCGAAGATTTCCGTAGCTAATCCAGTTTTAAAGTCTTTTTTCACCACACCCACTCCAATTGAATGTGGGATTGGAGCCCCCGAAATAGAGAGGCCGTGAATAATGGTAAACGAGTCAGGTTCTAACGGAATAGCATTACCCTCGGCATCAAACAGATAAATCCAGAATAAGTTAGTTCTGTTGGCGTCCAAAGTTATGGAATCGAAGAATTTTCCATTTTTAATCTTAACCTTAGGTCCACTATAGGTTCCGGAATCTCCCTGGATTTGGAGATAGTAGTCCTTTTCAACATCTCGCAATTCCTCAATAACTCCACTAACTGTTGTCTCTATGTCTGAACTCAGCGAATCAAAGTGAAGCTTCAAGTTCATAGATCCTTTAACCTGGACTTCTTTTTTAGTGAATTCATCTGGCACCTGCTGGCTTACGCCGTAAATACAAGCCCCGCGAGCAACAATGGTTAGAGGATCTACAGTCGCATCAACTGGAATCTTTAGGTCATGTTCAAGTCTATTCTTTACATAAGGTATCAATGTTGGACCGCCGACTAGGATAATCTTGTCAATCGATTTTTGCTTGATACCGGATTCCTTAATCGTTTCTTGGCTTAGTTTAATAGTCCGGTCGACAAGAGGTTTTATTAATTTCTCAAAATCATTTCGGGTAAAATCCAAAGAAACATAAATCTCTTTTCCATCAGCGTCTTTCCCGATATTTTCAATCTGTATATTTGTTTTATCGTAAGAAGTTAGCTCAACTTTTGCAATTTCAGCAAGATTTTTTAGTTTTGAGAAAATAACCCTGTCTTCTTTAATGTCGGGACAATTGAATTCCTCTTTAATTTTTGGAATGAGGATCTTATCAATAATTAATTTATCGAGATCTTTACCGCCTAAAAAGTTGTCGCCATTTTGAGCAACGACCGTAAGATGCCCATCCTTAGCAGATATAAGCGCAACATCAAATGTTCCTCCTCCCAAATCATATACAATCCAATTTTCGTTCTTGGCGTTCATGAATCCATAGTCGATTGCTGCAGCTATAGGCTCCTGCAGAAGCACTATGTAGTCGAAGCCAGCCAGATTCCCCGCCCTCTTCGTGGCCTCAGCCTGCACCACAGAAAAGTGCGCCGGAATAGTAATAACGGCGGCAGTTGTATTAAATTCAGGATATTTCCTAAGAATATCCTCTTTTAAGGATTTAATAATCTCGGCTGATATTTCTTCGGGCTTTAATTCTTCGCTAGTCCTTTCAAATTTAACAGTCTCTGATGTGCCCATTATCCTCTTTACCTCAGCTTTATTATTCGAAAGTTCTTCTTTTGATGCGTATTTAAAGAGTCTTTCGTAAGCTTTTTTACCTACTATTTTATTTTTTGACTTATCAATTCCAAAGACGGAAGGAGTATATTCATCATTGAAACCATTTTTAATTATCTCGACGGAATTTCCGTTATTAATCGCCACTTCGGAATTAGTGGTTCCCAGATCGATTCCAATTTGTATGTGTCTGGTAGCCATAGCAATTATGTTTGATTTGAAGCCAATATAACTTTGGCTTTTTTAACAATTCGACCTCTGCAAGTGATGGTTGGTTCAACTGTCTCTTTAATAATAGGATACTCGAGAGAATCATCTTTTTCCCTGGCCAAAATATCAAAATTCAAGCCGTCATTATATTTTTGCACGGTATAATCCTGAACCTCAACATCAAACTTCTCAAGGTATCTTTTAAGGCGCTGTATGGAATTTTCCAGACCCTTTCTATGAACTTCGGTAATCTCTCCAGAGACCTTTAGGAGTCTTTGTTCCATTTTCCATACATCTATGGCTAGCTCGACAATTTCCTCGACACCCATCGGAATATCAGTCATTGGCTGTAGGGAGAAACGGATCTCCTCTCTCAATATCTTCTGTGTTGATTCTATTTTCTTAGATAAACGAATGTATGAAGAAACGGCTAACGCTAATAAAAACACCAAAAGGATGGCGAGTAGAATTAGGCCTAAATTTGCCAATAAAATGGCCATGCAATTGGATTTGAGTAAAGGGTAACAAAGTAAATATACAACACTTGGACTATATTACAATCACACTCAGGTCTATAACCTTTAATGGAGAGGAGGGTGGTCAGTAGGCTCTAGATCGTCCTATAAGCCCAGTACAGCCCGGTTGGGGCTAAGGATTGCCGAATAGTTTCGTAATTACACTAGCGATTACAGACAATCTGATACTACAATGAGCACCCTGTTCCACTCCTATCACACCAACTATTGGCCGCTGGCACCCCAAAGAAATCAACTAGACATTCAGTAAATTTTTCCCCAGAAGGACATACTCTGACTTCACAATCGCTACCTATCTCACAAGCATATTCAAATTCTATTTGATTTATTAATGCTCCTTTGAATTCACCTTTTTCGTTTAGAGGTGAGACAACAAGTTTGGTAACTGTAGGAGGGAGAATGTTTGATTCCCAGAGATTTACTGATTTTAATGTATCACCATTTTCTGAATACTCTTTCCTTGTCGATGCAAATATGGTTTTGGAGAGTAAATCTATGCTTGTATTTATTGGTGTATCTTTACTGAACACCCCACCATTGCTTCTTGTAGCATTTACATCAAGTGTGTTAAGTCCTTTTCTAACACCATTAAGAATCCCGCTGATCTCTCCGAAGTCAATGAGTAGAAAATAGTCTCCAGCTTCTTTTACTTCGCCTCTTATATTCAATTTTGCTTTTGCAAAATTTCCATTGAGAGCAACATTTATTGGCTCTCTATTGTAGATTTCCGTGTTTTTTAACAAAAACAATTTTTGGGCCTCTAATTCACCAGTCTCTTCACTGGTAGAAATTGCTTCTTCGTCAGGAATTTTTACAACTTTTTCTGAAGTATTTTCTTGAATAGGTAAACCGAAATGCAGTCTGATAAAATCAATACCAATACCTATAATTTGAATTATGGTAACAGTAGCAATAACTATACCCACAAAAAACAATATGGGCTTCCAATAGTTCTTTCTATTATGGTTTTCTGCTTCCATATATGTTTTTCGGTATATAGTAAATTATCAAATTTAAGACAATGAGTCTCCAGAACCATTTTCTCGTATACCTACCTTCCATTTTAAACAGAGTGTGCCATCTTAGTATAAGTATCTTTTTTTGTAAACCTAGGGTTATTGTTATGAGTAATAAGAGAAATATTTCTAGACTAATCAAGCTAACATTCTCTACCCCTCTCAATAAAAGATCTAGTACGGGTTTTAAGAAAAAATGTGAAGCTGTTAGAACAAGTATTAGATTTATTATTTGTAGTGAACACACCCACTTGTCCTTTTCGTAAGAATCAAAAAATGGCTCGAGCGATAAGCTTATTTCTTTTACTAACTGCTCAGCTAAATCCGCATCAGACTGATATATGTATGGATCCTTATCACTCATTTGACTTTTGACTTCTACAGACGCCAAGCGTCTTTAAGAATGCGATAGTACGATTCATAATCATTTTCTTCCAAATATTTTAGATAGACTTCTCTTGGAGGGATATTGCTGTAGTACGGTGTAGGACCGGTAGACAAACCTCCTCCCGGGCCAGCAGAGAGTCCCCCACCAGGACCAGTTGAAAGCCCGCCTAAAGGACCTGTCGATAGACCTCCTTGTGGACCAGTTGAAAGTCCCCCGCCGGGTCCGGTAGAGAGACCACCACCTGGACCTGTAGATAAACCGCCACCCGGACCAGTAGACATACCTCCTCCGGGACCCGTAGATCTGCCTCCGCCTGGCCCTGTAGACAATCCCCCACCGGGACCCGTGGAAAAGCCTCCTAGGGGCCCTGTGGAGTTATTCCTCGGCCATCCTATGTTTGCTTCTGACATGCGGGAATAATATCATTTTTGACTTTCTTTATAAATCCGTAATCAACCCCAGTTCTTAGCGGAGGTGGAATCCTAACCTTAAATTCAAACGGAATGCACTTGGCCGGGGAGATATAACGAACAGAGTTGCTTAGGTCAGGATGTTGTCTTGCGTTCACCTCATGCCACAAGATAATTTACTCATTCAAAGAGAATATCATTTTAAATTATCTTTACCAATTTTCTGGTATTCCCGTCTTTCAAAAGACCAAGATATGCAAACCGGTTCAGTACGGCATGAGTACTATTTCTTTAAGACCTAGACAATAAACTAGAACGTTCTTTTTAATCAATCTACTTAAAGTAAATATGGTATTCTGTAATTTACAATGAGAATATTGTCACTACCAGCCCGACATCCATATACCTCAAAATTTCATCAAAGTGGTGAAATAGTATTTGTAAATCCTGGCACTGATTATTTTAATAAAATTGGTGGATATGCAAATTCTGAGTTTATAAAAAAGGCTCACCCTCCAAACACATATGACATCGTGCATATTCACTTCTCTTTTGACAAGCTTGGCACAGACGAGCTTGAAACACTTTTAAAGTATTTTAAGTCTATCAGTAAGCCAATAGTCTGGACCTGCCATAGCAGAGAAAGTCTAAGAAAAAGAAATATAGGTAACGGTATCTTGCAAAGAATGCTTTTTTCATATGCAGATACCTTGATTACGCCCACAAACGGCTGCCGGAAATGGATTATTGACACCTATGGTAATAGTAAAATCATTACTGTAATTCCTCTTGGATACATGGCAGACCCAAAAGAAGTGGTTGTCAACAGTAGTTTCTTGAAATTAAAAAAGAAAGAAAATTTTATCTATTTGGTTGGAGATATGAGAAAAAATAAGGAAATTAACTTATCTATAAGCCATTTCCTAAACTCTGGGGAGTTGTCTGATTGTAAATTGACTGTAATTACAAAACCTATACCGGAAGGGATAGCTCTTGATGAACGGAGGAGAGAATTTTGGAAAACATTACATTCTTCATGGCGTATACATATTATTTCTCAGCCTGAAGTCTCCAACGAATATCTAACTCAACTTTTCTGCCAACAACATGTCTGTATGCTACCTTATCTCTGGGGTACTCACAGCGGACAGATTGAATTGGCTAAGGATTGTGGATGTTGGCCAGTGATATCTAATGTGGGTTTTTTCAAAGAACAAGGTGCTGAAATTATAGAATTTAATTACAGCAATAATCTTAGTGAGTTTGCTGATAATTTAATTGGAGCTTTAATTAAGGCAAGAAATGCTGATTTACTTTCGCCTCAGCCAGCAAACAGAGAAAAGGAAATGAACGAAATCTCAAGAGCACATATTCAAATCTATCGTAGTTTATTATCTCGCTAATAACTGCGTGCAAATATCACTTTTTTACTTGCTTCCCTTCCTGTGAATACACATTTACCCTTAGGAACATTTTCCGTCTCAAATGGCAAGCAGCGTATAGTAGCTTTTGTAAGTTCTTTTATCTTATTTTCAGTCTCTACTGTTCCATCCCAGTACGCAAGCACAAACTTACCATCTTCAATAGAGATTACAAACTCATCCCACTCATTCATATCAACGGTTCTTTCTTTCATACGAGCAAGTGCCTGTGTATACAGATTGTTCTGGATATCGTCAAGAAGTTTATTAAGTTCATTTTTTAAATCATCCACATCAACGCTAATTTTTTGTGAATTGTCTCTACGAACAGCAACGATGGAATTACTTTTGATATCCCGGAGGCCTATTTCAATTCGTACAGGAATCCCTTTCTTTTCCCAGTAGTAATGCTTTTGACCAGGTCTGACATCTCTGTCATCCATTACAACCTTTCCAGCTCCATACTCTGCATTTAGTTTCTCCTGAATCTTGGATGCATGATTCAAGACAGTTATCTTATTCTCTTCCGAATCCCATATAGGAATAATTACAAACTGCACAGGAGATATCCGTGGAGGAAGCACAAGACCCTTGTCATCACTATGAGTCATAATTAACCCCCCAATGGAGCGCGTACTTAATCCCCAGCTTGTCTGCCACACGTAAGCGCCCACACCATCTTCATTGGTAAATTGAATGTCAAAAACTTTTGAAAAATTTTGTCCCAGATTATGAGATGTTGCAAACTGAAGCGCTTTTCCATCTTGCATCATTGCTTCAACACAATATGTTTTTAATGCTCCAGCAAACTTCTCATTTTCGGTTTTTGTGCCTGGTATGACAGGAATTGCCATGACTTCAGAAGCAAATTTGGCATATAAATCAATTATTAGTTTTGTCCAAGAGTCAGCCTCTTCATGAGTTTGATGAGCGGTATGCCCTTCTTGCCACAGGAATTCAGTGGTTCGAAGAAATAAACGTGGTCGCATTTCCCATCTAACTACATTCACCCATTGGTTAATAAGTAACGGCAGATCTCGATGAGAATGTATCCATTTAGAAAAGGCATCATACATGATTGTTTCAGAGGTCGGTCTTATGACAAGAGCTTCTTCCAGTCTTTGTCCCCCCGCATAGGTAACCACGGCAACTTCAGGAGAAAATCCTTCAACGTGACTTTCTTCTTTTTTTAGCAGTTTTTCTGGAATAAGCATAGGGAAATATACATTTTGCACTCCTAGTTCTTTGAATTTTGTATCAAGAAAAGACTGGATATTTTCCCACAATGCATATCCTAATGGCTTAAGTATCATGGTGCCTTTTACCGGGCCATATTCCGCCAAATCAGCCGCAGAAATAACGTCCAGATACCACTTAGAATAATCCTCTGCCCTGGGAGTTATCCTTACTTCTCCCGCTGACATTCCAAAATTAAATTTCATAGGAATTTTATCTTATCATACTGTAAACCTGATTATTTCCAAGGTTGATTTTAGATAAGGATGTAGCCATTATTGCTGGAGACACACCCTTGTAAAGTACATTTTTACCTTCACCGTCCAGAAGACACCCTCCACCCTCTGGAATAGCTATTACATTCCCCTCCTCTAATCTTTCTATTATTTCCTGATTTTTATCATTGAGATGGGTAAATATTGAATATCCTCCACATAAGTCAGCCGCTGTTTCTGTGACTGTAAGTTGCCTTTTATCTAATTGATCATAATTAATGGTTCTTCCCATAACAGAAGCACCACCACTTCCACCATAGATTATGCCTCCATCTTTTGAAAAACTCCTTAACTGCGGATAGAAATTAAACTTATGCAACATATTGTGCAAACGCAATGTATCACTTGCTCCACCCATATACACTGCATCAAAATTACTTATTTTTAACTCCTTAGCCTTGTCTTTTAAGTTAATCCAAACTGACACTTCTTTAGAGATATTATGAGAGGACACCATATCTGTGAACCATTTTACGCAATCATCATACCCAGCAAAACTTCTTTTTAAACCAACGGGTATATAAAGTAGTCTTTTCCCAATTGAATTTAAAAAAATATCATCAAGCTGATATGTATCTTGTGAAGATCCGCCCCCGGATAGATAAATATTGTAGGACATATCAAACAACTAACAGATCCTTACTTTCAAATTTATAAATTCTTCTGTCAAAAGCGGTATATTATTCACTTCCTCGTTGATAAAAGATTGTAATTCATCATTTTTAGTAAATTTCTGAGGAATATGAACGAATACAATCCAAGGATCAATTAGGTCTCTACCACTTTGACTTACAAGAACAGTTTCATTTTGAATTCCAAATTTCTTATATATTTTTTCGCTGATTTTTTGGGCTGCAACATAATATAGTTTTCCTATGTGATAAACTGGATTTTTGCCTGCAACGCCCTCCATACTAATAAGCCGCATTGGTGATATGAATCCTTGAATACGATTTCCTCTTCCAACTAGCCCTTCGTCACCACTTTCTATCGATGAGCCTGTGGCTGTTAAATAGACCTCTTCGGTATCGTAGTTATCTCTTGTGTTTATATTTAGGTGATAGTTATCTATTTCAAACTTCTTTAGTATTTCTGAGATTTTAGTGCGTGCAATTTCAAGATTATTTTTATACTCAACAATTGAATGAACTTCATTGGCAACTTGCGGAACACACAATGTTATTTCGTAAGTATTTTCATGCCTAAATCCCATAATTTTTATATCCGACCCAATCCACGAATATTTACTTTTAAATTCTTTACTATTTAAGGTTTCTTCGATCGACAGCACTAGGAATTCCAGTTTTGTAAAAGGGAAAAAACCAACACCCATTGAAGTGTCGTTTGAAAAAAGTTTTTTTAATTCTGGTATATCCTGAATGCCTCGAGGTTCAAACCAGTATTTTCTTGAGCTATTTCTTTCATTAATTTCTTCACTTAACTTACCAGGGCTACTTTGAGTACTCAAGTTATGATGAAACTCAAGATCGGTGTCCAAATTTAGTTGCGGTAATTTTTCAGCAAAAAATTCTCGAGACCATTGGACAAGTAGATTGTTTACATTAATTTCACTATCGCCAAATCTAGTTGAAGCCCTACCATTAAGTAAAACTCGTATTGGCTTAACCAATTTTCCTTGGCCAAAACCGACTTCAGCAGCACCGCCAAGCAACCCAACCTTATCAAAATTATGGTGAAGAATCACCCCAAAGTTGCTTTTGGTGTACAATGAATATTTTGCGGAGAGATATTCTGCAAGAGCATCGGAGAGGGTGTCTGGGTGGCCTATACCCTTTCTTTCCACAAACTCATAAGAAAGATCATTAAAGTCTTTCTTGGAAATAACCAGGTTCATGTTTTGATCATAGCATAAGAGGTAACTCCATATAGAAGACTAACATTATCTGGACACAGAAACTCCACTTTTTAATTCCATAGCTTTCTCCATTATCTTCTCCCCTATCTCACCCCAATCAAAATATCTTTTATAATCTTTTGGATCAATTAGCTTAATATTTGTTATCTCTCCGTCTGGATCTGAAACAAACTTGCCAAAAGGTTCGACAATACAAAAGCTTCTTGTCTGGCGCACTATTCTTTCTGGTTCATAAATATCTTGGAAACCGATAAGTACTTGATGAATAACTTTCATGTTTGTTTCTTCCGTTACTTCTCTAACTACAGCTTCTTCGTATGTCTCTCCTGGTTCTATACCACCACCCGGTGGCATCCAGCCACTTTTAGAGTGGAGAACCAAGACCATTTTGCCTTTATATAAACAAAAAGCGTGGACTCCTTGAAGAATCTTGTCTCCAAGATCGGCTAATGGGTCACCTTCTCTATAAACAACATTGAGTACCTGACCAGAGCGATTGATAAGGGTTGATTTGATTTCCATCAAAATATTATATAGCACTCAAGGATTCCCGAACAACTTCCTAGGAGGCGGGATCGAAACCTTTAATTCAAACGGGATGCACTTCGCCGGAGAGATATAACGAACAGGGTTGCTCAGGTCAGGATGTTGTCTTGTGTTCACCTCATGCCGACGCTTAATTTACTCATTAGAAAATTAGAATAATTTTGAATAATTCAATAAAAGTCATTTTCATTTTTTACTCAGGAAATCGTTCTACTAGACTTTAGTTATCCACAAGTTCACCGTTTATAAATCATTGACTTTTCATTGATCCACCACTATGATGACTATGGTGCTTGTGAGGGCTTCGGCTCTCCCGCGGTTAAGTATAAACTGCAGCCAAGTACCATCAAAGCACATCGCGCAAGCGGTGTTTTTTGATGGTATATTTATTGGATAATAACTCAGTCATTTTCAGGGTTTCCGCTATACATAACTCTCTCATTCGTGTTCTTATTAGTTCCCCAGAATGGTATTAGACTCCAAAAAAATTTCTCACCTCCCCCTACCTCTTTGACTATAACTTTCAGTCTAATTTTTGAGCCACGTCCAACGACTATTTACTTTTACTCTTTCAATCTTTTTTGTAGTCCATATCCCCTGTAAAGTCTTGGACTGTCCTATAATTTCCGGGGCTAGTTTTATATGTCTAAATCTGGCGAATTGATCATTTACAACACGAGTGTTATTCCAACTTTTAAACACTAAGTGATCCCATCCCTTTATATTAAAATGTACATCGCCTGCAAAATAAGGGCAGCGAACTTTACCGATTTTCTTATAGAAATCCTCGGCTAGATTTTTTACCTCATTAAATTTTTCAATCGTAAATTCCATCATAAATTATTTTAATTTACCTTCTAACCATCTCATTAAAAAATTATGATGATCTCCCCCAACCTCATCATAACGCCTACCTTTTAAGTTTCTCGTAGCTGCTTTTAAAAATTCTGCCAAGTGTTGAATTTGTATTTTAACCTTAGTGTCTTCTGTGGAATCGGCAAGTGATTGTGCTGTTTTATACTCAGAACTAAATATGTTCGCTAGGTCTTTATTATGCTTTCTTCCTTGAAAGAAAGAAGTTACTCCCCAGGTTATAAAGACTATGTTCGCCACTGATGATATTACTTGTAAAGATTCAGAGTTCGCTATTAAATTTGGCATTTTATTTTTAGATTAATTAATAATTTTCTCAAATGTTAATTCAGGCTCCATACTGCTCCTTGGAATACTGCATATTACCTTTCCAGCAACCTTAAAATCGTGGTTCAATATAATTGGTTTATATTTAGGATCATTTGACTCCGGATTTAAAATAGTAAGATTGCCTGTCTTGTTTAGCCTTTTTACAGTAACCATACCATCAACAATGGCCACTACGCGCTCGCCATTTTCTACGTCACTTGTGGGTTCCACTAAAATATAATCCCCATCTTCAATACCTGCATCGTTCATACTGCCACCCATTGCTCGAACTGCAACTACTCCCATTCTTCCAGCAATAATTTTCTTATCCACTTCTAAAAATTCGTCGTACTGTTCGTTGGCAAATACACTTAAATCATCGCATCCGACGGAAGCTATAACTGGTATACTAAGCATTAAATTTTCTGCTGTGTGAGTAGTACTATTACGAAGTTCAATATTTCTTTTTGCATGTTTACGACGAGCAATGTATCCCTTCCGCTCAATTGCTTTAAGATGGTCAACTATGGTGTTTATTGCCTTAACTCCGATGAAGGCTCGTATTTCTTCGAGAGTGGGTGAATTGCCTTTATCTGAAAGATAATTCTTAACAAAGACATATATAGTTTTTTGTATAGGCGTCAGTGGCTGGTTCATGCGTAAGATAATAGCAAATCTATATAAAACATGCAACTACTACCTCAAATACCTCAAATAACTTGATATTGAGCTTAAAAGGAGTATAATGGTCTTAATTCGGCTTCTAGAACCGAGGATTATCAGCTAAGAAAAAATAGGATGGCAACATTTCATTTGTGGAAAGATAACGCTGGAAAGTTCTATTGGACCATAAAATCAGATGAAAATCATAAGATTATTGCGATGAGCAGTGAATCTTACGAGGCGCGAGGTGGCGCAACTCACGGGATTGATTGGGTACGGAGAAACGCAAAAGATGCTGGGTTCATAGACCACACATGAGGTTAACTTAGGCAAAAGGTACTGGTTTATAGAAAACCTGCGGAGAAGGAGAAAAGATTGAGTTACTGCTACTCTCCAACGGTGCTAGAAAAGTACACCTCGCTCATAAAAACACCTTCCAAGGTGTTTTTATTTAGTAAGTCTTTTATACAAATCAAACAAGAAAGAGATTCTTTCTTGGTCATTCTTAAATTTTCTGCCATAACAATCTTCTACCGCTCTATCAAGCTTTTCATGAGCTTCTCTAAGGTCAGATGGCATAGTATTGGGATCATATAAATCGGCTAGCGAACTATGAGGATAAATAGTGCGAAAAAAGATTATATCTTCCGCACATTTTTCTACTGCCTTTTTCTTCTCCCCCGACACATTTTGGGGCCAAGGAAAATTATTGTAGACGATGTTATTTGAATAACGATAATCACTCTTCAGGCGACCGCAAACGTATTTTACCCACGCCATATGCATTTCGGATTGCAGGACACCTAAGTGATAGAGGGTAGCGTTTGGCACAGCAAGACAGGTGTCTCCGACAATATGTTCCGGTCCGAAAAATCCCATCGGTATGTATGCTCTATTTTCAGAACTCACGCGTGGAATGACTACGTAGGCACTTTCAGGCTGTCTTATTTCACCAAACAGGCTTGGATATTTTGCCAATTCTTGGGTTTCTTTTCGTTTGCTTTCACTCCTTAATTTTCTAACATTTTCAATCCGTTCTATAACTTTGGACAATTTTTTTAGAATTGTTGGGTCCACATCTTTAAGCCACAAGCAATAGCGCTTCTCACCATTAAGATATTCTTTCGCGCTTATCAGCTCTTTTATAAATGGTTCTGCACCCGGTTCACTTTCAAGAAAAGTGTCTTTTTCTTCTGGAGTAAATAGAAAATTGCCACCATCGTTTGGCATACTTCCAAAAACAATCTCTGGCACATCACAAATAGGGTCTTTTCTGCTTTCAATATAGACGTCTTCTCCTTCCACAAGATACGGATTAATATGCGCTACTTCTTTTTCCTTATCTTCTCCTCGTATATCTTCATATTCATATAACCACTTTCTTTCTATATCAAAATTTCCAAAACCCACGATCACACAATAGACTGCAGCGACACCTGGGGCATCATTAGACCATTTGAATGTCTGATGTGCAAAATGAATAATAATATTGAAATCTTTAAGATACTTCCAGAGTAAGCCCACTTGTTCACCTTGTGAAATTGAATTGGTCGAAACGAAGCCAACTTTGATTTTAGTACCTTGAATATATTTTGCTGCCTTGGCATACCATGCAGTAACAAAGTCAAGATTGCCCACACCTTTCATATCCTCAAAGGCTTTTAGGATTCCTTCTTTCTGTTCATCTGACATCAGTCGAGCACCAAGAAATGGTGGATTGCCTAGAATATAAGAAAGTTCTTTTTTAGAAACAAGGTCATTCCAATCAAAAGATAGGGCATCAGTATTCCTGATAGTTGCCGAGCTTTTAATTGGAAGCTCTGGTATGTATTTGCCAAGCATTTTATCTAACTCAAGATTCATCTGATGGTCTATTAAATGCATAGCTACTTCTGCAATACGTGCTGGAAATTCTTCAATCTCAATTCCATAAAATTGTTCCACACTTAAGCGCCTCGGATCTTCTGATAATTCCTCACCGTTTTTGAATTTGATTTTTAAAATCTCCATTTCTAAAATACGTAATTCCCTATAAGCAATTACAAGAAAATTTCCACATCCACAGGCTGGGTCCATAAATTTAAGTTTTCCAAGTTTTGTATGAAATGCGTCAAGTAGTTTTGGATTGTGCCGCACCCCATCAAGTTCAATATATAAATCATCAAGAAAAAGAGGTTTTATAAGTTTGAGGATATTTTGCTCTGATGTGTAGTGGGCTCCAAGATGTCTACGGGTATCTTCCTTCATTACTGCTTGGAACAATGAGCCGAAAATTGCGGCTGAAATGGCAGACCAATCAAAATTACAGCATTTTGCAAGCCGAAGTTTGGTTGTGACATCACAAGAAACAATACCGATATTTCTTGAAAAAATACCACCATTCACATAGGGCATCTTTGCAAGATCACCATCAAGATTTGATTGCCGATCTTTTTCATCTGTGTTCAGAACTTGAAATACTTCAGCAAGTTTTGGTCCAAGATCACTTCCATCTATGCTAGTTCTATTATTAATGTAACTTTTAAAGACATCTTTTGGAAAAAATCCGGTATCATCAGCGAAAAGACAAAAAAGTACCCTTATTAGAAAAACCTCCAAATCAGGACCGGTGTATCCTGTTTTAGATATTTCATTGTGAAATTCTGCCATAAGTTCGGCAGCTTGGATGTTTGCAGCTATTTCTACTTCATAATCAATCTGATTTTCATGACCAGAAATGAACCCAAACAGATCAATATGTTGGGAAAGTTCCCTTGTTGGGAAATCGTATTGCTTATCTTCATCAAGATCATATACTCGAAACTTCTCAAAATCTGAAACAATTATGTATCTTGGAAGTTCTTCTTCTTTGAGTCCGGGAAAATAATCTACTGCCTGTTTATAAGCCGTGTCCAAACTCTTTCCTCTAGATTTATGCTCAACAAGCAGAACTCCTTTCCAAAGAAGATCAGCGTACCCTTGAGAATTGTCTAGTTTTTTAATTGGATGCTCAAAAGACGCGACACGTCGTCGAGTAACACCAAACACCTCAAAGAAATCATCCCAAAATGTTTTAGCTTCTGCATCCTCCATCGTCTCTAAAGCCCATTCTAGAGAAAAGGCTAGAGCTCTATTCTTTATTTCGTTCGGGCTAATCATTAGTCAATATTTTCATATCATATTTACCGAAACCTATATCTACAGCATTATTCCATAATTGGGCCTATTTTCCCACTTGGTTTGATATACTGGAGATCGAGTAGCGAGAGTCGGTATTTTCTAGCTTCGGCTAGGAACGGGGGT
>Ga0075864_113_pt1 | contig 18519 bp, 16 predicted proteins | sample RifGroA1_FD_67966 | JGI IMG/M metagenome (GOLD analysis project Ga0075864, IMG submission 67966) | Parcubacteria bacterium GW2011_GWA1_36_12 | reverse complement strand
GAACGCTGGTAAAAATGCAATTCCCGCCTGAATCATTCCTATAGGGCCAAGTTGTTTTGTAAATTCAGGAAAATATTTTAGCGCTAGCTTGAGCGTATTATCATCATAAGATTCGAAACTTTCAGGTTTCAAAGTTAATACTTCATTAACAATTTGTCCAAGATGAGCCATATCTCTTAAATAAATAATCAACATTCCTCTATGTTTGTGAACTGGCACAAGTTCCAAATCTCCTTCCAGAAGCAAGCCCAGTGTTCCCTGAGCTCCTGTCCAAAGCTGCGTAAGATCAAATATCTTTTTTTTGCGATCTAAAATATTCCAGAGAAAATATCCGGCGGAATTTTTACTAACATCTGGTTTTGCTTCCATAATATCTTCATAATTAGTTGTTATTAGTTTGTATAATTTATTGTATATTTCTCCTTCAAAATCATTTTGTGCCATTTTCATATTTAATCCAGCTTCATTTAGAGATTTAAATTCGTAAGTTTTTCCATCTTTTAATACGACCTTAACTCTCCTAATATATTTTTCTGTGGTTCCATATTGCAGGGATTTTTCCCCTCCGGAATTATTATTCAGTATTCCACCCATGGCACATATACCGCGCGAAGCGGGGTAAGATGGGAAAATAAGGTTTTGTTTTAGAGTTTCAACTTCAAAATCCCGATAAAACACACCAGGTTCAGTTGTTGCGATATTACCTTTTACACTTGGTGTGTGATTAAAGTATTTTCCAAATGCCACAATTATAGATTCTCCAATTGAGCCACCACTCATATCAGTGCCTGCAGAGCGTCCAGTTAGAGAAAGTTTAGAGTTATTTTTTGTATTTTTGCTTACATATTTAACCAACGATTCTACATCCTTCTGATCTTTTGGAAACACAACCACTTGGGGTTTTACTTCAAAAAGTGAGGCGTCATGACTATACGTTTTCAAAGTTTCTTCATCCGCTTCCACATCTCCTTTGATTATTTTTTTAAGATCATTTGCTAAATCAACCATTTTTCCTCTCCATCACTTTTTTTACAGCTTCAATTATTGCCGTATCATCCATTTTATATTTTTTAATTAACTCTGCAGGTTTTCCAGATTCGGCAAATGTATCCTGAAGCCCAATGTATTCCATTGGTAGTGGTTTATTTCGGCTTAATACTTCGGCAATTGCACCTCCAAGCCCTCCGGTTATCTGATGATCTTCGACAGTTACCACCGCTCCGCTTTTTTCTGCCGAGCTGATAATTCCCTTTTCATCAATTGGTTTTATTGTGGCTACATTAACAACATCAACCTCGATTTTTTCCTTTTCAAGTTCACTAGCTGCAGCTAGTGCGTAGTAAAGTAGATGGCCTGTTCCAAATATGGTAGCTTGAGGATTTTTACTCAGCCAATATACTTGAGCGTGGTTTATATCAAAAGGAGTTTTATCTGTCGTTATCACTGGGGTTTTGTCCCTAGTAAATCTCAGATAAACAGGACCTTTTATATCAGCCGATACCTCAGTTGCCCGTAAAGCTTCATGCCAATCACAAGGTACGATAACCTTTATCCATGGCCAAGCTCTGACAATTGCAATATCTTCAGTTGCCTGATGAGTAGCTCCGTCGGCTCCGGTTACAATCCCACTATGATGCCCGGCAATTTTTACGTTGGACTGGTTGTAAACAATCGTAGTTCTAATAGTTTCCCAATTTTTCCCCGGAGAAAATGTAGCGTAAGATGAAATAAAAGGAATCTTTCCGCTCACACCAAGACCGGCTGCAATTGCTGCCATGTTTTGTTCGGCAACCCCGCATTCAATGAACCTTTCAGGAAATTTTTCGGCAAACTTTGCGCATTGGGTAGAATCAGTCAAATCAGCGCACAAAACAACAACATTTGGATTTACCTCGCCGAGCTTTTCCAAAGCATCACCGTAACCCTTACGAGTTGGTGCAACTTCAACATCTTTATCGAAAATCTTCTGGTTTAATTTTAAGGCAGGATTAAGCATCATTCGTGCTCACTGACGATTTTTCCTTGAAGTGTCCTAAGTTCAGCGAGGGCTTGTTTAGCCTGTTCATCATCCGGGGCTGAGCCATGCCATTTATAATCATTTTCCATAAAACTTACCCCTTTGCCCGGAATTGTGTGGGCGATAATTATTGTTGGTTTTTGATGAGTTGATTGGGCTTTTCCGATGGCATCAACGAATTCTCGGATATTGTGCCCGTCAACATCTATAACCTCCCAATTAAAAGCCAAATATTTTTCACGCAAGGGTTCAAGAGGCATAATATTTTCCGTAAAGCCATCTATTTGGATATTATTTCTGTCTATGACTTGAGTTAAATTGCCAATTTTATTTTTGCCGGCAAACATCGCAGCTTCCCAGATATTACCTTCCTGATGTTCTCCGTCGGAAGTTAGGACGTATATTCTATAATCCTTTTTATCCAATTTGGCAGCAAGTGCCATACCGATCGCTTGTGATAAACCCTCACCCAATGGACCGCTTGTTGTTTCCAGACCCGGCAGAGCTGTTCTGTGTGGATGTCCCTGCAGACGGGAATCTATTTTTCTCAAAGTTTTCAACTCTTCAATTGGAAAGTAACCGGCAAGCGCCATAGTCACATATTGGACCGGGCAAATGTGGCCGTTTGAAAGAACCAATCGGTCACGTTCGGGCCAGTCAGGTTTTTTTGGGTCATGGTTTAATATATGGAAGTAAAAGGCGCAGAAAATATCAGTCATTCCTAAAGGCCCGGCGCTATGCCCAGATCCTGCCTCGAGTAGTGTCTTAATTATAAGCTGTCTAATCTCGTTAGACTTTTCTTCAAGTTCTTGTAACTTTTCTTCGTGAAGTTCGCTAGTCATTTTTTGAGAACAATCATCAGGTCTGAAACGTTTGTCGGTAGTCTATCTGTCAGTATAGCATCGCCGACAGCCTTAAAAAAAGCAAAACTGTCGTTGTCGTCAAGATACTTTTTGAAATCCAGATTACGACTCTTGGCTTTCTTGACAGTTTGAAAGTCAGCAATCACTCCACAGGCTGGGGTATTATCCCAACCATCGGAATCAAAAGAGGCGATAACAGTCCCATTAGAAATGTATGGTAATGCCGCCAAAACTAAATGCTGATTCCTGCCGCCTTCGCCGCCTCCCGTTATCTTAAGCGACGTTTCACCGCCTGCCAAAAGAATTGAGTGTGGGGGAGTTTCGTCAATCAGCTTTTTGCCTGCCTCGGCCGCATTTGCTTGGAATCTGTCAGAAAAAATCTTGGCAGAGATATGTAGGTTGATAGCCTTTTGTTCCATAGCTTCAAGGGCTGTTAAGTTACTGAGCATCAAAATATTTTCGATTTTTTCAAAATATTTTTCATCTTTTGGCGATTCGACAAAATCGGAAGGCAAAAGTTTCAATTTTTCCTCGATGTGGTATTTTTTTAAAACATTAAGGGCGTCTTCAACCGTAGTTTTATCCCTCACTGTCGGTCCCGAGGCAATCACTGAAAAATCATTCCCAGGCACATCCGAAAAAATCATGTTAAACACTGTTGCCGGATAGACAATTTTGGCAAAATCGCCCCCCTTAACAACATCCAAGTGTTTTCTGACAGCGTTCATTTCCCGAATGTCTGCCCCTGAGTGAAGCAGGACCCTATTAACTTCAATCATTCGATCAAGCGTCAGGCTGTAGGGTTTTTCAAACATTACAGAACCCCCGCCGCAAGTCAGGATCAGTACTAAATCTTTTTCAGATAGACTTGAAAGTTTATCAACAACGTTTTTAGTAAAATCAATATTTGCCTGCGACGGAAGCGGGTGAGTGCCAAGCGTAAAGTCTATTTTTGAAAAATTCTCGCTCGTTACGTCAATTACGTAACCTCTGGTAAGTAAATCTCCCAGAGTTCTTTCAATGATCGAAGCAATTCTGGCTGAGCCCTTGCCAAAACCAATTAAAAAAATGCGTTTATACTCTCCTATATTTAGTACTTTATCTTGAATCGTTAATTTTTTACTTTGTAGTGAAAAATTTTTGCGCAAAATTAGTTCTGGTTGTATCGAAGCTACGGCAGCTTCAATAAGATCTAAAACTATTTTGCGCTCATCACTCGTTGCCAGAGCCTCATAATTTTTGATGTAACCCACTAGCTTAATTATAAGATGAATATCACAAAACCCTCAATCGATATTTTAATACGACCTAAAGATTGCTAGACTATTGGTGTATATATGCAGCCAAAAATCAGGATTCTGCAGTTTGCCCATTTAGTAATCTTTTTGGTAGGAATTCTAGTCGTTTCAGCTCTTCACATCAGAACTTCCAATTTTTGGGATTTTTTACGACTGCCGAAGCTAATCAGTGATTTAAATCCGCTTTTTGGATTTGGTTGGCCGGCATCTCTTCATGTTTATCAGAGTATCATGGTATTCGCCATAATTGTGGCTTTAATTAACGGATCAGGCTTAATTTTTTACAGTTCAAAAATCTGGAGATTTTTGTCAGACTTGTCTTCATTTATCGGTTTTCTAATTATTTGGCCGGTTTCATTATTTTTGCTGTTTACTTTGGCTTCTGCTGAAAATTTGGATCTGCAAAATATCCAAACGATCACTGTTTATTTTGGGTTCACTTTTATAATCGCGGTTCTTGACCTAATCACTTGGTTTATCGATGAACAAAGCTTTATCAAAAGGTTGAGTAAAAAGTGACTCCTTGCAATTTTTCATCACCCAAAACCATATAAGATCTCTCTTAAATCCGCAGCATATTTTTGAAAAGTAGAGGTTGTGGAAGTGGTTCTATAAGCAACACATATAGTATTCTAAATATAGATTGCCCAACTGTTAACGATGAAGAAAGTTCTCATTATCTCGGCCTCTTTTGGCTCTGGACACGTAAAGGCAGCCGAAGCTGTCAAAAAGGCATTAATAATTCGAGATTCTACAATTAAAGTCGAGTCGATTGATGCCCTGGATTACTCAGATGCTGTATTTAAAAAAGTCTTACCATCACTTTACTTAAATATTGTTAACAAATTCCCTTGGGTTTGGGGATACATCTACGACCGATACAATTATTCGCAAGAAGAAATTAAAGAACTTGGAGTCAAAATTAGCGAAGAAATAAAATACGTCATAGGCAAATCAAATGCTGCACCCCTTATTAAGCATATTAAAGATTTTAATTCCCAAATAGTTGTTTGTACACATTTCTTCCCTATGAAGATCATTTCTGAACTCAAATCAGCTGGTATGCTTAATTGCTATATAGATCCGATTTTCTCAGAACAATTTGATAAAGGAAAAATTCGACAAAAGTTTAATTTAGAAAAGAGTTTACCTGCTATTTTGGTGCTTGGAGGAGCTGCAGGCAGATCACCATTTTTAGAAATTATCGAATCATTAGAAGACGTACAAGGGACAGTTCAAATTTTGGCAGTAGCTGGTAATAATAAAAAACTTGCACAAAAACTAGAAATTGCAAAAGCAAAATTAAAAAATAAAATAACAGTTTTCGGTTACGCCAGGAATATGCATGAATTGATGAGAGTTTCAGATATCCTCATAACAAAAGCAGGAGGCTTAACAGTTTCAGAGGCTCTGTCAGTTGACCTTCCAATGTTGATAGTTTCACCTTATCCAGGACAAGAGCAAGCAAATGCTGATTTTTTGATTGAGTCAGGTGCAGCGAAAATCGTCACAAATATAGACTTAATCGGCTATAAGGTAAACAAGATATTATCAAACCCGCAAGAGTTAAGCAGGATGCGATTAAATTGCCATAAAATTGCAAAACCCCATGCTGCAAAAGAAGTTGTTGATATAATCTTTTCTTATTTAAATCATGGACGAGCCTAACATCTTTGACAAACTTTTTAGAAACAAAGCAGCTGGTCATATCATCCGGGAAATATCCCCGTACGTACATCGAAATTCAAAAGTCTTGGATATTGGTTCGGGTTTCGGGATTACAGCAAAGAAGATTGCAGATGAACTGAAATTAAAGATGACCCTAGTAGACGTTGTTGACAAGAGAAAAGTGAATTTGCCAATGGTAGTTTACGATGGTGTAACCCTTCCCTTCAAAGATAAGGCCTTCGACCATGCTCTTATTATTTTTGTTCTTCACCACGCAGAAAAGCCCTCCATGGTGTTATTGGAGGCAAAGAGAGTAGTCAAAGACTATATCATTGTATATGAGGATATTATTACTAGAAACCCAGTTGATAGGATTGATACTTTTTTGCATGGTTTAGCATTTAACAAAGCATGGGCATTAAACAATAAAGCCACGTTTAAATCAGAAAAAGAATGGCTAGAAATTTTTAAAGAACTCAAGCTAACCGTAATCAAAGCTGAGCCGCTGCCACTACGGGCAAGGTTATTCTACCCAGTTTTTAGAATGCAATTTATACTTAAGGTTTAGTATGATTTTAATGTGCGATCTCATATTGAAGAACAAGCACTTTTAGCGCAAAGACTAGCGAAGGTGCATCATTTAAAATGATCCCACAAGACTTATTAACATTCTTTGATAACTTTTCTGTAACTTTTCTATTTTTCTTAGTTCTATTAGTTGAAGCGGGCATTCCAATACCTATTCCATACGATATTTTAATTTTGGCAGCTGGCTATAGACAGATTAATTTTTGGCACATACTTGTAGCTGTAGTTCTGGGTAACCTAATCGGTTCAACAATTCTATATTCTCTCTTTTTAAAATTTAGTCACCCTCTTTTATTCAAAAGTTCAAAATTTCTGGGTCTTAGTCAAAAGCGAATAAATTTGATTGAGAGTTGGTTTGACAAATGGGGTGGTGCTGCAATAATCTTAGCGAGATTAATACCTGGTTTAAGATTTGCAGCAACGGTTTTTGCTGGGATATTTTCTCTTCCATACTTTAAAGTATTCCTGCCTTACCTCTTTTTTGGATCAATACTTTGGGTTTCGCTCTATTGGGTCTTTGGGAGAGTTTTTGGTCAAAGCATTCAACTATTAATTCAAGTTTTGGGTTTGTGGTCTGCGCTTTTAACCATAGTATTAGTACTATTTTTAATAATAATAATTGCCGGAATTTTTAAGAAAAAATATGACAGAAGATCAGCAAATAATTGATAAATTTCTTACAGAACTCACTGAAGAAGTAGCTACTACTTATGGCGACCACATCGACTTTATTATTTTGTTTGGGTCTGCTGCCAGAGGGGAATTTAAAATAGGTGTCTCTGATATAGATTTAGTAATTCAACTGAAATCAGGAGGAAATAGAAAAGCGATTGAGGACTATTCAACAGATATATTTTGGGATCTTGACGAAAAATATCAAACACAGTTTAAGCGTGTTCTCTCAACTGCTGAGCCTAAAAATTTTGGAGAAAAACTACTAAAGAAACTTGAGAAATCAACACATCTCTATGTCCCGATTTTTGTTATTCCTCATGGATGGTTAGACTGGCAAGGAGGTAGGATCCAAAAACCATCATGGAAACCCGTTGCATTCTTACTAATTACCCAAGTTATAATCTTTGAAAAATTCAAATATGAAGGGAAAATATTGTTTGGTAGAGATATTCGGCCGCTAATCAAGCCCAAAATAACTTTTTGGGAAAGGTGGAAAGCACTGCAAATCCCTTTTTACATATCGCTTTTTGCTCTTGCTATTTCACCATTGTTTTTGAAAAATTCTCTCAAATACGCAACAAAAGCGATTCTTTGGCAATTAGACAGCATACTAGTATTTTTAAATATTAGACTTAATGAAAAAGGGGAAAAAATACAAAGATTAGAAAATGAAGCCAAATCACAAATAGAGATTAATACTTTTGGTTTCTACCTCAAATCAAGCATTAGCCTAATTTCTAAGAAGGAATTAGATCTTTTTGAAAAAGCGATAAAGATAAAAACTAAAGAATTAGAGCTTACACATAAAGAATCCCGTAAGTTCATTTTTCAGGCTTTTTGGTTTATCCTGCGTACTAACTGGTCAATTTTAATCAAAAGATATATCACCCTCAAGAATTTGCTAAAAGTATTAATATTTTTCTTGGTTTTAGTAGTTATCGCTTATTTTTCTATTACTTACTACGCTTTATACAAATTAACCCATCCAAAACCAAAGCCACTTGAATTTAATCCTGAACAGATTAGTCAGGAATACGAAGACGTCAATTTTCCCTCCAGATTTGATAATCTAAACATCACAGGATGGTTTTTTAAATCCGGTCAATCGGAAAAAGTAATAATTTTGGTTTCCGGAAGCGACCAAAACCGGATAGACCCGGGTTACGGTTCAGATTTAGTAGCCAAAGACTTAATTTCCTATGGGTTCAATGTATTGTTATTCGATTTTAGGGGTAGAGGAAATTCTGATTACGCAATCTATTCAATCGGTGCATATGAAAAATATGATCTTGCAGGTGCTTATGATTTTCTAAAAGAAAAAGGATTCGCGGACAAAAAGCTGGGAATAGTTTCAATTTCCCTTGGTGCCGGAACATCGATTTTAGCTCTTCCCTTAATTCCAGAAGTTGGTGGTATTGTGCTTGATTCATCTTATTCGGATATCAATAAGTTAGTTGAGCGTGAACTTCCAGGCAGGTCAGGTCTTCCAAGGATTTTCTCACGGGGGATTAGCTTCTGGGCAAGAGTTGTCTATTCTATAAAATTTGACGAGATGATCCCAAAAAAAATTCTTAAAAATTACCCAGACAAAGAATTATTATTAATTCACGGCAACAATGATAAATACATTCCATTAGAAGATTCGGTAGAACTCCAAAGATCAAGTCCTAAGAGTGACCTCTGGGTGGTTGCAGAAGCGGGCCATGTCAAAGCTTACAAACAAAATCCTCAAGAATATATTTCCAAAGTTATTCAATATTTCGAAAGAAATTTACGGTGAGCTAACAGAATTTTTTATATTTTGCCAAAATACATCAAGTGCACTAGGTGAGTCTTTCACGCCCTGAACATCATTTATGCTTTGCGCTCCGCTAAGACATGTATTAGTATCAGGTTGTGTATTAGCCTCAATGGCCCGATTAGATACGGAATTCCAAACCCAATAATTCTCTGAACCAGCTAATTTCCCGTAAACTAATGATTCGGCATTACTCTTACAAGTAATATATTCATAACTTCCTCCATTTGGAGACTGCGGCATTTGTCGAAGGCCACCATCAACCAGCAAATCATCTAATCTATCAGGGTAAAAACCTTGGCCAGGTGTTGTGTAGTAAGCCTGAAGTTCTGTTGCAAGTGATCCTATGTCATTCTTAATTTGTGCATCTTGCGCTTGTTTGGTTCTTTTCTGCGTGTATTCATCAGTACCATCCAAAATTCTCTGCAGAGCCTCCTCAACTTTTTTATTTTCATCCGCAGAAAGTTCCTGAACATTTATAAAAGTATTAGTTATAAATGTTTGATTAGCTTGGGTCGTCGTCGTCCCAACTGTCTTAAGTGCCTTAAGATATCCTTGTGCCACAGTAACCCAATCATTCTCTATATATTCACTATAATTCGGAAATTTTGTCACATAATATTCAAACAACCCCATTATATTTTTAGGAACAATATAGAAATTGCTGCCGATTATTTGGGGTGCATTTGCAAATTGTTCTTGCCATTTTGAATCAGCACTCAATGGATTTTGTGTTGACCCGTTTTGGTCTATTAATTCACGCAGAACGTTTTCCGAAGTTCCAACCGAAAAAATAACCAAATTACCCACAAACGTAAATCTAAATCCATATACTTCTTCACCAAAATTAATGATTGGGTAGAAATATATATTGCTATTTTTATACTGTGTGATCTCAGGATCGAGCCGACTGAATGGTTTTTCATTACCATATGTATAAGTTACCACCACATTACAATTAACAGGAGGAGTATCTGAACCGGAATCTCCTGCTCGATTTTGTTCCGAACTCCAAACCCAGTAAGTTCCCGTATCTCCCGCAAGGCCATAAACAGCCGCCTCTGTTCTATCCAGACATGTTACATAGCCATATTCACCACCAAAAGGGTTAGTCGGTAATTGTTTTAAACCCCCAATATTTACCATTTCTTCCAAGTTAGCAGGGTAAACTCCTTGGCCTGGTGTTGTGTAATACGCTTGTAATTCTGTTGCCAAAGAACCTATATCATTTTTTAACTGAGATGAAAGAGATTGAATTTGTTGTTGTTTTATATAATCAATCATCTTAAATTTCGCAAGTTTTTCTTCAACCAATTTCGTGTCATCAACTTCAAAAACAGCTAACGCTTCCGGGGATTCACCATTTCTGCCGGGAGCAAAAACAAATGCAGATTGGCCAGTCATCCACGAAAGCAAATCGTCGTCGACATCTAAATTGAAAAATTCCTCAAATTGCTTTTTCATCTCTTCTATACCCTCTTTAGCTCTTTCAAATAACTCCTTCTGGTTTTTATCACTCGATTTATTAGCAGTATCATCAAGTTGATCTAATTGATCTTGTATTACTCCCCGAATATTTTTGACTTCAAAATATATGAGTGGCTCTTTACCATTAAATTTAGAAGGCAGTTTAGACGCGAGGGAACCACTTATTGTAAAACCATGTTTTAAACCTTGTTCAATTCGGGATTTATTAGTTAGTTGATAAGAAGAAAAGCCAACGCCATTATCTTCAGCAACAATTGTCAGGCCTCTTTTTACTGTAATCACATTATCACCCTCAGTCTCTCTTTTTCTTGTATCGTAGGTAGTATCACCTATTCCAAAAAATGTAGGTAACGCAGAAGTAGGAATTAAATTGGAAAAAGGATCCAAAACTTGCTTTTGATAAAATTTCAACAAATATTGGTCTGGAAAATGGCTTACAATTTCATTATGATCCTCATCGTCTTTTATGCTTTTTAATTTTTCATCTTTAGAATTAGTAATCAAATCTATAACTTTTTTAACATCACTTTCTTTGTCTGCAGCTACAATAAAATTACTAAGTTGTGATGCATAAATAGATTTTGACAGGGGAAGAGTTACTTGATAAGGCAATGCTCCTGTTTTAAATGTTTCTGTCGTTTCATTCTCGTCTTGAGTTTTTAGCTCAAAATATGCAAGTTCGGCGCTTCCATATGCTTCTTTAGTTGTTGTAATATTACTGTCCAGTTCTATACTTCCAAATTTTTCTTTTGCCTCACTATTTGATTTAAACTCCACGATATTTACTAATTGTTCCAAAGCATTAGTCCCTCTTCTTGGTTGTGGGGGGATTTCACCCAACCCACCAGGAATCGGACTAGGTGTAGGGTCAAGTTCATCGTCAGAAATTTTTGCCAGAAATATTTCACTCTCTACTAGATCTAGAATAGTTTTAAATGGATCTTTTCTAGTCCCCAAAATTTCAACTCTGTTTTTATCAATATATTCAACCATCTTTTCTCCCCCCGGGAATTTTTTCGAGAGTTCTAATAGTTGTTGAACTTGAGGGTGATTTTTAACTGACAAGCCCAAATAAAATTGAGTATCTTCAGGAATCAAGGTGTAATTTGTTACAGTTCTGTTAATAAAAAAAAGAAATCCGCCAACAGAACCCGCAACAATAACAATGATGAGAAAGATAATTACTAATAAAATTTTCTTGGAAAAATGTGGTAACTTAGGCATTCCTGATTTTCCCTGATCCAAAGCTGTTTCTTTAAACGGTGTTGGTTCACCCGCTGGTGTATTAGTGGCGTTGGCAGATGTTTGAAATGGTGAATTTGGTGGTGTATTACCAACCACAGTTTGGGGCTGAGGGACTGGAGTCAATTCAGGATCAGTGATTGTTTTATCCCCGATTTCCAATCTAATTCCATCGTAAAGCTATAGTTGTAAGCTGTCAACAAAATAAAATAGTGTATGCAACATAATTCCAACTGAAGTTGAAAGCCAGATCCTAAGACTGTTTAAGCTAATTGAGATGTTAGAATAATCTTGTGAAGAGAAAGGTATTGATATCGTTCGCGATAATATTGATATTTCTTATTTCAATCTTTATCTACGCTTTTATTATTAGCTTTAAAGTGGTTAAGCAAAATACGGACAACATTAATTCTAAGCTCAAAGAAAACTTTCAAAATATAGTCAGAATTCCAGACATACCGCCTTCGCTGAGAAGTTTCACAAAAACTGTCTACACATGGGAGATGATAACCAACGAGAAGGAAGTAACCACTGTCACATTTATCCACGATACCGCCTTTGATAGAAATATAAATAAAATATTTGCTGCTCTTGAAATGCCTCAAGGGCAAGATGCTAGTCTTTTTGTAAAAGTTATGCCCGCTGTTGTTTCCGACGCCCAGGCACTTTCGTCTGCTCAAGACCTAGAGCATACGTTTCTAGGCTCGAATGAAACTATTGGTTACAATAAAATTGAGCTATTCACAAAAGACGAAAATTCTACTCAGGTGACTAAAATAATTTGGGAATTTGAAAAAGAAAAAGCAGTAACTGGCAGCGAGGAATTTTATGAAAATCTTTATAAATACAAGGATTTTATCCTTAAAGCTCTTTACGCGATACAAAGAACAACCTTAATCATTCTTTCTCCCTAATTGGCGAAAAAACCCCTTCTGACAATCATTCCCTTGGGGTTTTTTCAACTGAAAATAGCGGCATTAGCCACCAATTTTAAACATTGTTGTGCCGCAAACAGGGCATTTTCCTTTCATAGCTGGTTTACCATTTTTCATGGTTACTTTCTCTGCATTTGGATCGTCTCTCTTTGCTCGACACTTTACACAATACATTTGAGCCATTCTTCTTGTCACCTCCTTTTGGGCATGAAGTTTAAATCTTTACAAGCTAATAGTTTCGAGGCTATTTAGGTTTAGCTAGGTTCAACCATAGCACAGGCTCGAAACCAAAGTCAAGCACGATTGAACTCAGGCTAGATCTCACTAGTAAGTTTAAAAAGTTATATTGCTTAAGCGCAAAATTAGTTGAAGTCCTATAATAAGAGAAGCCAGAGCTAAAATTCTAATAATTTCTTTAGGAATATAATTGTAGTTTTCATGAGTTATGATTGCTTTTTGAAGAGTTGAGGGTTTTTGAATTTCTGCTTCACTTGTGCCGCCATTGCCCCTAGATCTGTATACAGCAAGTCCCTCTTCGGAAATCGCGATTTTTCGTGCACTGGCTCTAATTTTTTTCTTTTTAGACTTAAATGGCATGTTTTCTATGCCTAATCTTATCACAATTTTCAAATTGTCAACCGTTGACAATTGATTAGACGGGTGGTAAAAGAAGGGAGTACTAAATTTGTCCAATATCTGGATGGATGAACCTAAGATTAGTCAATACATTATTTTGGCAATTGTCACGCTCACACTTTGGGTTTTAATCTTAAGTTTTTTGCTTATAAAAGCGGTTTCTCACTACAGAAAACTGGGAAAAAGCGAGAACATTAAAGATCTTGGTAATATATTAGAGAGGATAGTTAAAAGAGGCGATCTAGAAGCGCAAGAAATTTCTGAAATAAGAAGCGCTTTCGCGCGTCACAAAGATCTAGCCCTGAGTCACTTTAGCAAATACGCTCTCATAAGATTTAATCCTTTTGAAGAGTCGGGGGGTGACCAGAGTTTTACAGTTGCACTTCTGAACAGTAAAAACAATGGCATCATTCTTTCATCTCTCCATTCAAGGAGCGGGACGAGAATATATGCCAAAGAGGTTGTAGGAGCCAAAGCTCCCAACCATAAATTATCTAAGGAGGAAAAAGAGGCGGTAGAAAAAGCTGCTCGCCAGGTTTAAGACGTAACCCGGTTAGGCACGTCCGACGTGTCCAAAATATCAAATTGAACCTACCTAACTTCTTAAAAAGTAAAAAAATACAAATAGGAGGAGGCGCCATAGTTTTATACTTGGTGTCAGCAGGAGCGTCCTTTATGGTTTTCACAACAGTGCTATCAGGCCCAATTAACATCAATACCCCATTTGGTAAGCTAACGGACTTCACCTCCGGTAACGAGGAAGGTGTCAAGGATAAAGAGTGCCCGACTAATGGCGCCCTTTACACAAAAAGCAGGGAAGAAAAATGGCGAAATAGAAGACCTCTTGGAGTAATGGTAGAAAATCATGTGGATGCTAGGCCAACATCAGGCCTATCCAGAGCAGATATTATTTACGAAGCTGTAGCTGAAGGCGGCATTACCAGATTCTTAGTTATTTATTACTGCCAGGACGTAGGCGATATTGCCCCAATCAGGAGTGCCAGAACTTACTTTTTAGATTGGGTTTTGGAATATGATGCCGCTTATGCCCATGTGGGCGGTGCCAATACTTCTGGCCCGGCTGATGCCCTTGGACAAATTAGAGACTACGCAATTAAAGATATGGACCAGTTTGGTTTTGGATTTCCGACATATTGGCGAGGAACAGATAAGCTGGCACCTCACAACGTTCACTCAACCACCACCAAATTATGGGAAGCAGCAGAAGAGAGAGGCTTTGGAGTCAAAGACGAGGAAGGAAACCCTTGGGACAGTGAATTTGTCCAGTGGAAGTTTAAGGATGAAGTATCACTGGAAAAAAGAGGCGATCAGACACCTATCGAAGTACCGTATTGGTCACAGTCACCGGACTATACGGTTACTTGGCAATACGATAAAGCCGCGAATATATATAAGAGATTTCACGGAAGCGTTTCTCAAATGGATCCGGCTCCAGAACCGGATGAGCAATTAACAGCCAAAAACGTTATTGTTCAGTTTCAGACCGAAAGAAATGCCAATGATGGCTACCCAGACGGCCATCTGTTGTACGGCACTACCGGCTCCGGCCAAGCTCTCATATTCTTAGACGGAAAAGCTATCGAAGGACGCTGGCTTAAAGATTCAAGAACAACAAGGACTAAATTTTTGGATGAAAAGGGTAAGGAAGTTGAGCTTAACCGCGGTCAAATCTGGATACACACAATTCCGGTTGGCAACGAAGTGACCTTTTAAGTTATCTGTCTTGCGCAAAATTAGTAATTCTGCCCCAAATAAATTGATTAAAATTATCTAGGGCAATATGTTAATTGATATTCTTATCTCTAAAGTCCGTGTAAAAATCCTGGAACTTTTCTTAGGACTACCGGGTCAAAGCTACCACGTTAGGGAAATCGTCAGGCGTGTTGAAGAAGAAATTAACGCGGTCAGGCGCGAACTGGCTCGTCTGGAAAAAACGGGGTTTTTGCAGAGCGAATGGCGGGCTAACCGAAGATACTACTCCGTAAAACGGGAATTTGTGTTTCTCGCCGAGTTTCTCTCAATGGTCAATAAAAGCGTCGGCTTAGGGGGCGCCATTATTAAAAACAGGGCAAAACTCGGCAAAATTAGCTTTGCTATGCTCTCAGGATCATTTGTTAAGGGAAGGCCTTACAACCAGAATGAAATTGATCTGTTTGTAGTTGGCACCATTGTTTTGCCGGAACTGTCTCATATTATTAAAGAGGAGGAAGCAAGAAGAAACAGGGAAATAAACTTCACTCCCATGACCGATGAAGAGTTCAAATTCCGAAAATCCAGGCGCGACCCCTTTGTCTTAAATATTCTCGCTAGGCCAAGAGTTATGTTAATTGGCGACGAAGAAGAGCTCGTAAGAATGTAATAATCCCAATATGCCCAAAAATCCTCGAGTCGTTCTCCTGCTAATTATTATTTTAACTCTGGCTGCAGTTTACATTAACATTCCCAAAGTCAAAATATTCGGTATTGAAGTTGCTCACCCGCGCCTCAACTTGCAAAATTTTCAAAGAGACTTGGAACCAAAATTAGGTTTAGATTTGGCAGGAGGAGTTCAGCTGGACATGTCGGCAGACATGGCAAATATTGAAGAAAAGGATCACCAGAGTGCAATAGAATCAGCAAAAAACATTATCGAAAGTCGAATCAACTCGCTCGGTGTTGCCGAAAGCAATGTTCAAGTGGCAAAAAGCGCTGGCAAATATCGCTTAATCATCGAAATCCCAGGAATTACCGATGTCGATAGTGCAGTTTCAATTGTAAAAAAAACTGCTCACTTAGAATTCCGCACGTTAAAAGCGGACGCACCACCGGAAGCGACATTATCGGCTCTTCCCGAAAACTTCCAGAGCTCAACTCTTACGGGTGGTGATCTTAAGCTTGCCCAAGCCGCTCCTACTCAAGCTAGCCAAAGTATTAAAGATCCAGGTTATGTAGTTAATCTCCAGTTCACTGAAGAAGGAGCTCAAAAACTCGAACAAATAACCACCGACAACCTGCAATTGCCCATGGCCATGTTTTTGGATCTTGAGCCAATCTCATGGCCGCCTCCGATTATCCAATCGATTATTTCCGATGGCAATGCCCAAATCACCGGCAGCTTTACGGCAGACGAAGCTAGAGAATTAGCTATTCAGCTGAACGCAGGCGCCTTGCCACTGCCACTGACAATCGAAAGACAAACAAGAATCGGCCCGACAATTGGCCAGGAGGCAATCGATAAAAGTATTGTGGCAACCGCCTTAGGTATTGTTTCTGTAGCCATTTTTATGATCGCCTACTATCGAATTTTGGGAGTTTTCGCAGTTGCCGCACTGCTTATTTACTCGCTAGTTGTTTTTGCAGTTTTTAAAATTATTCCAGTTACCTTAACTCTTGCCGGCATCGCCGGATTCATACTCTCAATCGGCATGGCAGTTGATGCCAACGTCTTAATTTTTGAAAGAATAAAAGAAGAACTTCGAACTGGAAGTCCTAAACACGACGCCTTTTTTACAGGTTTTGATAGAGCATGGACTTCAATTAGAGATTCCAATGTTTCATCACTGATTACAACCGCCATTCTTTTCAATTTCGGTAGCGGTTCTGTTCGAGGATTTGCGCTCACTCTTGCCATTGGAATACTAATTTCCATGTTTTCGGCAATTACCATCACCAGAAATTTCCTGAGAGTATTTTGGGTAGGCAAAATATGAACATAATTAAATACAAAAACTGGTTTTTTGCATTCTCACTGGCGTTAATAATCCCAGGGGTAATAGCTCTTGCCACTTTTGGTTTAAAGTTGGGGATCGATTTTTCTGGCGGTACTCTTTGGGAAGTTCGAATATCAGAAGGTCGAACTATTAACAACCAAGACTTCCAGAATTTTTTAAATCAGGAAGGTGCCCAAGTCTCCTCAGCTACCAACACTGCTGAAAACTCAATCTTAGTTAGAATGCGAACGGTGGACGAAAATCAAATAAACCAAATTCGCAAAAAAGTAAACGAGCAGTTCGGCAGCGTAGAAGACCTAAGGCTTGAAACTGTTGGTCCAACGATTTCTAAGGAACTAACAAATAAAGCAGTACTTGCTGTTTTTCTTGCCACAGTCGCAATCGTTTTCTACGTAACATGGGCTTTCAGAACAGTTCCCGCTCCGACGTCGTCGATCGCTTTTGGCTTTTGTACTATTTTTGCGCTCCTTCACGATATTTTAGTTGTTGTAGCAGTCTTTGCAGTTCTCGGCAGATTTTTCAACGTAGAAGTAGATACATTATTTATTACAGCCCTGCTGACAGTTATTGGTTTTTCAGTACATGACAGCATAGTAGTATTTGACAGAATTCGCGAAAATTTAAAAAAGCATAAAGAACAAAATTTTGAATCTGTCGTCAATAATTCTCTTTTAGAAACGATGGCAAGATCCCTCAATACATCTTTGACAGCCATATTTGTACTGATGGCACTTTTACTTTTTGGGGGCGCGTCAATCAAAATTTTTGTGTTAGCGCTTCTAGTCGGAATTATCACCGGAACTTACTCCTCAATTTTCGTCGCAAGCCCATTGCTCGTCACTCTTGAAAAGTTTCAGAAGAAAGTGTAGTATTTCTATGGAGGCAAAATATGTTTTACGATTTACCTGTAAAGGCAGACTCTCATCGGCGTGTGGAATGTTTCAGGTGCGGTCATTTACTTAAAAATAAAGGGATTCAGGACTTGACTCGATTTGAAAAATGACTATACTACTATGGTGCCCAAAAGGCACATTTTAGTTCATTGAAAATTGAATGAATTATAGCCCTAAACCAAATTATTATTTGGTCGGGCAAGAATGTATTTATAAGTGCAAGAAACTAAGTAGTCCGTAAAGTCCATAAAGTTAAAAGTCCATAAAGTGAATTCAGATTTACTTTACAGACTTTAAGACCTTTGACTTTATAGACTAGTTTCCTATAAATGCTTTCGGATATGAAAATCTAAGCAACGATTTTCAATATCAATAAAAATCAATCATAAAAAACATCACAACAGCCCAAGATAAGTAGAAAGTCCATAAAGTCCATAAAGTCCATAAAGTGAATTCAAATTTACTTTACAGACTTTAAGACCCTTGACTTTATAGACTAAATTATATTCTTCTTTATTTTGTTCCGTTCAAAATTTGTGAATCAAATTTTGCCCGACGCGAAAGCGTTTAGGGCTTATCCTAAACCCAGACGAGACTTCGTCTCATGGGTCGGATAAAATAATTTCACAGAAATTATTTTAAGAGTTTGATCCTAGCTCAGGATGAACGCTGGCGGTGTGGATAAGG
>Ga0075864_110_pt1 | contig 19536 bp, 16 predicted proteins | sample RifGroA1_FD_67966 | JGI IMG/M metagenome (GOLD analysis project Ga0075864, IMG submission 67966) | Parcubacteria bacterium GW2011_GWA1_36_12 | reverse complement strand
TACGGTTTTAAAACAATTAAAAGCTGTTGGTACGGATATAGTAATGATTATGCCAGGTAGTATTTCAGATATGATGACTAATATTTTTGGCGGAATGGAGCTGACAGAAGAAGATTTGAGCACCATAAAGAAAACAAAAGGAGTAGAAGCTGTTATTCCGAACGTATTCAAGGCGGTGTTGGTAAAATCAGAGAATAAAACCAAAACAGCAATTTTATATGGTATAGACATAAGAAATTATCTAGATATATATCAGAACGATATGGGTATGAAAATAGAAAAAGGTAGGTGGCCTTTGCCAGGGAAAAGAGAGGTCGTGATAGGGAATTTAGTTCCAAAAGATATTTTTCCAAATATAAAAATAGGAGATACACTAAATATAAAAGGCAAGAAGTTTGAGGTGACAGGTATCTTGCAGTCGCTTGGGAGCAAGCAAGACGATTCAATGCTTGGAGTGGACCTTAGTTTTTACAGGGATATCACGGGCGAAAGGAAAGGGGCTCCTCAGGCAGTTGCAAAAATTTCATCTGGTTATTCTGTTAATCAAGTGGCCAAGGACATAAAAAGTAATCTTGAGGAAAACGCCAAAAGAAGGATTGGGCAAGACGAAGGAAGTACGTATTCAGTACTCACTAGCGAGGCGATGGGCAATATCGTGGGCGGTATAATGGGTGTTATACAGATTGTAATTTTTGCATTCGGAAGTATTGCTGTTTTGGTAGGAGGTATTGGTATTATGAATACCATGTATATGTCGGTGAGGGAAAGGACTAAAGAGATAGGTATTTTAAAGGCAATTGGAGCTAGAAGCTCGGCCATTACGGCAATTTTTCTTATAGAGTCGGGTATCATTGGTCTTGTTGGTGGAATAGGCGGGATGATCCCTGGACTAGGATTGTCAAAGCTAATTCAGCTTTATGGCCAAGTTCACCCAATATTTTATATAGAAGCGTCTATCACGCCGGGCATAGTTCTGTTCGGACTGTTGTTCTCTTTGGGCGTTGGTTGTCTGTCGGGGTTTTTTCCGGCCAGAAGCGCTGCAAAATTGAAACCAGTAGAAGCATTGAGATACGAATAATATGATACTAGAAATTAAAAAATATCCAGATAGGATTTTGAAAAAGAGAGCCAAAGGAATAAAAAAAATTGATGCAGAAATCAAGAAGCTTGGAATTGATATGATTGAGACGATGAAAGCTAATTCAGGGGTTGGTTTGGCGGCAAATCAAGTAGGAATTTTAAAAAGGATAATTATTGTTCATATGGAAAATGGGCCAGAAATATTTATCAATCCCAAGATAACCAAGATGAGCGCTGGAAAAACTACAGACACAGAAGGATGTTTAAGTATTCCCGAGATGTTTTTAGATATAAAGAGAGCGTCAGGGATTCAAGTTTCAGCATTGAATTCGGAAGGACAAAAAATTAATATCAAAGTCAAGGGTCTTGTTGCTAGAATTTTTCAGCACGAAATAGATCATTTAAATGGTGCTTTAATAATCGATAGAATCAGTTTTTGGCGCAGATTAAAAATTAAAAAACAAACTAAACCAAAACAAAATGGAACTTATTGATTCGTTGGTACAAAGCAATTGGTTGAAGACTTCGACAATTATAGATGCCTTCAGAAAGATCGAAAGAAAGGATTTTCTATTGGAGGACAGTAAAAATTTGGCAGAGATAGATGAGGCTTTGTCGATTGGGTATGGGCAGACAATATCTCAACCGTTAGTGGTGGCTTTTATGTTGGAACTTCTTCAACCAAGAGAAGGAGAGAGTATTATGGATATTGGTTTTGGTTCTGGTTGGACCACAGCTCTGTTGTCTGAAATAGTTGGTAGCAAAGGAAAGGTTATTTCTATCGAAATTGTCCCAAAGCTGGCTGAATTCGGGAGAAAAAATATTACCAAATACGGTTTTATAGAAAAGGGGATTGCTGAATGTTATTGCCGAGACGCTACCGACGGTTACCCGGAATTAAAAACTGGTTTCGATAGAATCTTGGCATCAGCTTCTATACAAGAAGAAGATGGTAAAAGCATTGATAGTGTTCCGATTGCCTGGAAACAACAATTAAAAGTTGGTGGTAGAATAGTTACTCCTATCAATGATTCCATTTGGCTTTTTGAAAAGATGGCCCAGGACAAATTCAAAGAAAAAGAATATCATGGCTTCACTTTTGTTCCATTGATATCCAAGTAAATTATTTATATGAATAATGTTTTGATGTTTAAGTTTTTAAAGCCTAAATTACCGCCTGATTTTTTTAAAAGCATAAAAGGACAATTGGTCGTTTTAGTATTCATGATAATTGTGATTTCGATTATGACTTATTTGGTGCATCTTTCTTCACCGATTGATACGCGATTAAATGAATCGAAAGAATTTATTGTTAAACAAGGAGATGGAATGAAAGAAATTTCAGACAGACTAGAGGAGCAGCATTTGATCCGTTCGTCCTTTGTATTTAAATTATTAGTTTTGGAAGGATGGGTTTTCGGAAAATTGAAAGCTGGAACTTATGAATTTTCCCAATCAATGTCTGTCCAGGAAATGATAGATAAATTAGTCAGAGGAGATGTGGTAAAAGAAAAAATTACCATAATCGAAGGGTGGGATTTGAGAGATATTGGGTTCTATTTTGAAAATAAAGGAATATCTCAGACAAAAGAATTGTTTAGGCTGACCGGTTTTCCTGCGGTTGATCATAGGCGATCTCTCGAGTTGTCATACTCAATAGATAATATTTTCGATTCAAAATACGTATTCTTAGAAGATAAACCGGATTACTATAATTTGGAAGGTTATCTTTTTCCTGACACATACGAGATCAATAAGGGAGAATCATTAAATTCGATTATCCCCAAAATACTCGACAATTTTAATCAAAAAGTCTTTACAGGGTTAAAAGATAAAATAGATGCCCAGGATAAATCTGTTTTTGTATTAATAACTATGGCTTCAATGCTTGAAAAAGAGGTCCAATCTTACGAAGACAAAAAGATTGTCTCTGGTATTTTATGGAAAAGATTGGCAAATAAAATGCCTCTACAGGTAGATGCTACGGTTAACTATATTACTGGCAGAAAGGATTCTGGTCCAACGGCAGAGGAGAGACAGATTGATTCTTCATACAATACCTACAAATATAGGGGATTGCCCTTGGGGCCAATTTCTAATCCGGGATTAGATAGTATAAAAGCCGCTATATATCCAAGACAAAGCGATTTTTGGTATTATATTTCAACCCCGGAAGGGGAGACTGTATTTAGTAGAACCTTACAAGAACACAATGAGGCGATTAATAAGTACTTAAGATGATTAAGAAACAGAAGAATGATTTAAAAAGCAAAAAAGCTGCAATTATTATTGCTTTTCGTGATTTCCAAGACGTAGAATACTTAATACCAAAGAGTATTTTGGAAGAAAATGGTATTAAGGTGGATACAATAAGTTCAAAACCCGGCATAGCCATTGGTGCTTATGGATTTGAGGCTGAAATTAACGAGGTGTCGGAAAATTTAGATGTAAATAAGTTTGATGCGATTGTGTTTGTTGGAGGATCGGGTTGCTTAAAGTATCTCGATAATGAAATTTCTTATAAAATAGTACGAGATGTTATTGATTCTAAAAAATTATTAGCTTCAATTTGTATTTCGCCGATTGTTTTGGCGAAAGCAGGTGTGCTTGATGGCAAAAAAGTTACAGTTTGGACCTCTAGCATTGATAAAAATCCGGTTAAAATACTGCGCGACAAGGGAGCTACCTATTTAAATGAGGATGTAGTAGTTGATGGCTTTATTGTTACCGCTTCGGGGCCTTCAGCCGCCGAAGAATTTGGGAAGAGAATAGTCGAGATGTTGAAATAATAAAGTTGACCTTATAGTAATTACGCAGCCCATTTTGGCGGGATCGCTAAAAGAGTTCTGAATCAGCTTGAATTCGCTTGACTCTTGTCTTTATTTAGCTTAAATTAAGATAATGTTTGGTCGTTTGGCTTTGGCCCGTATGCGGCCTAGAAATTAAGGGGAAACGACTAAGAGATTAACTTAAAAGCAAAGGTCGTGATTTTTATGCTCAATATTCATTTCAATACTATTCTATGGAAGCTTATTGTGTAAAATGTAAAGCCAAAAGAGAAATGTCGGATCCAAAAGAGGTAGCAATGAAGGGGAAAGGAGGGAAAGCCAGAAGGGCAATGACCGGAACTTGTCCAAAGTGCGGTACAAAAATGTTCAGGATCATGGGTAACAAGTAAGTACCCATCATAAAGGACAATAATCGAAACAGCTCAAAGTTAAAAGTTTTGACTTTGAGCTGTTTTGAAAGACATGCATTCGGCAAGAAATAGTCTAGAGCCCGCCTTATTGGGATTTTTAATAATTATAAATATTGTTTCATATGGCGTAGCTTTTAATCTTAATCAACAGCCGTTGCTAGAGGTTGATTTTTTCGATGTAGGACAAGGGGATGCTACGCTTCTTAAAACCCCAGCTGGTCATAAAATCTTAATTGACGGAGGTCCTGATTCCACGGTCTCCAGTGGGATAGCTAAGCAATTACCTTTTTGGGATAGAAACATTGACCTTATAATTTTGACTCATCCCGACAGAGATCATATGGCGGGATTAATAGATGTTCTTAAAAGATATGACGCTAAGAACATCTTATGGAATGGGGTGGTAAGAGATACTCCAGAATACAGAGCCTGGATGAGTGTGCTTGAAAAAGAAGGAGCGCATATTTTTATAGCTCAAGCTGGCCAAGTTATTAATTCTGCCAAGAAAAACAATCTCAATTATGTCCGAATCGATATTTTGTATCCCAGCGAAGAGTTAGAAGGATTGGAATTAGAAGATAGCAATGAAACATCTGTGGTTGCTAAATTAAATTTTAAAGACCACACTTTTTTATTTGCTGGCGACATTGGAAATACTACGGAGCAAAAATTAATATCATCAAAAATAGATTTAGATTCAGACATTCTGAAGGTCGCTCATCACGGATCAAGGTTTTCAACTAGTGAGTCCTTTGTTGAGTCGGTAACGCCAGAAATAGCCATAATTCAAGTTGGCAAAAATTCTTACGGACATCCTTCAAATGACGCCTTGGAAAGATTGAAAAGATTTGGTATAGATATTGTGAGAACAGATGAGTCGGGAAGTGTAAAAATTATAAGTGATGGTAAACAATATGCAGTTTCCTATTTTTAAAACAAAAATGGATGGTGGGGGAAAGTTCGATCTGATCGATCCCGAGGTATTGAAAGATTATTTTCAATTTAAAGCCGGTCCGGAAATAGAAAAAATTAGAGAGTATTTAAAAGAATCGGGTTTTGTAATATATCTTTTGGGTAAGAAGAACTCTGGCAAAGGGACATACTCAAAGATGTTCGCAAGTATAGTTGCTCCAGATAAAGTGGAGCATTTTTCAGTTGGAGATATGGTACGTGGCATAGATGAGGAATTAAAAGACGAGAATAAAAGAAAAGAATTGATAAGTTTTTTGGAGAAGAATTATCGAGGAAGATATCCACTCGAGGAAATCATTTCATCTTTAGAAAGTAGAAGCACTCAAAAACTTTTACCCACAGAATTGATATTGGCTCTTACTAAAAGGGAGTTGGCGCAAGGAGAGAAAAGAGCTGTTTTTATAGATGGTTTTCCGCGCGAACTGGACCAGATATCTTATTCTTTGTTTTTTAGAGACTTGATAGGTTTCAGAGACGATCCAGATATTTTTGTCTTAATCGATGTGCCGACTTCTGTAATTGACGCCAGGATAAAATACAGAAGGATTTGTCCGCTCTGTAAAACATCGCGCAATCTAAGATTATTACCAACCTCTAAAGTGAGCTTTGACAAGGCTAAAAATGAATTTCATTTAATGTGCGATAACGCAGACTGTCTCGCTTCGCGAGATCTCTCGAAGGGAGACAAAGAAATTGCATTGGTGCAAAAAGAAGGAGACGAATTAGGAACCGAACCAATAAAAGAGAGACTGGCGTTGGATAAAAAATTAATCGAAATGGCTTTCTCTCTCTACGGAATTCCAAAAGTACTTTTAAGAAATACCATACCCGTGAAAGAAGCCAAAGAAGCGATTAATGATTATGAAATTACGCCGCAATATGATTATGAGTGGGAAGAGAAAGAGGGGAAAGTGATTGTTAAAGAAAGTCCTTGGGTTATTCAGGATGACGACGGTATAGATTCTTACAGTTTGTTACCAGCTCCTGTGGTAGTATCTTTGATCAGACAGGTGTCTGACGCGTTGGGTTTATAGTTTTTGAATGGGGCTTGCCCGGTAGTAGATTTTTGACAGCCACGCCACCTAAGGTGGCGTGTTTTTGGCAACGCCAGTTAAAAATTCACTACCGGGTTGACTCGTTTTCTTGGCGAATGATAAAATATAAATAGCCCTGCCCCGTTAGAAGTATTGTCACAAGTGGGCGGTGCCTCATTAGAAGTTATCTGTTGTTTGAATATGATAATTTCTAACGGGGCCCTGCTTATTTCTAGTTAATTCTGGGATAAAATAATTTTTTGGGAGCTTGAAATGTTCTGTCGCCGTGGCGATAGGCTAAAGCGCCCACCTGGAATTTTTCCAGAAGAACTTTCTAGAAGTGAAGCGGGGCTACAAAAACCCCGCCCTCTATGCCAAACGTCTTTATGTGTTTATTGGAGCTGGGCTTAGAGGGCGGGGTTTTTTGATGGCTTGATTGAAAATATGTACTAATGGTGTAAGCTGTATTTAGAAATTTGATTAGGGGATTACAGAGATTGTTGTGTATAGTTTTTTTAAATAGAACCCCCTTTCCTCCTCTTAAAGAGCAGCATGGCATCAGTCATGCTGCTTATCATTTTTAGGGTGGTATTATTGTTTTCTTTGGTTTCTTGTGGTATCTTGTTTCTACAAAGGAGCTTTCGCTATGAACATGAACAAGAGTCATTTCGAAGCGGAAGGTCAAGAAGAAGAAGAGAGAAGGAAAAAATTCTTCGGGCGCATCTTGAAAAAGGCGCGTCTTATAAGGGGCAAGTCTCAAAGGGATCTTGCTTTTAGCGCTAAGGTCGATGCGGGTTATTTAAGCCGTATTGAAAACGGTCGTCGTAACCCTCCATTGCCAAGAATTATACTCAAGCTAGCGACGGCTCTCGATATCGATTCTGTTCTTTTGATGATGGCTGCGGGTTATCTTAAATACGATCCAGTAAGCAACACCAAATTAACAGAAGAAGACATCATTATTAAAATAGAGAGGTCGCTAATGAAAAAGGGAACGTAATCGTAATTCTACGCTCTCGCCGGGCATTATAGTCCGGCCTTTTGTTTTTGATGGCGTAAATTATTTTGTCGGGATATCCTAAATTTGGATGACTATATTTCTATTGACAATAACTCAATACTTTGCTATAATTAATATATGCTCTTAAAATTTAAATAAGGACCAATATTACAAAAAAAACAGAAAAAGGAGGTCCGTAATGCATTTCTTAGCTGATAGTTTGGGTTTCCTGAACCTACAGGGCAAACCGCCCGTAGCCGATGCAGGACTAAAGCTGGATCTCGCTCATGTCACATCTGCTCCTCCATGGTGCAAAACCACAGAGGATATCCTTAAAGCTCACAATAGCTTTAAGGAGTGTATTTTGAGCCAGGATCAGCTTTATCCCGTGTTGAGATCAGCAGATCTCAACCGTGACGAGGGGACAGGAGTCATATTTGGACTTCAATCGCCACCATACGATGGCGGTGAGGCTTCGATCAGACGTCTCTACGATGCGGGCGTGCGAATCATGCAGCTCGCGTATCAGGAAAATTCTCCCTACGGAGGGGGGTTCCTGGAACCCGAAAGAGATCTTTCGCCTACTGGTAGGGAATTTATCTTGTTCTGTTTACAGAACAAGATAATTGTCGATCTGTCGCATGCTAGTCATTTGACGGTGCGATCGGCGTTGAAAGTCGCAAGGAGAGGCGTGTTTGTTTCTCATACCGGATGCTATGATGTGTATCGTCATTATCCGAATCCGCATCCTACCGCAGGATTGCGAAATTTGCCCGACGATCTGTTGAGGGGTATCGTAGATAAGGGCGGAGTAGTAGGACTCTATACTCTTACTTTCGCTCTCCATCCGGAGGATGATTCTATTGAGCCCTTCTTTCAGCACCTCGATCATCTGATCGGTGTGTGTGGCGAAAACGCGGTCGCGGTTGGTTCTGACGGAGTTTATGTCTATCAGGATCCCGAAGTTGCTGCAAAGCAGTTTGGGTTCATGAAAGACAAGTTGGATCCTGCCGGCGAGATGGGAGCGAGATTCCCAGATCAGCCAATGGTCTTAAATTCTCCCAAGAGGATGGAATATCTTTTTGAGGCAATCTCAGAGAGGTATTCTGTTGCAATCGCTGAAAAGGTTTGCGGGAAGAATCTTCGCAGATTTTTCCTAGAAAATCTTTAAAGCCAAAATCCTTGGAATAATATCCCTAAGCAATAGCTCGGGGATTTTTGTTGTCGGGATGACGGGAGTTCTTATTTGCTTTTTGTCGGGCCAGTGGGAGTTGAACCCACCGTCACACCCACCCCAAGGGTGCATGTTACCGCTACACTATGGCCCGTTTATTTTTTACAAAATTACAATTTTTTAATTATTTGTGGATATTCCTTGGCAAGTTCTACGATATAGCGGACTCCGGTGCCGGCAGCACCTTTCGCCAAAAACTCTCCCTCGGCTGTGGTCATTCTTGGGGCAATGTCAATGTGGGCCCAAGGAGCGTTATCAATGAATTGTTCTAAGAATTTAGCGCCATGAATAGCCCCCCCGGCTCTTCCGGTTTTACCAAGATTAGCAACATCTCCAAGAGTTCCTTTTATATCCAATAAATATTCGTCCCAGAGAGGCAACGGCCAGACATAATCTCCGCACTTGTCGCCAATATCAATAAGCTTATCTTGTATCTTGTTTTGATTGGTGAATATGGCAGAGCAATAATTTCCTAAAGCAACCAAAGCTGCTCCGGTTAAAGTTGCAAAATCAACCATGAGTCCGGGGTTGTATTTTTTGGCTCCATAATAAAGCGCATCAGCCAAAATAATTCTGCCTTCGGCATCAGTATTGATTACCTCTATTGTTTTGCCAGACATCGTTTTAAGTATATCGCCGGGGTGATAACTTGAACCAGAAGGCATATTTTCAACAGCCGGAATTAATCCTATCGCATTAATGGGAAGTTTTAGTCTGGCAATGGCCGCTATTCCATGGATAACCGCCGATCCTCCAGACATATCCATATGCATTTCGTAGATTCCTTGTTCAGATTTCAAATTTAAACCGCCAGTATCAAAGGTCACTCCCTTGCCAACCAAGACAAGTGGTTTTCGCAATTCGCGTAGCGAATCTCTCCTCAAGATGCGGTCTTTTTTTGGTATGCCCTTGTATTCGATGACGATAAAATAAGGTTTTTCCAGAGATCCTTTAGCAACTCCTAAAATTCCTCCCATTCCTAATTTTCGCATTTCCTTTTGTCTCAATGTTTTTATGTGAAACCCGTTAGTTTTTGCCGCCTTTGCTGCTGCTTCGGCGAGCCTAGCTGGCGTCATGTCTCCACCTGGCGTATTAGATAGATTTCTGCAAAGATTTGTCTCCTCCCCGATGATGATCCCTTCTTTTATACCGGCTTGTATTTCCGAAATTGATTGTTTGGAGACAAGATTTACATTTTTGATTTTTGACCATCCTCCTTTTGGTTCTTCCTTATATTTATTAAATTCGAAATCTGCCAATAAGGTATTGATTGTAAAATTCTTAGCAGCTTCTTTTGTGCTGCTTCCAAAATCTTTATCCAAACAAGTTGTAAACGATTCTATCTTATTGTTTTTGGCGTATTGTATGAATAAGCGGGGGATTAAATGAATTTTTCTTTCATTCCATTTTGCCTTGTCTCCCAAGCCAAATAGAACCACTTTTGAAGGGTTTTTGCTGGATAGCCAGAGAGATTTTATTTCTCCTTCCTCTTTTTTGAATTCGTCTTTAGAGAATTGCAATATCAGCTTTTTAATATCAGAAGGAAGATCCATGAAAAGACCATCTTTCTCTATTTTATCCTCCTTGAAAAATCCAAAGAATAATCCTTCGGCTTTGATATCTTTTGTTGAAACGCAGTTGATCTGCATAAATTATTGAGCTTTCAACTTTGTTTTGTTGTGTATTTTTTTAATACATTGGGCACAAGCCTTCACTCTTTCGCTCGTCTTTAACTTGACCCATTGGAGATTGGGATGTTGTCTCCTTTTGACGGTAGGGTTATATTTCCCAGCCCTTAGCCTGGATCTTCGCCATACCACCTGCGAAGTTTTACCACAAATAGCGCACTGTCTCATAATGATAAACGATTTAGAAGTTGAGATGACGAGGAAAGCATTACGGACCCAGCCGCCTAAGTTAGATTTTACTCCACCAAACATTTGTTGCTGGGGAGTAATAGTCGCGGCTGGAATGTTTCGTCAAGAAGATAATTAAGCCGACGACGTGCTTTCTGAATTATCACAACTTCGATTTGTAAGTTGTTCAATTGCGACTACCATAACACTTTAACAGGAATTTCGTTTTTTTTCAAGAATGTATTATACTAAGACAATAAAATCATGGATTTTAGTTTTGTATTTATAATTTTGGTTTTGCTGTTCTCGGTTGTCTTGCATGAGGTTTCTCATGGCGTAATCGCAAACCATCTCGGGGATTCTACGGCTAAGAACCTTGGCCGCCTTACTCTAAATCCTATTCCACACTTAGATTTATTCGGGTCGATTCTTCTGCCTTTGTTTTTGGTGCTGGTCGATGCGGGAATTGTGTTTGGTTGGGCAAAGCCAGTGCCGGTTAATCCTTTTAATCTGCGAGACCAAAAATATGGTTATGCAAAAGTAGCATTGGCCGGCCCAGCATCTAATTTGTCTTTGGCCTTAGTGTTTGGATTGATTTTGCGATTTTTGCCAGATAATTTTTTTAACCCAAGCCTATTTTTTATATTGACCTATATTGTTTTTATAAATATTATTCTGGCGGTTTTTAATTTGGTGCCCATACCGCCATTAGACGGTTCGCATGTTCTTTTTGCGGTTCTGCCGGACACAATGAACGATGCGAAACATTTTCTTTCGCGCTACAGCTTCGTTATCTTCTTCGTTGTATTATTTCTTTTCTTTGATTGGATAATTTTAGCAACCAACTTTATTTTCAAAGCCATTACGGGTTTTGCCGCGTTTTAATATTACCCATTGACACAATTTTTGTTATAATGGATTTATTAGTATGATCTTCAATAAATTTCCCAGAAAAATTTTCTCGATAGCTATAGTCGGTATAATTATTTTATCGATTTTTATCTTTTTCAATGAAAGAACGTCCAATAAGGTTGAGGCCGGGCCTATTAACGAGCATAACGTATGGGGTTTTGCTTGGTCGGGAGAAGATGATAATGGTGATAATGTAGCCGATTCTATGATTGGGTGGATAAATTTCAATAATTGCCGTATTCATAATCCTGGTCCCCCCGAATCTTTGACCGATTGTAAGCCAACGAAATACGGTGTTCGTATAGACACTAATACGGGAATGTTTTCTGGATATGCATGGGCATCAACAGGGCCTGACGCTAGCGGCAATCCTACGGGTGTTGGCTGGATTCAATTTAATCCAAGCGGTCCGTATCCAGCCGGGCCAAATTATTCGGTTTGTGTAGATTTGCCAAGCGCAAGTGGGCAACCATGCGAAGACCTTAATGATTATGAAGTTGCTGGCTGGGCAAGGGCTTACCGCGCAGTTAATCCTGAAGGGCAGACGCTCGGCGGTTGGGATGGTTGGATTAAATTTAGAGGCACTACCCAAGACGGTAATAATTACGGTGTTTATATTGACACAGCTACAACCCCTGCGAGCTTTAGGGGTTATGCTTGGGGTGGGGACGATTCTTTGAGCGAAGCAGTTGTAGGGTGGATTAAATTTAGCGGTATTACACAAGATGGTAATGATTATGGCGTATATACCAATCTTGGAGCAACCGTTAGTACGCCACCAACAGTTGTTGCTAATGGGGTAACTGGAGATTTCTGTGCTCAATCACCAACAGGGAATGCCAGATTTAATTGGACTTATACTCCTGGCTCTGGTGGTGCGCAGAATCAATATCATTTACAGGTATATGATGTTTCGATAGATCCAGATAATTCTCCTTCAACTGTCGATATTACTTCTTTACCGGGCAATTCGTCATCTTTCTCGAACGTTAATGTTAAAACCGCACCAGGAGCGAACGAATTAAGTTATAACGCCGAATATTGCTGGAGAGTCGAAGTCTGGGATGGTGATGGGAATAAGTCTGAATGGAGCTTGCCTACTTGTCTTGGAGGAGGCGAATTGATAGATGCAGGGTCTTTATTGGGCACGCGCTTTAGAACTCCAAGATTCCCTTATCCTTCGGTAGATTTTCATTGGGATCCAGATCCTGTTGTGGAAAGTCAAGTAGTCCAATTTTGTTCAGTTCAAGAAGTTATAAATATAAATATCGATAATCCGCCTGTTGGCCCAGGACCTGAAGATTATTCTTATAACGAATCTTGTCCGATCGATCCAACCAAAGTAACCAAATGCTACAATGACCTTAGCGGTAATGGAGATGGTGCTTTATGCTCTATTTGGTCATGGCTTATTCCCGATCCGGCCAATGATTTTCAATATGGTTTTGGATCTGGTAGTACAGCAAAGAATCCTTATGGTAAATTTTCTGTGGGTGCTCTTGTCTCGCCTCAAAATGTTACTTTGAGGGTCGGAGAAGATAATGGCCAAAGCGGTCTTTACAGTTGTCGTTTTACTAAATCCCTGACGGGTGGCGGCTTGCCATTGCCTAAATGGAGAGAGATATCGCCATTCTAGGGAATAGAAGTTAGAATTTAGAAAGTAGAAAGTAGAAAATAGAAGAAGATAGATGGAGGAAGGGCGCAAATGCGTCTCTTTCTTTTTATGCTCAAAAGAGTAAAATACTGATTATGAGTTTGCTGAACAAAATTTAAGAATGAAATTTTGAATTAAAATTTTAATATGAGTTTTTTGAACAAAATTTAAATATGAGATTTCTAAATAAAATCTTTGGCGATGCCAACGAAAAATATCTTAAAAACCTGCGGCCGATTGTTGTAAGGATTAATTCTTTTGAGGAAGAATTCAAAAGTTTTTCGGAGGAACAATTAAAGAATAAAACTGCAGAATTTAAGGAAAAAATTGCTAAAGGCGAGAATCTGGATGATATTTTGCCAGAAGCCTTTGCGTTAACAAGAGAAGCTGCCAAGAGAGTGTTAAATCAGCGCCACTTTGATGTGCAGTTGGTTGGTGGTATTGTTTTGCATCAAGGCAAAATCGCAGAAATGAAAACAGGAGAAGGAAAAACGCTAACTGCTACTTTGCCTTTGTATTTAAATGCTCTTGATGGAAAAGGTTGTCATTTGGTTACAGTTAATGATTATTTAGCAAAGAGAGATGCGGTTTGGATGGGACAGATATTTTATGCGTTGGGATTATCAACAGGATGTATAGTCCATGATACGGCTTTTGTTTATGATCCAGAACATCTTGAAGCGCGAAACTTAAAACATGATACAGAGAATATTGGTAATGATCTTCAAGCTTCAAGCTCCAAGATTCAGGATAAAGAACGAGATACCATCGGAGGCTTTAAGGCATTTGAGAGTTATTTAAGGCCGGTTTCGCGCAGAGAAGCATACGAAGCCGATATCACTTACGGAACCAACAATGAATTCGGATTCGATTACTTGAAAGACAATATGGTTTATAGCTTGGAACAAAAATCTCAAAGAGATTCTCATTTTGCCATAGTTGATGAGGTTGATTCTATCCTTATTGATGAGGCCAGAACTCCCTTGATAATTTCAGCTCCAGATCAAGAAAGTTCAAAATGGTACCAAGAATTTGCCAGGATTGTGCCAAAGTTAAATTCAGAAGTGGATTATGAAATAGACGAAAAGAGCAGGGCAGTTTCTTTAAGCGAGTCCGGCATTGCAAAAATCGAAAAAATCTTGGGCGTACAGAGTATTTACGAAGAAAAGGGCATAAAATATTTACATCATCTAGAACAAGCCATGAGGGCGCAGGCCATTAATCCAAAAGATGGGAGACCTTTGTTTTCTAAAGACAGAGATTATATCGTAAAAAATGGACAGATTATTATTATTGATGAATTTACCGGTAGATTGATGCCGGGACGCAGGTGGTCTGGCGGTTTACATCAAGCCATTGAAGCAAAAGAAGGAGTTCAGGTGCAGCCAGAAAGTTTAACCTTAGCCTCTATTACTTTTCAAAACCTTTTCAGGATGTATAAGAAAATAGCCGGTATGACCGGTACTGCCGCCACCTCTGCCGAAGAGTTCCATAAGGTTTATGGATTAGAGGTGATCGTTGTTCCGTCAAATAAACCAATGGTAAGGAATGATATGGCAGATTTAATTTTCAAGACAACACAAGGAAAGTTAGAAGCTGTCGTAAAAGAAATAAAAGAAAGACATCAAAAGGGACAACCAATATTGGTTGGCACTAGGTCGGTTGAAAAAAATGAATATCTCGGCAAACTCTTGGAAAGAGAGGGAATTCCTCACCAAATTCTAAATGCCAAAAATCACGAAAGAGAAGGAGAAATTATTGCTCAGGCTGGAAAACCGGGCGCTGTTACTATAGCAACTAATATGGCAGGCCGTGGCGTTGACATAGTGCTTGGTGGAAATCCTTCTTTCGAGGAAGAAGCTAGCAAGGTTCGCGAAACCGGAGGTTTGTATATTGTTGGAACAGAAAGACATGAGGCAAGACGAATCGATAATCAGCTTCGAGGTCGAGCTGGCAGACAGGGAGATCCGGGCGCTTCTAGATTTTTCGTTTCTTTGGATGATGATTTGATGAGAATTTTTGGTGGGGACAGAATAAAAGCAATGATGGAAACATTAAAAATCCCCGAGGACCAGCCGATTGAAGCAAAACTGATTTCTGGCGCCATTGAATCAGCTCAAGCAAAAATTGAAGGGATGAACTTTGATTTGAGGAAACATTTATTGGATTATGACGATGTCTTGAATAAACACAGAGAGATTATTTACAAGAAGAGATTAGAGTTTTTGGAAACAAAAGATTTTAAACTAAAACTAGAAAATTTATTAAAAACAGAAGAAGAGAAAAAAGCTTTTGCCGAAAAAGAAAAAGAATTGGGAGAAAAATTTAATGAAGTGGCTAAATTCGTTTGTTTGAAAGTAATTGACGCTTTATGGTTGGAACACTTGGAAGGTATGGATTACATTAGAGATTCAGTTCGCCTAAGAGCTTACGGACAGCAAGATCCTTTGGTTGAATACAAAGCAGAATCACACAAATCTTTTAAGCAGTTGCTTTCGGTAATGGATAACAACATCATGAATATGATGTTAAGAGTGAGTTTGGTGCCGCATCAACATGCTGAATATAATCATAATAGGGTTGTACAAGGCGGAGAGAAAAAAGTAGGGCGCAATGATCCTTGTCCGTGCGGTTCTGGAAAGAAATTCAAGAAGTGTCATGGAAAATAATTTCCGTAGTAAGTTTTTTCATATTTTCGGCGCTATTTTGTTGATTGTGGGCGCTTTTTTGTTTGTGCCCCAAAAAATACACAAAGAAGAAATTTCAAAATCGAGCATGGTTATTCAGGATATTGCCGAGTCAGAGCCTGAAGTATCTGATGATAGTCAACCAATTACCTTATTATTTGTCGGAGACGTTATGTTATCCCGGGGAATTGGTCAGATTATGGTTAAGAAGAATGATTGGAGGCACCCATTCTTACAGATAGCTGATCTTTTGAATGGTGCTGATATTACGATTGGCAATTTGGAAAGTCCTATTTCTGAAAGAGGAACAAGGATGGGAAGTATTTATTCTTTTAGGGCGGATCCCCGGGCAATAGAAGGCCTTTTGTATGCAGGTTTTGATGTGCTTTCGATCGCAAATAATCATATCTGGGATTATGGCGCGGACGCTACCACAGACACAATATCTTTGCTTGATAATGTTGGTATCGGCGTGGTTGGTGGAGGTATGGATTACGAAAAAGCACACCAGCCTTTTGTAAAAGAAATGAAAGATACCAGAATTGCTTTCTTGGGATATACTAATTTAGTGCCGCCGTCAACAACTTTTAGCGCCTCAAAACCAGCAATTGCTTTCTTGGATGTGGATCAAATTGTTTCTGATATAAAAGAAGCCGAAAGAGCTGCTGATTTGGTTGTCATTATTTTACATTGGGGTAATGAATACGAGACGATTCAGAGCATCGATCAAGAGAAAATAGGAAAAGCGTTAATAAATAGTGGGGCTAAATTGGTCATTGGTCATCACCCTCATGTAGTTCAACCGGTTGAAGAATATGACGAAGGATTTATTGCGTATAGTCTGGGTAATTTTGTTTTTGACCAAAATTTTTCTCCGGAAACCAAAAAAGGCCTTATTTTGAAAGCGGTAATAAAAGATAAGGAAATTATTAATATAGAAAAGCTAGGGATCAATTTTTCTCCGTCATTCCAGCCTTATTTGGTCTCTGGTCTTGGTAAGGATTAGGCATTTTTGTTTAAAGAATTTAAAATAAGGTATATCCTTTGGACAGGAAAGAAAAAGCATTATGGCAAACATAGAAAGGTTTAAGCTCATTCCGTCTGTTTACGCTCTTTTTGTCAAGGAAGGAAAAATTTTATTATCTCGGAGGTATCAGACAGGATACGAAGACGGTAATTATGGTTTGCCATCTGGACATGTGGATGGTGGAGAGACGATGAGAGACGCTTTGGCCAGAGAGATGTATGAAGAGGTGGGAGTTGAGATTGATAAAAATGATTTAGATCTTGTTTTAACCATGCACCGACAGTGTGGAGATCATGAACGAATCGATTTATTTTTTGTCGTAAAAAACTGGGAAGGCGAATTAAAAAATATGGAGCCAGAAAAATGTGATGATTTTTCATGGTTTCCTCTAAATCAATTACCAGAAAACACTGTTTTATATATTCGGGAAGCAATAAGTTATTTTTCGAAGAAAACAAATTATTGCGAGTTTGGGTGGTAGGGCGTATCAATAAATTTTATTAAATCTTCATTATTGTAATTTAAACCATGCTAGGATTTAGAAGAATTTACGAAAGAAAATTAAAGCAATATTTAGAATCAATACATTTCCAGGGCGGAGATGTTTTAGATGTTGGTTGCGGGCAGGGACAATATTCAGATATTTTTAAAAATAATAATTACCTTGGCATAGACATAGATACAAAAGCGATAAATTATGCCCGGAAAAAATATAATAATTCCCGATTTGAAATTATGGATATGACAAAGATCGATTTACTAGATAGCTCTTTTGATTTTGTGTTTTCTGTTGCTGTATTGCATCATTTAGAAGACGGAGATCTTCTAGTGGCGCTAAAAGAAATATTACGCGTTACGAAAAATAAAGGTCATATTTGGATAGTGGATATTGTTTTGCCGCCATCTCTTAATTTTCTAGCTTATCCTTTTTTCTATATAGATAAAGGAGCGAAAATAAGAAGCTTCCAAAAATTAAGCCAGATGTTATCTGGCACATTTAAGATAAAATCTAGCAGACTAGAAAGATTCTATGTTTTTGGCATAGCGTTATTTGAAATAGAAAAAATATAACAAGTTTTGAAATAGGAGTGCTTGACAGGATTGGTATTATTTGTTATACTGTAAATAGCACAAACAATGGAGGCTCGCTATGAAAGTACAAGTTTTTGGAACTATGATTGCTTTGCTGGGCCTGATGATAATAATCATTCTGTCTCTTCCGCCGGGATGGATCATTCAGGACTTCCTAGTTATTCCGTCAAAATCGATCTATGTTGATTTGTACGGAGCAGACATGGGTATCAAATATGCATGGTATGCAAAAGTTATCATGATATTTGCATATATCCTTGTCGTACTGGGATTGATCAGTCTTCGATCGGGATTCAAAAGAAGCGGAGGATGATTTATTGTCAATCAAAAATTCGGACTGCCACAAGGCGGTCTTTTTTATTTCTTTTACTTCTATCAATCTATAGTACAAAATATGCAGGTGTGTATTTTGTACTATAGTGGTTATTGGTAGGGTGGACCCGGTAGTGAATTTTGGACCGGCGCCACGCGTCAGAAACCCGCCGCTTTTAGTGGCGGGGCTGTCCAAAATCTACTACCCGGGTGGATTTATTATTTTTTTTGTTGTATGATTGTTTATCGTCAAAATTTTTAAAAAATGCAGAAGCAAAGAGTTTATACAATAGTCTTTTTTATTTTAGTCCTGGCATTTTTTGTCGGGAATTTTAGCTATCCAAATTACTTCAACAAATCAGTAGACTTCTTAAATGCTAAATTTAACTGGCAGGTTCCGCACTTCTGGAATGTGCCTTTTAAATTAGGTTTGGATTTGCAGGGTGGTTCTCATCTATTATACGAGGCGGATTTGTCGCAAATTGCAGAAAAAGAAAGAGGACAAGCAATGGAAGGATTAAGAGATATCATTGAAAGAAGGGTAAACTTTTTTGGCGTTGCAGAGCCTTTAGTGCAAGTGCAAAATGCCGGAGATAAATACAGATTGATAGTTGAATTAGCTGGCGTGATTGATCCTGCTGAAGCTGTAAAACAAATAGGGCAGACTCCATTTTTAGAATTTAAAGAGCAAAAATCCCAAGAAGAATCTCAAAAAATCCTAGATAAGGCCAAAGAGCTTGAGGGAAAAACACCTGAAGAAGCGCAGAAGATAGAGAATTGGGAATCGGCACTTGAGGATCCTTATTTTAAATCCACTTCGTTGACCGGGAGATATCTCAAAAAAGCAGAAATAGGTTTCGAACAAAATGCCCCAAAGCCCTTAATTTCGATTGAATTCAACGACGAAGGATCGAAGCTTTTTGAAGAATTGACCCAAAATAACATTGGCAAGCCCATAGCTATTTATATAGACGGAGTTTTGATCTCGGCTCCAGTAGTACAAAGCAAAATCGTTGGCGGTAAAGCGCAAATTACAGGTAATTTCGATATTAAATCAGCTCAAGAGCTGGCCAGAAATCTTAATGCGGGAGCTTTGCCATTGCCAATTACTCTTATCTCTCAAGAATCCGTTGGTCCAGTTTTGGGTAAAATTTCCCTAGAGAAATCATTGAAGTCTGGATTTATAGGATTTCTAGCGGTGATAATGTTTATGGTAATCTTTTACCGCCTGCCTGGTATCCTAGCTTCTTTAGCGCTGATTATTTATATTGCTATTATTCTTGCTTTATTCAAGCTCATTCCTGTTACTTTAACATTGGCAGGTATAGCCGGTTTCGTTTTATCTATCGGTATGGCGGTTGATGCTAATATTCTTATTTTTGCCAGAATGAAAGAGGAATTCGCTGAAGGAAAGAATTTCACTATTTCTCTCGCGGAAGGTTTTTCTCGCGCTTGGCCGTCAATCCGAGATAGCAAT
>Ga0075864_108_pt1 | contig 19692 bp, 29 predicted proteins | sample RifGroA1_FD_67966 | JGI IMG/M metagenome (GOLD analysis project Ga0075864, IMG submission 67966) | Parcubacteria bacterium GW2011_GWA1_36_12 | reverse complement strand
AAGGTGAGTATGGCTTAATTGCTCTTTTAAGATGACCGCCAAAAAAGTCGTTGAACAAGAAAAAGAGACAAAGCAGAAAATCAGAATTAAACTTAGGGCTTACGACCATAAGGTGATTGATAATTCTGCCAGAGAAATTATTGAAACAGTTGAGCGTTATGGCGCAGAGGCGTTAGGTCCTGTCCCATTGCCGAATGAAATTCGTAAATACACGGTCAACAGATCTTCTTTTGTGCACAAAGACGCAAGAGAGCAATTTGAAATGAGGATTCACAAAAGGATTATAGATATTATCAATCCTAATCCAAAAGTTATTGATGCTTTAATGGGGTTAACACTTCCAGCCGGCGTAGACATTGAAATCAAAATGTAAATTATTTTGATGTCTGTGCTGGCTGGGAATGATAATCCTACCACAAGAAGAAAATGAAAATTGGGTTCAATAATAATTGTTAAATATTTTATTGATAAAACTAGTCTAGGTTGTTGTAAAAGATTGCTGGGCTAGTGCCCAGCTTTTAAATTAAAAAATATTATGAAATTTATTCTGGGGCTTAAATTAGGAATGACTCAGATTTTCGATGAAGAAGGGAAACACGTTCCCGTAACTTTGATTGAAGCTGGGCCATGCGAAATAACCCAGATAAAGACCAAAGATGTAGATGGTTATGAGGCTATTCAGGTTGGATTCCGAAAGCTAAAAGACAACAAGGTAGGGAAGTCCATGAAGCAAAAACCATTTAGATATATCAGGGAATTTGGTAATGGTATAGACTTGTCTCAATATAAAATCGGAGACACAATTAATATCGCAACCTTTCAGGAGGGAGGAGCTGTAAAAGTGGCAGGGGGCTCTAAGGGAAAAGGTTTTGCTGGTGTGGTAAAAAAATGGGGTTTTTCTGGTAGAAATGCAACTCATGGTGTAAAGCACGAACAAAGATCCCCGGGCTCTGTTGGGTCTTCTTTTCCTCAAAGAGTTATTAAAGGAAGGAAATTGCCAGGACGAGCTGGTAGCGCGAGAGTGACGACTAAGAATTTGAAAATTATTAAAATTGATCCCGAAAAATCTATATTAGCGATTAAAGGAGCTCTTCCTGGTAGAAAAGGAACGCTGCTTGAAATCAGGGGATAATTTTTTATGAAGGCCATAGTTTACAATCAAGAAGGAAGAGAGGTTGGAAATACTGTTTTGCCAAAGGAAATATTCGATGTTGCTATGAATAGCGATTTGGTGCATCAAGTTGTTGTGGCCCAATCGGCAAATAGAAGAAAGATTATTGCTAACACTAAAGATCGCAGCCAAGTAAGAGGTGGCGGTAAGAAACCGTGGAAGCAGAAAGGAACTGGTCGTGCCAGGCACGGTTCAATCAGGTCTCCTTTGTGGAAAGGAGGAGGTGTAACTTTCGGGCCAACAAAAGAGAGAGTTTTTTCAAAGATAGCACCTAAAAAATTAAGGAGAAAGGCTTTATTTATGGTTTTGTCTGCCAAGGCAAAAAACAATTTATTATTTATTCTGGATGAATTAACATTGCCTCAACCAAAAACCAAAATGGTCGAAAAAATTATGAATAAATTCCCATTTAAAAAAGACAGTTGCTTAATCGCTTTACCATCCTTAGATAAGAATTTTATTCTAGCCAGTAGGAATTTACCGCGAATTATAACAATACAGGCAAAAGATTTAAATTGCATAGATTTATTAAGTAGTAAGTATTTGGTTGTGTCTAAAGAAAGCGTGAAGGTAATAAAAGATACTATTGGAAAATAATGCTATGAAGCTAGGCAATATTTTTAATAAAAAAAAGGAGGAGAAGGAAATAAAAGGGGAAGAAAAGAAAGAAGAAATTAAAAAAGCTGTGCCGCAGCCAGTCCCCGACATTGCACCAAAAGGTAAAAAAGAAAAAACATTAATTCAGGAAAGATCGCTTTTAATTTCTCCGCATATTTCTGAAAAGGCCACCGATCTTGTAAGGCAAAACCAGTACGTTTTCAACGTTGCCTCAAATGCTAATGCGGTTAATATTAAAAGGGCCGTTGAAAATGTTTATGGAGTAGATGTTTTAAAGGTGAACATAGTGAATGTGCCTAGAAAATCAAGGAGGGTTGGTAGATATAAGGGTTGGAGAAAGGGATACAAAAAAGCCATCGTGAAGATTAAAAAAGGACAAACGATTGAGGTTTTGCCTCGCTAAAAATATGAAGGCAACAAAAATTTTAACTAAAAAAAGACCAGAAAGAAAATTAATTACTTCGCTCAAAAAAAGAGGGGGACGAAATTCTTCGGGCAGGATTACGATCAGGCATAGGGGCGGAGGAGCTAAGAGATATTATAGGGTTATTGATTTTGGACAAGGAAAGATCAATATCCCCGCTAAAGTAATAGCCTTGGAGTATGACCCAAACAGGACCAGTTTTATCGCTCTTTTGGAGTACCAAGACAAAGACAGGAAATACGTTATAGCTCCAAATGGATTGAAGATTGGCGAAGAAGTGATTATTGCCGAAAAAGCTGATTTAAAAACAGGTAACAGAATGAGGTTAAAAAATGTTTCTTCCGGAACAGAAATTTTTAATATAGAATTAGAGCCAGATCGAGGAGGAAAAATGATAAGAGGGGCTGGTACTTCAGCGCAAGTACTTGCCCAAGAGGGTGTCTATACTCATCTTAAGATGCCGTCTGGAGAGGTAAGAAAGGTTCGTGGGGAATGTTACGCAACTATTGGATCTGTTTCCTATCCCGAATGGAGATATGTAAAATTGGGTAAGGCAGGCAGTTCTCGTCATAGAGGAAGAAGGCCGGCTGTGCGTGGTGTTGCTATGGCTCCAATAGCTCATCCTCATGGCGGAGGAGAGGGAAGATCTTCTATAGGAATGAAGCATCCCAAGACTCCCTGGGGTAAACCTGCCTTTGGAGTAAGAACGCGCAATAAAAAGAAATGGACAGGCAAGCTTATATTACAAAGGAGAAATAAAAAAAGAAAATAAATAAGTTTGATTCCTTCGGAAATAAACAAGTTTGATTCCTTCGGAAATAAACAAGTTTGTTTCCTTCGGAAATTAAACAAGTTTGTTTTTCAAATAATTAAAACTTAAATATGGCTAGAAGTTTAAAAAAAGGACCATACGTTGCGGAAAAATTACTGGAGAAGATTAAAAAACTAAAACCAGGCAGTTTAGAAGCAATAAAAACGTGGTATAGAAGTTCTACAATTACACCCGAGATGATAGGGTTTACTTTCGCAGTTCATAACGGTAAAGATTTTATTACGGTTAGGGCAACAGAAGAGATGGTTGGTCATCGTCTTGGCGAGTTTGCGCCAACAACAAAATTCGGAAGGCATGGAGGTAAGATGCAAAAAGAATTAGAGAAAAAAGCAGAAGCCCCGGCCCCAGCCAAGTCAAAATAAGACGAGCTTTATTCTGACGAAATAAGACGAGCTTGATTCTGTCAAAATAAGACGAGCTTGATTCTGACGAAACAAAACAAGTTTGATTCCCGAGAAATTAAAAAAAATATGCAAACAGTCGCTTATCTTCGATATTTAAATATTGCCCCTCGCAAAGTCAGATTGATAACCAAACTTATCAAGGGGAAAGCAACAAAAGACGCAGAGGCCATTTTGCGTTTTACGATAAAGAGAGGCGCTAAGCCAATTTTGAAATTATTACAATCAGCCATATCAAGCGCAAAACAGAATTTTCAAATAGAGGCATCCAATCTTTATATTGCTAAAATAAGCGTTGATGAAGGTCCGCGAAGAAAAAAATGGAGAGCCAGGGCAAGGGGTACTGCTGGCAGAATCGAAAAGAGGACGTCTCACATCTCTTTGTTTTTAGACCAGATTGATAAGAAAGCTAAAAAGAAAAAAGAAACTAATAAAACGGAAGAGGCGAATCAAGAACAAGAAGAACGTCAAAAAACAGAAAAAATAACCCCTGTTAACAAACCAAAATTTCAAACAGATAGAAGGATGGCCAGGCCGCAAAAACAACAAAGCGCTAGAAAATTCTTTAGAAGAAAAGCATTTTAATTAAATTAGTTTATGGCACATAAAGTTAATCCAAAAGTATTTAGAATAAAAGAAATATCGGACTGGGATGCGAGATGGTTTCATGGAAAGAAAATAGCAAAACCACTAAGAGACGATATTAGTATCAGGAACTTCTTGAAAAAGAAGCTTGTTAACATGGGAATTGAAAAGATTGAAATCGAAAGACTGCGCAATAGAATAAATGTTATACTTTCTAGTTCTCGTCCTGGTTTGATTATCGGCCGCGGAGGTGGAGGAATAGAAGAATTAAAAAAACAAATAGAAAATCTTTTAAGAAAGAAAAATGATCCCACGTCTATTAAAGAATTAAAAATCGAAGTTAAAGAAATAAAAGATCCTTGGGAATCAGCTTCTTTAACTGCCCAGTTGGTTGCTCAGCAAATAGAAAAAAGAATGCCCTATCGTAGATTGCTTAAGCAGACCATAGACAAGGTTGCGGCGCACAAATCTATTCAGGGAGTAAGGGTGGAACTTTCAGGAAGATTGGATGGTGCTTCCATAGCAAGACGAGAATGGTTAAGAAAGGGACAGTTGCCGCGCCAAACAATTAGAGCCGATATTGATTTTGCCAAAGCCGAAGCCCGTTGTTCTTATGGGACTGTGGGAATAAAAGTATGGATGTATAAAGGAGAAAAATTTTAAGATTTTAATACGCTAGAAAATAAAAATTATGTCTATTTTAATGCCGCGAAAAGTCAAGCATAGGAAATGGAGAAAGGGACGAAGCAAAGGGCTCTCAAAGAGGGGTACGGAAGTGGTTTTTGGCAGTTTTGGGTTGAAAAGCTTAGAAACAAAATGGATTACAGCTCGCCAAATTGAAGCTGCAAGAAGAGCAATTTTAAGGTATTTAAGAAAGGGCGGAAAATTATGGATAAGAATATTTCCAAACAAACCCGTTACTAAAAAAGGAACTGAAGTGCCCATGGGAGGCGGAAAGGGCAGTGTTGATCATTATGCTTTTCCAATTAAGCCAGGCAGAATAATTTTTGAAATAGACGGGATTAAAGAGGAAGACGCTAAGGCAGCTTTTCGAAAGGCCGCCGATAAATTACCGATCAAGACCAGATTTATTAATAAGTAGAGTATGAAGATTAACGAATTAAAACAAAGGTCAAGAGAGGAGTTAGGCAGAATGTTACAGGAATATCGAGAAAAACTTAGGTTGTTGCGTTTCGATTTGGCATCAGGTAAAGTGAAAAATGTCCGTGAAATCAGAAAAACCAGGAAAACAATAGCCAAAATATTAACATTATCCCGGGTTTCTAAATAACATATAATTTATATTTAACAATGCCAAAAAGAAAACTAACAGGAGAGGTATTATCGAATAAAATGCAAAAGACCGTTGTTGTGCGTGTTGGGAGTATAAAACTTCATCCTAAATACAAAAAAAGATATAAATTTCACAAGAAGTATAAGGCTCATAACGAAAATATGGAATTAATCATTGGAGACAAGGTAGTAATTGAGGAGTGCAGACCTTTAAGCAAGGATAAGAAGTGGCAAGTGATTGAAAAATTAAGCAAGGGCGTAAAATAATTAACGTTTTATGATACAGCCAAGAACGATATTAAAGGTGGCAGACAATACGGGAGCTAAAATGGTTCAATGTTTTAAGGTGTTAGGTGGTAGCAGAAGGCGTTACGCCCAGTTGGGAGATATTATTGTTGTGGCGGTGAAGGTGGCTGAGCCGAGAAAAATAGTGAAAAAACACGAAGTCGTGAGAGGAGTTATCGTTCGTCAAAAAAAATCATTTCGTCGAAAGAACGGTATATATATAAGATTTGATGAAAATGCCATCGTTATTTTAGAAGGAAAAACTAAAGAGCCAAAGGGTGGAAGAATTTTTGGGCCAATTGCAAAAGAGTTAAAAGAAAAAGGTTTTGATAAGATAGCAACCTTGGCAGTAGAGCTAGTTTAGATTTTAAATGGCGCCTGCCATATATTATTTAAGAAGATTATGAAGACAAAAAAGGGCGATACAATTATAGTGATTTCCGGTAAGGATAAAGGCAAGAAAGGAAAAATCTTACAGGTTCTTCCTGAAAATAATAGGATTGTGGTTGAGGGAATTAATCTTAGAAAAAAACACGTTCGTCCTCGTCGGCAAGGAGAGAAAGGTCAAACAATAGAGATGTCGTTGCCATTTCAAGCTTCTAACGTTAAAGTTGTCTGCACGAAATGCAAAAAACCGACCAGAATAGGTTATAAATTATTGAAAAACGGCAAGAAATACAGGATTTGCAAAAAGTGCGGACAAGAACAATAAACAAGTTTGTTGTTCCAATAAACAAGTTTGTTCTCTGTTGAGAATAGAATTATTATATGAGCGCAATGCAAGAAAAATACAACAAGGCGGTATCTAAGGCGATGATGGAAAAGTTCCGATACAAGAGCAAGATGGCGGTTCCCAAGATAACCAAGGTGGTTATTAATACTGGTTTTGGTAAGATTGTTTCTGGTAAGTCGCCTTCCGAACAAAAACCCATACAAGAAGCTATATTGAATGATTTGACAACAATTGCGGGGCAGCACCCTACTCTTAAAAAAACAAAAAAGTCAATTGCGGGGTTTAAAATTAGAGAGGGTATGATTTTGGGGGCTGCTGCAATCTTAAGAGGTGGGAGAATGTATGATTTTCTAGAGAGACTTGTTTACACAGCTCTTCCCAGAATGAGAGATTTTCGCGGAATCGATAGGAAATCATTTGACGACAAAGGTAATTTGAATATTGGGATAAAAGAGCACGTTATTTTTCCAGAAATATTGCCGGAAAAAGTAAAGAACCCTTTTGGATTAGAGATTACAGTTGTTACAACTGCGAATACGAAGGAAGAGGGTATAGAATTATTAAGTTTGTTAGGTTTTCCAATTAAGGCAGAATAATAAACAAGTTTGTTTCTATCGAAATGAGCAAGCTCGATTCTGACGAATAAAACAAGTTTGATTCTTCGAAATAAATATGGCCACAAAAGCGCAAATTGCGAAATCATCCAGAAGACCAAAATTCAAAAGTCGGAAAGTCAGACGCTGTTTTCGTTGCGGAAGAAAGAGGGGATATATGAGAGATTTCGATTTGTGCAGGATTTGCTTTAGAGAAATGGCTAATCAAGGTTTAATTCCGGGAGTTAAAAAATCTTCTTGGTAACCTTTCAACGAGTTCGGTGTTATTTTGAGTTAATCGAAGGATAAAAATATGACAGATACAATATCAGATATGTTTAACAGAATAAAGAGCGCTCAAGCCGTTTCAAAAGAGACGGTAATGGTTCCATTTTCAAATCTTAAATACGAAATAGCAAAAATTTTACAGAAAGAAGGATTTATTGAGAAGGTCGAAAAAAAAGGTAGGAGTTCAAAGAAAATAATGGATATCGTATTAAAGTATAATGACAAGAAGCCAGTTATTTCCGGCATTAAAAGAATTTCAAAATCTGGCCAGAGGGTTTATATAAGATCAAAAAAGATAAGAAAAGTGAAAGAGGGTTATGGTGTGGCCATTGTTTCAACGCCAAAAGGCCTGATGACCGACAAAGAGGCCAAGAAAGCTAGGTTTGGTGGTGAAATTATCTGTGAAATTTGGTAAATTCAGATTTTTAATTTTATAAAATGAGCAGAATAGGAAAAAAAATAATAATAATACCAGAAGGAGTGGACGTAAAAAATTCAGGCCTGGAAGTAATTATTAAGGGTCCCAAGGGGGAACTTCAAAGGAATATCCATCCCGATATGAAGGTTGAAATACGAGATGGTCAGATTTCGGTTAGCCCCCAAGTTTTTACAAAGCAATCTAACGCTCTATGGGGGTTAACAAGGGCTTTGTTGTATAACATGGTTGAAGGAGTAACTAAGGGCTACGAAAGAAAGTTGTCCATCGAAGGAATCGGATTTAAGGTGGTATTAGATGGATCAAATCTTGTGTTGAGTGTTGGGCTATCTCATACGGTTCCCTTTGAAGCACCAAAGGGCATAACTTTTGCTACAGAAAAAAACGTCATAACCGTTTCTGGTATCGACAAAGAGCTCGTTTCTCAGACAGCGGCTAATATTAGGAAAATCAGCCCGCCAGAGCCTTATAAGGGCAAGGGAATTAGATATCTTGGCGAGGTGGTAAGGAAAAAAGTGGGTAAAAAAGCCGTTGCGTCTCAATAAAATAGACAAGCACAATTTACATGTTAGAAAAAAACAAAAAACAAGAAAAGAGACATAAAAGAATAAGGGCTAAGATCCAGGGAACGGTCAAAAGGCCACGGCTTTGCGTGTTCCGTTCTAGCAACCATATTTACGCCCAGCTCATAGACGATGATAATGGTAAGATATTGGCATCATCTAGCGATTTGGAATTAAAGAAAAATGGACACACTGTCGCTAAGAAAAAGAAAGAAAACGCGAAAACGGCTCAAGGCAGAAAAACATTATTAGCTTTTGAGGTTGGAAAATCAATAGCCCAAAAAGCCTTAGAAAAAAAAATTGATAAGATAGTGTTTGATCGTAAAGGATATAAATATCACGGTAGAGTTAGGGCTGTTGCAGAAGGGGCGAGAGAGGCCGGTCTTAAATTTTAATTTTTTAAATACAATATGATAAGAGGTAATAGAAAAATCAGTCCAAAGCCAAAAGATGAGTTCGAATCAAAGCTTTTGGATTTGGCACGAGTAACAAGAGTAGCGTCCGGCGGTCGAAGATTCCGATTTAGGGCCGTAGTTATTGTTGGGGATAAAAAAGGAAGAGTTGGCGTTGGAGTAGCAAAAGGATTAGACGTGGCTCAAGCTATAGAAAAAGCCACAAGAGCAGCAAAGAAAGATCTTATAGTGGTGCCAATGATTAATGATACAATTCCTCACGAAGTAAACGCCAAATTTGGTGCTGCCAAGGTGCTTTTTAGGCCCCAGGGCAAGGGAAGAGGTTTAGTGGCCGGTGGCACAGTGAGGGTAATTTGCAGTTTGGCGGGCATTAAAAACGTTTCTTCAAAAATTATTGGTAAAACCGCAAATAAGCTTAATAACGCGAGAGCCGCTATTGAAGCATTGAAGAAGCTAAAGGCCAAAATTGAAAGACAGAAAATCGAGAAATAAATGTTTTCTCTCGGCGCTCGAAAATAAAAATTCAAAAAAGATATTTTATGCAGTTACACGAAATCAAAGTTCGACACAAAAATAAAAAATCTAAAAGGGTTGGCAGGGGAGGTAAAAAGGGTACTTATTCTTCAAGAGGAATGAAGGGGCAAAAATCTAGGGCCGGTAGGAAGTTTCAACCAGCCATCAGGCAGCTTATCAAAAGATACCCTAAATTAAGAGGTTATAGACTGCACAGTATAGCGCAGGACTTTGCTATAATTAACATTGGTAAACTGGAAGAAAAATTTCAAAGCGGAGAACAGGTTTCCCCAAAAAGCCTGGCAGAAAAAAGAATTATTAGAAAGAGGAAAGGAAAATTGCCAGCTGTGAAAATTTTAAGCAAAGGAGAACTAACTAAAAAATTGATGATTTCTGACTGCGAAGTTTCTTTATCTGCGAAAGAAAAAATAGAGAAAGCCGGAGGCCAAATAAAATTGCAAAGTAAAAAATAAATAATTTTTAGATTTGCATTTTGAGTTTTTAACTTGAACATGGTGAATATGTGGCTTCAAAAAATAATACAAGTCTTCAAAATAAAAGATCTTCGAAATAAAGTACTTTTTGTACTTGGGGTTTTGGCTATTTTTAGAATAATGGCTAATATCCCAATCCCAGGAATTGATGCGCAAAAGATGGAAGAGTTTTTCAATAGTTTTCAGGTGTTTGGTTTGCTCAATGCTTTTACCGGGGGAGCTTTGGATAACCTTTCAATTATAATGCTTGGTTTAGGACCCTATATTACAGCCACAATCATCATTCAGCTGTTGACGATGATTTTCCCCCAATTAGAAAAACTATACAAAGAAGAGGGCGAAGAAGGACGTCACAAGATCAATCAATACGGCAGATTATTAACCTTTCCGTTGGCAATAATGCAGGCTTACGCAATGCTATTATTGTTTCAGCGCCAAGGAGTTATAGACGAATTGCCATTTTTCCTTCTTGTAGTTTCAGTAATAACCGCTGCGACCGGTACGATATTTCTAATGTGGCTTGGAGAATTAATCACAGAAAAAGGCATCGGAAACGGTGTTTCTATATTGATTTTAGCCGGTATTGTTGCGGAGGTTCCGAATAGTATCCGTCAATCCTATCTAACCTATGAGCCATCCAGGATACCTTCTTATCTATTTTTCATCGCTATGTCCTTAATTGTTATCGCGGGAGTGGTTTTGGTCAATGAGGCAAGAAGAAATATACCGGTATCTTACGCCAAAAGAGTGAGGGGAATGAAAATGTATGGCGGAGTTTCTACTTACTTGCCTTTGAGCATTAATCCAGCCGGAGTAATTCCCATTATTTTTGCTCTATCAATTTTACTTTTTCCGGGAATGATTGCCAGTTTTTTTTCTGGCAAAGAAGGGATTATTGGCAATATAGCAAATTCGGTTAATGCTTTTTTCCAAAACCCTTGGACTTATAATATTTTCTACTTTGCTTTGATTGTTCTCTTTACCTATTTTTATACGGCCGTTACTTTCGATCCGAAAACAATTTCCTCTAATTTACAAAAGATGGGAGGGTTTGTTCCCGGTATCAGGCCGGGATCATCTACTGCGCACTTTTTGTATTACATTCTAAACAGAGTTTTATTCGTTGGGGCTTTGTTCTTGGGAATTATTGCAATTTTACCTTCTGTAGTTGGCGGCGTTACTGGGGTTTCAACGTTTCAATTTTTAATTGGCGGTACTTCTTTGTTGATCGTGGTATCTGTCATATTAGAAACCATTCGCCAGATAGACTCCCAATTACAAATGAGAGAGTACGAGACTCTATAGATTTTTATGAAAAAAACTCAAGTCGTTATCATTCTAGGCCCTCCCGGGTCTGGTAAGGGCACTCAAGCCAATCTATTAGCAGAGAAGTTTGGTTTTTTCCATCTTGAAACGAGCAAAATTATTGAAGCCAAATTGGCAAGCGCCAAAAGAAATAGCTTTGTTTTGGTTCAAGGGAAAAAATATTATTTGATCGAAGAATTAAAAAAAAGAGAAAAAGGAGAGCTTATGAGTCCTCCTTTGATTATTTCTTGGCTCAAGAAAAGAATTCAAGAATTAGGCAGAGAGGGTGAAAAAATAGTGCTTTCGGGTTCCCCAAGGACTTTGCCGGAAGGAGAAGAATTGAGCCCGTTCATTAGAAAAATATACAGCAAAAAGAATATAAAAGTAATTTTACTTGAGCTAAGCGATAATCAATCGGTAAAAAGAAATGTCAGTCGAAGAGTTTGTAAATTATTGTATCACCCTATCCTTTCCACTAAAGAGACAAAAAATCTTACGAAATGCCCCTTTGATGGTTCCAAGTTGCTCAATAGAAAAGATGATAACGAAAAAATAATAAGATTGCGTTTGCAAAGATACAGAGACAGAACATTTCCGTTAGTAGCAATTTTTAAGAAGCAAGGTTTTGATATAAGCAAAATCAATGGTGATAAGCCAGTTGTTGATGTTTTTAATGCAATTTGTAAAAGCTTAAAATAACCTTTGAGGTTAATTTGAAATTATCGGAGAATGATTACAATTAAGACCCCAGAAGAAATCAAAATAATGTCAGAGGGTGGAATGATATTGGCGAGGACCTTGCGGGAACTGCAATTAATAGTAAGACCAGGAATAACAACTAACGAATTAGATAAGCTCTCCGAAGAGCTTCTTTTAAAATCTGGGGCTAAGTGCGCGTTTAAAGGATATAAAGAAGAAGGCAGTAAGACAGCGTTCCCGGCTTGTCTTTGCGTTTCCGTGAACGACGAAGTTGTTCATTATCCGCCGTCTGGAAGGATTTTAGAGGAAGGAGATATTGTTTCTTTGGATCTGGGAGTATTATTTAAAGGATTTTATACAGATATGGCTGTAACGGTGCCTGTGGGTAAAGTAAGCCCGGCCGCAAACGAATTGATAGAAACCACCAGAGAGGCGTTGGAGAAAGGAATTAAAGAGGCAAAACCCGGTAATCATTTTGGAGATATAGGGCATGCCATTCAACGACACGTAGAAAGCAATGGGTTTGTTGTGGTGCGGGATCTATGTGGGCATGGTATCGGTAAAAAATTACACGAAGATCCCCAAATACTAAACTATTCTCCTTTGGGAATGAAAAAGGGTGAACGGGGAACTGGACCAGAGATTACCGAAGGTATGGTGTTTTGCATTGAACCAATTACATCAGCCGGCCCTTGGCAGATAAAGAAAGAGGGTATTGGTTATAAAACCATAGATAATTCTCTGTCGGCCCATTTTGAACACGCAATCGCTGTTACGAAAAAAGGGAATATAGTTCTGACCAGTTTGCGCAATGAATTTTAACAGTGTAAAATTATAAAATATGAATCAAGAAAACAATATTAAGTTGTCGGTAGTTATTCCGGCGTATAACGAGGAAAAAAGATTACCCTTAACGCTTTTCGATATCGATAAATATTTGTCGAGACAAAAATACCCTTCGATAAGCTCAGGGCAAGCTAATTATGAGATTATTGTAGTTAATGATGGGTCTAAAGACGGAACAGCAAAAGCAGTTAATGATTTAACCGGCCAGATTAAAAATTTAAGACTAATTGATAACAAAGATAATCACGGAAAAGGCTATGTTACGCGACAGGGAATGCTTGAGGCAAAAGGGGAATATAGATTATTTATGGATGCCGACAATTCAACATCTGTTGATCAGGTTGAAAATATGTGGCCATATTTTGAACAGGGCTTTGATGTTGTGATTGGATCAAGAGATGCTAAGGGCGCGGTATTAGATCCTCCACAGCCAGCGAGTAGGCTTTTTTTGGGCGAAATTTTCGGGCTTTTCACAAGTATTATGTGCGGAACTTGGGGTATTAAAGATACGCAATGCGGATTTAAGGGCTTCACGAGAAAGGCCGCTGAAAATATTTTTCCAAAATGTAGAATTGACCGTTTCGCTTTTGATCCGGAAATTTTGATAATTGCCAAAAAATTAAAATATAAAATCAAGGAGATGCCAGTTCATTGGAAAAATGATTTGGAGAGTAAGGTCAAATTTAAATCTATGGTCAAAATGGGAATGGATCTTGTTAAGATTAGGGGGAATATAATCAAAGGGATCTATAATTAGTTGAGTTTATACTACCAGGTATGCCTAAAAAACAAGATAAGCCACAATTTCCATCAGAGCTACGGCTTGATCTTATTTCAAAAGATTGGGTGGTTATAGCTACGGGCAGGGGCAAAAGGCCAGAAATGTTTAAAGAGGCGAAGAGGAAAAAGCCCGAAGTTCCAAAACAAGATTGTCCGTTTTGCCATATTGAAACACAAGGCAAGCCAAGTCTTGTGTTTTTTCGCGGAGAAAGGCTTAATACGAAAGATGAGTCCGTGCTTAACAAGTGGACTACTATTGTTATTCCTAATAAATTCCCCGCTCTTTTGCCTTATCCAAAAATAGAAACCAAAATAGAGGGAGGTCTTTATCAGACGATTACCGCAACGGGTTATTGTGATTTGGTAGTTACAAATAACCATTCAAAACAATTGCCAGATTTAGAAATCACCCAAGTAAAAGAAGTATTTGATGCGTATCAGCAGAGATATTTAGACCTCATGAAAGAAGATTTTGTTAATTATATTTCTATTTTTCACAATCATGGCGTTGACGCTGGCGCGTCCCAGTCTCATCCTCATTCGCAAATTATCACTACTCCATTGATAGATATAGATCTTAAGAAAGCTCTTCTTAGCGCTAAAAAACATCTTAGTCGAACCGGCAAATGTATTTATTGCGAGATGAACGATTGGGAGAAAAAAATAAAGAAAAGAGTTGTTTTTGAAAATAAAGAGTTTCTAGCAGTTTGTCCCTTTGCATCTAAGTCCGCCTTTCAGATCATCATTAGCCCCAAGAAACATGCAAGTAATTTTGAATTGATTTCCGAGGGCGATAAATGGCTCTTGGCAGAAATGTTCAGAGAATGCTTAAGGAAGATGTGTAAAGCATTGAATTATCCGTCATACAATTTTTATCTACATACGGTACCGACAGATGGCAAGAAATACGATTATTACCACTGGCATTGGACAATAATACCAAAAACTTCTATTTGGGCTGGTTTTGAGATTGGTACAAGGATGGAAATTTCTGTTATTGCTCCGGAAAAAGCAGCAGAATTTTTAAGAAAACAATAAATTTATATATGAAATTGATTGTAATAGCTAATTGGAAAATGAACCCTTCGAGTCTAAATGAGGCCCGTCAGCTTTTTGCCGAAACTAAAAAGTGTATAAGGAAAAGTAGGCGTGTTGAACTAATTGTTTTTCCACCAGCGGTCTTTTTGGCAGAATTTAGAAGAGAATCTTCTAAGGTAAAACTTGGTGGTCAGAATTGTCACTGGGAAGACAAAGGGGCTTTCACCGGAGAAATTTCGCCAAAACAATTAAAAAGTCTGGGTTGTAAATATGTTATACTTGGTCATTCCGAAAGGAGACAATTTTTTCAAGAGGGTGACGAGATGATTAATCGCAAGATTAAAGCCGCATTAAAGAATAAGTTAAAGATTGTTTTTTGCGTCGGAGAGACGGATCAAGAAAAAGAAGCTGGAATTACGCAAGAGGTGTTGATGGGACAGATGAGAGATGGTTTAAGAGGTGTAAGTCGAAGAGAGATTGAGAGCATGATAGTGGCGTATGAGCCTTCTTGGGCTATTGGGACAGGCTTGGCTTACTCGGTTGGCGATGCGCAAGTAATGAATCTATTCTTAAAGAAGATTATTTCGCAACAATATTCTTTAGCTACTGCCCGTAAAATGCCCATACTATATGGTGGTAGCGTAAACCATAAAAACGTCAGGGATTATATTCTAGAGGCTGGAATGTCTGGTGTTATACTCGGCGGAGGCTCTTTGGATGCGAAAGAGCTTGGTAAAATCATTGAAAGCCTGAAGTGAAATTAATTTTAGCAAAGGCTTGCACATTCTAAAGTTTTTTGCTAACTTGGTCAATTATGGATAAATTCTTGAATGGATATTTTTATAGTCCGAGCAAAGGGAGTCTTAAGATAGAAGGAGTTATTAATGAAATTTTTAGCTATATCCAAGAAAAACCAGAAAAATTCTACGACATTATTGTTGGTTGCGATTCATCGTCAGGATTGGAGCCGTATTTCCCGGCGGTTATAGTAGCATTGAGAAAGGGAGAGGGCGGAAGGTTCTTTTTGAAAAAGATTAGTTATAACGACCGTAAGTTCTATAATTGGAAGGAAAGAATTTTGGAAGAGGTAATGCTTTCTTGTCAATTAGCTTTGTGTTTGAGGGAAAATTTCGTTCAGAAACTCGAAAGCCTACCCAATTATCAGCTTCGATACATCCATGCCGATGTTGGCGAGAACGGCGCTACCAAAGATATGGTAAAAGAGGTAACGGGTCTTATTCGCGGAAATGGCTTTGAGCCCAGAATAAAACCAGAATCTTTTGCAGCATCAGTTATAGCTGATAGGTACACTTAAATCCTGTAACGCGGCAAACAGGCTTTGGGTGTACTTATTCATTTAGAAAGGAGGCAGAAAATGCCTAATCTTCTTGACGGTATCCGCAGTAGAGTTGCAGATGGGAAGGATAAGAAAGATCCGTCTCTGATAGGCAGCGCGGTGAATTCCGCATGCTACGTGCTTTCGCCTGGCGACTGCGAGGATGTGCTGGTTGATGCTATGATTGCCCTGGTTGAGATTGGGCATGATGATATGGCCTATTCGTATATAGAGCACATAAGCCATACCACAAAGAACGAAGTCCTCCTTCGGGTCATCGAAAAATTAGTTTATCTAGAAAGACCCGATACGGCTAGACGTTTCCTGGCAGAAATGCGTCCTAATTCATCTCAATACGTCGCCGTTCAAGAGCTACTCGTTGCCTAAAAACGAGCATAAAGCCGAGGAGATTAAGTTTTACTCCCGGTTTTTATTTCGTTAGAATTAAACTTGTTTTATTCGTCAGAATCGAGCTTGCTCATTTCGCCAGAAACAAACTCGTTTTATTCGACACAGGAGAACAAGCTTGCCTATTCGACACAGGAGAACAAGCAAGCTTATTTGCAAAGCCATATTTTTTCAATTAAAATTTAATAACAATGGCATCGAACGAGCTAAGAAGGAAATTTCTGGATTTTTTTGAAAAAAGGGGACATAAAATTGTCTCCTCTTCATCTTTAATCCCAACTGACCCAAGCGTGCTTTTTACTACGGCCGGAATGCAGCAATTTAAAGAATATTTTTTGGGTAAAGAGTATTCCGAGGGGAAAAATGTTGTTTCTTGTCAAAAATGCCTAAGGACGTCTGATATAGATGAGGTTGGCGATGAAAGTCATCTGACTTTTTTCGAGATGCTGGGTAATTTTTCCTTTGGCGGATATTTTAAAGAGGAAGCGATTAGATTGGCACACGAATTTATAACTGAAGAATTAAAATTGAAAATAGATTATGTTACGGTTTTTAGCCCCGAGAAAGTGACAGATAACGACTGGAGAAAGGGGGTCAAAGAGGATAAAGAGTCTTTTGAGGTTTGGAAAAAATTAGGAATACCGGAGGGCAATATTAAAAAAGAGGGGGTTGATAATTTCTGGGGACCGACAGGAGAAGATGGTCCCTGCGGTCCAACCACAGAAATATATATTAATGGAGTTGAGATCTGGAATATAGTTTTTAATGAGTTCTTCTGCAATAAAGATAAAAAATTGGAAAAATTAAAGATCTCTGGAGTGGACACCGGAATGGGCTTGGAAAGATTAGCCATGGTGGCGCAAAAGAAAAAGACGATTTTTGAGACGGATTTATTCGAATCGATAATAAAATTATTACCCGATTTTGATGATAGAAAGAAAAGAATTATCACCGATCATGCGAAAGCCATTGTTTTCCTGGTATCAGACGGTATTAAGCCGTCCAACAAAGATCAAGGGTATATCTTAAGAAGATTGATGAGGAGGGTTATAGGCTATCATTTTTTGACACTAGTTAGTTCTAAAAATTTCTTTACGAATTTATTCAATGTAATTGTAGAAAAATATGAAGGAGTGTACGGAAAATTAGATATAAATTATATTATAGAAATATTCGACCAGGAGAAGAGGAAATTTTTGGAAACAATTGATAACGGTATAAAAGAGCATAGGAAAATGAAGGCTGTTAGTGCGTTTGACGCATTTTTTTTGTATCAAACGCATGGTTTACCCTTTGATATGATAAAAGAGATTAGTCCTGAAAAGTCAAAAAATTTGACCTGGGATGATTTTGAAAAAGAACTAAGCAAGCATAAGGAGTTATCGAGAACCGCCTCTGTCGGGATGTTTAAAGGGGGATTAGCTGATGAAAAACCCGAAACCATAAGGCTTCATACCGCGCATCATTTATTGTTGGCGGCTTTACAGCAATTATTTGGTAAATCAGTAAAACAAAAAGGTAGCAATATTAATTCGGAGAGATTAAGGATGGATTTTACTTTTGATAGAAAGATCACAGACAAAGAGAAGGAAAAAATCGAGGATATCGTTAACGAGAAAATACGAGCAGGGCTTTCGGTAGTAAAAATGGAAATGCCCAGAAAGGAGGCGGAAAAGATTGGGGCCGAAATGGAATTTGGGGTAAAATATGACGAAAATGTCTCAGTTTATTTTATCGAGGACGAAAAAGACAATGTTTTTAGTAAGGAATTTTGCGGAGGTCCTCACGTCAATAATACTTCAGAAATAGGTCATTTTAAGATTGTTAAGGAAGAATCTGTAGGGGTTGGCGTTAGAAGAATTCGCGCTATTGTTTAGTAATTATATAGAAAAAGAGTAGTGTTATGTTTTTCAATTCTTTGAATAGAAAAAGAAGAAACAAAGTTTTAGTGGTAGACGTTGGAACAGAGGCTGTAAAGACGATGCTTTTTGAGCGTAATACCGAAAACAACAATTTATTTCGCCAGAAACAAGCTTGCTCATTTCGCCAGAAACAAACTCGTTTATTAACAGCGAACACAGAATACTTTGAAAATATCAATTATAAGTCTTTGGAAGTCTTTGATTATGCCCTCGCGATTCATAAAGAGTTTTTACTGGGCAGAGTCCTGATCAATCTTCCATACAATATTTTGAAGGCCAAGATACTGAACAGTTCTTTGATTAGAAAAGAAAAAAATCGAATTGGCCGAAGAGAAGCAATCAGTATTATTAAGAACATTCTAAATAAGACACGAGAGGAATTATCATATGAAATAGCTTTAGAATACGGTGTTTTGCCAGAAGATGTTTATTTTGTTGACCTTGATATTGCCGAAATCAGAATTGATGGATATAAAGTGCCTAGTATTAAAAATTACGAGGGGAAATTTTTAAACTTCGAGATTGTTGCTGTTTTTATGCTCCGTGATGATTATGGCAGGGTCGTTAAAATATTAAACGAAAGATGTATCAAGAATTATCGCCTAATGCACGTATCTAGATGCTGGTCTGCTGTAAAATTACCGGGGATAGAACGTTCTGCGCTATTGGATATCGGGGGCCAAAACACAGACATATTTATTATTAAAGATAATGGGATCTTTGACATTAAAAGAATGCCAGTTGGCGGGCAGATTTTTTCAGACTCTTTATCGTATAACTTAGGGATTAATAAAAAAGATGCCAGGATACTAAAAGAAGATTACGCGGAAGGAAAACTTAGTATTGATGTACAAAAAAGGATATCTGATATATTTGTTAATTCAAAGAAAGAATGGTATAAAAATTTAGAGAACGTAATTAGTGAAAAGTTTTTGCCGCCCAATATTTTTATTTTTGGTGGCGGGAGTTCTCTTTTTAAAAAAATAGATTTTTCGATAAGCGATACGGAAAGAGTTGGCCATATTGCCGGGCCACATATCAGATTTATTACCCCCAAAGACATGAACTTGAGCCTTGAATGCCGAGATAAAAAATTAGGACAAGCAGTTATTGATAATCCCCAATACGTTACTGGTTTTTTGATGTATTATTATGATGTTTATACAAAAGCCAAAGAATTTTAAGACTAATTAGATATAAATTGATTATGCCAGAAAAAGTTATTGATATTCGTTACCCTGAAAACAAAAATGCGAATACCGTTCCAAAGGAGATTTTACGAGAAAAAACAAAAGAGAGTAGGACGCAGCCGAAGATTGGTACGGGCAAGAGTGGTCGTGCCGGCAAAAGGATTTTATTACTAATAATATATATTTTAATTATAACCGTTTTGGTTTCTGGCTATTTTATTTTGCCCAAGGCTAAAATTGAAATTTGGCCTCAAACACAAACATTACAATTTCAAGAAAAAATTGAAGTTCTAACAAAAGAAAGCCAGGCTGATTTTGTAAAAAAGATATTACCAGGTAAAGTCTTTGAAGAATCTTTAGAGGTTTCCCAGGAATTCCAAGCTTCCGGTACGGCAACTAGAAACGAAAAGTCTAAAGGGGCAATCCAAGTTTACAATGCCTATTCAGATTCTCCCCAGTCGTTAGTCGCAGGTACCCGCTTTATTTCAGCTGAAGGAAAATTATTTAAATCGGTTAAGGCTGTGAC
>Ga0075864_125_pt1 | contig 20001 bp, 28 predicted proteins | sample RifGroA1_FD_67966 | JGI IMG/M metagenome (GOLD analysis project Ga0075864, IMG submission 67966) | Parcubacteria bacterium GW2011_GWA1_36_12 | reverse complement strand
GGGAAGATGATAAAGTTTTGCAAAAATTTAGGTGTTAATGTTTCCGCATTTTATATTTTTGGACTTGAAGGCGATACTGAGAAGACTATAAAGGAAACAATGAATTATGCTATTAAAATGAATACTTTATTGGCTAGATTTTCGGTTTCTACGCCTTATCCTGGAACTTCATTTTATAATCAATTAAAGAAGGAAGAAAGGCTATTGACCGATAATTTTGAAGAATATACTCAATTTAATTTAGTCTATAAACATGAGAATTTATCTCCAGAATGTGTTAGAAAATTACTTGAGAGAGCTATGAGAAAATATTATTTTAGGCCAAGCTATGCTCCTAATTTAATTAAAAATAAAATAATGAGTTTTTTATGAAAATAGCCCCGGGAGGGATTTGAACCCCCAACCTACTGCTTACAAGGCAACTGAGCTTTAAAATTTGCTCTACCGTTGAGCCACCGAGGCATAATATTTTGAATCCGCTTTTGTCTTTAAAATAAAGAAGATTTTATAAATTTATTCTTTAATGTTTAACTCATGAAAATATTAATTATCTCCTTATCTGGAATGGGAAATACCTTGATGTATACCCCTGCATTAAGATTGCTTAGAAAAAAATTTCCTGATGCTAGAATAGATTTCTTGGTTAGAAAAAAGTTTTATGGGAGTCTTTTAAAGAATAATAGAGATAAAGATAATATCTTAAGTATTCAGGATGGAAGCTGGTTTAATGTCGGAGTTAATTTATTAAAACTAATGCTGGAAAGATATGATATAAGTATCATAAATTTTCCTTCAAGAAAGTTTTCACTTAATCTTTTTTCTTACTTAGTACATGCAAAAAAAAGATTAGTTCATTCTTATGATAATGCCTATTTCAGCACATTCTCACAAAATAAAAAACTAAGAGCAGATCCTGAATTGCATGATATTGAGCAGAATCTAGCTTTATTAAAGTTATTAGGAATAAATTATAGCAAAGAAGACACTAAGATGGTTTTGGATATTGAAAATGATATGGGCGATAATTTTCTAAAACAAAACAAAATTTCTGAGAAGGATTTTATTGTTGGGATTCATGCTGGATCAAGCACAGATTATAATGCCGAATTTAAGAGATGGCCTGTTGAGAGATTTGTGGGATTATGTAATAAATTAATGAATAAACATAATGCTAAAATATTTATATTCGGCGGACCCGAAGAGAAAAAATTGAAAGAAAAGCTAAATAATCTTCTGAACGATAAGGGGTGGATTTTTGACGGCAAGATGGATGAAACTGCTTCTGTTATCAAAAAATGCAAGTTATTTATTACAAATGATTCTGGGCTTATGCATATTGCAGTTGCGGCAGGAATTAAAGTTGTGGCAATGATTGGTCCAACCAGTGGTCCTACAGACACAAATATCAGAACAAGGGCTTATGGTGATAATAGCATTATAATAAAAAAAGATGGATGTAAGTGTTATTTCTATCCTTTTTTTACTTCTTCTGCACATATAGGATGTGAAAAAAATTGCCTATCTAAGATAAGTGTGGAAGAAGTTTATGAAAGAATAAAACAAAAAATTTAAAAAGAATTGAATTTCCTGTTATTTGATGGAAAGTTCTTTAAACTTAAAAGAAAATAAAGAGGAAATTGCTTCCATTCATAATTTCAAGGATAAGTTATTACAACCATCTTTGATTAATGTGCTGAAAGAATATGTCCTCTGGCAGGCTAATATAAGAAATGCGACTAATCCTGAAGATTTTATAGATAAAAGTCCTGATATGGGGCCGATATCTATCAATTTAGATCTAACAACCGCCTGTAACTATGCCTGTGATCATTGTATTGATATGGATATTTTAAACAAGGGAATTAACCATGATGATGATGAATTATTTAAATCGTTGGATGATATGCATAAAAAAGGACTTAAATCAGTAATATTGATAGGTGGTGGAGAGCCGACATTACATCCAAAATTTGGAGAGGTTGTTACTTTCTTGAAAGAAAGAGATATTAAAGTCGCCATAGTGAGTAATGGGAGTAATGTTCATAAATTTAAGGAAGTAGGCCATTTATTCACTGAAAAGGATTGGATAAGGCTGTCATTAGATTCTGGGACTGATGAAACTTTCCAGGCAATGCATAAATCTAGAAAGAAAATAACACTTAATCAAATATGCAAAAATGTTTTAGAATTAAAAAAAGAGTATCCGAATATCCGGATAGGCTTTTCTTATATTGTAACGTGGAAAGATGCGACAATAAATAATGTGACAATAATATCCAATATTCATGAGCTTATTTTAGCTACTAAATTATCAAAGGATCATGGCTTTAATTATATTTCCATCAAGCCATTTTTAGAGCGTGCTCCTGAAAATAATGCTGAGATAGTTGGGATAAGCAAAGCTGCTGAAAATTATGAAAATACAATAAAGAGTATAAGAGAAAGTGTTAAAGAAGCAAAAAAATTAGAAGATAATAATTTTAAGGTTATTGAGAGTACTAATTTAAAGGTTATGGGAAGTGATAATTGGGAAGATTACACTATTCAACCCAAGAATTGCCACATGACTTTCTTTAGACAAGTTCTTAGTCCATTAGGAATATTTATCTGTCCCGCCCATAGGTCTGTTGATAAGGCGACGATAAGCAAGGATAATCTATATGTGCCTGAGAAAAGGAAAGATGCCATGAAGAAAATGGCTGATAGAATTTTGAATTTTGATGCCTCTCATGAATGCAGGAAGATAACTTGCTTGTATAATAGTGTTAACTGGTTTGTTGAAGATTTAATAGAAAGAGCCAGAATAGATCCTGAAAGCATTAGGAATTTGCAACCATCTGAAGAAAGAAATGACTACTACTTATAATAGCAATTTTTTAAATAAACAATTATTGTACTGGTTTCCGGTATACTTTTATATGATTTTTATATTCTATTTATCTTCTCAAAGTGTTGTTCCTATCATGGGCGGTGATATTGTTGGTTTAAATCTCTCGGATTATGTGAAACACTCTTTTGAATATTTTATATTAAGCTTATTGGTTTATAGAGCAGTTAGTAATCATAAAGTTAAAATTAATTCTGAAATATTAACAGTCATTCTCTCAGGGGTATATGCTATTAGTGATGAAGTCCATCAGCTTTTTGTTCCAGGAAGACAATTTAGTTTACTAGACATATTAGCAGACTTGATAGGGATAATTATAGCTATTATTAGTTATAGAATAATAAAGAAACTTATTCAGAAATTCTAAATGGAACTTCAATGTAAGGAGTGTAGTGCTCATTTTGACCAACTCTCTCTATATAATGAACTCTCACCATATAAATTCCTGGAGATACTTTCCATGATGGCAAGGTGTAATAATCTAAAACCATTGTATCTGCAATTAAATCTCCTTGACAATATTTACTGCCTCTGCAAGGATAAAAGTTTTGACCTTGACATTCATCTTCTGTTGGTCTGTAAGTAGTATGGCTTTTTCTTATATTGTTTTTATAAAATTCAACTTTTGGATCTACACAATAATCATTTATTTTAACTCTCAGCTGAATTGGTTGACCGGCTTTTATTACATCATTTACTATTCCTGCTTGAGGCACTTTTAGTAAAGCATCACTAACTTGAAATCCAGTAATCTTCTCAAAATTAAAGGAAAATGCGGATATAACTAATAAAAATGCCATTGCTATGATTATGTTTTCTGGTTTCATCTTGGTTTAACTGTGAAATATGAATGTAAATAATCTTTAGTATGCCTATCTTTCCAATAATAGACACGAACAAAATAATCTCCATCCCATTCTGGTCTTGTTTGATAGCTTAAGGAGAATGAATTGACACTGTCTAGTTCATAATCATCTTTACAAAATTTGAATCTTCCTTTTTGGGTTACTTCTGCTTTTCTTCCGCCACTGGTTGTCCTTTCTCCGTCATAAGTTACCCCTCCAAAATAGAATTCAACTGTTGGATCTACACAAGCACCTCTAACTTTTACATTAACATTTACTTTTTCTCCTGCTTTTATTTCCTGTGGGAAGACTGTAACAATTGGTATATCATCGTTTGTTTGTAAGTTAAACCCGCCAGTTATTTGTTCAAAACTTGTACCGATAGCCCCTATTAGAAAAATAGTAATTAATGCAATAAATACTTTATCTTCACCAAGATTTTTTAATGCCATTTTACCTAATTGTGAATGTTGTTGTCACAAAACCTTCAGTTTCGTAATCAAATACTTTAACAAAAAAGATGCCAGATTCATCTTCATTTGGTGTCCATTCGCCATAGGTTTTAAATTTAACGGTAAATGGATTACACAATTTCTTATTCGAACCAAATTCTGCTGAAGACGGTTGAACTGTTGCTCTTCTAATTTCACTTTCATCATAGACCCCTACAATTCTATTAATACACTTTGGTCCGGGAGTTACACTTATATGAATGTAATCCCCCGCATTAATGAATTTTTCATTTAATGGAATAGAAATTGTAGTTTTTTGTGAAAATGATGGGACGTTTGTTGCATTCCCAGTTATTTTATCAATATTAATTCCGATTAAAGCTATTGCCAAAATTGCAACTATAGAAATTACGAAAACATTTGCTTTATGTTTTGCTGATTTCTTAGATTTTTTCAACTCATACACCTTCTTTTTTATTATTCTAATGAGAAACACCTATATAAACCTTTTTATCAAAACCTCTTCAATTTATTATATGCTTTTCTAACAGAAAGTAATTGCTTAATTGTTGATCCCAATCTTTTTGGATGTAAATAGAATTCTAATAATGCTCTTCTCTTCCAATATTGAATTTTACTTGGTGGAAGCATATTATCTCCAGCTCTATAAACAGGATTTTTATAATAGTCCATGTCTTCAATATCCGCATCTATCATATGTTTGGTTTTATTGTAAAGATGTGTTAATGGTAAAGGGGTAGCTATAGAGAATGTTGCGGTTGTTATATCTAATTTTTTTGCAAATTTAATAGTCTGCTTTATTTCTTCTTCAGTTTCTGTTGGTGCCCCGACCATAAAATATCCGTGAACTTTTATCCCTAATCTATTTAAAATATTTACCGCATTTTCAACCTGGTTTACTTTTATATCTTTTTGATAAATTTCATCTAAAATTCTTTGCGACCCGGATTCCATCCCTATATAGACTTGTTTTAGTCCCGCTTTTTTCATTTTAGTAAATAGTTCTTCATTAACTAAATGAGCACGGGTATTGCACATCCAACTCAAATTTAGATTTTCTTTAATCATCTCATCACAAACTTCATTGACCCATCCGGGATTGATAGTAAAGGTATCATCGGCATAATCAAAAGCATTAATATTGTAAGTTTCCTTTAAATGTTTCATTTCAGAGACTATATTTTTAGCACTTCTTTTTCTCATACCTTTTCCAAACATCTCATCCAATATTGGTTGACAATAGCTACATCTATACGGGCAACCCCTTGATGCTAATAAAGAAGTACCCCTTAAATTGGTATCAACAGCATCCATCTGGTACCAATTTTGGAGATATCTCTCCATATCAACTAGGTGCCGGGCAGGAAATGGGATATCATCTATATTTTCTATAGGTTTCCTTTCAGGATTCTTTATTATTTTTCCATTTTCTTTGTACCAAATCCCCTTAATGCCCTTGAAATCTCCTTTTTTTTTTGTTATTTCAACAAAGGTCTCTTCTCCTTCTTTTAATGCAACTGCATCCACTTCTTTTACTTTTAATATCTCTTCGGGCATTATTGTTGGTTGAGGACCGCCATAGATAATCTTTGTTTTGGGTGAAACCCTTTTAATCATCTTTGCAACTTTGTTAGAATCCTTAATTGTAGTGGTCATAACGGAAAAGCCTGCATATTCATATTCATTTTCCATAAATTTTCTCTCCAAGAATTTCATAGGATTTTCTTCTAGAAAGGTAGTATCCAAAATTTCAACTTCGGCTTTTGTATGCTTAAGTATTGCACCGGCTAAGTAACAAAGTCCTAAAGGAACATCACCTGAAGGATATGCAAATCTTGGAAAAACCAACGCTACTTTCATCTTAACTATTGTTAATACACTTTATTAATAAAGGTTTCTTTTATTTTATTATAAAGGATAGTAATCTTTTTTAATCTTTCTTTAATAATTTCAGATGGTAATTGTTTTAATTTAGAAGCTTTTGTCCTGGGTCTTGAAGAAAATGCGGTTATATTAATTACTTCTGGTTTTACTTCTTTAATTAAATTATAAGTTTCTTTGAAGTCTTGTTCGGTCTCGGTCGGATATCCTATAATGATATCTGTTGCTATAGTACTGTTTGGAAATAAATTTCTTGGAAAATTTTCTCTAAATTTTTTAACTGCGGTTTTGAAATTATCCACTGTATGAATTCTTTTCATATTTCTTAGAATTTTTTCAGAACCTGACTGGACAGGTATGTGTAAAAATTTCATTATTTTTTCTGATTTATAAGATTCTATTAATGATGGTAAAATTTTGTTTAGATGCCACGGATTCATCATTCCTACTCTTATTATATATTCACCTTCTATTGTTGCCAGTTCATTTAATAATTCTGGCAAGGAAGTTTTAATATCGAAGCCATAACATCCATTGTCTTGAGATGTTAAATAGATTTTCTTACAGCCTTGATTAATTGAGAATTCTACATTTCTTTTTACTTCTCCTATTCTATAAGATCTTAATGAACCTCTTGCTAATTTTGTTGCACAGAAAGTACAAGAATTTAAACAGCCTTCACCTATTGCAACTATCCCTACTTCTTCATCTTTTCTTATTATAGGAGATAAAATTCTATGTTCTTTACTTGAAGAGAAATGATCTTTAATGTCTATTGTTTTAGTTAAACAGCCACCAACAAAGATTTTTTTGTTTTTGTTTTTCTTAATATAATCTAATATCTTTGATTGAGTTTTATTTTTTACTGCACAAGTATTTGCTATAATATATTCTGCTTCATCTTCTGAATCAACTAAGTCATAACCTTTTTCCTTTAATATTCCTGCCATTTGCTCAGAATCGGCAATATTTGCTTGGCAACCCCATGTTTTAATATATACTTTCATTTCTCAATTTTGAATACTTCTATCCTATTGGGATTCCACCTCTTATAAGAACCATAACCATTTGATTTTAAATATTGAATTATGGATTCTTCAAATTCTTTATCTTCTGATTTTAGTTCTATTAAACAAATTTGTTTGAATGACATTTTTAAAAAATATAAGCTAGATAACCTTAAATATGTTTTTATTTACTTTTAATCCTATGGGATTTTTAAAAGCATTGTTTGGGGAAAATAAGAAAAAACCTTTTAGTGATGTTGCCCATGAGAAAAAAGAAAGTATCTTAAGAGAAGATATTTCAAAAATAAAAGAGATAAACATAGATGAATTAAAAAAGAAGATTGATAATAATGAAGATTTTATCTTGGTGGATATTAGAACTGAGCCAGAATTACGGTTTGGAAAGATAAAATATAAACAGTTATTTATTCCGATGCATGAACTACCATTGAGATTGAATGAATTAAATAAAGATAAGGAAATTATATTATATTGCAGGGTTGGAAATAGAACTTATGGAACTGCAGAATATTTAATACAACAAGGTTTTAAGAATGTGGCAAGTTTAGAAGGCGGGATTATGGCATGGAAAAAATTTGACGACTCTGTTATCCCTTATTGAATTTTGTCTTCCAATTTTTTTAATCTCTTTTCTATCTCAGTTAACTTGTGAATAATGATTATATGGGTTTTCTTGGCATCGATACCAACAGGACTATTTTTAAGTTCAATTAATTCTCCTATTTCCTTAACCTTTTCTTCCGGAATTTTCATCCTTAATGCCCTTGGCAAGCTTGGTTTGTTGGAACCTCAGTTGAGTCTTCTTTTCTTTTAACGTAGCCTTTTTCTATTAAATATTCTTCGACTTCATCTCCTGAAACATCAGCTAACATTATTCCATTAACTTCCACGCAGGGAGATAAAGGCTGTCCAGACTTTTTAACCATTTCCTGGTAATTTGCCATATTATTTATCATGTCTCTGTCATCATATTCCAAATTATATTTTCTCATTATGGCCCTAACTCCCATGCTCCATCCGCATTCTGGTTTTAACCAGGCAATTATTTTAGGCTTTTTCATTTTGTAAAATTAGGAATATTCAATTTATATCCTTTTTGGTTTTAAGAAATCTTCTGCTGTTTCGCACTCCTGACAATAATTTTTACAGCAAATTTTAATAAAATTTTTTTTTGATTTTCCTTTGTAAATGATTTTATTAAAAATATGAGCTCTTACAAGTTTATTGTGTGAATTTACTATAAAATTTTCATCTCCATTAACTTCTATAGAGTAAAAATTATTAAGTTTTGAATATAAAACCTGAAGTAAAAGTTGAAAATTTAATGGGTCCTTCTCCATTTTATCCATGTTTTCTTTTAAAAAGGACTCGATAATATCTTCGTATTTCTTATTATGAATTATTTCATTTAGTCTAAATAAAGAAAATAAAATCATTGAAGTTCCGGAAGGGATTACATTGTCTTCTGTATCTAAGATATCGATAAACAATTTTTCGTTTAAACATGATGTGTTATAAAATGTTTTGTTATAAAATAATTCTACAGAAATTTCTGCTAGATCTTCAGCTTTTTTAAGATAAATATCTTTTAATGTTATTTCATAAGCATCTAACAATGTATTTAGTAAAAATGAATAATCTTCCAAAAAACCGATTAAATCTTTCTTTCCGTAAATTCTTAATAATTTTTTTCCTTTTAAACAATTTTTTAATATTTTATTAAGAACTTTCTCCGCTAAACCTATTGCGTTTTTATTATCGCATAAGTTTCCATAAGTTAAAAATGATGATATTGCCAATGAATTCCACGAAGTAATTATTTTTGTATCTATACTTGGTTTTATCCTTTTGTTTCTATAATTTAATAATTTTATTCTATCTTTTTCTATTTTTTCTGTGATTTTTAAATTTGAATTAACATTCAAAATATTTTTTCCTTCAAAATTACCGTATTTTGTTATATTGAAATATTCTGAAAAATAATTCATGTCTTCAACTACATTTTTAATTTCATCATAAGTGAAAACATAAAACGTTCCTTCTTCCCCTTCGGAATCTGCATTCTGGCCTGAATAAAATCCATTTTCTGAAAGCAGATTAGAAATTAAATAATTAAAAATGCCGTCTGCTTTCTCTTTGAAATATTTATTTTTTGATTGAGCAAAACATTGTGAATAAGCGGTTAGTAATAAAGCATTATCGTAAAGGGTTTTTTCAAAATGCGGAACAAGCCAATACTCATCTGTTGAATATCTTGAAAAACCACCTCCCAAATGGTCATAAATCCCCCCATCACCCATTTTTTTTAATGTGTGTTCTATTTTATCCAAGTTCTTTTTTTGATATAAGCCAAACAATAATGCTAATGTGATAGGAAATTTAGGAGAACCTTGAAACCCTCCATTTTTTTCATCATAAAGGTTGTCAAATAATTCGTTTGATTTTTCTATAGGTGTTATAGTTAAATCTCTTGATATAGATTGTTGTTTAAATATTTTCCTAATTTGTTTGATATTTTTCGGTATTGTATCTTTATTTTTTCTGTAGGTCTCTTTTACAAAATTTAAAACTGTTAAGAAAGCTGGCATTCCCATTTTTTCTCTTGATGGGAAATACATTCCAGCGTAAAATGGCTCCTGGTTTGGTGTTAGGAAAACATTTAACGGCCACCCGCCATGACCTGTTTGCAATATTACAAATTTCATATAAATTGAATCCAAATCCGGGCGTTCTTCCTTGTCAACTTTTATTGAAATAAAATTTTCATTTAAGAAAGAAGCAATTTCTTTATTTTCAAAGGATTCTTTTTCCATGACGTGACACCAATGACATGTAGAGTACCCAATACTTAGAAATATCGGCTTATCCTGTTCTTTTGCTTTTGTTAATGCTTCTTTCCCCCAAGGATGCCAATTAACTGGATTGTATGCATGCTGCAACAAATAAGGAGATGTTTCCTTTATTAATTTGTTAGGTGTTTTCATATTATATCCATTATTTTGAAAGATTAGAAAAAACTTAATCTTTACTTTTTATAAATTCCAGCACTTCTTCTGAATGACCTGCCGGCTTCACGTTTTCATAAGTTTTGATGATATCTCTATTTTTATCTAATATAAATGTAGTTCTCTTAATCCCCATAAACTTTTTACCCAAAAATGATTTTTCTCCATAAACGCCATATTTTTTAGAGATTAAAAAGTCAGGATCTGACAGCAATAAAACCTTAAGATTGTATTTGTTACAGAATTTTGATTTTGTTTCTTTATTGCCTCCTGAAATTCCTATTATTATTGTGTTTAACCCTTCAAATTTATCCAAATCTTGGGTAAATTCCTGAGCTTCTATTGTGCAGCCAGGTGTATCATCCTTTGGATAGAAATAAAGGACAATAAAATCAGAAGTAAAATTCTTCAAAGAATATTTTTTTCCTTCTTTATCTTTTAGAGAAAAATCTTGCGTTTTTTTTAACATTTTAAAATGCGGGTTTTATTTTTATCTCCCCTTTTTTGATTATACATTGGCATGCCAACCTTTCATTATTTTCGCACCCCATCTCTTTTTCTTTTTCATTTATTTTATTCAAATTTTCCATTCCTTTAATTATTTCTGTCTTACAAACTCCGCAGGTTCCATCTGAGCATGCTATTATAACACCCAATTCTTCGCATGCTTTATCTATCTTATCTCCATCTTTAACTTCTATTTCTTTTCCATCTTCAGATATTATTTTCGCCATTTTAATTATCTTAAAAATTTATAAGAAAAACATTTATATAGTTATTTATTAAGTTTATTGTTATGAAAAAAATATTATTGACTTTAATTGTTTTTATTTTATTTAGTGTAAGTGTATTTGCTGCTAGCAGAAGTGCTGGTGGAGATACAACTGATGATGCTAGAAAAGCAATGGAATCTGAAAGATTAGAAAATGCAAGAGAGGATTTGCAGGAGAAAAAGGTTGCTGTTAAGAGGGTTACTGAGAGAGTAAAGGAAAGATTAGCTACTGTTGATGCAAGCGAAGCGGGATTAAAATGCGGTGATTTAGATAATATTGATGAAAGAGTTAAGTGCAGATTAAACTTAGAAGGGAGAGATAGATATAAAGAAGCACAATTGCAATTTCTACCTGAAGAGTGCAGAGCACAAGATGGAGATGCCAGAAGCAGGTGCATCAGAGTTTACAAATTAACTCAACAATGCTGGGAAAGCAAGGATGATAAATTAAGAATAAGCTGTGTTAAAAGAAATATGGGGTTAGAGAAACCTGTTAAAGAGGAAATAGCTTCCTGCAAGGAACTAGAAGGAGATGAGAGAGTTCAATGTGTAAAGGATTTAAGAGAAAGTGTTTATGATTCTATAAAGTTCAGATTTTATAATTTAGAAGAGAAAGCAGAAAGATTACTAGAGGCTGGAAAAATAGATGAAGAGACTGTTGCTAAATTAGTTAGTGATTTGGAGACTAAAAAGATAGAATTTAATGAAGCTAAAACTTTAAGTGAAAAGAAAGTAATAATTAATGAAGTCAAGGAAATCTGGAAGAATTTTGTTAAGGCTGTGAGAGAATATAACGGAGGAATAGATGAAAATTAAAATTTTATTTTTAATATTAGTCCTATTTTTATTAATTGGTTGTCAAAGTGAGGTTATGGAAGATTCTGAAGATGATGTAGAAGATTCAATTGAAAATGATAATAGTGAAGAAGGTTCAGAATTTTATGATGATTTAGACAATGCTTTATCCGAGCTTGATGAATTAGAAAATTTATAATTCTTAATTAAAAATGGTAAAAAGGAAGAAACATAGAGTTGGTTTTAGAAAGATACCTTTAGAAAGGGTGTTAACTTATCTTATTATAACTGCTTTGCTTATTATAATATGGTCTGTTGTTTCAACAATTGTCAAGGCTCTGGCTTTTATTTATTTTATTTATAGATTAGTTAAAGCAGCTTTAGAAGGATTTTCTAATCCTTTTTCTGCCGCACATCTTTTTGCATCTATTATTTTAGTTGTATTATCTTTTATTGTGTCATCAAGAGCCTTTTTAATTTTGATAATTATCTTAATGTGGATTAATGCTTTCTTGGATGATTAGATTTTACCAACTAAATTCAAACTAGGTCTTAATGTTTCTTCTCCTTCCTCCCAGTTAACAGGACAAACTTCTCCCTGATGGGAGTTTACATATTGTGCTGCTTTTAATTTTCTTAGGATTTCGTTTACACTTCTACCAATAGAATTATCATGAATTTCATAGAATTTTAAATTTCCTTCCGGGTCTATGATAAATGTTGCTCTTAATGAAATCCCTTCTTCCTCAATATAAGTTCCGAAGTCTCTGCAAATCTTTCCTGTTGGATCTGCAACCATCGGGAATTTTATTTTCTTTATTGTTTCTGAAGTGTCATGCCATGCTTTATGGACAAAGGCTGTATCTGTCGAAACGCTTAAGACCTCTGCTCCTAATGATTTAATTTGTTCATATTTATCTGCAAAATCCCCTAATTCAGTTGGACAAATAAAAGTGAAATCTGCCGGATAGAACATAATAATAAGCCATTTCCCTTTATAATCATTAGAGTTTACTTTCTTTATTTCCCCTTCATGAAATACCTGGGAAGTGAATTGGGGAATTTTATAATTTATTCTTACCATACTACGAAAAAATAACGAAAGATATTTATGCTTTTCTACATTAAAATTAACAATAGTTAAGGATGTTAAAATGGCTAAATTTACAAAAGTTTGTTCAAAAACATTAAAATTAACAATAGTTAAGGATGTTAAAATGGCTAAATTTACAAAAGTTTGTTCAAAAAATGAAATTGAAGAAGGAAAGGGAAAAGTTGTTGAAGTAGAGGGTAAAAAAATAGCTGTATTAAACCATAATGGAAAATTTTTTGCTATAAGTAATACCTGTGCACATATGCAAGGTCCTATTGGAGAGGGAGAATGTAATGACGGGAAAGTAACTTGTCCTTGGCATGGCTGGGAGTATGAGCTGGAAAGCGGGAAGAATACTTTTGATGAGAATATTAAATTAGATACTTATGAAGTTAAAATTGAAGGCGGGGATGTTCTAGTAAACCCAAAGCCGAAAAAATAGAAATTTATTAAAATTTATTATGGAGGATAAAAAATGAAACATGAATTACCGAAATTGGGATATGACTATAACGCTTTAGAGCCGTTTATAGATACAAAAACTATGGAAATACACCATATAAAACATCATCAGGCATATATTGACAAATTGAATGCTGCTTTAGATAAATATAAAAATCTACAAAATAAAGATGTTGATGATTTATTAAAAGATTTAAATAAAGTACCTGAAGATATCAGAACTGCAGTAAGGAATCACGGTGGCGGGCATAGCAATCATAGTTTTTTCTGGAAATTGTTAAAGAAAAATGTTAAATTCTCAGGAGAAATTGCTAAAGCTGTTGAAAAAACCTTTGGTAGTTATGAGGAATTTAAGAAAAAATTTACAGAGGCTGCATTAGGAAGATTTGGGTCTGGTTGGGCATGGCTGGTTTTGAATAAAGGAAAACTGGAGATAATGAGTACTGCTAATCAAGATAGTCCTTTATCAGAAGAGAGAGTTCCGGTATTAGGATTGGATGTCTGGGAACATGCTTATTACCTTAAGCACATGTCAAATAGGGCTGCTTATATTGAAGATTTCTTTAAGGTTATAAATTGGGAACAAGTTAATAAAAATTTTAAAGGAGGAGAATAAAAATGGATAAAGTTGTGCATTTTGAGATCCCTTTTGAAGATAATAAAGGGGCTGTAAAATTTTACAAGGAAACGTTTAACTGGAAAATCCAACAGTATGGTGAGATGAAATATTGGGGGGTTTGCACTGTGGATATTGATGAAAAACATATGCCTTTAGAGAAAGGAGCTATAAATGGCGGGATGTTGAAAAGACCAGAATTTATGAAAGGCCCGGTTATTACAATCAATGTCAAAGATATGGATAAAGCTATTGAAAGGGTAAATGGGAATGGTGGAAAAATTGTGCATGAAAAAACTAAAGTTGGAGATGTAGGGTATACTGCCTATTTCAAAGATACGGAAGGTAATGTTTTAGGTTTATGGCAGGAAATATCTAAATAATTTTTATTTTTTAGAAAAGATTATATATACCCTAACATATATTTAATTTATGTCAGAAAGAATTGAAGCATTAATGAGAATTGTAGTAGGTGTTGTTTCTGGTATAATCCTTAGTATTTGGAAATTATTAATTCAAGTGGTTATTATAGTTCATTTTATTTATGCTTTGTTTTCTGGTAAGAGACATAAAAAATTAGCTAATTTCTCAAACTATTGGAATGTCCAAGTTTATAAGTATTTGAGATATATGACATTTACAACAAACCATAAGCCTTTTCCGTTTTCTGAAATTGAGAAAGAGTTAACTGCAAAAGATTTGAAAAAACAGCTCTAACGAAAGATTTATAAAAGTTAACTATAGTTAAGAATTCTATGTCTAAAGAGTTAATGCAACCTCAGGAGATAGAAGTTTTTTATATAATTCCAAGTTTGAAAAAACATTTAGCTAGAGAAATGAAAGATTTAGGATTAAAACAAAAAGAGATAGCTAAGATTTTTTCAACTAAAGAAGGGACTATATCTCAATATCTTCATGATAAGAGGGGAAGTAAAATTGATTTTGATGAAGTAATGTTAAAAGATATTAAAAAGTCAGCTCCGTTAGTAAAGGATAGTTTAAGTTATTTAAAAGAGACGCAGTATTTACTAAGAAGAATAAAAGAAACAAGAGCTATTTGTAATATTCATAAAAAATTATCTGGTGTTCCTGGAAATTGCTGTCCAGAATTAATAAATTGTTTTGGTGGTTAAGATGCAAGAAATGGAAAATTTTCAAATTGACAGAAGTAGATATGATGAAGCTAGTAAGATAGAGAATAAATTTGAATCTAATGGATTAAATGAGGAGCTTGTCAGATTCATTTCCAAGGAAAAGAATGAACCTGAGTGGATGTTAAAGAAAAGATTACAAGGATTTAGTTTATTTAATAAGACAAAGATTCCAACTTGGGGTCCTGATTTATCTAAATTAGACTTAACAAAAATAAAATATTATGTTGATCCTGGAAATAAAGAAAGTACTAAGTGGGAAGATGTTCCTGAGGAAATCAGAAAAGTTGCCGAGAGAATAGGAATTCCTGAAGCTGAAAAGAGGGAACTTGGCGGTGCTGGATTTCAATTTGATTCTAACATGGCTTACCATAATTTAAAGAAAGAATTGGAAGATCAGGGAGTAATATTCGATAATATGGATGTTGCTATTCATAAATATCCAGAATTAGTTAAAAAATATTTCATGACTTCTTGTATTCCAGTTACTGATCATAAATTTATAATGTTACATGCAGCAGTCTGGAGCGGAGGAACTTTCATTTATATTCCTGAAAATGTTAAAGTTAGGATTCCTTTGCAGGCTTATTTCAGAATGAATGCTTTAAAGGGAGGTCAGTTTGAGCATACATTAATTATTGCAGATAAAAATTCTGAGATCTCATATATTGAAGGTTGTTTTACAAGAGGTAACCTCATTAACACTAATCCTGATTATAAACCAATTGAAGAATTAGAAATGGGGAAAAGGGTACTCACTCATGATGGGACATATAAAAAAATAAAGGAATTGTATAAAATGCCTTATTCTGGAAATTTATGCAAAATTAAAGTTTATGGAAATGCAATTGATGAGATAGAAGTTACAGAAGACCATCCATTCTTGTATGTAGATAAAAAAAGCAAGAGAGATAGAAATAAGAAATTTATTCCTAGATGGAACCTTCCAAGATATTTTAAAAAAGGAGATTATTTGGCAGTTCCAATAAACAAAACTATCGTTTCTAACGATTATCATGAAGTGGGTATAGAAAAATGGTTTGGCAGAAAACAAGGCTACAAAAAAATTAGCTTAAAAGTTCCTTCTAGCAAAGAATTTTTCAAATTAGCTGGATATTATTTGGCTGAAGGAAGTATTTCTGGCGGACATTATCTTAATTTTTCATTCAACAATAAAGAAGTAGGATTTATGGATGAGGTTAAGAATCTGTTGAAAAAAGTATTTGGAATAGAAAAAGTTCTTGATATGAAACATAAAAAGAATAATGGGACAAGTTTAGTTGTTTGCTCAACAGATCTTTGTAAAGTTTTTGAAGTTTTTGGTAAAAAAGCAAATCTAAAGCAGATACCCACATGGATGATGCTTGAAGATCCTGAAAAACAGAAATGCCTTATTGAATCATACTTTAAAGGAGATGGGAATTATTATAGAAAAAAATGTAAATCTGGATTTAAAGAGGTTATTAGAATAAATTCTGTCTCTGAAAAATTAATCAGACAATGCAGAGATATTTTGCTAAGATTGAACATCCCTTCTTTTATGAATGCAAGAGACAGATCAAAAGAAGGAAGACAGATAATGTACACCTTAGGAATTGGCGGAGAATATATGATTAAATTTGGAGAACTTATTGGAATTAAAATAAGTAAAAAAATTAATGGTAAAAATAGGGCAAGTATGTTTGGAATCACAAAAGACTTTGCTTTCTTCCCGATAAGACATATAGAAAAAAGAGAAGTTAAAAATGAAATAGTCTATAACTTTTCGGTAGAAGATAATGAAACTTATTGTGTTTCAGGTATAGCGGTTCATAATTGTTCCTCCCCATTATATAATGATAACAATTTACATGCGGGGTGTGTTGAGATTCATGTTTTAGATGGTGCGAGGGTAAGGTATATGAGTGTTGAGAACTGGAGTAAGAATACTTATAATTTGAATACTAAAAGAGCGATTGTTCATAAAGACGGAGTCATTGAATGGGTAAACGGGAATTTAGGATCACAATGTACTATGCTTTATCCCTGTTCAATATTGGTTGGAGAGAATGCTAAATCCGATTCATTAGGAATTGCTTTTGCTGCGGAAGGACAAAATCAAGATACTGGAAGCAAGGTAATACATGCTGCTCCGAATACCTATTCAACTATCAAAGCGAAGAGTATCAGTAAGGGCGGAGGAATTTCATCTTATAGAGGATTAGTCAGAGTAAATAAAAATGCTAAAAATATAAAATGTTCTGTTAATTGTGATGCTTTACTGATTGATGATATTAGCATTTCAAATACTTTCCCGTTTATGAAAATTGATAGTAATAAAGTTGATATCGCTCATGAAGCTTCTGTAGGGAAAATAGGGGATGATGAAATCTTTTATTTAATGTCTAGAGGATTAAGTAAAGAACAGGCAATGCAGATGGTTGTTAGTGGCTTTATTGAACCGGTTGTTAAACAACTGCCTTTAGAGTATGCAGTTGAGTTAAATAAATTAATAGAATTGGAGATGGAAGGTACAGTAGGTTAGTGGGGGCTAAATGGGAATAATATCTAAATATAGCAAGAAGTGGAGCAATATTGTTAAAGTTCCTGATAACTGCAGTGATGAGATTAAAATAAACACAGAAGGGGATATTAAACTAAAGATAGGTAATAATTGTAAAGTTAAAATTCTAGAAGAATCTAATAATAATGAAGTAAGTTTAGAAGTCGGGAAGAATTCTGAAGTTAAATATATAACGATTCATAAAAAAAATTCTAATAAAATTGCTGATATTGGAGAAAATAGTAAAATTATTTGGATTGATTTGTGTTTAGAGAGAATTAAATCTTCTACAGTTACAAATTTAAACGGAGTTAATAGTAAATGCAATAGTTTTGGAGTTATTTTTGGCGATGGGGAGAAGGAGTTTAATATTGATAATAAAGTCATCCATAAAGGGAATGAAAGCAAGAGTGATATGTTTGCAAGAATTGTTTTGACTGGAAGTTCCAAAGCTTTGTATAATGGACTAGTCAGAGTTAATAAAAATGCAGTAAAATGCGAAGGGTATCAAAAATCAGAAGTGATATTATTAAGTGATAAAGCTTATGCTGAAGCGATTCCTAATTTAGAGATTGAGAATAATGATGTTAAATGTTCTCATGGTGCTACTATCTCTCAAATAGATGAAGATAAATTATTTTATATGACTTCAAGAGGGATTAATGAAAAAGATGCTAAGAGGGTTATTATTGAAGGATTTTTTGAACCTATAATTGTAAATATTGATGAAGAGGAATTAAGAGAAGAAATGCAAAATATAATTTCAGAGAGGATTAAAACACTATAATGCAAAAATTGATTCATTTGGATAAATTAAGAATGGATTTTCCTATTTTGGAAAAGAAAATTCACGGAAAATTATTAAATTATTTAGATAGTTCCGCTACTAGTTTAACTCCTAAACCTGTCTTAGATAAAGTTAACGAATATTATAATGAATATAACGCAAACATTCATAGGGCACTACACAGCATGGGGGAAAAAGCAACTGAGGAGTATGAAGAAGCACATAGAAAAGTTGCTCAGTTTATTAATGCTAAGATGTATGAAGTTATTTTCACTAAAAATGCAACTGAATCTTTGAATTTATTAGCTTATTCCCTAACTAAAAAATTAAAGAAGGGAGATGAGTGATGTTGATAAAGTTATAACTAAAAATACTAAAATTGTATCTGTAACTCATATTTCAAATGTATTGGGAACTATAAATGATGTTAAAGAAATCGGAAGGATTGCTCATAATAATGGAGCTTTAATGGTTGTAGACGGTGCCCAAAGCGTTCCTCATATTAAAGTTGATGTTAAAGAATTAAATTGTGATTTTTTAGTTTTTTCAGGACATAAAATGCTTGGACCAACAGGAATTGGAGCCTTATATGGAAAGGAAGATTTGTTAAATAAAATGAGTCCCTTCCTGTATGGCGGAGATATGATTTTGGAAGTTAAATTTAAAGATAGTAAATGGAATGATTTGCCTTGGAAGTTTGAAGCCGGGACAGGTCCTATTGCTCAGGGTATTGGTCTGGGAAAAGCTGTTGAGTATTTAGAAAGTATTGGAATGGATAAGATGAAAGAGTATGAGGAATTTTTAACTGAATATGCTTTAGAAAAATTAAAAGAAATTGAAGATGTTGAGGTTTATGGTGTTGATAATGCAAAAGAAAGGAGTGGAGTTGTTTCATTTAATATTAAAGGGATACACGCCCATGATGTTTCAGCTGTTTTAGACAGAGAAGGCATTGCTGTTAGGGGAGGACATTTATGTGCTATGCCTTTAGTTACACAAGTTTTAGGACAACAAAGTGTTGTAAGAGCTTCATTTTACTTTTATAATACAAGACAGGATATTGATAATTTAGTTAGAGGGATAAAAAAAGTTAAGGAGGTTTTCCATGGTCACTGAGAGTATGGATACTAATTATTTAGGCGATGAGGAGATTTACAAAGAGAATATATTAGACCATTTTAAGAATCCAAGAAATTTTGGTGAAATTAAAATATGCGAAATTTGTCATAGTGAACTTAATCCTACTTGCGGAGATATGGTTAAGATATTTGTTAAATTAAAAAATGGAAATATTAAAGAAGCTAAGTTTAAAGGCAATGGATGTGCTATATCAATGGCCTCAGCTTCTATGTTGACTGAAAAAATAAAAGGTAGAAATTTAAAAGAAGTCAAAAAAATGAGCGAAAGAGAAATCCATGAAATGTTAGGTATACACTTAGGTCCTGTTAGATTAAAATGCGGGATGTTATCTTTGAAGACTTTATTGAAAGGAATTGAAATCATGGAGGAAAGAAAATGAAATTGAAAGTTGAAAATTTATATGTTAATGTTAATGGAAAAGAGATTTTGAAAGGGGTTGATTTAGAAATTGATTTGGGAAAAGTTCATGCTTTAATGGGACCTAATGGCTCTGGAAAATCAACTTTAGCTAATGTTTTAATGGG
>Ga0075864_109_pt1 | contig 20113 bp, 23 predicted proteins | sample RifGroA1_FD_67966 | JGI IMG/M metagenome (GOLD analysis project Ga0075864, IMG submission 67966) | Parcubacteria bacterium GW2011_GWA1_36_12 | reverse complement strand
TCTTTTTTTGAGAACCCCCAATCTCTTATATCTTTTATAATGGCTTTTGGAGTGATTTTGTGTTTTTTATTATAATCTTCCTGGATTTTTCTCCTTCTGTTTATTTCTTTTATAGCTAATTGCATTGATTGGGTTATTTTATCAGCATACAAAATTATACGGCCTTCAGGATGTCTGGCAGCTCTTCCCATAGTTTGTATCAAGGTTGTTTTATTTCTCAAAAATCCTTCTTTATCAGCATCTAAAATTACCACTAAAGCAACCTCCGGCAAATCGATCCCTTCTCGCAGGAGATTTATGCCGACTAAGACATCGTATTTGCCCTCACGAAGATTTTTTAAAATTTCAGGCCTTTCTAAAGTCTTTACTTCAGAGTGCAGATATTGCGTTTTTATTCCTCTCTCAATTAAATAATCAGAAATTTCTTCAGCCAATCTTTTTGTCAAAGTTACAACCAAAACCCTTTGCTTTTTTTTAACCTCTTTTTTAATTTCTCCAATTAAACCTTTAATCTGATTTTTTGTTTTTTTAATTTCAATGGATGGTTCTAACAGGCCGGTCGGCCTTATCAATTGTTCTACGATATTTTTTTCAGATTTTTGTTTTTCAAAATCAGCCGGGGTCGCTGATACATAAATTGTCTGTTTCTGCCTTTTTGCAAACTCAGAAAAGGTTAAGGGCCTGTTATCAATAGCTGAGGGCAATCTAAATCCAAAATCAATTAAAGTTTCTTTTCTTATTTTGTCCTGCACTGCCATGGCTTTTACTTGGGGTATTGAAATGTGCGATTCGTCAATAAACATCAAGAATCCCTCAGGGTTGAAGTAGCCAAAGTAGTCAACGAGAGAAAATGGCGCCTGGCCTGGTTTTCTGAATTCCATATGGCTTGAATAATTTTCAATTCCATGGCACCAGCCGGTTTCTCTTAGCATTTCTAAATCATAATTTGTCCTTTGTTCTAATCTTTCCGCTTCCAGTAATTTTTTTTCTCTTTTTAATTCTTTTAATTTTTCTTCTAATTCCAGTTTGATATTTCCAATTGCAATTTCTAGTTTATCTTGCGGGGTGACCCAAAAATGGGCAGGGAACAATTTTAGTTTAGTCCCGGCTGATTTATATTTTTGACCGAGCCCTGGTTTTGTTTCAGAAATTTCATATATTCTATCTTCTGAAAATTCTATTCTTAATATTTTTTCTCCAGTGACAATATAAATTTCAATAATATCTCCCCTTACCCTGAAAGTGCCAGGCTTAAAATCAATATCATTTCTTTGGTATTGCAGATTAGTCAAAAGCCCCAGAAAACTTTTTCTTTTTATACCCTGTTTTAACTTTATTTCTAGAGAAATATTTTCATAATTTTTAGGCGAGCCGATGTTATATATACAAGAAACTGAGGCGACAACAATTACATCTTTTTTTAAAGTTACATCCTGTACCGCCGCGTGTCTTAACCTGTCTATCTCTTCGTTTATTTTTGCATCTTTTTCAATATATGTATCAGATTGGGGAATATAGGCCTCGGGCTGGTAATAGTCATAATATGAAACAAAATAATGCACAGCATTATTGGGAAAAAATTCTTTGAATTCCTGGTATAATTGGGCGGCTAAAGTTTTGTTGGGAGAAATAACCAAAGTTGGCTTCTGTATTTTTTCTATTACAGACGCCATAGTAAAAGTTTTGCCAGAGCCAGTCACGCCTAAAAGCACCTGGTTTTTAACGCCAGATTTTAAATTATGCGATAATTGTTTTATCGCTTTGGGCTGATCGCCTTTTGGTTTTAGGTTTGAAATTAGCTTAAAATTCATATATGATTAATTAAAACAATGATAGCTTTCTTATCAGGCAAAATTATTCTAAAGCGAGATAAGTTTATTATATTAGAAGTCAACAATATTGGCTATAAAGTTTTCTTATCAAAACTAAGCTTATTAAAATTACCAGAAATTGGCGAGACAATCAAGCTCTTTTGTTTTCACAATGTAAAAGAGGATGCTTCAGACCTTTATGGTTTTTTTACTTATGATGAGATGGATTTTTTTGATATTTTAATGGATATTCGGGGCGTAGGGCCGAAAGCTGCTTTGGAAATTTCAGCAGTGGGGCCTTTAGATAAAATAAAAGATAAGATTTTAAAACAGGATGAAAATGTTTTTGCCGGTATCCCGGGAATAGGAAGCAAAAAAGCAATGACAATTATTTTAGAGCTTACCGGAAAGATAAAAATGTTGGGGCAAAAAAAAGAATCTGCAGATGAGGCGGAGAACGCATTAGTCCAGCTTGGCTTTTCAAAACAGCAGGCAAAAGAAGCACTAATCCGCGCGCCGAGCAATATAAAAAACACTGAAGAACGAATAAAACAAGCGCTGAAAACTCTTGGGAAATGACGATAAAAGAAAAAATCAAAAAATTTATACCGAGTTTTTTGCTGAATATCTATCATTTTAAGCTGGCTTTGCTGGGAGCTTTTTTGTATGGTTTTCCCGGAAAAAATAAAAACATAAAAATTATCGGAGTCACAGGCACAAGCGGAAAATCTACGACTATTGATTTTATTTGCAGGATTTTAGAGAAAGCTGGCTTTAAAGTTGCTTCTTTTTCTTCTGTAAGATTTAAAATTGGAGATAAAGAATGGAAAAATGAATTAAAAATGACAATGCCAGGCAGAATGAAAGTCCAGAAATTTTTAAGGCAGGCGGTAAATGAAAAATGCCAGTTTGCAGTTTTAGAAATTACTTCAGAAGGAATCAGGCAAAGCCGCCACAGGTTTATAGATTTTGATGCAGCTGTTTTCACAAATTTATCGCCAGAGCACGTTGAGTCGCATGGAGGTTTTGAAAATTACAGAAACGAAAAATTAAAACTTTTTAAAGTTGCAAAAAATATCCATATTATGAATGCAGATGATAAAAATGCAGGATGCTTTCTAGATATTCCAGCAAACAAAAAAATTACTTTTAAAATTAAAGATGCCCAAAATATTAAAACAGGAAACCAGATTGGTTTTGAATTTCAAAATCAAAAATTTAATCTTAATTTAATCGGAGAATTTAATATTTATAACGCGATAGCTGCAATTTTCGTTGCTAGGGCCTACGATATTAATTTAGAAGTCTGCAAAGAAGCTTTAGGAAAAGCAAAAGCAATACCTGGCAGAATGGAAATAGTGGCAAAAAACCCCTTAGTTGTTGTTGATTATGCCCACACGCCAGAGCAATTAGAGTCAGCTTATAAATCTTTAAAGCAAAAATCTTTAATCTGCGTTTTAGGCTCTTGCGGAGGCGGCAGAGATAAATGGAAAAGGCCAGTGTTGGGAGAAATTGCAAAAAAATATTGTAAAGAAATAATTATAACAAATGAAGACCCTTATGATGAAAATCCATTGGATATTATAAATGAGGTGGCAAATACAGCGGGAAACAAAGCGCAAAAAATATTAGACAGAAAAGAGGCTATAAAAACAGCTTTAAGCTTAGCAAAACCAGACGAGGCGGTAATAATTACGGGAAAAGGCTCGGAGTCCTGGATGTGTGTTGCAAATGGAAAAAAGATTCCATGGGACGACAGAGAAATAGCGAGAGATGTGTTGACCGCGAAAACCTTGACAAGGTTAAGATAAGGTGCTATAATTAATATATAGTTAAGAATAGCACTTTTACAGGTTAAAGATATTTACGATTAAGCAGTTGTAGCCAAAAGATACTGAAAATTTCGGTATTTTCTGGCTATGACTGCTATGGTGGCGGTCTAAAACTGCAACAAGGTTCTTTTGAACATAGTTGCACAACAAGAGAGGGTATTTTTATGGACACAGAGCTAATGCTCGACGTCGGCCAAGCCAATGAATTGAAGCTCGCTTTTAGGCGAGCTGGCTGGACTAACGCTGATTTAAAGAGGCTTTCTGAGGGCGATCTCACCGCTCGATTGCTTCCGGCTGTCAGGGGTCTCGCAGAGATAGTCGTGGCCAAACACGTCGTTGACTGCGACGCCGACCCTTTCCTGCCCGAAGGCTGGAAAGTGGAGAGCCACAAGAAGGGCGGAAGCTTTGAGTGGAACCCGGCAAAGGTCAAGCTCCACCTTGCGCCTAGTCAACAGAACGGCAAGTGTGTTCAAGGACACAAGCTTCGAGAAGAGCTGGCAAATGAGCCCGTGCTCAACGCCAACGTCCTTGACTTTTTCCTCAAGCATCCGGAATTGATTCCGGAGGAGTGGAAGGGCAGTTACGTCTATTTCTGGGGCACTGTTTGTCGCAACTCGGATGGTGCTCTGTATGTCCGCTACCTCTGTTGGGATGGTAGCCACTGGGGCTGGGACTATTACTGGCTCGGCCACGATTGGGACGACGACTGTCCCGCTGCCTGCTCGCAAGTATCTTTTTAGAACTTTGTCCTTAGCTTCTTGGACCTTGTCCTTGGATCCTTTGAACTTAGTTCGGCCGTGAAAATGCAACTGCATTTTCACGGCCTCTTTTTTTATGTTAAAATAAAAATGGTAATAGGCGAATACGCGGGCGACCAAGGTTGCAGGCCTGCGGAGAGCCGTTTTCCGTAAAAGGTTCTCCATAAAAAAGTTGCTATTTAGATTGTTTTGTGGTTAAATAATAATATGTATAATTGGTCAATTGACGAAAAAAAACTAGCCAAAAAACCCAGAGAATATGCCATTTGGAAGTTAGAGCAAATGGTGAATTTTGGTTTAGGAAAAGATAAACTCAGCAGGCAGGAATTGTTAAAATATTGGAACGAAATTAAAATAGATCCCGCAAGAAAGAAATTTTTGCGCCTTATTTTAGATGAAAAATAATATTCTTACCAAAAAACAAACTGATTTTTTGGGAAAAATCAAAGGGAATAGTTTTTTTGCAAAAAATTTTTATTTGACCGGCGGCACTGCTTTGGCCGGTTTTTATTTGCGCCATCGTTATTCAGATGATCTGGATTTTTTTTCAGAAAAAGAAATTGATGTTTTGCCAATAAATGTTTTTTTGGATTCAATAAAAAAAGAATTGCCCATTGAAGAAATTGATTATCAGCAAAATTTTAACAGAAATTTGTTTTTTTTGCGCTACGCAGATGGCGAGATTCTTAAAATCGAATTTACTTATTATCCCTTTGTTAGAATAGAAAAGGGAATAAAACAATACGGAGTAGAAATAGACAGCCTTCTTGATATTGCCGTCAACAAGCTTTTTACAATATATCAGAGGTCGCAGATAAAAGATTATATTGACCTGTTTTTTATCTGCAAAAATGAAAAATTATTAATAAGGGATTTAATAAAAAAAGCCAGAATTAAATTTGACTGGCATATTGATTTCTTGCAGTTGGGAGCGCAATTTGTAAAAATTGAAGAGCTAAAAGACCTGCCTAATATGGTTATTAAAACGGATATAAAAGATATTCAAAAATTTTTTATTAAAGAAGCAAAAAAACTAAAACCGGAAATAATAAAATAGAATCAAAGAAGGGCATTGTTTTTTGGCTTAATTCGTGTTAATGTATAAAAGACACGCATAAAAGATGTCTTTTTTAGTTTGTTATTATGATAAAAAGAAAGAGGATGCCAAAGTCAATTAGAAAATTTATTCGTACAGAAAAAGCCCGCATAAGGCGGCAGTTTTTAGATATAAAAAAACAGGAAGAATTAATCAAAGAAGTATATGATAAAATAAATAAAAACCATGAAAGTAAATGATATTAAAGATTTATCTGTTAAAATGGGGATGGAGGCGGATTTTCGCGGCAAAGATGGCGTGCAAAAATTATTAGATAATAAAAAGAAAAAATTTGAAAAATTGTCGCCAGAGCAAAAAGAAGATTTTGATAAAGAAGCATTGGAAAATCCGTATTTAGATTCAGGAGTTTACAATATTACAGATGACAAAGAAATTAAAAGAATTTTAGTTGGAATTGATATTGGGCCTGAAGAAATTTTAATGGCGAAGGAATTGGGAAACATTGATTTAATTATTGCTCATCATCCAATAGGCAAGGGCTTGGCGCAATTGGCTGATGTAATGGATTTGCAAATAGATGTTTATAATTATTATGGAGTGCCTGTTAATATTGCAGAGGGTTTAATGAAAGAAAGAATTTCAGAGGTTTCCAGAGGGGTAAATTCAGCTAATCACCAAAGAACAGTTGATGCGGCAAAACTGTTAGGGTTTAATTTAATGAACTCACACACCCCTTGCGATAATTTGGCGGCTAAATTTCTGAAAGATTATATTGAGCAAAGAAAGCCAGAAACAGTTGGAGAATTAATAAGTGTTTTAAAAGAGATCCCAGAGTATAAAGAAGCAATGAAAATTGGCGTTGGACCTAAAATTTTTGTCGGTTCTCCGGAAAATCGCTGCGGGAAAATAGCAATGTCTGAAATAACAGGAGGCACTGAAGGTTCGCCAAAACTCTATGAAAAAATGGCAAATGCCGGAATCGGCACCAGCGTGGGCATGCATATTTCTGAAGAGCATAAAAAAGAAGCAGAATTAGCCCACATTAACATTGTTATTGCAGGCCACATTTCATCTGATTCATTGGGCGTAAATTTATTTATGGACGAATTAGAAAAACAAGGAATTGAAATTATCCCCTGTTCAGGATTCACCAGATTTTCAAGAGTTAATAAATAAACTTACTAATAAAAAAAACTGGCTTTTGGCCAGTTTTTTGGTAAAATAATCTTATATGAGATACAAGCCGCCGAAAAATATTAAAGAAAAGAAGGCAAGAAAAGAATTTCAAAAACAATTTTGGAAGATTTTTGCAATTGAAGGAAGTTTGTTTTTAATAACCTCTATTTTAGCTATTGTAAGTGGGTTTCAGTTAAATAAATTAGTAAAGGTGCAGAAAATTTATCTGCCGACAATTTCTCTGCAGGATTTCTTGTTTTCTTTTTTATTTGTTACTTTTTTTGTTTTGCTTTTTGTTTCTTATAAAAAAGCCGGTAAGTTTAAAGAATTAATATATAAAGGGCTTTTTATAATTACTTGTTTTTGGGGTTCAATGACTATTTTAAATTTGTTTATGCCGGTGTTTGGCGCTGTTTTGATAGCAGGTTTTTTAATTGCAATGTGGTTAGAGTTTTCACTAGTTTGGGTACATGATATTTTAATAGTTTTAGGATTAGCGGGAGCCGCAAGCTTTTTTGGTTTAGGGTTTGAGCCGTCAATTGTAGTTATTTTACTGGTAATTTTTTCTTTTTATGATTTTATTGCAGTTTACAAAACAAAACATATGGTGGCTATGGCAAAAGAGATGATTGATAAAAAAGTTATTTTGGGCTTTATTATTCCAAAAGAAATTAAATATTTTAAAGATAGTTTAAGCAGGGTTAAGCCCGGCGGTAATTTTTTAATTTTAGGCGGAGGAGATGTTGTTTTTCCGAATTTATTGGCAGTGTCTGTGGTTCCATTTGGTTTTTTAAAGGCGCTGATTGTGGTAATTTTTTCTTTGTTAGGTTCTTTATTCAGCTATTATCTTTTTATAAACCAAAAGGGACCCAAAGGGTACCCCGAACCTATTCCAGCGCTTCCACCAGTTGCTTTATTGGCAATAATGGGATATTTTATAACATTATTGTTTTAAGAAGCGCCTTCATAGTTTAATGGATAAAACACAAACCTCCGGAGTTTGAAATATAGGTTCGATTCCTATTGAGGGCACACGATCAATTTCCACAGATTGGTGCTTTGACCTTACCTTCTTCGGGTGATATAATTGATTAATGCCAATAGTTAATTGCGAAAAATGTAAAAAGGAATTTTACGCAAAGCCAAGTTGGTTAAAAATAGGTTGGGGAAAGTATTGTTCGCCAAAATGTCATCATGAAGGGTTAAAGAGAGGAAAATTTATAGCATGTTTTATTTGTGGTAAAAAGACATGGAAAGCACCTAAACAAATAAGTCATTCTAAAAGCGGTAAATTTTTTTGCAGTAAGTCATGTCAGACTTTATGGCGTAATAAAGAATTTAGAGGGGTTCGCCATCATAATTGGAAGGGCGGCGAGAATATTTTGCATAAAAGTTTACTTATCGAAAACCATGTTAAACCAGTTTGTAAATTATGCAGTTGCAAAGACGAAAGGGTGTTAGCAGTGCATCATCTTGATAAAAACAGAAAAAATAATAATGTTAAAAATTTAATATTTTTGTGCCAAAATTGCCATCATTTGGTACATTGCCATAACGAAAAAATATAAATACATGGCGGTCATAGCTTAATGGTAAAGCTCCGGTCTGTGGCACCGGTGATGGGAGTTCGATTCTCCTTGATCGCCTGCAAAATCAAAACCTGCTTAATAAACCGAGCGGGTAATGGAATGCAAACCGCTCGTGTTGGTTTCAAAAAAGACCCAGATCCAAGTTTATGGATTCACGAAGTTAGGAGCGCGCAACTTTTTGAAATTATAAAACAAGATATACCCAAAGGCGTCAGTTATAATGATTGGCTTAAAATGGATATTTCCGTTCAAAAAGATGTTTTGCAATCTGATGATATAACTATTGATGGGAAAAATGCTCATAAAATTGTCCGAAACAACGGAACTGACAAAAATCTTAACACGGGCGAAACAACGCCGAGAAAGGCTATAACTATTTTTATAGATGGCGGTAATAAATTTTATCAGCTTGATTGGTCAATGGGAGAGTATTATTTTAATAATAATCAAAATGAAATAAACCAAATATTAAATTCTATATACTTTACAAAATAAATATTATTAAAATAAAAAATATGAAAGGATATGTTTCAAATATAGAAAAGGATACATTAGAAAATGAGAATTTTAGGAAAGTTCTTTATACTTCAAAACATAGCCAGTTGGTTTTAATGTCTTTGGCTCCAAATGAAGAAATTGGCATGGAAATCCATGAAGATAACGACCAGTTTTTTCGTTTTGAAAAAGGCCAAGGCAAATGCATTATTGACGGCAATGAATATGAGGTAAAAGACGGCACAGCAGTTGTGGTTCCTGCAGGGAGCCAACACAATGTCATTAATACTTCTGTCACAGACAGATTAAATCTTTACACTATTTATTCTCCGGCTCACCACAAAGACGGTATTGTAAGAAAAACAAAAGCCGAAGCAGAAGCTGACGGACCGGAATTCGACGGAAAAACATCAGAATAAGGTATTGGAAAATCATGGAATTCTCAAGGTTAAAAAACCTTTTTGTTGTTTTAATAATGATAGAAGCTCTAACAGCTGGAATTTCTTTTTTTCTGCAAGATATTAATGCCTTTGCACCGTATCAAGCAGATACGCTGTCTAACAGCCAAAGAAATGTTTTAACCGAGATTAACAACACTCAAACTAACGATAAAAAAATACAAGAATTGCTTCCGCCTCAGCTGCCTCTGCTTCCGCAAAAATTAAGCAATCCGCCGGGAGTTATAAAAGCAGTTTATGTTACAGGTTATTCAGCTGGGACAAAATCATATCTTAATTATCTAACCAATCTTTTTAAAACAACAGAAATTAACGCAGTTGCAGTTGATATCAAAGGCAGTGATGGGCGTGTCGATGCGATTGCAGATATTAATTCTTTAGTCAGATTTTTTCATGATAAAAATATCTATGTTATAGGCAGGATAGCTGTTTTTGAAGACCCATTATACTCTAAAGCCAGGCCAGATTTGGCAGTTTATAACAAGCTAAAAACAACAGACAAAGAAAACCCTGTTTTATGGCAAGATAATAACAGGCTTTTTTGGCTTGACCCTGCCTCAAAAGAGGTTTGGGATTACAATATTTCTCTGGCAAAAGACGCCTTGAGCCACGGATTTGATGAAATAAATTTTGACTATATCAGGTTTCCATCAGACGGCGATATGGAAAATTTAGGTTTTCCTGTTTGGGACCAAAAAATTCCAAAGAGCGAGATTATAAAAGAATTTTTTCAATATTTGAGACAGCAGTTGGCTGGTGAAAAAATATCTGCAGATTTATTCGGCCAGACAACAGTTAATACTGATGATATGGGTATCGGCCAAATACTCGAAGATGCTTTTGAAAGTTTTGATTATTTATCTCCTATGGTTTATCCATCGCACTATATTTCAGGTTTTATTGGTTTTGAAAATCCTGCAGAGCATCCTTATCAAGTTGTGGAATATTCAATGCAAAGCGCGCTTAACAGGCAAAAATTTTATTTGCAATCAGAAAAAATAAAAAATAGCGAGGTTCAAGGATCTCCTGCCGCTGAGTCCCAGCAAATATTAAATTCTGATTTAACCATAAAACCATCATCTAAATTCAGGCCGTGGCTACAAGATTTTGATATAGGAGCTGATTATACAGCTGACATGGTAAAACAGGAAATAAAAGCAGTTAAAGATGCACTGGGGAATGATTTCGATGGCTTTATGTTGTGGAATCCTTATAATATTTATACAACCGGAGCCATTTCAAAAACAAAATAGAAAAAGACTAGATATTATATGAAAAGTATTATTGAAATAAAAAATCTTACAAAAAAATTTAAAGACTTTACAGCTGTTGACGATATAAGCTTTGATGTAAAAAAAGGAGAGATTTTTGCTTTTTTGGGTCCCAATGGAGCAGGAAAAACAACAACAATCAGAATGCTCACAACTCTACTTAGGCCAGACAGCGGCAAAGTTTTTATAAATGGGTTTGATGCTGCAGAGCAAATGCACGAGGTTAGAAAATCTTTTGGAATAGTGTTTCAGGATCCAAGTTTGGATAATGAATTGACTGCTTTTGAGAATCTTGAATTCCACGGAATTCTGTATAATGTTCTGAAAGATTTAAGAAGAGAGCGTATAGAGCAGCTTTTAAAATTTGTCGGCTTGCATGAAAGGAAGAACAATTTTGTCAAAACATTTTCAGGAGGAATGAAAAGAAGGCTGGAAATTGCAAGGGGGCTTATTCACCATCCCAAAATTTTATTTTTAGACGAGCCGACTTTGGGGCTGGACCCTCAGACAAGGAGCCATTTGTGGCAATACATAAAAAAACTGAACGAAGAAGAGCAGATGACTGTTTTTTTTACAACGCATTATATAGAGGAGGCGGATAAAACAGCCAATAAAATCGCCATAATAGACAACGGAAAAATAATTGCTAACGGAACTTCTGAAGAATTAAAAAAACAGACCAAAACAAATTCTTTAGAAAAGGCCTTTCTTGAATTTACGGGCAGTGAAATAAGAGAGCAAGCAGGAACCGCGAAAGACAGGGCAAAACTACAGGGAAGAATGTGGGGAGCAAGATAAAGTAAATTTATTATTTATTTAAACATGAAAGCAGTTTATATAATGTGGCTGAGACAATTAAAGAGGTATTGGAGGTCAAGAGGAAGGATGCTTGGAGCTTTGGGGCAACCTCTGCTATTTTTTGTTGCGCTGGGTTTTGGTTTGGGCCCTATATATGAAAAAGCAGGCGAGGGAAATTATATACAATTTTTGGCTCCGGGCATAATGGCTATGACAATTTTGTTTACCTCAATGTTCAACGGAATGGAAGTTATTTGGGACAGGCAGTTTGGATTTTTAAAAGAAACTTTAGTGGCGCCGGTCCCAAGATTTCACATAATGCTGGGACGAACTCTTGGCGGGGCGACCGTGGCAGTGGTTCAGGGTTTGATTGTTTTTGCAATAACCCTGATTTTCGGATTCAATCCCAGCTGGATTTACAGTCTGGTGGCTTTATTATTTATGTTTATGATTGCCTGCGCGTTTACTGCCGCTGGAATTTCCATAGCCTCAAAGCTGGAGGATATGCAGTCCTTTCCCATAATAATGAATTTTATAGTGGCCCCCATTTTCTTTTTATCCGGAGCGCTATTCCCATTAGATAATATTTCCCCCTCGCTCCGCGCTTTGATAAATTTCAATCCGTTAACTTATGGCGTGGACGGGATTAGGGGGTCGTTAACATTAAGCTCTCATATAAATATATTTTTAGATTTCGGGGTGATATTCGGTTTCATGCTGATTTTATTTTTAATAGGAACTTATATGTTTTCAAAGGCAGAGGCCTAACCGACAAAACTCCGCGCTAAACTTTTTCTTCCAGTTTTACTTTCAGGTCTATTTTTTTAGCGTCTCTTAAAACTTTTAAAATAGTTTCCTGGCCGATTTTGCATTTTTGCAAAATATTTGCCAGCGGATTTTTCATTGTTATTTTTTCTCCGTTGCATTCTATAATTATATCCCATTCTTTAACACCGGCCCGGTCTGCGGCAGAATTTTTTACAACCGGCGATTCGCCTAGCGCTTCTCGCACAACCAGCGCTCCGTCATTTACCGGAAGCTTATTCATTGCCGCCATTTCTTTAGATATCAAAACATATTTTACCCCTAAAAACGGAACTATTATTTTGCCGTATTTTTTAACTTCCTGCCAATCTTTTTTAGCGTAATTTATGGGAATAGCAAAGCCGATATTCTGGGCTCCCATTATCATAGCCGTGTTGATTCCAATCACCTGGCCCTGCATATTAACTAAAGGTCCGCCAGAATTGCCAGGATTTATTGCTGCGTCTGTTTGTATTAAACCCCTTAAATTCTGCATTTGATGGTCTATTCCTCCGAAAGCTGTGATAAATCTGGATAATCCAGAAACAATTCCAGCTGATAAAGTGTCTGTAAACTCGCCTAAAGCGTTTCCAACTGCCACAACTTCCTCGCCTAGCTCAATTTTATTTGAATCGGCTAACTCTAAGTGCGGAAGATTTTTGCCTTCTATTTTTAAGACAGCGGTATCATTTATGGGATTTCTTGATAAAACTTTTGCAGGATATTTGCGTTTTGGGTCAACAATGACTGTATAATCGGCCGTGGTGTCAGCTACCACATGGTTTGAGGTAAAAACATATCCGTTTTCTGAAATAATAAATCCAGAACCTCCGCCAATTTGTGTTTTTTCTATTTTCCCCTTTTGGCCTTTTTCTAATTTTGGCATTACGTATTCTTTTCCGCCAAATGGAAAAGAATAAAAGTTTTCTGCTTTTGGCAGATCTTTTGAAACTATTACCGTTATTACCGCCGGGCAGACTTTTTTTGCGATTTCTATGATTGGCGATGTTGGTTTCATTTTTTTAACAGATTTTAAATATATTGGTTTATTGTATCAGAATTCTTTGTATAATAGCAACTTGCGAAATAGCAAAAAATATGTTAATGTGATAATAGTTTTAATGCCCTCGTCGTTCAACGGATAGGACGGAAGTTTCCTAAACTTTAAATACAGGTTCGATTCCTGTCGAGGGCACAAAGAGTAGATAAATTGGGGATAATTAGTGTTTTTATGGTGAATAAACACTTGACACGCCGGGTTTAAAGAATAAAATAGCAAATATGAGGGGGTGAGAGATTTATTCTCAAGGACAGAATAGTTTTTAACGAAAGAGGTTAAAGTATATACCTAAATTCATTGTCCGAATTTGGGCTCGAGAAACAAGCCGAAGTCGTTGAAAATTATAAACCCCCTCACTCAAAGCCCGTCCCGCAAAGCGGGGCGGTTTTTGATTGATAAATATTGTTTCTTTTGTTAAAGTAAAAGTAGAAAAGGTCGTGATTTAAGAATCTAAAAACTTAAAAAATAGAAAAACTTAAAAAATAGAATTATGGCAAATAAAGAAGAGGGGAAATTAATAGGCAAGATTACCCATTATTTTTCCAATATTGGAGTTGCGGTTATTGATTTATTGTCTTCTCTAAATGAGGGTGATACTATACGCATATCTGGCGGAGAAAACACGGATTTCAGCCAAACAGTCGGTTCTATGCAGATTGAGCACGAAGAAGTAAAGTCAGCAAAAAAAGGCGATTCGGTCGGCTTAAAGGTGCAAGAGAAAGTTCACGAAGGATATAAAGTTTTTAAAATCTAAAATTCTCAATTTTTCCGCCCAAGGCGGACCAGCCTCGGGCTGGCAATTTTTAATCAATTTTCAAATTGTGAAATTTTAAATTAAAATGCCAAAAAACATACAAGAAGAGATAGAAAACAAGATTATTGACCAGATTACTGCAGGGGCTTCAGGCAGGCTGATAACTTTTAAGCCAGAAAAAGATGCTAAGGGGGCTGATTTGATTGTTGAGCGAAGAGGAGAATATAAAGAGAAGGGTTTTTCTTTTAAAGTAAATAGTTTTATTGGGTCTAAAGAAAATAATAGTTTTGTAAAAGATTTTCTGCAAGATGATTTTAAAGCAGACAAAGATTTTTATCTGCTTTTTGTTTCTTTTGACGAAGTTCTACAAAAAATAAATGAGCATATTTGGCTAATACCCTCCCTTCGTTTCAAAGATATTGCAGATTCTGTAATGTCTGCGGACGGAAAAAAGCTATTGAGATTTCAAGCGCCTTTAGATATTAAAAGCAAAGATAAATATTCAAAATATTTAATAAATATAAAAGAATTAGGCAAATTGTTGATTAAAGCTTTTGAGTCGGGCGGCAAATTCGATTTTAAAGATACGTGGTTCCAAGAAAGCAAAGCAATTAATTTAGAAGGGTTAAAAGAATTTATATCAGAAGCGAGGGCAAATACTTACGCCAGCAATGCTACTTTTAATGACAATCCGCGGCTTTTAGGGTCTTTGCAATTAGAGTTTCAAAAAGGAGATTATTTCTACCGCGATATTTATTTTTCAGAAAAGAAAAAATTTATCGGACAGGAAATTGTTTACAAGAACAATAAGCCGGTGTGGGGAATGAATTATATTGGAAGCTACATTGATAAAAATGCAGAAAAATTTTTGAAAGATTCTTTACTGAGATTGTCTAAAAAATGCCGTTTTGGCGAAAGTTGCGAATTTGAAAAAAGAGAGTTTAAATATCAAGATACAGGGCAAGGAAGCATGGAAGAATTTTCCGGCCAAGAATATATTTTTTTAGAAGGCAAGAATATTTATAAACTAAATTACCAAGGCGGATTGCTATGAAATTAATAGCGGATTTTCATATTCATTCAAAATATTCCAGAGCCACTTCGCCATCAATGGATTTGGAAAATTTGGATAAATGGGCTCAGATTAAAGGCATTAAAGTTTTGGGCGCTGGCGACTTTACGCACCCAGAATGGTTCAAACAAATAAAAGAAAAATTAGAGCCGGCAGAGCCCGGTCTTTTTAAACTGCGCCAGTTAGATTCTGGCACGAGATTTATTTTAACTTCGGAGATAAGCTGCATTTATTCAAAGGGAGGCAAGGTAAGAAAAGTTCATATAGTTATTTTTGCACCATCAATAAATGCCGTTGAAAAAATAAACGAAAAGTTAAACCAGATAGGAAATTTAAAAGCAGATGGCCGGCCAATTTTAGGATTAGATGCAAAAGAGTTAGCGAAAATTGTTTTGAACGCAGATAAAAATTGTTTAGTTGTGCCAGCTCATGCCTGGACGCCTTGGTTTTCTGTGTTCGGGTCAAAATCTGGATTTAATTCTTTGGAAGAATGTTTCGAAGATTACACAAAATATATTTATGCGGTTGAAACAGGTTTAAGTTCTGACCCTGCTATGAACTGGAGGCTGTCGCAGTTAGACAAAATCACTTTAATATCAAACAGCGATGCGCATTCGCCGCAGAAAATCGGCAGGGAGGCAAACGTTTTTGATACAGATGTTAATTATCAAGCGATAACAGATGCGATAAAAGCCAAAGACCCTAAAAGATTTTTATACACAATAGAATTTTTTCCAGAAGAAGGAAAATATCATTATGACGGACACAGATTATGTAATTTAAGTTTATCTCCCCAGGAATCAAAAAAATATAATAATATCTGCCCCCGGTGCGGAAAACCTTTAGTAATAGGCGTTTTGAACAGGGTGGAAGAATTAGCTGACAGGCCAGAGGGTTTTGCGCCGGAGAGCGCCATTCCATTTAAAAGCTTGATACCATTAGAAGAAATAATTGCCGATGCTATAGGAATGTCTGGTGTTTCCAAAGAAGTTTCAAAGTTGTATAATAATTTAATTACAAATTTAGGAAGCGAGTTTAAAATTTTATTAGAAGCGGACGGCCTTCAAATACAAGAGAAGAGTTTGCCTGAAATTGCAGAAGGAGTTATAAGAGTAAGAAATAAAAAAGTTAATATAGAGCCAGGATATGACGGTGTTTACGGCAAGATTAAAATTTTTGATAAAACAGAAAAGAAAAAATTATTAAATCAGAAAACATTGTTCTAATTTTTTATCAGTTTAGGGCTTGACAGCGAAAATTGCTAAGGATAAAATTGTAATTACCCCGAAACCTTTTATGGACAGTAAAACTTTTTACATAACAAAGACAAAACTGCAAGAGCTTAAAAAGGAGTATGAAGAGCTTCTAGGTTTTGAGCGGGCTAAATCAGCTGGCCAAGAGGCGCCTAAAATTTTTGAATCTGAAGATATAAATCCGGAATTTATCAGCTTTCAGGAAGATATGAGTTTCTTGAGGTCCAGAATCGAAGAAATTAGAAATATATTAGAGCATTACGAGCTAATAAAAAATCCCGCTAAAGAAAAGCGGCATATTATACAATTGGGCGCTAAGGTCAAAGTAGAAGTCGGCCATAATAAGAAAGATGAGTTTATGATTGTAGGGACGCTTGAGGCAAATCCTGCTTTAGGAAAAATCAGCAATGAATCGCCGGTCGGGAAAGCGCTTCTAGGCCACAGCATAGGAGATGAAATTGTAATTTCTTCTCCGGTAAAAACGGTTTATAAAATCAAGGATATAAAGTACCAAATTAGCTAACCAAGATTAAGAACGCCGCCTTTTTATTTAAGGCGGTTTTTTTAATAAGGAAAAGTAGTATAATAGAAAAATATAAAATTAAATAAAATTTATGGGAAAATTAATTAATAAAATAACAAAAATATTAATAACCAGCGATTTCTTTTTAAACTTAGGTTGGGGCCTTTTATCGCCCATATTCGCCATATTTATTTTAGAAAGGATTACCGGCGGCGACTCGTTAAAAGCCGCCGAAATTGCCGGATTTGCAGCCTTGTTTTATTGGATAACAAAATCTCTTTTTGAAATACCAATTGGCTGGTTTTTGGATAAAAAATACGGCGAGAGAGATGATTTTTGGTTTATGGTGATAGGAACCCTCATCACAGCTTTAGTGCCAATAGGTTATCTTTTTTCTTCAGCTGCTTGGCATATTTATTTATTCCAAATTGTCCACGCTGTTGGAATGGCAATGGCTTTGCCTTCGTGGCTGGCTATTTTTACCCGGCACATAGATAAAGGCAAGGAAGCTTTTAATTGGAGCATGGAGACAACATCTATAGGCATGGGAGCTGGCATAGCAGGCGGGTTAGGAGGACTGATTGCGGCGGCTTTTGGATTTAAAATTCTTTTCATTTTTGTAAGTTTGCTTAGCTCGTTTTCTGCACTTTTGCTTTTATTAGTAAAAAATGAAGTTTATCCTAGAAGTAAAGAGAGCAGTATGATGCCAACAGAAAAGCCGGTTGTAGAGCCGTAAATATATTTTTAAAAGATGAAAAACCAGGAAATAGCAAAAATATTTTTTAACATCGCTTCTCTGCTTGAAACTGGTGAAAAAGATTTCAGGCCGATTGCTTATAAAAAAGCGGCTTTGGCTTTAGAATCGCTGGAAGAAGATGTTGAAGAAATTTATCTCGATAAAGGATTAGCCGGGTTGGAGGAAATTCCGACTATCGGAAAAAATTTAGCTTTAAAAATTGAAGAATATATAAAAGAAGGAAAAATTCAGAATTACGAAAAATTGAAGAAAAAATTGCCAGTTGATTTTACAGAAATGACTAAAATTGAAGGAATGGGCGCCAGGAAGGCAAAAATTTTATATCAGAAGTTAGGCATAAAAACAGTTAAAGAATTAGAAAAATCAGCAAAAGCCCATAAAATAGCTCCTCTGTTTGGTTTTGGCGAAAAAACAGAAAAAAATATATTGCAGGGAATTGAATTTTTAAAGGTTGATAAAGGCAGGTCGCTGGTCGGTTTTATTATGCCAGCAGTTAAAGAAATAATTTTAAAATTAGAAAATCTAAAAGAAGTCAAAAAAATCAGCGTTGCGGGATCCGCACGGAGAATGAAAGAAACCATTGGAGACGTTGATATTTTGGTAGCTGTGAAAGCCCTGCCTGCCGGCAGGCAGGCAGAAAAAGTTAATAAATTTTTTGTTTCTTTGGCCGGCATAGAAAAAGTCTGGGCAAAGGGCCCGACAAAATCATCAGTGCATTTAAAAAAGGGTTTTGACGTTGATTTAAGGGTTGTAAAAGAAGAAAGTTTCGGTTCAGCTCTCCAGTATTTTACAGGATCTAAAGAGCACAATGTGGCAACTCGCAGGATTGCGATTTCAAAAGGATTAAAACTAAACGAATACGGGGTTTTTAAAGGAAAAAAAATGATTGCTGGCAGAACAGAACAAGAAGTTTATAAAGCAATTGGTTTGCCATATATCGAGCCTGAAATGCGAGAAGACGGCGGAGAGATACAATTAGCTATTGAAAAAAAATTGCCAAATTTAATTAGCTATAAAGATATTAAGGGTGATTTGCATTGCCATTCAGACTGGAACGGCGGGGAAAATTCAATTGAAGAAATGGCGCGTTCCGCAATGGATTTAAAATATGAGTATATAGGAATTTCTGACCATACAAAATTTTTGAGGATAGAAAACGGGCTCGATGAAAGACAATTATTAAAACAGCATGAAGCAATAAAAAAAATAAACGAAAAATTTAAAAAACAAAATTTTATAATTTTGCACGGGTGCGAAACAAATGTTTTAAATGACGGTTCGGTTGATATAAAAGACGAAGTTTTAGAAAAATTAGATTATGTTATCGCAGGAGTCCATTCTTCAATGAAAATGCCGCGCAAAGAAATGACAGAAAGAATTATTAAGGCAATGGAAAATAAAAATATTGATATAATCTCACATCCAACAGGCAGAATAATCCAAAAAAGAGACGAATATCAGGTTGATTTAGAGAAAATATTAAAGAAAGCCAAAGAAACCGGAACAATTTTAGAAATTAATTCATGGCCTGAAAGATTGGATTTAAAAGATGTTTATATTAAAATGGCAAAAAAAATAGGAGTAAAAATGATAATAAACACTGATTCCCATCAAAAAGATCAGATGCGCTTTATAGAATTCGGCATCGCTCAGGCCCGCCGCGGCTGGGCTGAAAAATCAGATATTATAAACACGCTGCCAGTTAAAGAATTATTAAAATATTTTAAGTAAAGTGCCTAAAGAAAAATCAGCAGGAGCTATAATTTTTAGAATGGAAAATAGCGTTTCGCGCTATTTGCTTTTGCATTATCCTGCAATGAATAGAAAGGGCGAAAAGCCTGCATGGATTTTTAAACTGGTCACTTTTTTTGTTGCAGAGACAAAGACTAAAGATATAAAATTGTCGCCAGAACACATTGGATACTTGTGGCTGCCATATGAAGAGGCCTTGAAAAAAATAACATATAAAAACTCAAAAGAGTTATTAAAGAAGGCAAACAGTTATATTTTAAAAAATCAAGTATAACAAAAAAATCGCCGATGAGGCGATTTTTTGATTGCGCGCAGGTCCGCGATTATTGCTTTTTAACTTCCTCTACTATTTTAACAAATATTTCAGGATGTTTTTTTGCCAGTTCAGACAATATTTTTCTATCCAATTCTATTTTTTTTAATTTTAGGCCGTGTATTAATCGGCTGTATGTGATTCCATTTTGGCGGGCCAAAGCGTTTATCTGCAAATTCCATAAATTTCTAAAAGTTCTCTTTTTTGCTTTTCTGTCTCTGTATGCGTAAGTCCAGGCATGCCTTAATGCGTCTTTTGCTAATTTAAATTTTGATTTTCTGCCATATTTAAAGCCCTTTGCATGCTTCATCAAATTTTTTCTGTGTTTGCGGGCTTGTACGGCTCTTTTTACTCTGCTCATATGCTAATATATTTTTTTAATCTTTTCGCCTCTCCTTTAGAAAGTTGTATCCACTTGCGACCTCTTCTTTTTCTCTCTCCGGTCTTTTTGGCTCTGTAGTGGTTTTGTCCGGACATTCTTCTTAAAATTTTGCCGTTTTTGGTTATTTTAAATCTTTTTAGTATTGCTTTTTTGCCTTTTGCTTTCATGCTATTGTTTTGAGACTATCATTGTGAAGCC
>Ga0075864_106_pt1 | contig 25906 bp, 22 predicted proteins | sample RifGroA1_FD_67966 | JGI IMG/M metagenome (GOLD analysis project Ga0075864, IMG submission 67966) | Parcubacteria bacterium GW2011_GWA1_36_12 | reverse complement strand
TCTTTTTCTGTTTTTATATGCGTTTGTTTTGGGAATTAACCCGATAACCGGTGGATGGTTTAGGGCATTTTGGCCGTCGATGACTATTTTTGGCGGGTTAATTGCCGTTTTCTGGAGGGTTTCTGCCAACAATTTAGAAATTCTTGCAGGTAATCTTAAAGATAGAGTCCCTTTTTTTAAATGGGGTAGTTGGATTGTTGGCGGTATTTCCGGCGGAATTGTGCTCTATGTGGGCATAGCATATCTGCAGACGACATATCTGGCTTTTCAAAAAGATACTTTAAGTTATGTTTCCGAAAGTAGTGCTTTTCCGACTGTTATAAGTTTGAATTTGGAGAAAGGGGAGTGGCCGGAAAAGCTGCCGAAGTTAGTGCCAAACTGGCTAGATGCCAATGACTTAAATTACCGGCTTTATGATATGGATGCAACAGTTAACATTTGGTGGAGCTCTGTTTTTAAAATGCCGCTTGCCAGAGGATATTTAGACGCAAGCCCAGGCGGCGAGAGCGGCGAAAATGTTGCCGGCTGGCAATACTGGCGAAATGTGACATTTAGTAAGGATGAAATAGTGGATGTCTGGAAGGTGCCAAAAGAGATGGCTATCAACCAGGCAAAATTCTTACTAGACTGGGGTGCCATAGGATACATGGAGGGGGCGCCCGTTTATGGAAGAAACTATGCAAGTTTACCCTCTACTTACATTAGGGATAATCCGGATATTGTTAAAAAAACTGAATCAGTTTTTACACTAAGACCGGCTAAATACTTTCAGATAGAAGGCAGGGGTTGGGATATACCGGATACCCAGCAAGAGTTGAAATATTTTGAAATTAATAAAGATGTTGTTTCTCCAATTTACAATGCGACTAATGCGCCATCTATCTTAGTTGTTGGAGATGCAATAGGCCAGGATACCATTATGAGAAATGTAGCTTCCTTGGGTTTAGATTCTAAGAAGGTGATTATTGTCCAGTGGAATAAAAACGCAGATAGTTTAAGTGAATCGGATTTAAAAAATTTTGATGTCGTTTTTCTTTATCGTTATAAGTACAAAAATGCAAGGAAGGTTTTTAAACGACTGGAAAATTTCGTAAAAGGTGGAGGAAAGCTATTTATTGAGACTGGTACTGAACAGGTGGAATCTAATGCTTCTTCCCTGCCTGCTATTTTCCCATTTGATTCACAGGAGAGAAAACCACTTGGTCGGGCTTGGGATTTTAAAATGGGGGACAACAATATTACGAAAGGCATAAATTTTAATATATTCAGTGAGCCAATATTTGACGGAAACGAATGGAATTTTAGTTATCCAACTGATTCATTAAGAAGCGGTGCAAACGTACTTATTTATAATCATGGAAAACCGGTGCTTATTGAATATGCCTTGGGTGGAGGTAAGGTTATTTGGAGCGGAATGAATTTTCCGGGACATGTTCAGGGGAATAGGAACATTGAGGAATTAAAGCTTTTTAAAAACATACTTTTTGAATTGCAAGATTTTTCCCAAAATAAAAACCTTAAGGTTAGTTTTGAAAGACCTACGAGTGAGACAGTAATTATTAAAGGCAGTGGTGCGAAGGCAATTCTTTTTAAGGAATCAGCTTATGCTGGCTGGGGTTTGACAGTAAAAGCTGAAGGGAAATCAAGAAGTTTGCCTATTTATGAATCCGGACCGATGGTTCATGGGTATATGTATGCTGTTTTGCCAGATGAGATGAAAAATAAACCGTTTATTGCGGAATTTAAATATCATGGCGAGATGGTTTATAAATTCAATTATTTTATATCATTTGTTGCTACATTTTTGGTTTTCGACTATATTTTTCTTGGAAAGAAATTTTCAGCTTTATTAAAAAGAAGTTATGCATTTTTGCACAGGGGAGCAGGTAAGTGGTGGGAGAGAGAAGATGAAATATAATTAGCCGGAGACCTGGTAAAATTTACTGATCTTTAAATTCATTATAATATTTGTGAATCTTTCGGTTGTTTCTTCCCAGCCTAAGATTTTGGCCTGGGCTAAAGCGTCTTTCTGGAGTTTGTAATATTTTCTTTTATCGTCAAGCAATTGAAGAATTTCTTTGGCAAACATATTTGTGTTTCCAATGGGAACTGTTACAAAACCCCTGTGATAAACATCATTAAATATATCAGAATTATAGCCTATTATTGGCACACCGGCAGCCATTGCTTCTGCAATAGCCAGGCTCCAACCAGCTTCATGATCAGTAAACAGGAATATGCGGGAAGATTTAAGAGTTCGAATTAAATTTTTCTCTGAGAGATAGCCGGATAAGATTAGATTATTTTCCATGTTTGCTTGTTTAATATGGAACTTTAATCTTTTTATTTCGTCCTTTGTTCCGCCGCCTATTACGGTTGCTTTTAAATCCGGTTTCTCAACGGAAACTAATTTCCAAATTTCTACTAAATCATATATACCTTTTGAGGGGTGAAGACGGCCGACAAAAACAGCATCGAATTTTTTATTTATAAATGGTTTTTCTTTTTGGATCTTCGCTGTTTCTATTCCAGCTCCTACTATTTTTAAATTTTCTTTTGAGAAACCCCTTTTTATAAGTGATTTGGAAAGGTTTCTGTTGAGGGCAATTGTGACGGAACTTTTATGCTTTATCATAAAGTTGGAAATTGATTGCATAAATGAGGAAACAATATTTACAGATAGCCTTCCAGGCCGTATGAATGGATATGCGACCAGATGGTGAACACGAGCGACCCAATATACATCTTTGTTAGTCAATCTATAGGCGAAGGCTGGTGCAATGTCGGGCAGTACGTTGGTAGATGAATAGATAATATCTTTATTTTTGATTTTTCTAAGAATCCAGTAGGTATGCCATATTCTGTTTAGATAGGCTAAAAAAATCATTGACGGATTTGATTTATTATCAAAGAATGTTTGAGGAAGAGTCACAAGTGATACGTTTGCTAATTTGGCTTCTTGCCAGTGGCCAGTCCCAATTTTTGGGACGATTACTGTGATTTTTATATTACTGGGCAAATATCCGGCCATTTTTTCCAGCAATTTATCTCCGCCGGAAAGATATGATTCTGAAGAGTGGCCTGTTTCCAGTGCCACAATATTTATTGTTTTCGTTTCCAGTGTTTGATCGATTATGTCCAAAAGTTTTTTTGCATGGTTTTCCCAGCTAAAATTTTGAACTTTACTTCTTGCGGAAGCACCCATTTTTGCTGCGAGCGACGGGTTTTGCCAGATTGCTTTTGTTGCTTTGATAAAATTTTGATTGGTCGGATTTTTAATAAAAATGCCGTCAGTACCATTTTGGAGGTAATTAGTGATGCCAGAGCCTTGGGGAATGATTATCGGGCAACCATTAACGGCTGCTTCCAGACCACCCACGCTAAATGCTTCTTTGATTGGGTGAATAAAAACTCGAGCACCTTGATAAAGTTTAATTAATTCATCCTCCGGGATATATGGATGTAGGCGAATTTGTGATAAAAGTTTTTGTTTTTTAATTTCGTTTTTGAATTTTATAAATTCATCGCTGTTTGACCATGTGCCGGCGATAATTACTTTGGCGTTTGGTATTTGACGCGCGATTTGTAAAAAAAGTTCTGGATTTTTATTTGTTTCCCAGCGAGTTGAAGCCAAAATAAAATTTCGATAATTTCGCGGAAGTTTGTAGGTAACTCTGGTTGCTGCAGGTAAGATTGTAGTTTTAGTTTTATAGGTTTTGGAAATATAACCTTGATGTAATTTTGAAAGTAATAATACTTCTTCTGAATCGTTAATTAAGTTTTTTTCAAGATATTTTAAGAAAGGTTTTAAAATTGGTATTAAAAGGCGCAGAGAACTATTTTGGTATGCAACTTTCAGAATATAGTTCATTGGGTCATGGATGAGTGCAAGGTAGGGAATACCTCTTGTTTTTTTAAGGCGCTGGGCGGTAAAGCAGGTTGTCGTTCCATGGCTAACTATAATGTCATACTCGTTTTTTTTAATTGTGAAAGGTGCCAGAAAAGGGCTGAGGATGTGAAGAGTGGAGAAAAATGAAAATATTGGGAATTTGATCGAATGTTTTAAGGGAGTGGGATAAGAATCCGATAGAAATCTAATGTCGACACCTTTTGAAAAATCTTTGAATTTATTCTGATAGCCTTTTCTCATCAAAACCAATAGTTTTACACCGTGGCCCATTTTTTTTAGCGCGCGTGCATCTTCAAGGGCTATCTTTTGAACTCCACCGATTATTAACTGATCAATTAATATGCCAATTTTGTAATGTCTTTTCATTTTTGAGCTGAAACCCAGAGACTGTCCCTGAACGTAGATAATGGTGATGTGACCATGAGGTAGTTAAGAATGTTTTTGGCGGGCATTGGCAGTTTTCTGAGGGCTTTAGGAAGATACCAATCGAATGGTATGTCATAGGCACTGTTATGGCGAAAGCTAATGTTTTTGAAGCCCACTTTGTTTAATTGTTTTGATACTTCGTATTTTGTAAAAAAATTAATATGGGTTGGATCTTTGTATGCAAACCAATTTTTTCCGCGCAGATACCTAAAGGGGCTATTAAAGTTAGGAGTGACTATAAAGACAAGCCCTTTATGTTTAAGGATTCTGTGCGTTTCTTGGAGAAATTGTTTGGTCTCACGAGGCGTTAAGTGTTCTATCGCGGAAATTGATGTAATCAGGTCAAAAGAGCGGTTACTAAATGGTAAATTGGTAGCCGGAGCTTTTATTATCGAATTTTTATTATTGTTTTTTTGAGCGATTGAAACAGCTTTTGGGAATTTGTCACAACCTTTTGCCTGGAAACCGTTTTTATTTAGAAAGCTAACTAGCTTGCCAGTTCCACAACCAACGTCGAGAATTTTTTTAAATTTATGACCTTTTGCCAAGATTTTGATAGATTCTGCAAGATGTAAATCTAAATGGTCACGGTCTTTAAAATATTTAGTAGAATAATTAGTTTTGCTCACTTTTTAGGTTTTTTGAAATTGCACCCAGATAAATAAAACTTATTTTACAGTGGTAAGCGTCATCGGCTTCTTGCATCGTATACTGGGAAATTGCAACCGTTTTTGATGTGGTATTTACAATGATCCACTGCTCAACAAATATTATTAGATTTAATATTTTTTGAGCAAAATTGTTTAAAGGTGAAAGTTTTTTAGGGAAATTTTTTTCCGTTAAAATATTCTTTTGGGTACCATAATAGGTTGAAACCGTAGGAGTATTTGAAAACCATGTAGCCATAAAAAGGGGAGGCAGGCAATGGGCGGAAATAATATCATGTTTCGAGCTGTTTAATCTTTTTGAGAGTGCGAAAGTATTTTTTATTTGATTAATTACTGATTTGCCTTCATATGGAAGCAATATTATTTTTATCTTCAATTTTTCAAGGTTTTCGATTAGATTTTTATCGGAGTTATGCGGGTAAGAATATATGGAGATATCATTATTTTTTGAAAGATTTTTAGCAAGTTCAAGAGGAGCTCTACTACCGGAGTGAGTGTTTACAGATTGAGTAATAACGGCAATGTCCATGTTTTTTTTTGAAGTAGGTTTTTAAAGATTTTTTCATATTCTTGCGCGGTTTTTTCCCAAGTAAATTTTTTAGCAAATAAGCATGCTCTACTGCCCATTGAAGTTCGCAGTTTTTGATCTGTTAACAAAAGTTCGAGATATTTTTTAAATTCATCTAGGTTGTTTGCAACAAACCCCGTTTGTTTATTTTTAATCACTTCTTTTGCGGCAGCATAGTTGAGCGCGATCGCGGGCAGTTTAAAAGATGCTGCCTCAAGAATCGGCATGCCGAAAAACAAATATTGGTCGCAAGTAGCGTAGAGATGAGATTTTTTATATAAACTTGCCAAGGTTTTATCTGGAGGATCTATTATGATTTGAACGTTTTTTGGCGAAATTTTTTTTAAGTAGTTAAGATAATTTTTTTGAGGTTGAGATCCGACAATGATTAATCTGGCGTTGATTTGCGGATCAATAGCTCTAAAAATATTAATTAATTGGTGAAAGCCTTTGTAGGGAGTAATGCGGGAAACGGAAATTACAGTAAGTTTCGTGTTTTGGGTACTTTTAGAACTTGGCTTAAAGCCATTTGGGGCGGCGCCCCAATAAACATGTTGTGATGGTCGTAGGTAATAACTTTTGCCTTCCTGGGTTGTGTATTTTGAAATAGTGATTACTTTTTTAGAAAAAAGAAAAATAGGACAAGTTTTGATCCAGATAAAAATGTTAGTAAAAAAATCCATAAAATGTAAGAGCAATCTCAGATTTTTATTCTTAAAGAATTTATTTTCCCAAACATTCCACTGTGTTCCGTGGTAAGTTGTAATTAATGGTTTATTGCTTAATGCGGCAGGTAAAAAAACGGAAAGGGTTGCGTTTGAACACATAATATCATAATTTTCAGCATTAAAATCCCTTAGAAGTGAAAAGAAGGTTTTAAAAAATGATTTTCTTTCGATAAGCTTAAGTTTGATACGATTTGGTAGAAGACTTCTATTCTTTTGAGAATAGTTGTTTCTGATATACAAGGTGACGTTGTTTCTATTGGTACTCGCTAAGGCTTTGGCGAGCTCTATCGGTGCGCGGGAACCTGAATGAGTGTTTAGTGAGTCAGCTAATATGGCAATGTTCATACTTTAGCTGTCAAAGTTTTTTTTAAGTTTTTAAAATTCCATAAAATGGCATTAATTTCCGGGATGAAAATGGGTTCGCCTCTGAATACAATCCTGATTGGCATTGTAAGCAGGTAGTGAAAAATTATAAAGCTTGTAAACTGAAATATATTTGCATGTTTGATGAAAAAACGAAGACGATTCTTAAACCCAAAATAATAAATGTCGTTAAGAGTAAATGTAGAGGTGGTGTGGGCAAGGTGATGGTAAAAAATCGCATCGGGAATATAGAAGATTTCAAAACCATTCCTTTTGGTCCTGATACAAAGGTCCAAATCCTCACTATAAGCAGGGAAATAGCCCTCATCGAATAGGCCTGTTGATTTTATTACTTCCTTTTTAATTAACATTGTACAACCATCTATCTGATCGCAAAGTGTCGGCTCCTTTGCGTTTTCCAGAGTCGTCTGCCTGCCTGTAAGGAAACTAAAGTTTTTGCCACCTGCTAAAAAATTATGGGTTTTTATATTAAGTTGTTGACCGCCACAGATGCCCACTTCATCCCTGGTCTTCGCAAAATTTACAAGCTTAAGTAAGCTTTTTTTTTCAAAAACTATGTCGTCATTTGTTATAAAAAAATAATCTCGTGGAAATTTATTAATTGCTTGATTGACGGCCTTTGCAAATCCTAAGTTAATTTTGTTTTTTAAAATTTTGATACCGGGGAATATTTTTTTAAATATTTTAGAGAACTTTTTTTTGGAGCCGTTGTCTACGATTATTAGGGTTATTTTATTTTTTGGATAATTGAGTTTTACTGCCGATTGAATACATTTTTTGAGAGTATTGTCAGCCAGTAAAGTTGGAATGATTATTGAGATGGATGGGAGCTTTTTTTGGTAAAAATTATTACTTAGATTGCCCATTTTCCTTTTTCTGGCTGATGATTGCGGGAAGACTGATCAAATTTACAAAATAAGCTTTAAATAGCGATGGGAAAATGTTTTGTCTAGTTGATATTGATTTTGATGCGGTTGCAAAGAATTGAAGAGTAAAAGCTGTGAGCATTTGGAGGAGAGAAGCGTGTTTAAAATAGAACCTTATTTTATTTTTGTACCACCAATAATAGACTTTTTTACTTGGGAATTTTTGTGTTGTTTTGCCTTGTCCGTGCCAAAAGATTACTTGAGGAAGGTAGGTAATTTTAAAACCTGCCTTTGTTGCTCTTAGGCAAAAATCAAAGTCATCAAAATAAAGCGGGTAGAAACCGCTGTCGAATAGGCCGATTTTTTTAAAAACGGATGACGGAATCATTATGGCACAGCTTTGGAACCATTGAACCTGGTTGGGGTCTAAAATGTCTTTTGGTTTTCTAATGCTTCCTAAATAGTAGTTAAAACCGCAAACAGAGAGGGATAATTTTTTTGGTTTGTATTTGTAATAGACTTTTCCTCCCAAGACAGCCACGTTTTTGTTTACTTCCAAGTAATTAACCATAAGCCTGATGCTATTTTTTTCTAAGACTGTATCGTCGTTTCCAATAAATATATATTTGCCGGAAGAATTAACAATACCCAGATTAAGGGAAGCAGGCAGGCCGATATCTTTTTCAAGTTTAATAAGATGGATGTCGGGAAATTTTTTGGCAATTATTTGGGATGAGCCGTCTTGCGAGCCATTATCTATAACTGTTACTTCAATTTTATTTTTGGGATAATTTAATTTTTCAATGGAATTTAGGCAATCTATTGGTTCTTTGCCGCCGTTAAAATTAGAAAATACTATTGATACCTTGGGGAGTTTTTCGACTTTTTTCATTTGTCTTTAACAATTTGCAATTCATACGAGATTACTCCAATTGGGAAAATGAATGCAAACCTTTTTTCGTAAATGGCCGAGTAAGTATTTACCAATTTTAATAATAAATTAAGAGGAAAATTGCTTTTGCCGGGGCCGAGCTGTATTTTAATTTTTCTGTATCTTGCCTTTGAATATTGGAGTTCAAATAAGTCGGTTCCAGGGATAAAGTAATCAAATGTACGACTGGTAAAAAAATGCTTATGGGTTGGATCTGTGAAACTGTCAATGCCACTGAAATGACCGGTTGTGATAAATAGTTTTGCGCCGTTTTTGGCAATGCGGTGAATTTCTTCCATGACTTTTGGAATATTGTCAAGATGCTCAAGAATGTTTTCAGCAATAATTTTGTCGAAACGATTTTTTTCAAAAGGGTAGGGGAATTTGTTCAAATCATGAATAATGTCTGCTTTGATATTCTTATTGATATCAACCCCAAGCGCGCCAGGTTTCTTTTGAGAACCGCAGCCGAGATGGATTATGCTTAACTTACTTCTTTTCATTTATTAACCGTAAAGGTGTTTAGTTGCCCCTTCTAAATCACTTTGGGTGTTTATATTGACGTTAATGCCACTAATGGGCCATGCATACGCTTTGTTTTTGTTGGCTATTAGATTAATTGTTTCTGTTATTTCTTTTTTACCGGTTAATTTTGAAGGTTTGGTTTTTTTTATGTATTTAAAAATTTCTGGTTTAAATAAATAGATTCCGCACCCGCGATAATTTGATTTGGGTTTTTGAGGTTTTTCTACAGCTTTGGTTATTTGTTTTTTTGAGTTTATGTATATTTCGCAGGTTTGTGAAAGAATAGTCTGATTTTTTTCTATGATGACGGCTTCCTGAACGATTGCGTCTTTGGGTAACTTGATAGTTGTGAATTGTTTGAGCTTGGGACTTTTTGTAAAATCGTCTCCGAGAATGGTTACAAAGGGTTTTTTTATAAACCTTTCGGTTTTTAGAATTACTTCTGCAAGTCCTAAATCTGGTGCAGATTTTAAAAACCGGATCTTAAAATTATTAAATTCGTTTTCTTCTTTTAAATATTGTTTTATTAAATTACTTTTATAATTTACCAATAAATATATTTGTTCTATACCCATCATTTCCAAATTTTTGATTATATGATAGAGAATTGGTTTTTGGCCCAGCGGAACAAGAGATTTTGGAAGATAATTACCCAACCGTCCCAACCTTGTACCTTTTCCGCCTGCTGGGATAACGCCTATTTTTATTTTTTCTTTTGCCATTAATTTAAATTTGATTTGTTAAGTATATTGCGGGCTTTTTTGGTTTTGCAAAGATTTGCCTTTGGAATTTACTATTAACCCAGGATGATTTCTTTGTTCTTTTATGACTGCAATTAAATTATCAAGCTGTTTTTTGATTGATTCTTTACGGTTAGTAATTGGAGTTTTGAGGTAAGTATTTGTTATTTTGAAAATGGTAAGAATGATAAGCAGAAAAAGCATAGCGGTGATTATTGCTTTAATTGCGATATAAATTATTAAATTATGGTTTTTTTTGAAATAATAAATGTGGGAAAGCAGCGATTCTTGTCTTAACGTATATGGCTCTAATTTGTTAGTTGACGATGATTTTGTGTGGATAATTTTTGACTCAGGGATAAGAAATATGTTGAGTTTCCCCTTTTTCAACCTTTTGGAAAAATCAACATCATTTAAGAAAATCGGAAGATTATTGTCAAAAAGCCCGCCAATTTTTTTAATTGTCGATTTCGATGTTAAAATACAGACACCTGCGGCTTGTTCAATTTGTGTATTTTTTTCAAAATCCAGATCCAGGAGGAACAATTCTTTGGAGGCGGGGAAATTTTTGTAAGGGGTATAGTTATAGATTAGGCTGGCTAAAAGGAATTTTACGGTTGGTAGTCTGCGGTGATAGAAGTGTTGGATACTTCTGTTTGTGTTAAGAAGTAGGGAAACAACCGCGCCTATGCTTTGGTTCTTTTTATAGAAATCCACCAATTTTTCAATTGTGTTTTTCTGGATTTGGGTGTCTGGGTTTAATATCAAAATAAGCTCGTTTTTGGCAATTTTTACCCCCTGGTTATTTGCTTTGGCGTAGCCGTAATTTCTTGGGTTTCTGATCAATCTAATTTTGGGGAAGTGTTTTTTTAGGTAATAATACGACTTATCCTGCGAATTATTATCAATTAGGATGATTTCAAATTTTAAGGTACAGTTGTTGTAAATAGAATTTATTGCTTGCTCGGTCTCGTTTTTGGTGTTCCAGTTAACAATGATTATCGAAATTTTATCTTTCATCAATTTGTTAGTAGTGATTTGTTAAAGTTATTACCCCCAAGAAGTTTAAGCAAAGCAACAGGGTTATTACCAATTTTGGCAAGTATTTATGAATACGTTTTGGTAAAAAGATATTTAAACCTATGGACCAAAAAAGTGCAATTGAAAAAAGCGAGGGGTATAAATAGCGGCCAAGAGGTTGGTGCTGGTGAATATTGAAAGCCAAAAGCAGAAAGATATTTGTACTAAGAACAATCAAAAGCGTGTAGAAATATTTTTTATTAATAGGCATTTTGGCTTTTTTTCTTAAGACTTTATAGAGAGAAAGACAAAAACCAAGAATTGGGAAAATGGTTAACACAAGTAAAAATATGTAGGTAAAAAGAGGTAACCTAATTTGGTTGGCTGGGCCATAGGCTGCCCAAAAGGTGAAAAAAGTGCCCCTTAGAATTAAATAAAGCTTGTAAGCACCGGGCGGTATATTTGTGAACGTGGAAGTTGAAGCATCAATCGGTCCTAGATAATTTTGGTAGGTTAGAAAGTTATATAGGAACCACCAACCAGTTAATAATGTTGTTGAAGCAATAAAGAGCGCTGTGTTGGTAATAAATTTTCTATTGATTCCTTTAGTTTTAAAATAAATCAGCCAAATCGCGGCGGGCAGGAATATTACTCCGGTTATTTTTGTGAGGATAGTGAGAGAAATTAGGGTGGAAAGGGCCAGAAGTTTGACGAAGGTTAATTCTTGGCTTAATAATTTGGCGACATAGAGAAAGGTAATTATTGAGAGAGTGGTGGTGAGCGTATCGTTATTGGCCGTTGATGAGTTGGCGATGTAAGTGGGTAGGAGAGCCAGAAAAGCGAGAACCACGGTATTGTGGGGTTGAGGCAGGTTAATTATTGAAATGAGTTTGAATGCAAAGCAAAACCCTACTGCCCAAATTATGATTGAGACAACTCTGGCAATATGAAGCTGAAGAGAGGGGTTATCATTTAGGGTGATCAGTGGGGCAAGTAATGTGTAATAAAAAGGTGGTTGGAAGTATTCGTTACCGGCAGGACTTTCTGTTGGATAATTATGCAGGTTTGGTAGTTTTTTCTCGGCTGTGATGTGTTGGGCATATCTTAAATGAGCAGGTTCGTCGTTGCCCTTGAAGTTGGGGATTAAAAAGGAAAAAATTATTCTTAAAATTAAACCGGTTACAGCTAGGAAGACGAAAGTATTTTTGGTCACTTGATTGGTTGGAGCTGGAATTCAATTTCGTCGAAGCCGCCGAACCAGTAAACCCAAAAAAGCTCACAAAACATCGGATTAACGTTGGCGAAATATGTAATTATTGAAGCTGCAAATGACCATAAACGGCTCGTGTTGCCTAATTTTCTAAGTTGTATCTTTTGAGTTTTAAATCCAATCTTGCCGTATTTTGAATATTCATTCTGTGAATTAAAGTATGCAAAAGTTTGTATAGAAAAACCCCCTCTTAGATGGGTTGGGTTGGCAAATGCAGCTACTCCTGAAAAATGGGGTAAGCGAATCAGTATTTTGCCGTTTGGTTTAGTAACTCTCCAGATTTCTTCAAGAACATAAACAAGTTTTTTTGGTTCGAGATGTTCTAACGAATGATTAGAATAGACCATATCAAACTGATTGGCTGGAAATGGGATGCCTAATTCGACGTTAAAAATGATATCGGCGTCGCTTTTTTTGTTGTTGTCGATACCAATAGATTTGGGATATTTTGATTTTCCACAACCAATATCTAAAATATTTACTGCGTTTGATTTTTTTGTTTGCTTTTTCACCTTAATTTGTTAAGTTTTTGCCAAGTTAATAGAATGTACCAATAGGGAATGGTCCATTTAAACTGAATGGTTTCTATTTGTTTTATTACTGCAACAATTGGTTTGTGCAGTTTGTCTGGAGTGATTTTTGCAAGTAACGGTTTTTGAGCATAAGGCTCAAGTTTTTTGCCTGTTTTAATATTGGACATAAACAAACTTTTACCGAGAGCTGTTTTAATTTGATTATGCTTAGCCTTATTGGGACGGGTTTTATTAATTATTGAAAGTAGCGTTTGTGCTCTATTCCTATATAAATGGTTTTTGAGAACAGTTTTTTGGCCATGTGCGGCAATTTTCTTTCCTTCTTTGGGATTTTTGAGGTAATAATTGATAAGATTTGCTGCTTCCTCTTTAGAATTATAAAGTACAAGGTCCTTGCCGTTTTCAAAGTGATACTTAATATCGGTACAACTTGCGTTTTGGACTAGCAAGCATCCCGCAGAGAGAGCTTCGAATGTTCTCATGTTTACACCTGCGGTTACTGATAAATTAAAAGCAATTTTGCATTTGCTGTAAAATGTGGACATTTGATCCTCGTAGATTCCTGTTTTTATGACAATCGAAGTTTTTTTCTTTAGATAATTTAGGTAATAAGACCTTTTTGGATTATAAGTGTCGCTTAAATGGCCAACAAAACCAACGTCGTAAACTCTTTTTAGTTTATGGTCTTTGTGGATGTTAGGATCTACAGCCAAAGGAACTATTTTTGCATTTGTTAGCCCATGGCTTATTAAAATTGGAACGAAGGCTTCACAACAGGTAAAAAGGTAGTTGAAACAGGAGGCATAGTGACGAAGAATGGGAAGCTTAATGGTAACATCTGTCCAAAAAAGGACAGTTTTGGCTTTGATTTTGTCGAGGTTTAACAGGTAAAGGTGGAAAGGCGAATCGAGCTGAATCACTATATCCGGTTTTTTGTTAGCTTTTAAATTATTAATGACCGAATTAATGTCTATTAGGAATGAATCCGTTTGGATATTATGGGTATTGCCTCTTTTGGTCTTGGGACCGCAGGTCAAAACAGAGTGGTTTTGGGACAATATGTTTTTCCAATATCTGCCAAAGGTGCCCGGCTCGTCACCGTAAATTAGTAAAATGTTCATAATAATTCGGTTAAGTGTTTGTAAGGCAGTTGATCAAAAGTACAGAATCATTTAGTATTTGTAAAATTATGCGTTCTGATCTTGCAAAAATTGTTACTTTTCACTTTGACGCATTAGCCTCAGATTACGATAGGAAAAGTCTTAACAGGAAAAAGTATAACACAGCTGTAGACAAGCTAATTATCAAGTATTTGATGCGGCAAAAAAAGCCTTTGGTTCTTGATGTTGGGTGCGGGACGGGTAGCAGAGCCGAAAATTTAAAATCAAAAATTGGCGGCAGTAAGTTTTATTGTGTTGATTCAAGTTTGGAAATGATAAAAATTGCAAAAAAAAAGAAATTGGACTATGTCGCGAAAGCCGATATGGAAAAATTGCCATTTCAAGCTGATTATTTTGATGATATTTTATGTTTATTTAACAGTTTTGGATATTTGAACACTTATGAAAAACGACTAAGGACGCTTTATAAATTTAATAAAGCTCTTAAGAGCGAAGGTTTATTAATTATCGATGTAATGAATTCATGGCACTTAGGGGAGGGTAGGGAATATAAGCGAAGTTTAATGCGTGCGTTTTGGGATAATTTTGTGACACCTAATGTGTTGGGTTTTGCAGTCGGTGACCGGTATTTTGAATTGATGATTGGTAATAAAGTTATCCCTGGATTTGTTCACGGATTTTCTGTTGGTGAAATAACCGGTTTGCTGAAAAATTCAGGTTTTGAGATTATCCAATCGTATATCATCGGTTATGATACTGGTCAAATAAAAAAGGAAACTAGAGATGGACAGCTTTTATTTATATGTAGAAAAATCTTTAATTTAACTAATGAAAATTAAAATTGACAGAGCAATCCGGGAAATTTTTTATTGAAATTCGAGATTTAATACAAAATGAAAAAGGTTAAGGTAGCATTTATGGGTTCGCGGCCACTTGGAGCCAGATGTCTTGAGTATTTATCTAATCAGAATAATGTTGATGTTGTGGGTGTAGTAACTACTAAGGAGGAGGAAACCCGCTGGTGGGCCAACCGTGGTACTGTAGTTAATAAAGCAAAAGAACTTAGAATTCCAATTGTAGACGAGCCAGAATTCTTGAAACAGGAGATTGACGTTCTACTTTCGGTTCTTTCGGATAATATTATTAGTGAATCGCTTCTTAGCCATCCCAAATTGGGCTGTATTAACTGCTTACATCTTGCTGAGCTTCCAAGATATAGAGGATGCAACAGTATCGCTCATGCGATTATGAACGCAAGGGATGATAATTACTGGATTCATGGCGTGTCGATGATTTATATGGACAGCGGTATCGATACAGGACCAATTATTACCAAAAGAACTTGCGCGATATACGAAAACGATACCGGACTTGATCTTTATTTAAGAATAGAAGAAATTGCCTTCAAGCTTTTTTGCGAAATGTTGCCTAAAATATTAAAATCCAAAAAAAGGCTGCCTTCTCAAAAACAAGGGGAAAGTAAATATTATTATAAGCGTAATTCATTGGCCAATAAGGAAGTGAATCTTTCGTGGTCTGAGGATAAAATTTATGATTTTGTAAGAGCATTACAGTTTCCGCCTCATGAGCCTGCTTATATTAGTGCAGGCGGCAGAAAAATTTATCTTTCCATAAAATGAAAAATAAAAAGATAAAAACACCAATTAGAATAGCAGTGTTGGGATACGGTCGTTGGGGGCCATTTATTGTTAATAATTTGGTGAGAAATAAGGGTTTTAAGGTTGTATTGGTAGTGGATAAGGATAAAAAAAGACGTGATTCTTTTAGACGTAAATTTCCCAATATTAAATGTTCCGGAAAGATAAAAGATTCTTTTTCCAACTCATGCGATGCAGTTGCAGTCAGCTTGCCAGTTAAGCTTCATTTTAAGGTAGTATGTGACGCATTGAATGTGGGCAAACATGTTTTTTGCGAGAAACCTCTTGTAAGAACTTTTAAAGAAGCAGAAATCCTTGTGGATTTGGCTCATAAAAATAAGAAAGTATTGTTTACAGATTACACACTAATTTATTCAAGAGAGGCTAAGTATTTTAAAAAAGTCTTGAATAGTAAAAAGGAGAAAGTACAAATAGTAGATATCAGGAGACTATCGTATGGCATATTTAGAAAAGATGTAGATGTTATTTATGATTTAGCTCCGCATGATACAGCTCTATTATTATATTGGTTTGGTTTGCCTAAAAAAGTTTTTGCTGTCGGTAAGACACATATAAACAAGAAGATTTTAGATGATGTTTTTTTGGTTATTGTTTACGAAGATGGTTTGATTGCACAAATCCATGTCTCTTGGCTTTATCCGAAAAAGATAAGAGATATTATAATTGTTACAAACAACAAAATGCTTACCTATGATGATTTAAAAACCATTAATAAAATTGAAATAATTAAAAAAACAGAAGGTTTAGGTGGAACACTTAAACCGGGTTTTCCGAGTACGCTTAATAATTCAATTTATAAATATACTAATAATAAAATTTATAGGCCAAATATTCCCAGAAATGAGCCTTTAAGTGAAGCTTGCAGCCAGTTTTTAAGTAGAATTATTAAAGGGCGGTATGCTGACGGTGAAATGGATTTGGCTGTGAGCAAAATACTTGAAGCTTATGAGGAAAGTTTACGAAAAAAATCTTTTATCAATATTTATTAATTGTTTTTACAATTCTGAGTAAATCTGGTTTAGTAAGAAGTGGGTGAACCGGTATTGAGAGCACATTTCGGGATGCATATAGTGCATTTGGAAAGTCCGCAGGTTTATGTTTGAGGTTTTTAAAAACGGGCTGGAGGTGAAGGGGATAAGGGTAGTAAATTTTTGATTCTATTTTTGCTTTTTTAAGTTTTTTCAGGAGCGAATTTCTCTGCAGGGGATATTTTTTCCCTATGACTATTGTGTATTGGCTGAAAATGTGGTGATTCATAGCCATAGTTTTAGGAGTTATGATTGCAGAAATTTTGGATAGTGATTCTGTTAAAAAATTTGCATTGTTTTGTCTTTTTTTTAACTTATGCTCGAAATTAGGCAATTGAGAGAGTAAAAGGATAGCTTCAAGTTCTGTCATTCGATAATTGAAGCCAACAGTATCAAAAATATCCGGGTGTTTGTTATTTCTGCCATTATCACGAAACGAAATTGCTTTTTGGGCCAGATCACTTCTGTGAGTAAGCAAAGCGCCGCCTTCTATAGATGTTAAGGGTTTGGTTGAATAAAATGAAAGAGTGGTAATGTCGGCCTTTGCACCTATTTGTTTATTGTTTTGTTTTGCCCCCAATGACTGAGAAGCGTCTTCTATTAAAGTTATTTTTTTATTACCAATAATACGACGAAGATTCTTATAGTCTGCCATTTGACCAAAAAGGTCGACAGCAATTATAGCTTTCGTTTTTTTTGTGATTTTTTCTGCAACTTTTTGAGGATCAATTAAAAAAGTTTCTATTTCGATATCGGCAAAAACTGGAGTTGCTCCAACCATCAGAATTGCGCTGGCAGTTGAAATAAATGTAAAAGGTGTGGTAATGACTTCATCTTGCGGGCAGATGTTTAAAATTTTTAAGGCAGTGTGAAGGGCTGCGGTACCGCTTGAAACTGTAATTACATAAGGAATTTTAAGATAAGCGGCAAGTTGTTTTTCGAACTCTTTTACATACATGCCATGGGAAAGTTTACCGCTTTTAATTACGCTACTTAGCTTTGGTATAAGGTTGCCTCCTAAATTAGGCTCCGAGATTTTTATTAAGTTTTGCATCATTTAATATTTATTATGCCAATTAATCCAGCCATGGATTGCGCCACTTTTAAAATTAATATCCCTAAAGTATATTGTGGGTTTTTTAAAAGTAATTTCCAATTTCGTAGCAATGCCGGCCTAAAAATCAAATTCATTTGTTTTATAAAAGTCTTAGGATGTTTTTTTGCGTATGAAGATATATTTTGAGCGTAGTAATATTTTTTCTTGACTAATTCCCAAAAAGAATTTTTTTCGTTGTGATCTAGATACTTATTGGTTCTTCCTGTAATAAAACCAGATTGTTTGACTCTTTGCGTAATGTCCCAATCTTCTGCGGCTATTAGGTTTTTGTCATAGCCACCGATTGCCAAGAAGAAATCTTTTTCAAAAAATCTAGGTGCCTCTATTGTATCGTCGCCAATATAGCATTTTCTTTCGAGGGCAATACAATTTGCCCAGAAACCGTTTCCTTTAGGGTTTTCGGGGATTATTAAAGCTTTTAATTTATTATTAATTGCAGTTTTTATACAGCTTGCCACTAAATCTTCTTCCATGGTCATGTCTGCATCTATAAATAGTAAAAAATCACCGCTTGCAACTGCTGCTCCAAAATTCCTTTGGGCGGATCTTTCGTTACCTTTAAGATACAGATTTTGTGTAAACTTCTGGGCAATATCCAGGGTTCGATCAGCTGAATAATTATCAATTACTATAATTTCAAGAGACGGATAATTTTGACTTATGCAACTTTTAAGGCAGCGAGAAATGTTATTTTGCTCGTTTTTGGTTGGAATAATTATTGAGACTTTTAAGTTTTTCACTTGGATAAACTTATAACATAGAACGCTAAGACTACAAATATGATACTTAATACCCAATTTAGGTATGTAGCCATTTTAAGTTTATTGCTGGCAATTGCGTAATTTGTAGCGATAGAGAAGTATCCAAGGAATAAGGCAGATATTGTTTGAACTTTAATCATGTTGACAGCCGGTAAAAAATCAGGAACCAGATGTTTTACGATTGGGTGTGCCAGTGGAATAATTGCCAATGACCCAATAATCACAAAAGGAGTGTAAATAATGTTTATTCTTTTGAATGTTTCGAAAGCCTCGCGATGTCTTTTTCTGCCATTTAATTGAGCGATTTTTGGAAACATGACATTTGCAAGACTTACTGGAACCATTTGGGCTGCAATATAGAAGGATAGTGAGAAGCTATAAAACCCTATGCTTGTCTGTTGGTAAAAAATCGATAGCAGAGGGATTATCAGTATGGCTACGTATGTGGGAATATTGGCAAAATAGGCAGGAATGCTATATTCTTTGAGAGCAGCTCCAAATGCGAAGGTTCTGATTTTTTTTGTCCGTAAGCTTTTTTTGAAAATAAATTTTATGGCCGGAATATTACCAACTATAAATGCGAGGGCGGTACCAATCAACGCTCCCTTTATACCAAATGCAAACGTTAGTGAAATACCAAACAAGAGGTGCAATAAAGGTATTAGTACTGAGGAAAGGGCAATAAGCTTAAAGTTTTGGAATCCAAGAAGTATTGGGGCTGAAATATCGAAAAATATGACAGTAAATAAAATCATAATTGGCCAGATTAATGTTGTTTGATCTGGTGAATGAAAGAAAATTAAAGCTATTTTTGGACCAAAAAACCAAAAAGAAAGAAGAACGGCAGTTGCAATAATACCTTTGAAGGCAAAAGTTTTTTCGATTATATCTGCAATGTTGTGAGATTGGGCTTTGCGTTCGAATTCAGCAATGTAGCGTGGAAGAAGGTATTTTATTCCCAAGTCTAGTAAGTATGCTGCGGTTGCGGCGATGGCAACTGCAGTTTTATAAATTCCGAAGTTTGCCGGTCCAAAAATTCTGGAGAGAAAGATACTAAAAATTGTAGCTATCAAACCGCTAATTATGCCGCTTGAAACTAAAAAGCTACTGCTTTTAATTAATGACCATTCCTGTTTGAATGAATCTTTAAATTGATTAATAAACATTTACTTTTGGGTAAAGTGTTTTTAGCGTTTGCGGGGATATTAATATCGGAATCCCTTTTAAAATAGGATACTTAAAGTTGCAGTTTAGGCATTTGGTGTTTTTTAATTTAATTTTGCAATTCGGACAAACGATTAAATCGGATATATTTATGTTATTTGATTCTGAGATGTGTCCACCTTTTCTTGAGAGAACTTTTATACCACCGCCTGCTATGGTTATTAAAGCGCGTGTTGCCAATTGCGGTTTAAGCCAATTTTTTTTGGTCCCTTTAATTATTTTTGATTGTGGTCCAAATGGATAAGGTTTTATCCATACTGTTGCATTTTCAAACGATTCAAGTGATCTTTGCCATGTTTTAAGGCCAAAAGTTTCTTCTAATATTCCATGTTCTGTTTCTGTTCTACCGATTCTTGATATAAATGGAAGAATCAAGATTTTTTTTAGAAATTTTTCCCATGACCTTAACTTTGTCGGTCTTCGCCAAAAGTTTAGATTAAATGTTTGAGAAACAGGTTCTTCATTTACAAAAAAGTATCCACATGGTTTTAATACTCTATACATTTCTTTTATGATTTGTTTAGGGTTTGGAAAATGATGAAGAGTTTGATAGCAAAAGATTAGATTCATAGAATTGTCGGGAAAAGGCAAATTATAGGCATCTGCGCAGATACGTGTTGGAATTTTTTTGAGATTCAGATGTTTTGTAAAGAAATTTGCGAGTTCAAGGCTTTCCAGTGACAAATCAACAGCGAAACCATTGGCTTTATATTTTGATTCTAAGAGCATAGCTCGGTGGCTGAATTCTGCGCCTATCTCGATATAAGGTGTAAATTTTACCCCTAATTTTTTAAGATAATTAAAATCCTTTTTAGCTGATGAGATCCTTTGTTTAAGCGCAGAAATGATTTGTTTTTGATTTGGTTCATTGGGGAAGTATGTTTTTTTCTTAAGGTATTGGAGGGAGAGTTTTGATCTATAATTAATTTCTCCCTGTTTTGAACTTAGTGATTGAAAATTAGTGTCCATTCAAATTATTGCTTTACTGCTTTTAGACCAATAAAAGCACAATGAGTTGAATCAAGACCGGATAGAACTTTTGATAGGTTTCCCCTGAATGGATAGTAGCCGGCTCCAAAAAATTTTATGATTCTAAAATTATTTAATTCGAATAATTCTTTTAGGCCTTTCGGAGTAAATATTTTTATGTGAGAGTCGTAATATTTACTTTTATGATTTATGTTTAGCTTCATAGGATTTCCGATATTTTTCTTTAAAGAAATATGCTGCGAAAATGCCTGCCATCCAAATAAAAGTGCAAAGATGTTGTGCCACGACGACAAATTTTCTGTTGAGATAATTAGATACCCTTTTGGTTTTAGAACTCTATAGATTTCCTCCACAAAGAAATCTACGTTTACTACATGTTCAATTATTTGGTTTGCTGAAACAATATCAAAAAAATTATCTTTATATGGAAATCCTTTTTCGATATTGGCTTTGGTTACTTTTATGCCTCTATTTTTAGCCTCTTTGAAGAATTTTTGATCTATTTCTACCGCGTAGATTTCAGGTTTTTTAACTGCCGAGACTCTTTCGATTATTAATTTACCGGTGCCGCAACCGACGTCCAAAACTCTCGCCTTGTTTGCCGCGTTGATTAAGGATTTTAGAAGAATATTATTGAGAATAGCGCTGTCTGTCCATGTATTTAAAAGGAAAGATTTAATCATTAGGGTAAATTTCATGCATTATAGTTACTATTGTTGAATCTTCACAACATCGTTTGAAGTTTAAGAATATTGCTGAATTATTTTTTTAATAATTAAGTAAGTTTTTTCCCATGAATAATTAGTGCTCAGTTTGTAGCCATTATCTGCGAGTTTTGATCTTAATCTTTCGTTTGTAATTACTTTAAGTGCAAATTTGGCCAGTTCTTGTGGATTGTTTTTAACCAGGAAGCCGTTTTGGCCGTTTTTAATAGCATCTTTCAAGCCAGGGACATTGTAGGCAATGGGGATGGAACAAAGTGCGTTTGCTTCTGTTGCGACAATAGCCCAGCCTTCTCTAGTGCTGGGTATTAAAGTTACTTTGGATTTTTGAAGCACAGCGATTTTTTCCTCGTCTGAAACATAGCCTGTGAACTGTACGACTTTTTCCAATCCTAGGATTCTCGTTATTTTTTTTAGCTCATTTATGTATCTCGCGTCTCCTTGGCCGACAATTATAAGTTTATATGCGGGAAGCTTGTTGTGAATTATTTTAAAGGCTCTGATGGCATCTTCAACACCTTTTGCCCTGACTAGCCTACCTAAAAAGACTATATGATTGTTTTTCTTTGTAATAGAGCGTGGTTTAAAGTCAAGGCCGATATTGTATTTGATAACATTTGTGAAACCGAGTTTGATTAAGTCTACTTTTGTAGAGCTGGAAAGAGCAAGTGTTGGTCTTTTTTTGTAGAGTTTTAACCAGAAAGGTTCTAATTGGTAACCTAATTGGTTTATTGGCCAGATAGTTTGGGTAAACCAGTATTCTTTTGCCAGCTGATGAATTAGAACAACCGTCTTTTTTTTGGCATAAAAAATACTAAAGAAAGGAATTGTATTTATCTCATCAATTATTAAATCAAACTCATCAGTCCGTTTAATATAATAAAGGAAAGCGAATAGTCGACAGGTGATGAGTCCTCCGCGCCTGACGATTTTTACCCCCCTTACATTTTCTTGATTTTTGGCATTTGCGAAGTGAGAACTAAAGAGAGTGACGGGGATTTGATCTTTTACCAAGCGGCTGGCAGTTTCAATGGCAACTTTTTCCGCTCCCCCTGCGTCGGGGTTTTTAATATCACGCCACGTGAGCCAGAGAATATTCATATAGAGTATGGTAGGGCTTTTTTGCTACTGTGACAACTAAATAATCAAAAATTAAGCAGGAGTTTGCTGGGGAATTATTGTCAATTCCTCTCGGTCGAAGTAAAAGTGTTCTCTTTGATAATATTTCAAAAAGTTTTTGCGATAGAAAATGGCTGCTGTGTCCTGGAGGATTTTGTAGATAGACCATGGACGAATGGTCGAAGAAAAGTTGTGTTTTAAAATGATCGGGGTTTCAACTACTTGACTGTAGCCAAGCATATCAGCAACGGAAAGCAGTTCAAGATCAAAAGCAAATTGTTTAACAACTATTCTTGGGAAAGAATCCTCTAGGACTTTTCTTCTAAATGCTTTAAGGCCAACTTGAGTATCGGAAACATTTAAATTAAAAAGAGCATGAACCAAAAGTTGGTAAGATGCACTCATAATTCTTCTTAAGAGAGGATAAGAGACTTCAGACAGCGGATGTCTTTTTGAACCAATGGCAATTTCAGCATTATTTTTCTCGAAATACTCTAAAATTTTTGGCAGATTTTGGGAGGGAAGATCTAAATCCGAGTCGGCAAAGATAACAATGTCGCCGATACTTTTTTTGAAGCCATAGTAAAGGGCAAAGCCTTTGCCTTGGTTTAAATTGTATGAAAATATTTTGATTCTGTCAGTATTGCCGTTAAATTTTTTGCTGCGAATTGCTTCTCGTAAAGTTTTGTCGCGAGACGCATCATCGACTACAATAATTTCCCAGTCGTAAGGAAGGGCTTTGAGCTCTTTGACAAAATTGGAGACAGCTCTGAAGACTTCAGAGTCTTTATTGTAAGCAGGAATTATTAGCGAAAGATTTTTGGAGAGAGTTGGCATGTATGGATTTAGTATGTACAGCTCTTTGAATAGTTGTCAAGCTAGTTGACGTATGCTATTACCCTTGATATACTTCTTTGCAGTGATTTTCGAATCTTTGCCTTGGGCAAAGATGAAAGCAGAATTTTCTATGTTGAAAAATTTCCAAATTAACCTCGACTCAAGCTACGTCTGACGTGGCGGAAAAATTAGCTTTCATCACAATTTAAAAATCTAAACAAGCAGATTCGTTTCGGACGAGGGCTCGTAGTTCACCTGGTAGAACACCCCACTTGCACTGGGGAGGTAAGCGGTTCGAGTCCGCTCGGGTCCACACTTCGTCACGCTCAGTGTAAACTGAGCGTGACGAAGTGGATATTGAACGGGCGAGAAGTTTATCCCGAGAGAATTCGAGGGGAGTCCGCTCGGATCTACTGAGCACCGAAGGTGCTAGTTATGAGTTTTGAGCTTGTAGTTCATAGTAGAAGATAATTCTATGATCTATGATCTAAGTACTCAGAACTGCGCGATAGCGCACTGGCTCTTTAACAATCGAATATAAATACGATATGTTCATATATGAACATATTTGAGTAAAGTAAAAATTCTAAAAAAGTTTTTAAAAATAGCGCCCCGCTAAGCGGGGTTCCGAATCAAGGGTTCGGATTTTTGAAACTGGATGGAATTTGGGTAATAAAATATGCGCTTAATGGATGCCTTGGTGCAACACACCGAAGAAGGACGTGGAGGGCTGCGATATGCGCCGGTGAGCTGCCGTCAAGCTTTGACCCGGTGATTTCCGAATGGGGTAACCCCCGGCCATTGGCCGGACCTGCTTGAGAATAAATAATCTTGCAGGAGGGCACCGTCTGAACTGAAACATCTAAGTAAGGCGAGGAAAAGAAAACGAAAGTGATTCCCTAAGTAGCGGCGAGCGAAAGGGGAAAAGTCTAAACCCCCGCATTGCGGGGGGGTTGTGGGACTTCAATGTGGGATTTACTTCTGATAGCTGAACAATCTGGAATGGTTGATCATAGAGAGTGAAAATCTCGTAAGCGAAATCAAAAGTAACCTTAGAAGTATCCCAAGTACTACGGGACACGCGAAATCCTGTAGGAATCCGTCCCGACCACGGGATAAGACTAAACATGTGTTGCGACCGATAGTGAACTAGTACCGTGAGGGAAAGGTGAAAGAGTACCCCGGAAGGGGAATGAAAAGTACCTGAAATTAAGCGCTAACATGCAGTGGGAGCCCCGCAATGCGGGGTGACCGCGTGCCTATTGAAGAATGAACCGGTGAGTTTTCCTATTCTGTAGTCTAACCCCGCCTAGCGGGGGGAGGCATAGTGAAAGCGAGCGTTAATAGCGCAATTTTTTACAGAATAGTAAAGACCCGAAACCGCGTGAGCTAACCATGGCCAGGTTGAAGTCCCGTTAACGCGGGATGGAGGACCGAACCCGTGTCAGTTGCAAGTGGCTGGGATGAGCTGTGGTTAGGGGTGATATACCTATCGAACGCGGAGATAGCTGGTTCTCCCCGAAATATATTTAAGTATAGCCCGTGATTTTAAACTTTAGGGGTAGAGCACTGAATGGAAAGTAGTATCGCAAGATGTTGCTATTCAACCAAACTCCGAATACTAAAGTGTACATTCGCGGAGTCAGTCCGGCCCGGATAAGCGGGTCAGGGCAAAAGGGAAACAACCCAGATCCAAAGCTAAGGTCCCAAAGTATATCCTAAGTGTTAAAGGCAGTGTCTGTGCTCAGACAGCAAGGAGGTTGGCTTAGAGGCAGCCATCCTTTAAAGATAGCGTAATAGCTCACTTGTCGACTATGGCACAGGCGCGCCGAAAATGTAACGGGGCTAAGGATATCACCGAAGCTTGGAGCCCCGCATTGCGGGGCGGTAGGGGAGCGTTTGCATTGCAGTGAAGCACTTCCGTAGGTTTCCTACGCAACGTTCGTCGACGTAGGGTTAGTCGGTCCTAAGGCGAGGCCAGAAGGCGTAGTCGATGGATAAGCAGTTAATATTCTGCTACTTTAATAAAATCGTTATCACTAAAGGGAAGACGAAGATGGAATACTCTAGAGTCGAAATGATACGGCTCCTAAATAGTAAGGAAGTGAAAGGTGGAAAATCCACTTTCATGATTATTCAAGCTATGAATGAAAGTTGGCGCAAGCTGACAATTAGAACTGTTTCAACTTCCTAGAAATTATCTCGTTAGGAGATTTTATTAAATCCGTACCGCAAACCGACACAGGTGGACTGGTATTAGTGTACCAAGGCGAGCGAGAAAACTTTCCTTAAGGAACTCGGCAAAATAGCTGGACGTACCTTCGGAAGATGTCCTCCCTGGCCGTCTTTTAGACGGACCAACAGTTAACATTTAACAAAGTAACAAATTAACAGGTTGGAATTTCTATTTATAGAATTAATTTCCATAATGGTTAATTGTTAATTGCTAATTTGTTTATTGTTGCCGCCTGATAGGCGGCTGGGGCGCAGCTAAAGACGCCAAGCGACTGTTTATCAAAAACACAGGTCCATGCTTAAGTCGAAAGACGATGTATATGGGCTGATGCCTGCCCAGTGCTCGTAGGTCAATCATTGGAGGTGATCCCCGCTTTGCGGGATGAGCTTTCGATGCAAGCCCGAGTAAACGGCAGCAGTAACTATAACTGTTCTAAGGTAGCGAAATTCCTTGTCGGGTAAGTTCCGACCCGCACGAAAGGTTTAACGACTTGGCGACTGTCT
>Ga0075864_140_pt1 | contig 31916 bp, 39 predicted proteins | sample RifGroA1_FD_67966 | JGI IMG/M metagenome (GOLD analysis project Ga0075864, IMG submission 67966) | Parcubacteria bacterium GW2011_GWA1_36_12 | reverse complement strand
ACGCCACTTCTTCAGTGTAAAAGCCGGAGGAAAACCAAGAAAAAGAGCTCCAGCCCCTCCAGTATAAACTAAAGGAACTCCTTTCATAACAGCACTAGACATAGTATTCAACACAACAGAAGCAGTCCAGCACAACGCATCCAAAACAGGAGAATCTGTCGGCGGCATCGCAAAATACCGCGTCAGCGCAACCGGCGCAAACATTCCTAAACCCAAACCAGTATAAACAACTCCCATTTCTAAATGAGAATAACCCATCTCACGCAAAGAATTATGAAAATTATTATAATCTCTGGCAAGTTTGCTCAAATCAGGGCGTTTCATAAAAGACCGCACAAATAGGAATATAAAAATATTTATATACTATAGATTTTCTATAGACACATATGGAAAACAAAATAAGCACTATCCAACTAAATGAAAACGTAAAAAGAATGTTAGCTGAAATGAAAGAAAAGTCCAGTGACAGCTATGAAAATATCATTGTTAAACTAATTGAAGAAAAAAAGAACAATAAAAAAGAATTGGCGACTCTGCTCAAGGAACAATGTGAAGAGATGTATGGAACTGATATTGAAATAGCAAAGGAATGGGAAGGAACTCTTCTGGACGAGCTGAATTCAGATGAATATTAAAAAAGGAGAGATATATCTTGTTAATCTTGCCCCAGTCCGAAGCAGTGAGCAAGGAGGAATAAGACCTTGTTTAATTATTCAAAATGATATATCTAACTCAACAAGTCCATTAACAATCGTTGCCGCTATAACCTCTAGAATAAAAAGTAAAAAGTTTATTACTAATGTTTTTCTCCCAAAAGAATCGAGCGGATTAGACATGGAATCGGTTATACTGCTTAATCAAATAAAAACAATTGACAAAAGAAGAATCATCAAAAAGATAGGGATTCTTGATATCGAATTAATGAAAAAAGTCGATTTCGCACTTAAGATCAGCCTTGGAATAGATTAAGTTGCTTATTTATTAAAAGCAGTCTTCATCCCGCACTCAGGGCAAAACTTCTCATCACCTTTCAAAACAAGCGAGCACTCAACACATTTAACAGGTTCAACCTTTCGCTCAATAACTGCCTTGTATCCTCTCTTGCCTGAAACCAAAAAAGAAAAAGCATCATGAACTGCAGGATTATCCATCTGCTCCCTTAAGTCTCGTCCACTTGTCATTTCATCACCTGTCGCACAAAAAACATAAAGCCCTATTTAAAGATTTGGTGATTAAGAAATCTTCACACCAAAAAGGCCTCCAATTCAAAGGGCAGCAACAATTAATCAAATTTAACCCAAAAACAATTTAACCAATAGGCCAGAAAACCTTCAAAACAACAACAAAAACAATTACCGCAACAACAAAAGCGATTACTGCTTTAGGCGAAAAAGTAAACGAACTCGAATACTCTGAATCGTATCTCATCAAACCGCCGAACATTCCAGGCATCTGAACTTGATTTTGCTGTTGAGCCATGTTCAAAACTCTCCTGATATGTATGCGAAGGCATACTCGTTTAGTTTTGAATCATAAGCAAACTTTGTTTGCGCCATAAAAAACAATGCAAAAAACACTATAAAAACTTATTGATGTCTAACAAATCGACATCCGAAAAGCTAATCTTATCCCCTCTTTAATTTATTCTCTATATCGTTTATCTTGTTTACTGTCTGGCTTCTAAATTCCTTTAAAATGCCCACATCTTCCTTAATTCCAACTAAAATGCTTATTACTAAAATTTGCAAAGCAGTTAAAAAACCTATAAATGAAAGAAGTACCGTAATCTCACTGGGGCTATTTCCAAACAATTTTATCAGAATTAAAGCTATAGTGATTATCAAAAAATCGATGCACCGCCACACACTAAAGACTTAAAATTCATCAGAATTTTAACGGATTAGAAAAACATCAGTTTTCTAAGTGTGTGGCTTGAATGGTGCTCGATTTTTGGATGCTCAAAGTGTCGACCACATCTTAAAAGATGTGGTTTTAGGGAGACACTTTGACATAATCATAATTATAGCTATAACTGCAAAAACTATTCTAACAATATCTAAAAATAATTTGTTCATACTAAATATCTAACAATTAAATAGCTAAAATAAACGACGGCTAATAAAATCAACAGCCAAAGTATTATTTTCTCCAAAATACCGACATATTTCATACAACAACAAACGTCTTGTTTATTATAAATTTATCCCAATTATTGCTCCAAAGCCTTAAGCAATTTAACCTTATCTCTTCCAGGTGCATCTTTCCCCCATAAAACAAACAGCCTATTTATTCGACTCCAATATTTCCGCGGAGCAATCTTCTGCAAAGCCAACTCCGTTTCAGCAGGGGTCTTAGTCTTAACCAATCCAACAACATTTGAAACTCTATGCACATGTGTATCAACAGTAATTGTATCTTTATCGTGTATCTCGCTCAAAACTAAATTAGCAGTCTTTCTTCCAACCCCTGGCAATAAAACCAAATCCTCAATCCTCGAAGGCACTTTCCCATTAAAATTGTCAATAAGCATCTTAGCGCAAGCAATAACATTCTTCGCTTTAGTCTTATTATAATTCAAACTTTTCATAATTCCCAAAACATCAGCATATCGTGCATGAGCCAAACTCTTCAAATCAGAATACCTATCAAAAAGTTTTTCAGCAATCGAAATCGTTGTCTCGTCGCGCGACTGCGCACTCATAATCGTCGCAATAAGCGTCTGCCATCCATGCGCCCAGCCTTCTGCTGCAAGCCTTTTGCCATCAAGTCCATACTTCAGTTCAGCTTTCCTAAACACTTTCAAAAAATATCTCTTTTTATCCATAAAAAAGACAAACAGCAAATGTTTATATAACTTGCATTCCCAATTCAACCATGGGCGTAATTATGTGGATTATTGCAGTGTTTGCATTAATTCTCTCAATTACTGCAATATTTTTACAAGCATATTCTCCAGCGCCGATTGACTTTCAGCAATGCACAATCATGAGCACAACAAGCGGAAACCCTCCAGCTCAGACAACATGCAATGATATATGCGGACAAAAAACATGCCTATTCGGTTTAAGCAAATTCTCAGAAACATTAACAATCCCAAATACACAGCCAGAAATGAACTACCCAACCGAGGCAGAGCCTCGGGGTATCACTAAAAACTGAGCAACTGAAGTTGCTCCTCGCTTTTGCCTTGCTCTAAAACATATTTTTTAATTCTCTCCAATCCTCCAAACTCGCTAACTGTATCTATGTGTCCTCCTGCACTCCAAAAGTTTGCACCCCACAAAAAATATTTTACTTCTGGATAATCTTCAAATATTTTCTTGGCAGTTATGCTCTTAATGATTCGCATCACATCACTTGGAGCATAACGAGGAGCAGAACCAAGCACAACATGAAAATGGTCTTCCTCCACACCAACAGCCTCAAATTTAAGATAATATCTTTGTCCAATTCCTTCTAAAATTTTCTTAAAATATCCAAGAGGAACTTTTTTCAAGAGCATTTGTTTTCGGTACTTGACAACAAAAACCATGTGGTATCGAATACGATATGTGCAATGAGAAGCATGTTCTATCTCCATCAAGCAAGACTGGAGATTCTTTACTTAAAGTTTTGTCCCAACCGACCCAGAGGGTCGGGGTATAACGATGAAATTAATTCACAGGAAAGCCTCGCGTCCTGCAGTCAAACAATTGGCTACGGCACAGTTCAAGACGACACAAGCTTAGAGTCTTACAGTACGAGTTGCGTCTGTTGCAATTAAGCAGAATTAAAAATTCCCTGCCTGAAAATAACAAATCCTAAAACAATAATCACAAGCTGGAACAGCCAAATACAAATAACAACTCTCCTCTCAGTGGCTTTAACACCCATTTTTTTCATCAAAGCAATAGCAACATGATTCAGGCTGTAAAGTCCGGAATAATGCAAATCCAAACTTCCGTCAGGCATAATCTTCCCAAAACTGTATTTCTTTAATCTGCCCCGAGATTTCAATAAAGTTTCTAATATATAGGGAACAAAGAAGAATAAAGTAACTCGCTCAAAATTGCCAACAATTGCCAGTGCAGCAATTAAACTACCTGCTGCATAAGTTAAAGAATCTCCTGGAAACACTTTAGCTGGATAGAAATTAAAAATAAGAAAAGCCATTAAAGCAAAAACCATACATAAAGCAACAACAGAAATCCAGGAGTATCCTGTAAAGTAAGCCACAAGAGCCATCGCTGTCAAAATCAAAATTCCCTGTCCTGCCTCCAGCCCATTGCACCCAGCAAGAAAATTATAAGTTGCAGTCGCTCCGACAACTCCGAGGGGTATGAAAAAAAGAGGATATAACAGACCCAAGCTAACCTGTCCAATAAATGGAATCGCAACAAGATCTCTCCCCGCATTAATAGCCACAAGAGGAACAGCCGCAAGCAGTAAAAGGCTTAATCTTGACAATTTTCCAAGACCTCCTCTCTTCCATCCAATTAAATCATCAATCAATCCTACGCCAGAAGCAAAAACTACAACAAGAAGAACAGAAAGCAATTCGACAATAAAAGAAGTATCTTTGAATAAAAATACTCTATACGCTACGAAAAAGAAAATTCCTGCAATAAAAGCAAGCAAAACAACAATTCCTCCAGACCCTGCAGCCTTGGAATTATCATTCTTCTGCATATCTTCCCATACCAACCCCATCGAATTGGCTTTTTTAATCCATACAGGCATCACAAAAAAAGCTACCAAAAAGCTAAGAAGCAGCGGCACAAATAATATGTATGAAGCCATGCGTAAAAAACCACCATTCCGTATTTAAATGTACTCACACCGCCATCTTTTTAACCACCCAGTTCGTGCATTTACCATGGTAATTCCCGTGTTAAAAGAAATAAAAAACTGGTCTCCGGAAATAGAAAATCAAATAACAGAAGAATGGAAGAACTCCGAACAGTTCAACATCTCAGAAAAAACAAACAAAAAAATATACTCTATAGACACTCCTCCGCCGTATATCAACTCGCCAATCCACATGGGGCACGCTGTAACATATTGTTATATGGATTTTTTCGCAAGATATAAGCGCATGAAAGGCTTTGATGTAATTTTTCCATTAGGACTTGACAGAAACGGCCTCCCAATAGAAATGGGAGCTGAAAAAAAGTATAATATCTCTGCATTTAAAATGCCAAGAGAAGAATTCCTATCGTATTGCGAAAAGCTCTTAAAAGAAACTTCCGCAGAATCAATAGACAGCTTCGCAAAATTAGGAATATCTTTCACATCATATAAAAAATCAAACAACTTAGGGGCGATTTATCACACAGACTCCCCTGAATACCGTAATCTAACTCAATCAACATTCATAGACTTATATAAAAAAGGCCTAATCTACGAAGACTCAAGAATAAACAACTGGGACTCAAAGCTTCAAACAACTGTTGCAGACGCGGAAATAGACTACAAAGAAATTACCTCAACATTCAACTATGTCAAATGGAAAGTAAAAGAAACAAAAGAAGAAATAATAATTGCTACGACAAGACCTGAACTAATATGTACATGCGGTATGATAATTTTTCATCCATCAGACAAAAGATACAAACACTTGGAAAACAAGCACGCAATCTCCCCAATCTTCAATCAGGAGATAATCATAAAACCTCATCCATTCGCAAATCCAGAAAAAGGCTCAGGCATAGTAATGATGTGCGCCGGTGGAGACTTAACAGACAATCAATTTTTCAGAGAGCAAAAAATAAAACCAAAAATAGCAATTAATGTATACGGAAAAATGAATGAAATTGCAGGCCCATTAAAAGACCTAAAAGTAAAAGAAGCAAGAGAAAAAATAATCTCTCTTCTAAAAGAAAAAAACTTGCTTGCAAAACAAGAGCAGATTATGCACAGAACTCCCGTTTCCGAGCGCTCAGAAGCAGAGATAGAATTCATAGAAATGCCAGAACTTTATTTAAAACAATTGCAATTCTTAAAAGAATTAAAAAAAATATCAAATAATATTAATTTCTATCCGTCAGAATCAAAGAAAATACTTGACAACTGGATAGACTCAGTTTCAATAGATTGGCCTATTTCAAGACGCAGATTTTACGCAACTCCAATACCTTTATGGTATTCCGAAGACCTAATATCAATTCCACCAGTCGGAAAATACTACCAGCCATGGAAAGAATCCCCGCCGTTAGATTCAGAAGTATTCAAAAATAATAAGCCTTTAAATAAAAAGGTAAAAGATTTCAAAGATAAAAAATGGCGGGGCGAAACCAGAGTCCTGGATACATGGTTTGACTCTTCAATCTCCGAACTTTTCATTCTCAAATATAAATCAAATCCAGAATTTTTCAAAAAAGCATATCCTGCAACTCTCCGCCCTCAGGGAAAGGAAATAGTTAGAACATGGTTATACTACACATTGCTTAGAGGAATGTTAGAAACAAATTCTGCCTGCTTCAAAGACTGCTGGATTCATCAGCACATATTAGACGAAAAAGGAAAAAAGATGTCAAAATCCCTCGGAAACATAATAGACCCAAAAGAAATTCTCAAGAATTTTGGAGCAGAAGCCCTCAGATTATGGTCAGCAGAAGAAGGAGATATATCAAAGCAGGACTTGAAAGTTTCAAAAGAAAAGATTCATTCAGAGCTAAAAACAATAAATAAGCTGATTAACGTCGCAAAATTCATTAACATATTCAAAAAGCCAGCAAAAAAATCCAATCTAACAGAATTAGACAATTTATTCATCAACAGCATAGAAAGCCTAACAGAAAAAACAGATAAATCTTACAATAAATACGACTTTTACACTCCAGCAACTGAACTAAGAAAATTCCTATGGGACATCCTTGCTTCAAACTATCTTGAGATTATAAAAGCAAGAGCATACAACGAGCAAAACAAATTCTCAAAAGAAGAACAGCTATCAGCGCATTACACTCTTCATTACCTTCTAGAAAGATTTATCACCTTAATATATCCAATAATTCCCCAAATCACAACAGTTATTGCAAAAGAAAATAATCTAAACCTTCTAAAAACAGAATTCCCAAAAGCGCAGAAAACATCTGCAAATTTAAAATTAATAGATAAAATAATGGACTTCAACTCACAGGTCTGGAAAGCAAAAAAAGACAAAGATCTCACTCTTAAAGACCCAATTTCAGGCATAAAAGTTCCAAAAGAACTGAAAGATTTCGAAAAAGATTTAATCGCCTGTCATAATCTGCAATAAAAATGAAAGGTAAAAGAATAAATAATTCAATATTAAGCAATCTGGAAAGAAGATTCATCTCCTGGATGCTTCCAAAATTCCCAAATTGGATAACTCCTGATATTCTGACATTAATCGCATTTCTGAGCGGAGTTTTAATTTTAATATCCTATTATCTTTCAAATTTTAATAAATATTTTTTATTCCTCGCCTCATTTTTCATATTTCTGCATTGGTTTGCAGACAGCCATGACGGAGGATTAGCGCGTTTTAGAAAAATACCTCGGCCAAACTACGGATATTATATTGATCATATATTAGACATGATAACAGTTTTATTTATTTTTCTCGGGTTCTTACTGTATGGTTTAGATTATAAAGCAGTTTTCTTATTTTTTAGCGCATTTACAATCTTATCTTATCATTCAATCCTTTGTTATCAAACAAATGGCCACCTACAACTTTCTTTTGGAAAAATCTCGCCGACAGAAGCAAGAATATTTATTATCCTTATCAACCTCCTTTTATTTTTTGCTCTTAGTAAATATGTTATATCTATATTTTATTTAGCTTCAATAATAATTATCCTTCTTTCAGCATATCATATAATTCATACTTCAAAACAATTAGACAAATCTGATAGGGAAAAATACAAAATCAAAAAATCGATGCACCACCACACATTAAAGTGTGTGGTATAATTGGTGCTCGATTTTTGGATGCTCAATGTGCCTTCATCCTCGCACTAAAGTGCGAGGTTTTCGGCATAGGCACATTGACATAAGATAACTAACATTTATTAATGACAACTCTGATAAGTAAAAATGAACGACAAACAAAAAGCACAACTTGAAGAGCAAATCGAGGAATTAGAAGCAGTGCGAGGAAGGCACACAGAACTGGTCACAGTGCTAATTCCCGTAGACTTCAACATCCACAGTGTAACAAAACAATTAGAAGCCGAGCGTTCAACCGCCGACAACATTAAATCAAAGCAAACACGAAGCGCAGTCACCGACGCAATAGATATGATTGTCCGTACACTAAAAGGCACAAAGCAAACTCCCGCAAACGGGCTGGCATTATACGCAGGAAATGTTTCAGAGAAAGAAGGAGTTTCAGATATAAAGCTATGGGCAATTGAGCCTCCAAAACCTCTTAGAGTAAGAATGTATCGCTGCGACCAAACATTCGTTACAGAACCTTTAAGAGAAATGTTGCAAACCGACGAAGTCTACGGTTTAGTAGCAATAGACAGACAAGAAGCAACAATCGGACTTTTAGAAGGAAAACAAATAAAAGTTCTAAGAAAATTAACTTCTGGAGTCCCAAGTAAAGTGCGAGCCGGCGGACAGAGTGCAGCTCGTTTTGCAAGAATTACCGAAGGCCTTGCAAAAGAATTCTTCCGCAGAACCGCAGAAGCAATGAAAGAATTATTCTTTGACCTTCCAAGACTAAAAGGAATTTTAGTCGGCGGACCAATTCCGACAAAGGATGAGTTTTTAGAAGACGGCCAGATAGTCACAAAGTTAAAAGAAAAAGTAATCGCAGTTAAAGACATCGGTTACGTCGACGAACACGGACTTAAACTTTTAGTTGAAGCATCAAAAGATGACATCGCCGAACAGGAAATAATTAAAGAAAAAAAAATTATCGAAGAATTTTTCATGACATTAGGAAAATATCCTGAAAAAGCAGCTTACGGATTTGAACAGACAAAAAGAGCCCTCGAGCGCGGAGCAGTCTACAAACTTTTAATATCGAGCAAACTGCCAAAGCATGAAATCGCAGAATTCGAACAACTTGCTATAAACATTGGTTCTGAAATCATAATAATCTCTGGAGAAACTCAGGAAGGCGACCAATTCTTCAACATAACAAAAGGCGTCGGGGCTATTCTAAGATTTCAAATAGAATAAATTCCTAAAGCTGAACAATGCATGAAGCAATAGCATCCGAATCATGTCTTATTAAATCAGAACTATGCGTAAAATTGCCGGAAATAAATTTAGATTTGAAAGAAGCAAAATTTTGCACATCAGCAAAAACAGGAGACGCATTCTCTAAAGCATAGCGCGCAAGAGACTCGCCGTCAAATAAGCCATCATGATAAACCACATAATCTAAATCCAATCCATCAACATAAGAATTAATAGCTGAAACAAAATCAGTTACTGAGAATCCATTAGTCTCGCCATGCTTAGTCATAAGATTGCACACATATATTTTTTTAGCGCTTGACTGCTTAAGAGCTTCAGCAAAACCCTTCACAATAAGATTAGGAATTACACTCGTATACAAATCTCCAGGCCCTATTATTATTTTATCCGCAGAAACAATTGCATCATAAGCATCACGATTAATCATCGCCTGTGGCTTAAGATAAACTTTTTTTATCTTTAACGAAGGATCGTGCCTTGGAACATCAATATTTGTCTCTCCAATAATATTCTGTCCATTTTCAAGCTCAGCGCACAAACGAACTTTGTCAAGTGTAACAGGAACAACCTTGCCTCTAACATTTAACAGTTTGCTCGTTTCTTTCAAAGACTCATTATAATCCCCCACTACTTCCTGTATTGCCGTCAGAAAAAGATTCCCAAACGAATGCCCCTGCATGCTCCCTTTTGAAAACCTATACTCAAACAGCTTCTTCATAATTTCAGATGATTCAGACAAAGCAACCAGGCACCGGCGAACATCTCCCGGAGGCAGTATGCCATACTCATCTCTCAAAATCCCAGTCGAGCCCCCATCATCAGCCATAGAAACAACAGCAGTTAAATCTAAAGGATACTTCTTCAAACCGCGCAAAATAGTATACGTGCCCGTGCCACCTCCAACTACAACAACTTTTTCAAAAACCATAAATAGCAAAAAAATAAAGACTATTTAAAAGAATAGGCGTTAAAATATCAAAAAAACAATGCACCGCCCCACAATAAATTGTGGGGTTTGATTAGTGCTTGTTTCATCAAAAATCGCAGATTTTTGAATGCCTCGCAACGCAGTGCGTTGCTTAGTTTGGATTAGATAATTCTAAACAAATAAATATTCTAATTATCAGAATTATAGATAACTGCGTTGTTTAGATGACATAGTTTTAGCAGTCGTCAAGAACTAACGGTTCTTGAGCGTGCTCAAGAATGCAATTGTAAGCATTCTTGACATATCCATTAGACAACTGCGAACAAAATGTAACTTATCCTACGCAGTTGTCTATGTCTATAGATAAAGTTAAATACTAAATAATATTTCAGCAGACACAGAGATGACACAAGAAAACACCGACGATGCAACAGAAGAGCCGCCCGATCCATATCCGAGAGCGTTAGCATTTGAATTAAATGGCCGGGGCTCGCCAGCAAGACTTTTCCGCCTCGAAGACGCATTCTATAACGGAAGGCATTTTGTAAGAAAACCAGATAATCAAAAAGCAGTTTATGAACAATTAGGAGAAGATACTTATCGCTGTGTTTCATGCAACGGCTACACTCAAGAAGCAAGAGCATCAAGAGACATAATCCGCGGAACAATACAGGAGCCTATAATACAATGCGGGCCGATACAATATTGTCCAAAATGCGAGACTCTACCTAGAAATAATAGACTTCCCGCTATTAACAAAACAGATTTAGAAAAAGCAGTAAAAGACTACGAAGCAATTGAAAAGGCTGGAGAACAACAAACCATATAAATAACCGCAAGCCCGCTTCTTCATGGACATCGGCAAGAAACAGGAATACGAACTTGAAGCCAAAAGATTCTTTGAAGCGCATAAAAAAGAGATAGGAAAATCAATCCGCGAAAAAGATAAAGTTGTCAGAATGGAATTCGAGCAATTGGCAAGATTCTCGCCGACAATCTCAGACAAAATACTTGAAAGCCCTGAAGACATGATTATTCTCTTAGAAAATGCCTTAGATGAAATTGGCCTTGTAAAGAATCCCCGGATAAGATTCACAAACATCCCAGCAAGCGCCTCAATAAAAATAAAAGAAATCCGTGCAAAACATCTTGACCAGTTCATAGCGATAGAAGGAATAGTAAGACAGGCATCTGACGTCAGGCCCCAGGTAGTTCAGGCAAGATTTGAATGCCCTACCTGCGGTGCAATTCTTTCAGTCCTTCAGATAGACCGCAAATTTAGAGAACCATCGAGATGTTCCTGCGGTCGTAAAGGTTTATTCAAACTACTCTCAAAAGAAATGGTAGACGCCCAAAGACTTGTAATAGAAGAATCTCCAGATTCATTAGACGGTGGAGAGCAGCCGCGAAGAATGTCAGTATTCCTCAAAGAAGATTTAGTAGACCCAAAAATGGAAGATAGAACAACTCCTGGAAGCAAAGTCAGAATCATAGGCGTCCTCAAAGAAGTTCCAGTTCCTCTTCCTCAAGGCTCAATCTCAACAAGATTCGACCTGGCAGTAGAAGCAAACAACGCAATACCTTTGGAAGAAACTTTCGACGACCTTGAAATAAATGAAGAAGACGAAAATAAAATAAGAAAACTTGCTGCAGACCCAAAAGTATTCGAAAAACTCGCAGCAAGCATCGCTCCAAGCGTCTACGGATTCAAAGAAGTCAAAGAAGCAATTCTTCTCCAGCTATTTTCAGGAGTTAGAAAAAAGAAATCAGACGGCGGCAGCACCCGCGGAGATATTCACGTTCTTCTTGTCGGTGATCCCGGTGTTGCTAAAAGCGTGACACTAAAATTCGTATCCAGCATAGCTCCAAAAGGACGTTATGTTTCAGGAAAAGCCGCAACCGCGGCTGGATTAACTGCAGCAGTAATAAAAGATGAATTTCTAAGAGGATGGTCTCTTGAAGCAGGCGCAATGGTTCTTTCAAACAAAGGAATAATTTGCATTGATGAAATAGAAAAAATGGACGAGCAGGACCGCTCAACAATGCATGAAGCACTTGAGCAGCAATGCATGCTTCCTGATTTCAAATTAATGTTAAGTAATGGAAAATTCGTAGAAATTGGACCATTTATAGATGAACTAATAATTAAAAATAAAAATAAGATTTACTCAGGAATAAATTGCGAGATTCTTCCTACAAACGAAGTAGAATTAATTTCAACCGATTTTCAAAATAGTTTCCATTCAAAAGCAGATAGAGTAAGCAGACATATTGCTCCAAAAAAATTTATAAAAATATCTCTTATAAATGGAAGAGAAATAACTGTCACTCCAGAGCATCCGTGTTGGATTGTTGAAAATGGCAATATTATTACAATTCCTGCAGAAAAATTATTCCCTGGGATGTTTTTCCCAATACCTTCTGAAATCAAAATAAAGGAAACAGACTACAAAAAAGAAAATGATACCTTGTGCAAAATACTTGGTTACCATATAAGTGATGGCTGTTATGAGCTAAATAGAGGAAAGAAAACAGGAATTCAATTTGCAAATAAAGAGATCATCCTTATAAATGATTATAAGAACGCTGTTGAAAATTATTTTAATCTAAAAGCAAGTCTAACAAAGAGAGGAGATGTCTTTTCAGTGAGGGTAATCTCAAAAAGAGTTAAAGAAGAAATTATGAAAATTGATAAAAATCTAATGGAGAAAGGAATAATAAAAACATTTCCAGATAGTTTAATGAATCTTCCAAAAGAAAACTTAAAATATTTTCTAAGAGCAATATTCGATGGAGACGGCACTGTAACTTTCCAAAAAAGAAATGGATGCAGAGCCACATTAGTAACTGAAAATTTTAGGCTCGCAGAACAAGTATCTGATATGCTATTAAGATTTGGAATTATATCCTCTATATACAAAGATAGAGCTTTCTTCAAAGTAGATATTACTGGACAAGAAAATCTTATGAAATTCTTGATAAACATCAGCTTTCTCTCAGAAAAAAAGAAGAATAGACTAAAAGAATATTGTGAGAAAAACAAATCATACAAATCAATAAGAGATATTATTCCAGGGTGCACTGAAAAGATAAGTGAAATATTTAAAAAACTTAATATCTCTATGAACAAAGAATTAGGTCACTCTATTGATTTACACGTTAAAAAACACAGATTATTTTTACAAAAATTGATTCTTACTGCTGAAAAACATATTAAAGAAAATACTCCTGAAATCTTGAAAAAAGAAGTAGAAAATCTAAAAAAAATTGCATTTGGATATGCTCGATGGGTTAAGATAAAAGAGATAAAAGAAATAGAAAATAAAGATATTAAATATGTATACGATGTCACAATTGAACCAAATCGCACTTTCGTTTCTAATGGAATGATTCTTCATAATACAGTCACAATCTCAAAAGCAAATATTCAAGCATCTCTAAGAGCAGAAACTTCCGTTCTCGCCGCAGGCAATCCCAAACTCGGCCGTTTCGACCCTCTAATTCCAATTCCACAGCAAATAAATATCTCTCCTGCGCTTCTAAGTCGTTTCGACGTAATATTCATCCTGCGCGATTTACCAAACCGCGCTCAGGACGAAGCAATAGCAAATCACGTCCTTGAGGAGCACAAGCAGGGAGTAGAACGCGACGTCGTAGATCCAAAAGTACTTCGCAAATACATTTCTTTCGCAAGAAAAAAAATAAAGCCGAAATTAACAGACGAGGCAATCCTGGAAATAAAAGACTTTTACATAACTTTAAGAAATAAATCCGTAAGCTCCACTTCAGAAATAAAGCCAATCCCTATCACCGCAAGACAGCTTGAAGCAATAGTCCGTCTATCCGAAGCCTGTGCAAAAGTAAGACTAAGCAGTTTCGTCACAATTGATGACGCAAGGCGCGCAATAACTCTTCTAAAATACTCTCTGCTTCAAGTCGGCTTTGACGAAGAAACCCAGTCTTTTGACATCGACAGAGTCACGACAGGAATTCCGTCATCCAAACGCGGTAAAATAATCACAATCAGGGAAACAATCTCCCGCCTCGAATCATCTATGGGCAAACTCATCCCAATAGAAGAGATAGAAAAAGAAATCGGAGGCAAAATGTCCAAAGACGATATGGAAGACGCAATAAACCAGCTCGCAAAATCAGGTGATATCTTCAAGCCCAAACCCGGCTATATTCAGAAACTATAACAAAATGAATATAAAAGAAATAAAAAAAATAGCATTAAAGGTAAGAAAAGAGTTTGAAGAAAAAGAAATTAATATAAAAACACTTACAGATTTATATAACAACTATAATAAAATTGAGAATATAAACGATTTTATTATGCAAGCACAAATAATGTTTCCTAAAGGCAATTGCGGAATAGCAAGTCTTTATTTGAAATATGTATTAAAAGAAGGCACAATACAAAATTTAGAATATAAAAATAATAAACACACAGTATTAGTTATAGACAAAAATATTATTGATATAACTTCAGATCAGTATAACGGTCCAAAAATATATATTGGACCAATAAACAAACCATATAGATTATAACAAAATTAATTTAATAAAACTTTATTGTAAGCACAACAATAATTATAAACCAAACTACACAAACAAAAAAATGGCAGACGAATTCAAAAGACATACAGCGTACAAAGCAAAAATAGGTGACATCCTCGCAGGAAATCCTATCATAGACGGCGAGAAGCTTCGTTTCGTAGAAGTTAATGGAAAAAACATCGCAAGAGTCAACTTAATAGCAAACGTCGTGGACAAATACATACAAGACGACGAGAAAAAATTCGCATCCATAACTCTAGACGACGCATCAGGCCAGATAAAACTAAAAACATTCGGCGATGACATTGAAAAGCTAAAGCCATTCGAGCAAGGCGACACAGTTCTTGCAATAGGAATGGTCAGAGAATGGAACAAAGAAGTTTACGTAACTCCAGAGATAATAAAAAAGAAACAGCCAGAATACCTCTTATTAAGAAAATTAGAAACAGACTTAGACAAACCAAAACCAGTAGATAAAAAAGAAATCACAGAAATAAAAGATAAAATAATAGAGATAATAAAGCGCGAAGAAGCTCAAGGCGGCGTAGATATCAAAAAACTAACAGAAGAGCTTCAGGCAAAACAGGACATAATAAATCAAGAAATCCGCAAGCTCTTGGAAGAAGGCACAATCTACGAACCCCGCCCGGGCAAAGTCAGATATCTAGGATAATGAGAATTCTAAAAGAAAAAGAAGAACAAGAAGCAGAATATTTCCTAGAACAAGCAATAATAGAAGCAAAAAAATCAACATGTGAACGTTCAAAATGCGGTTCAATAATTGTAAAAGATAACCAAATAATAGGGAGAGGATACAACTCTCCAGCAAACCAACTAGAATCACAAAGAAGATGCCAAAATAAAAAAGAAGATTATCACAAAAAAGTAACAGATAAAACATGCTGTATCCACGCAGAACAAAGAGCAATTATAAATGCACTAAAGAAAAACCTAGATAAATTAACTGATTCAATATTATATTTTATTAGATTAGATAACAACAATAATCCTCAAGTAGCAGGAAAACCATATTGTACAATTTGTAGCAAATTAGCATTAGACACAGGAATAAAAGAATTCATACTTGTGCACGAAGAAGGAATTAAATTATATAACACCGAAGAATACAACTCTATTTCTTACGAATATAAAGAATAATCAATGTCTTCTAAAAAGCCTATTTTTCAACTGACCTAACAATTCCAAGAAGATCTTTCCGTGCGTCAGCCAATTCTATCCGAGCATTCCTTAATTCCTGCTCAGCATGTTCGATATATTGTTCACTGTCTTCATAAGCTTCAGTTTTATTGGAATTTTTCTGGGTTCAATACCCCACAGTTTGCTGTGAAGTAAAAATTCCAATTAGAAACTTTCTAATCAGAAATCTCCGAATACCGCGGAGCTTGCTCCGATTCGGTAGGAGATTTCAGAAAGTTTCTTTATCGTCAAAATCTTTCACATCTAAACAAGTAATTTGTCTTGAACCAAATTTTCCACTATCTATAAGAGTTTGCAAATCTTCAGCAACACCTGCATCAATTATCATAGTCCTACCGCTATTTCCAGAATTCATGTATCTCATAAATCTTTTACTGTCTGGATTATATAACATAGATTGACTCTTTTCTATAGAGATATATCTTTCAATAGCCATAAAATCGTGGCAAAAACACGCAATTTAAACCTTCCGATATCTATTTCTTAACACAAAGAAAATTAAGATATAAAGAATGTGAATCCGGCTGAGTTCTGCAAGAATGAATAACATCAAAATCAACAGATAACAAAGAAGCAAGTTCATCTTCAGAATAATGCGCGATAAAGCGACACTCATCTGGAACAAGCAAATTTGAAGAGGGAACAAAGCCCTCAAAATATCCTTCTTTGACACCAACAAAAAGTGGTCCTTTATTTTTTACAACACGAGCAATACCAGCAAGCGCTGAAGGCACATTAGTTTTTGGAATATGATGTAAAGAAGTATATGCCCAAACACCATTAAAAAAACCATCAGCAAATCCAAGATTTTCTAAATCCATAACGCAAGAATCTAATCCTTTAGACTTGCAAGCATGAACCATCGCAGGAGAAATATCGACGCAAATTGGATGTAAACCTTGCTCCCTGAAAAGCAAAGCATCTCTTCCAAGACCGCAGCCTAAATCTAAAACAAGTGAACCTTGAAGTTCATGCAAAAAATATCCAAAATCCTCGCTAAGAAAACGCGGGGTAAAAGAGTGATAGTCAGGCTTATCAGAACCAAAATCAGCACCGCGATGTTCGTAGTATGCACGAGTCTTATATTTATAATCCATTAAAAATATCCATAAAAAGACTAATTAAATATTATGTCAAGAAGTCCCATTATGTCCAGAGGAAAATCTATTTTTTGGAGCTTTGCGCATCGCATTTTCTGTCTCCTCAATTCTCTCTCTTACCATTTTATGCAAGGCAATAATCGGCTTCAATGAAGACTCTTCAAGCACTCCTTTAGAAACATCTTTCAATTGCTTAACATCCTCTGCTCTAAGCATCCCTTGATAAACAGCATCAATAATTTCCTGCATTCTATCTAAAGGATAAGAACTATTCACATCAAAAGTTATTGAGCTATAAGTTCCATGTCTTAACAAAACATCCATATCTTTTTTATCAGGTAGTTTTCCGCAGTCGAGCAAAATATTAATATTAAATCTAGTTCCAAACCCTGCTTTGCAAACATCATCATCGCTTAAAGCAGCAAAATACCAATAAGAAGAGTCAACATTACCTGCAATTTTATTCTCATCAACTAATCCAGAAGGAAGCACACCATATTTTATGTTAAGATATTCATTACTGCGTTCTCCTTCGCCTAATGCTGGAGCACTAGTATTATTTCTAATAAATTTCACACACGCTTCATCTCCTGTTCTTATATCTCTTCTTATTTTATCTGGAAGCCCCAAAATCGCTTTTTCAAGTGCACTTCTTTTACCAAACACAGCTCTTCTTCCATCACTAAGAGCGATTTCCCCGACACCTTCAAGTTCTGTAACCTTTTCTCTCAAGTGTGCAACAACTTCATCCTCATTCGATTGAACATATCTTACAGGCAATATAACATCTTTAACAACAAAAAATTCTCCCTTTACATTTACACTTCTATCCCTAACATATGCCTCGTTTTCAAAAGCAACAACATACTCGGGCAAAGCAATAACCATACTAACCGCTCAAATAATCTACTTATAAATGTTTTCACGCCTATAAATCTACTTCCACTTCAATCTAAAACCAAACTTTTTCCGCTTGTCATTAAATCTCAAAGCAATCCAAATCAAAACAATAAGCAAAACAAAAAGCAAAAGGAAGCGCCAGCTATTTGAAAAGTTTCTCCAATTAACAATGACACCATAAAAAATAGTAAATATCCCCGAAGCCATCAAAGCGCTCCCAACAGGCTCAGTAGCAAGCAAAAACAATCCGACGACAAAAACAATAACTCCGATAATAACTGCAAGAATAAACACACGTGTAGAATGTACATCTAAAGCCTTACTCATCTCAATGCCGCAATCATCGCAATATCCATCAACAGTACATCCGCTAGCATCATATTCATAAATAAATTCTCCTTTAGCTTGATAGCACAAATCCGCTTTCCTCTGTAATTCAGGCACATTAGGGCAACTCGCAATTCCAACACCAATCGGCCCAGCGCGAGCAGAACAAAAATCATCCCACTGCGGCGTCGGATAAAATGTCTCCATCCCCTGATGCAAAGCAAGAGCATAAACTACAAATATACCCAGCCCAAGAATAATATTCTTCACCTTCATAAAATCGCATAGTCAAACAAATTTATAAACCTTCGTTAAACTTAAAAAATCCAAAATCTTTAATCAGTAACATTAACGTCGTATTCTTTAATTTTTCTTTCAAGAAAACTTTCTAAACCCTCAAAATCTCTGTCTCTGCCACTCTTCGCATATTCATAGCCTGCTCTAAACAGCCAAACAACCTGCCGATAAACCAAAGCTCTTCTTGTATCTACTGCTTCTCCCAGAGAGCTTTTCGTACCAGCATTAGTATAATCATCTGGCTCAATTGGAATATTATTTGCCAGGCACCTAAGATATTTATCCAATTCCCTAACCACTTCTAAATCCTCAAAAACAACCCTTTTTTCGCTATCTCCCTCAATACATCCACTTCCTGATTCCCTCATTCACTAGCACTCTCCCAAAATATTTTTAACAATCTAACAGGCATATTTTAAACACTAAAATGAAATTATTAAACATTTATATTGTCAGAAACAATAATCAAAACCCTTAAAAGCATTCAGTTTCCCTAATAATTATGAAACCATACGAACAGCTCCTAAACGAAGCATATAATAAAATCAAAGTAGTAACCGCATCAGGCGACAGATTTGAAATCCCAAAAGTCCAGGGCCAAGTCCAGGGAAAAAACACAATAATAACAAACATATCCGAAATCTCCTCATATATCAGAAGACCAGTAGACCACCTAGCAAAATTCCTTCAAAAAGAACTCGCAGTCTCAGGAGTTTTAGAAAAAGACAGATTAATCTTAAAAACACATCTCAATTCAGGAAAAGTTAATGAAAAGATGCAATTATACGTTAAAGAATTCGTCACATGCACAGAATGCAAAAAGCCCGACACAGAAATCATAAGCGAAAAAGGCATAAAATTCAAGCACTGTTTAGCTTGTGGGGCTAAATCTCCGATAAGATATAACTTATAATTTCTTATTCCTTCCAAGAATTAAATAAATAAAAACCGCAGGAATTGTAAATAACACAGAAAGAAGAATAGTATTTCTTGCACCAATAAAATCAACGCTAAGCCCCACAAGAGGTAAGACTAAAACGCCAATTAAACTCAAAAACATGCTCTCTATACTAACAACAGTTGCGCGAGACTTACTCTTAATAAGAGAATGAATATACGTCCTTTCAACAGGTCGATGCATCATGAAAAATAAATGAGTCAAAAGAAGAACTGCCAAAATGAAGATATAATTATAAGCGAAAATTATCAACAAATTCGCTAAAACTAAAAAAAGTATGATATATGCCATCAATTTCAAAGGTTTTTTCTTAGAATACCTAAAAGAAATAAACGGGGCAATAACTCCAATAACTCCAAAAACAGACCACATATATCCAAAATAGCTTTCTGGAAAACCATACTCGGTAAGCAGTGTTATCCAAGCAAGATCACCTCCAAAAAGCCCTCCAAAAACAATAAAAGCACTCGCAATCAGAAACCAAAACAAAACAAAATGCTTGCGAACATAACTGAGCGAAGTCAAGGATTGATTCTTCAATCTTCTATAAGACTCATCAAGATTAACAGGCTTCCTCACGAAATATTCAGGCGCAAAGAAAAGAATTGCAAAAGTAATAAAAAAAGAAGCGCCTGTAAAAAGCCATATAAATGAAAGTCCAAAATGTTTTACAATGTAAGCTCCAAGAATTCCAGAAAAAATCATAGCAAAACTATCAATACTTGCATACTTTGAAAAAAAGCTAGGAAGAAGCTTCTTATCTCTTGAATGGATTAAATCAGTAATCCATGCTTCCCTCGCCCCTGAATTAAAAGTTACGCCTATACCCACAAGCGCAAAAGAAACAAAAAGAAAATAATAGTTATGAATAAAGAAAATCGAAAACATGGCAATTCCCTGAATTAAAGCACCAAAAAGAACAGAAAACTTTCTTCCATAAATATCCGCAACAGCACCAGTAGGTATTTCAAAAATAATCATTGCTAAAGACATTGTAGCTGTTAAAAGAGAAACCTGAAAAAGACTAACTCCGATGTTTATAAAATAAACTACAAGAAAAGCAGGCATAAAGAAAAGCATCGGAGAAATAAGAGCATCTAAATAAAACGGCCACAAAAGCTTCAGCTCACCAGATTTAAACATGTTTCAGACAAATAACCACTGCATAAATATCTTGCTAAAAATGACTAACCTCTACTTAGAAGCACCAAACCCTAAAGAGCCGTAAACATTAATTATCTTCCCAGAAAGCCACAAATCTTAATTATTTACAAAAAAGAATAAGCAATTCATCAAAAGAAACATTTAAAATACCCCAAGACATATCGTCGTCAGGAGGAACCATGGCAACAAAAGGATATTGCGTTAAATGCAAAAAACAGGTAGACATCAAGAACCCAGTTGAATCCAAAACGTCAAAAGGCACAAAAATTGCCAAGGGCAAGTGCCCTCATTGCGGAATAACTGTGTGCAGGATGGGCGGAATCACCAAGTAACCGCGCAAGTTTTTTGATTTAATGTATTTTTTAAATAATAGAAATTATCAAAAATGTGGATAAAAATTCACAAATCGTATAGAAAAACAATAGCAATCTGCGACGAAAGTCTTTTAGGGAAAAAATTCGAGGAAGGAATAAAGCAATTAGATGTCAGAGAATCTTACTTTAACGGTCAAAAAATGGGCAAACCCGAGCTGATACAATTAATAGTAAGAGAAGCAAAAGAAGATTCAACCTTCAACATCGTCGGCAAAGAGTCATTAAAAGCCGCAATGGAGGCCGGCCTTATAGAAAAGAACTCATGGAAAAAGGTCCAGGGGATTCCTTTTGTCTTAGTATTAAGCTAAATAAATAATAGATTGTTTAGAAGTTTAAATAAACACAACAACTCAAAATATAATGGCAGAAGTAAGACATAAACGAAAAGAAACATTAAAATTAAGAAGTATAGAATTAACACTTCTCGCGCAAGAATGCCAAACCAATGAATGGGACAGAACAAAAGCTCTCGGCATATTAGCACAATGTGACAATAAAGGTTTTGTTAAATTAAAAGGACATAGGCATCAAATCAGGAGAGTCACATACGAATCAGGCGGTCAAGATAGTCTTTCGCATGATATCACATTCGACCAATACTCTGAATTGGGAAGACCTCATATAATTGAGCTCGAAGCAGACTATATATTAAGACCCACTCAGTAAAAAGCATACCCAAAACTTAAAACCTCAAACATCATAATAATACAATCAAATGAAACCCAACAGATTTAAAAACCATCATTCTCCAGCACCAAAGATGGAAACTGAAGAAGACCACGAATTCGGCGACTTTGAAGAAATTCTTGACGAGTCGCATGAACAGGAAGAGCAAACAGAAGAACAGCCGCAATTTGTAAGATCTAGATGGCCGAAGAAGGGCGAAGTAATTGGAGTAATCGTTCAAAGATACGGCGGAAACAGAATGGAAATCCACTCAACCGACGGCAAAACAAGAAACTGCCGAGTCCCTGGAAAATACAAAAGACATCTCTGGCTCCGCCCAAAAGACATCGTCCTGATAAAAATATGGGAATTCGACGATGCAAAAGGAGACATAATTTACAAATACAAGCCAAACGAAATCACTCAGTTAAAAAAGAAAGACCTCCTTGACAACTTAGAAAGCGACTTCTAAATAAAAATGATAACTCTAAGAGTCAACAACCCAAAAGAAATAAACAGAACAAAAGAGAGAATAGAAAGCAAGCTGAACGCAAAAATAAATTTAAACGGAAGAATTTTAACGATAGACACAGACCCTTTAAACGAATTTGAAGCCCAGCGTTTAGTAGATGCCTTAAATCTCGGATTTTCATCCCACGTCGCTCTAAAAGTTCTGGACGAAGAGATGGCATTCATAAAAATAAACATAAAAGACTACGCAAACACAAAAAACTTAGAAGTTGTACGCGCAAGATTGATAGGCACGCATGGCAAAACAAAACACACTCTGCAGGAAATAACAAAATGTGACATCAGCATCCATGATAACGAAGTTGGCATCATCGGCCCGGCAGAAATCGCAGAAAGCGCTCTAACAGCCGTAACGAATATAATCAGAGGCACAAAACAAGCAAACGCCTACAAATATTTAGAAAGAATAAACACTCAGAAAAAAACTAAAAGTCCAAAGTTTACAGCAAAAAATAAAATAAACCTGTAAAAAATCAAAAAAGAAAATAAAAAAACAAAACTGGTAAGAGCTAAAAGTTATCTACTCTTTTTTTTAGCTTTCTTAGCTTTTTTTTTCATTTAATTACCAGCAAACCTCTTTACTTAAATAAATCTCCGCTTGTATTTAAAACTTTGCCAAATTTTTTATTTTTTTATTTTAATCAGAAAAAACGTAAATATTTTTCCGTCGATAAAATATTTTTATAAAAAAGGTAAAGATTAAAGCTAAAAAATAATTAGTTTATAATATTATAAAGAATTAAAAACAACGAATAAACAAGATTTAAATAAGCAGTAAAATTTGCCATAACAAGACTCTGTAGCTCAGTTGGTTAGAGCACACGGCTGTTACAAATTTCAAAAGAGATTTGAAGAAACCGTGGGGTCGGAGGTTCGAGTCCTCCCAGAGTCGTTAGCTTCTTTGTTTTAACGCAATAAAAAACGTTTATATACATAAGTCCAATATTCATATCAAAGAGAAAAAGATGAAATTCCACATAAAGCAAAAAATAGTCGCGCCGCATGAACACTCTCACAGCCCAAAAAGCATAGAATTTATCCTTGCAATTATAATAACTCTCGCCCTAGTAGGATCACTCACATCTGAAAAAACTCTAAAACTGCCTCATTATATAGTTCCATTTCTAATTTTAGTATTTATCGCCCTAAAAGCAATGCACATCAGACGCCAAGGAGGAACACTTCTAGAAGATTATGCTACAATTGGAGTTATGATTATCCTAGGAGTATTGCACATCGCATTAAAAGGAGATTTAAATCCAGTTTTAATAACGGTGTTTATAGCAATTCTCCTATATGCCACAGGTTTAATGTTCTGGGTGCGAAGCACATTCGGCTCAAAAAAAATAACTCACTTTCTAATAAGCTACATAACAACAGTATTTATGATAATATTTTTATTCGCAGGCGCCTATTTATCAAACCCAGACGAATTTTTAGTGCAGGGAATAAATAACAACTTAAGTTTCGGAGAAGCGCTATACTTCAGCACAGTCACAATAACAACCGTCGGCTACGGAGACATAACGCCTTTAAGCAAAATAAACAGATTTCTCGCAGCAACAGAAGCATTTCTCGGAATGACAATAAACGTCGCCCTTCTCGGCTACGTCCTATCAAGCGGAAAGCTATCCAACTCACACGAACATAACGAATAGATTTTAATAACAATATTTCCCTAAATTGGCATGAAGCAAAAAGTCCTCCTAGGTCTCTCAGGAGGAGTAGACTCCGCAGTCGCAGCGCTCCTTCTAAAAAAGCAAGGATACGAAGTCATCGGCGCATTTATGCGCTGTTTCTCAGACAAAAACCATCTCACAAAAGAATGCTCATATTTAGAAGACAAAAAAGACGCCCAAAGAATTGCCGCGCAATTAAAAATAAAATTTATAGAATTAAATTACGAGAAAGAATACAAAACCCAAGTCTTAGACGAAATGTTCAAAGCATATGCAAAAGGAATAACCCCAAACCCAGACTCGCAATGCAACACAAAAATAAAATTCCCATTTCTTTGGAAAGAAGCACAAAAGTTAGGCTGTAATTTCATAGCAACAGGTCATTATGCAAAGAAATATCCGCAGCAAAATGAAATTGCGGACAATTTTAAAAATCGAAAAGAACACCTATACTATCTAAAAATCCCAAAAGACAAATCAAAAGACCAAACATATTTTCTATACGGCCTAACTCAAGAAGACCTCAAACACACTTTATTCCCAATAGGTAACTACACAAAAACAGAAGTAAGGCAAATAGCAAAAAAACAGGGATTGCACAACTGGAGTAAACATGGCACAAGAGGACTCTGTTTCGTCGGCAATATAAACATGAAACAATTTCTAAAACAAAATCAAAACTATACATCGCAAGAAAAGACAAAAAATCAAATACAATAACAATAGCACCAGAAAATCACAAAAGTCTGTTCAAAACCCAATTCCAAATAAAAAACATAAATTACATAACAAACCAGCCAAAATTTCCATTAAAAAACATCAAAGTAAGAATAAGACATCTCGGACAATTAATTCCAGCAAAAATAAAAAAGCAAGGCAATAAAATAATAGTAAACCTAAAACATCCAACACAAGGCCTCGCAGAGGGCCAATCCGCAGTAATCTACAACAAACAATGCATAATGCTCTTCGGCGGAGAAATTTCCCATACCTGAAAGATTTTTATACACCTTCTCCCTCATCAAACCATGAAAGCCCAGGAAGCAATAGAAACTCGTCAATCAATAAGAGAATTCTCAAATAAACCTGTAAAATTCGACGCAGTCATGGAAGCAGTTGACGCCGCAAACCACGCTCCATTCGCAGGAAACATAAACAACCTAAAATTCATCCTTGTCAGCGAAGAAGAAAAAAAGCAGCTATTAGCAGAAAACGCACAGCAATATTGGATAGCCGATGCAAGCTGGATAATTATAGTCTGCTCTGAACAGCAAAAGTTAGAAGAATTATACGACGAAAGAGGGAAAAACTACTCAAAACAACAGGCAGGCGCGGCAATAGAAAACATCCTCCTAAGGCTTACAGAACTAGGAATCGGCTCATGCTGGATAGGCGCATTCGCAGACAACGCAGTAAAAGCGCATTTCAAAATCCCAGATAAATGGGAAATAGAAGCTCTCATCACAGTAGGCTACCCAAAAAATAAAATGCGCAAGCCTACAAGAAAAACAGCATTAGAAAACAAAATCTTCTGGGAAAAATGGGATGAAAAAAAGAAACCAATCAAAAAAACAATGCACCACCCCACACTAAAGTGTGGGGTTTGAATGGTGCTTGTTTTTTGGATGCTCACGATGCCACCACATGCTAAAGCATGTGGTTTTAAGGAGGCATCGAGACATAAAAAACACAACCCTCAGTCCTCTCAGATTCAGAGCCATTAGCAATAATCCTTCGTACAGACACAAATAACGAAAAGTATATATCAATAGATTCCATTAAAAACAAATGGAATACAATCAAATTGCTAAAGAAATAAGAATAAATAAGGTTCTCAATGAATTAGACAAATTTGTTATTGAATTTGTTAATATCCTTGAAAAGCATGTTGGTTATGTCATTGTATCTGGGTATGTTTCTATTCTTTTAGGGAGGGCAAGGGCATCAGAGGACGTCGATTTATTGGTTCCTGAAATGAATCTTGGAAAGTTTTCCGCATTGTTTAAAGACTTAAAAGAGGAAGGATTTGAATGCGCAAATAGCTCAATAATCTCAGAAGCCCATAAGATGCTAGATGAACACGCAATTAGATTTTACAAAGGAATTCCTGTTCCAAACATGGAATTTAAGAAAATAAGTGAAAAAATCCACAGAGAAGCATTTGATAACAGAATAAAAGTAATTTTGAAAGAAAAAGAATTATTCATTTCTCCTCTTGAGCTGCAAATAGCATATAAGCTATCCTTAATGGCAAAGGGCTCTTTTGAAGAGATAAGCTCGGATAAGGACTTCGAAGATGCAAAACATTTATACGAACTCTTTAAAGACAAGCTTAATAAAGAAAAGCTATCTCACTTTATCAAGCTCTTAAAAGTAGAGGACAAGTGGGAGCATTTGAAAAATGGATAAAAAAGAAAACATAGAAGACGAATTAAAAAGAATAAAGACAAGTAACTTCAAAGAAAGAGTCTGGTTTATCAAATATTGGGCAGAATACATGAAAACCCATCCAGACGAAGTCTGGAGCGAAGGCCAAAGAAAACTCATTGATTCTCAGTTTCAATCATTAAAATCAAAAGATCGATGCACCACCCCACACTAAAGTGTGGGGTTTGAATGCACACTAAAGTGTGGGGTTTGAATGGTGCTTGTTTTTTGGATGCTCACGATGCCACCACATGCTAAAGCATGTGGTTTTCAGGAGGCATCGAGACATAACCAAAGCAGAGGACGTCTATAACCTCTTTCACGAACGCCTCAAAGACGAAAAGCAGGAGCATTTTTACATCCTCATGTTGAACACAAAGAACCATATAATCGGCGAGCATCTCGTATCAAAAGGCGTTCTAGACGCAGCAATCCTCGAACCGAGGGAAGTCTTCAGGCCCGCAATAAAAAACGCAGCATCGAGAATAATTATCCTGCATAACCATCCGTCAGGTGACCCCACCCCGTCCGAAGAAGATTTAGAAGTCACACAGAAACTCATCCAAGCAGGAAAAACAATCAATATCCAACTCTTGGACCACATAATAATAGGGAATGGTAAGTGGTGGAACTGGTCAGAACATCGAGCTTAAACTTTGCTCTTTTTTGCATTTTCTTTTTCTTCTTTGAACTTAAAATGTTTGGCGAGAAGATTCATTACTTCTTTAAAATCGAGCATATTCCTTAAGATAGGAGTTAAATCTTTTTTCCAATTTGGATATATTTTATTTGTTTTTTTAAAGATGTCCATTTTTTCAAATTGTTTGCCATCTTCTTTGAATTTCTTCTCAGTAATATCTAAGTTTATCTCTATTCCTTTTTTTGCAATAAAATAGAGGTCTGCATAGTCTCTTGCTCTGTATCTTGTTGCAGCCGCTGCAAATTTCTCAGCTAATATTTCCCCTTTATTCATGCACATAACAGAAAACTCTGGAATTATATCTTTGTAAAAATGATTTATTTGATATTTGACTGGCTTAAGAATTAATTTGCCACGCTGGTTTAAATCAATAAATATAGTGCCTTCTTCATGGAATAATTTATAGTGCACTATAAGCCTGACAAAATTATCAACCTCTTTTCCTCGCGTTATCTTATTGAATATTGATTCTTTAATAACCGATTCTATATCTTTGACTACTTCACCTACATTTCTTGTTAATGTAAAATCAAGGTCTTCGCTCAGCCTTTCATGATTTAGGATTATTTTATGAAGAGCGGTCCCTCCCTTAAAGTAAATTCCCCCTACATTTCTTATAAGATAAAGCAAATAAGTAACCAAATAATCTTTTTCAATCATAACGATATTGAAACCTTCCTTTCCAGAGATTATTTTCAATCTTTCTAATGTGATTTCCATTTTTGAGTCTCCTTCTTGACTGCAATTATGAATTTGTGACCATATATCTCTCGCTTAATGCCCTGTGGTAAATCAGCAATCTTGTGCTTTTTGAAATCTATGATTGTATTAAGTACTTTAATTCTTTTATGCGTCCTATTGTTCCATACCTCAAAAACCTGCGGTATCTGGTCAGTCAGTTTCCAGTAGTTTGCAGCCGCCATCCCAGTTATGCAATAATTTTTCCCATTCATAATTTCATCTATAATGATAAATGGATGCTCACTCCAGTTATTTCCTACAGCTTTTATTGGAATAAGAAAATATTTCTGTTTGTTTAGCTTGACAATTCTTCCTTTTTTTCTTAAATTATGAATATAAACATTTCTTTCATTCTCATTCTTGAAATATTGGGTTATTTTGCTTAGATTGAAGAAATATGTTTGATTTAACTCAAGTTCTGATATTAAAGAGATCTCTTTTTCAGAAAGCCCTTTCCTTGTCTTTTTATTCTGCATATCTATATCTTTATCTTTTTTCATTATCTATTTTCCCCTTTAAATTAATGATATATTAATATAGTGGAGATTTATAAATCTTGCTATTTTGGGGTTTAGTGGTAGTATTAATGGCATTAAAGTTATAGTTTTAGTGGTAGTAAAGTGGTAGTTTGAGGTTGTGGGTGTCCAAGCCCCGAGGATATAGAAGTCACAAAGAAGTTAATTGATGTGGGAAAGATGGTTAATATTCAGTTACTTGATCACGTAATAATAGGGAATGGTAAGTGATGGAATTGGAAAGAAAATGATTAAATAAACGCCTAACTAACAGATATCATGAAAAAAGACAGCTTATTTGAAAAAAATAAACTCTTTTTCGCAATAATAATTGGAGCAATTATTATAGGCATCTTTATTCTAACCAGTCTTTTAATAATCAACAACAAATCAAATGATAATTCAAATTCACAATCAGAAAAGAATTCTCAAAATCCAATAGCTAATAACAATCTAGACATACTATCAAACCCCTCAACCAGCAGTAAAGATATAACATACGAAACCGTAATCAAAATCGTAGATGGAGATACAATTACCCTATCAAATAATGAAAAAATAAGACTTATAGGGATAAATACTGAAGAAAGGGGTCAAAAATGTTATCAAGAAGCCACAGACCGGCTTTCAGAACTTATCTTAAACAAAAAAGTAAAATTAGAAACAGATATAGATAAAACAGATAAATATGGAAGAAGCTTAAGATTTGTTTTTCTAGAAAATGAAAATATAAATGCTCTGTTAGTAAAAGAAGGCTTAGCAACAGTTTACACTGTTGGCTCAAATAAGAAATATTTATCAGAACTTGAAAAAGCGCAAAGAGACGCCCGAGAAGGGCAAGGATGCATATGGCAAAAGAGCCCATCATGCAAAGACTGTATTGGCATGGCTTACCTAAATAGCAACGCAGAAGGCGACGACTGTAAAAATCCAAACGACGAGTATATAAAATTCTCTAACTCTTGCAGTGCAGAATGCGAACTGACTGGATGGACTATAAAAGATGAAGCAACCCACATTTACACATTCCCTGAATTCATATTGCAGTCAAATTCTTTACTAACATTAAAAAGTGGAAAGGGAACAGACACAACAGAAGTGCTATTCTGGGACAATAATGGAAATTCAGGACAATGCCCAGCAATTTGGAACAATGACAAAGACACCATATACCTTAGAGATAAACAAGGCAGTTTAGTCTTGGAACATAATTATTGAAAAGAAAATATTATTAATTCTTCTTTCCTTCATTTAGCATAATGAAAATCCCTAACATCTAAAAAGAAAACCGCCCCAAGATAAATTTTATCTTCCCTCACACCACTCACAACTCTTCTTTGGACAATCCCCATTCAACAGCTTTATCGCTCGCTTGAACAAGTCCTCTGCATCTGTAGTACTCGTCTTAACCTTTCTCAATTCAGTATGAAATACAACTTCTCCAGTTTCTAATACTTCAGAAGGAGAATAAAATAGTAAGAACGCATAATCTTCAGTTTCATATTTCATTTTCCTTAAAAGAAAGTTGTAAATATCTAATTGATGCTGATTATATGTATGTGCATCTTCTTTTGCCGGAGAACCTTTCGTTTTATAATCGAGGACAATAAGCTTCTTTCCTTTCATGAGCAGATTATCAATTCCCCCATGTAATACATTGCCCTCTTTATCCTCAAACCATAAACCCTTTCTAGAGTTTCTCCACTCTTTCAATAAATCTTCTTTATCAAATAAGAGCATTTCTTTAGCATCACCATTATCCCGAAGTTCCGGAGGTAACAACCCCTTTCTCATAAACTTGTCAAAATGCACCTTAAGCACTCGGTCCATTCCATTAGGCAGTTGAGGAAACGGCCCAGATGGTCGCTTCCATTTGTCATGTTTAGTGAGCCAGAAACACCGAGGGCATTCTCGGTAAAGACTTAGAGAGGAGGGCGATAGTTTGAAGGTCATTTATCTATAATGGGCTGATAGTTTTTAAGACCTCATGTTTAATTAATCGAACCATTTCTCGCACATTTACTTCTTTGCCAGACGTTAACACTGCCGAGATTTCCTTTTCGTTTAAATTAGACATTTTAGAGTCTAGACTGATAATAAAATTTCTTAAGTCATCCCTTGTAAATTCTGATTTTGAACTCTCTTTTATTTTTATCAGAATAAGTGCTATGATTTCTTCATCTATCTTTAGTATGTTTTCCTTTAATATGAAATGAATGTCATAAATATCTCTTACTGCTATATTTTTTCGGGTAACTAAAGCTCTAAATTTCTCAGCAAAATTCTCCGATAAATCAATAGACTCTATTTTTACATCCTCTTTTAATATAGGCTCTCCAAGCGAATCAATAAACTCATGATGTATTGGTCTTATTTTTGTAGGATTTATCAGCTTCTTTCTAAAAGAAACATCTATTTTTATTTTTTGAGTTGAGTTATCTATTTCTTTAGAAGTCAACATTTTCCAGCCCTTACCAATCTCTTTGATTGTTTCTAAATTAAGCCCATCTAATATTTCGAACATCTTTCTTCTTATTTCGTCCAATATTCTCTTAATTTGCATTTTAGACATACCTTTTACATCTTGATTAAACACAAAGTCTAAATCTTCGCTTAATCTGTAAAAACCAAGATAGCATTTGTTCAAGCAAGTTCCTCCTTTGAAAACAAGATGCTCTATCTTTTTTTCACTAATTTTATGAAGTATTTTAGTTAAATGATAATCTTTCTCAAGCAACCCGATGGGGAAGCCAGTTACTCTTCCTAATCTAAAGACCTCTTCTTTTAAGTTAATCGTATCTTCCATTTTTTGTCCAGCAATTTAGTTCCTGTTTTTCTGATAGTAGTGTAATAAGATAAAGCCTTTTTTTTATTCAGCACACTCAAAAGTTTAGAGCTATTTGTTAAAAGACCTACGAGCTTCATTATTTTCACACTATTGTAAATAATTGCATAACTGATTAGTTTATCGTTATCAAACTTTACATTTTTTATTCTATCCATAACTTCGCTTAATCCCCCAAGATACTCAGGATATTCAAGAGCATCAAGTATTGTCCTTTCTTTATCTGAGTAAGGATACTGATTCTTAGTAATTCCAAATAATTTCTCCTTCTTTACCTTAAAGAATTTGAATTTATAATGAAGAATCATTCTGTCTGCAGAGTATTTAGTATTGAAAACAAAAAGTTTGTTTGGGATTTGTTCAGTAAATCCATGCAAGTTGAATGCGTTGTATAGTCCAATATAGTAATCTTTTTTTAACAGATAATCTGCAATCCTCTGCTCTTCTAATGTCCAGTATTTATCTATGGAACGAAATGGGACCACCATATAAATTCCTTTTTTGATTGAAACAAGCTTTTTCTTCTTTTGTAATTTCTCAATCAAATCTGAAATATCTTTCACATCTAGATGTTTTTTTATCAAAGATATCAGCTCTTCTCTTAAGATTATATCTATTTTTTTATATTCTAGAATAGACATTATTCTTTCCTGATTTGGACTTAATCCATTCATACCTTTTTCTTTATTTCTTCCCATTTCATTCATTTTCTCTAATTTAGATAACACTATTAAGCATAGGGTTATAATAAACAATGAAAACAGTATATTTAAGCTTTTGCATAAATCAAAAAATCGATGCACCTCTAAAATTCTTGATTTGATTTT
>Ga0075864_104_pt1 | contig 35717 bp, 40 predicted proteins | sample RifGroA1_FD_67966 | JGI IMG/M metagenome (GOLD analysis project Ga0075864, IMG submission 67966) | Parcubacteria bacterium GW2011_GWA1_36_12 | reverse complement strand
GACCAGCATGGTTTGTTCCTGAGAAAGAAAGTAATCCGGAAGCGGTGATGGTTGAGGTAGTTAGGGTGCCGGAGATGGAGGCTGTACCTCCGACTTCAAATTTAGCATCAAGGGTGTCGCCATAATTTATGCCGACATTTCCTGAATTTTGAACATACAAAGTATTTGAAATTGATGCTGGACCGCCTGAAACAGAAAAAATTGTTTCAGCGCTTGAACTTGCAATAAAAAGTGATTCATTAAATTCAAAACGATTTTGTGTTGAATTCCATTTTAATTGTGCGTTCGGTGTGGTCGTTCCTCTTTCAAAAGCAAGGTAAGAATCTTCTGTGTCAGCCGTGGTATTGTCTGTATTAATTACAAACGATTTACTTGTGGTTCCAGAAAAATCTACACTCCCCGAAACAACTAAATTTCCAAAATTAGCTGTGGTACCAAAGATATTGGTCCAAGGATTAGTAGTTGACCCGAGATCCAAAGAGCCGGATGGAATTAAATCTGATTTTACGCTACCACCGACAGTTAAATCTCCGACCGTTGTGTTGCCAGCACTTAAAGTTCCACCAACTCTTGTGTTGCCCACATTGTTAATGGAAAAATACTTTGAATAAACTTCGAAACCAGAACCATCAGGATTATCTTTTTTACCGATACTAGCATCACTAGCCACACCAAGAGAACCAAAACTTCCAGTTGAACCCCAAACACCTTTATTAAAAAAACCTACGCCATTAAACTGACTTGTGCCATTTACTTCTAACCCACCGACAGAAATTGAATTGGAAGTATTTGCTCCATTGCTAGTAACAAAATTTAAATTAATATCTTGTTTTCTTGTGCCATCTAAAAATTCTGCATTTAAATTTTTAATTAAACTAGTATTAGAAATCTTGATTGTTCCTTTTTGTAAAACAATATCTTTTCCAAAAACAGCATCACCAAAAACACCAAGGTTGCCATAAACCTGCAAAGAATCCAAAAGCTTGGTTGCGCCCTTCACTATCAATGTTTTACCAACTTCAACATTGCCCTCAAGTTTTACATCCTCATAAGTCAGGTTGCCGTTCTTTGTTACGAAAGCGAGTGTAAAATCGTTTGTTCCTAAACCGTTTAAATATTCGGCATTCAAATTATCAACCCTAGTCACTGAGTCAACAACAATTGGCGCCACTCCTTCAGGAGCATGAGAACGTAATTGACCCTCAGTTTCAATATGGCCAAAGATGGAAACATTACCGGCCTTATCAAGAACCAAGACTTCGTTGGCATGAGTGCCAGGAAAATGTCCTTGAATAGTATCGGCATCTTTGAAAGCTTTTTTAATTTGCTGAACAATATAATCGGCTTGCCCAAAACTAAATCCACCGGCGATTATAAATATCATCACCACCGATGTAATCATTATCGTCATCATCCTAACAGGACTACTCATCATAGAACGCGCATATTTATCAAACATTCTAAAACGATAAGCGGGTGAATAAATACCTGAGTCAATAAATTCTTTTTGTTCTGGAGTTAAGGGTTCTTCTTTAGGCTGTTCAAGTTTACGTGTTACCCTGTCAGCAAATAATTCAAGTGAGCCCGAAAGTCTGTCTAATTTTTTTAAAACAGGATCTTCAAGAATTTCTTGTTTGGGTAAAACCTCTTGACCCTGCATCAACATCTCTTCTAATTTATCTGCTTCTTTTTTGAATTGATTATTTTCTATTTTTGGAACTACTAGTGCTGATGGTTTTTGTGGTTGAGTTATGACAGGATTTTGTGGCTTAATTTCTTTTGGGGTACCAAAAAATATTTGTGGATTTAATTTTTCAAATTCTTCAAAAACTTTTGAATGTCCCTCGTGACCTAAAACTTCATTTGGTTCTTCGGGTGTAAGAGATGCTGTTAGTTTCCCAAAAATATTTTTGGGCATGGAAACAAAAACACTTTGAGTTTTTAAATAATCTTCAATGGCTTCTCTTGTTGTATACCAATTTCTTCCAATTTTTTTAGAAAAAATCTTTTCTCTTCTTGCGAGTAAGCTTAAATACTCTTGCGAGTAAGCACATAATTTCGATGCTTCAAGCATCGAAATCCACCCCTCACCTTTTGGAGATTTATTTTTATTAAAATTATTTTGGGAATCTATCTCCGAAAGGTGAGGGGTCCAATTATGTTTTTTTTCGTTAAAATCAGACATTTTTCTATTGAGGAAAACTGGTTTTTTTGTTATATTTAATAAACCTAAAGCCCGTTCCGCCAGCCGGCGAATTACGAGCTTCGGGTGTGCATTCCTCCAGCCCCCCTCTACCGAGTGGGGCTGGATCGTTTTTGATCTGATGATCGTGCATTTACTTTTTCTTGTTTTCGAGTGTGCATTGTGGATGTGTTTTTTGTTATTTTACAACAACAAAAGGCTACATCCGATATCGTATCGGATAACTTTGCCAGACCCCTTTCAGGCCCAGCGAAGATTCCTTCTTTCCGATACATAAAGTATACCATTGAGAGTTGAAAAAATGTTGATAACTAAAGGGAATTTACATCTCTATTACATGGGCACCATGCAAAACTACATGGTGCCCATGTAATAACCGCTTTTGTTATCAACATTGACCACTATGGGGTAATAAAAGTAGAATTAGTATATAAAGACACATAAACCTTAATACGATAAGCTTAATAAATGCATTAAAACTCTGTGAATAAGCAATCGAACGGTTTATAATAGTTTTAAAAAATAAAAATCAATAATTAATAACAAAAAATCATATGCCAAAAAAATTTTTAACAGTGAACGATGTGGCCCGATTACTTGGAGTAACCCCCTTGACGGTTCGCAACTGGGATCACGCTGGCAAGCTAATTGCCTACCGCAACCCTGTGAATAACTATCGTCTCTACAAAGTTGAAGACGTAGAAGTTCTACTAAAACAAATAGAGCACTCTAAAGAAAAAACTAGAAAATTAAAAATAGATATATTCTAGAATTTCTAATTTCTAATTCCTAATTTCTAAAAAAATAAAAATCGCCCAAAAGGCGATTTGTTTTATACTGTTTGGTTATTCCATGGTAAATCGGGGCAACAAGGATTCAGGCAATTTTAACAACAACCCTTTGGGATGCTGATATTTTTGTTTTATTCTTTGGCATTCGGACTTGGAGTAGACCTCTACACCTTCATCCGAATGCCTTCGCCTGAAAACAAAAAATCTCTAGCATCGCGCCAGAGATTTATATTAAGTTAGGGGACAGATCCATGCGTGCATTAATTTTTTTCTCAACTTGCATTGCAATATTCTGTCCAACCAAACTTCCCGTAACACCGCCGACAACGTAGGGTGCGGTTTTGTCTGGAGTAATATTTTTCAAAGCCAACTGATGCATTGTTAGGTACCAGATGCCGTTAGAAAAAACTGATGCCCATGTTAGGTAGACATCGTGGTTTCTTTGTCGTGCCCTACTAACTACTGCGAAACTCACGCTTTGGAAAAAGGCGTATCCAAGAAGAAGTGATACGTTAATAAAATTACTTTGACCAAAAATTATTCCATGAACAATCATCCCGAGTGAAAAGACTGCCATCTGAATAATGGGCCACTCAATTTTTTTATCTCCAACAACATGAGAATCAAATTTTGCATTAATGCGGTCTGAAATTCCTTTAGCAAAATATTGTCCGGTCAAACTCCCCATCACTCCCCCGGTTGTGGTCGGTAGGAATAACACCCAATTCATTTCGTAATTAAACATGATGGCTAAACCTAAAAATTTTGCACCAGCTTGAAGTAGTGCTGCAAATCCATGAAACCAATAATTATCACTGCTTCTGGCAAGTCTCAAAACCGCAAAAGAAAAATTATCCACCAGAGTTAGAAATGCGAGTCCGGCAATCATCCACGAACCAAGAGGTGATGGTACAAATAGAATCTGCAAAATCAACGCTACCAACAACACAACAATGGACGGCCAGAATCTCATGAGCTGGGGTTGATTTTTCGGTGCTTCTGTTTTGGCTCCAATATGTTTTTCTATTTTCTGTGAAATTATTTTGCCGTGCAAACTACCAAAAACAGTCGCAAATAAATATGTCGGCAAAAGCATTAATGGCATCTGATCCTTATAGAGATATCTCAGCGTCACAAAGAATACCAGACTTGCAAAAACCGCAGTGAGTGCGTGAAAAGCATTACTACTACGAGTTCCCGCTCGAGACTGAAGACCGTATGAAACATTTTGAATATAGGCTATCGCGATAAGAAACAGAACTCCATACCAAAATGACGGGGCAGGGTTTAAAACCACTTGTAGTGTCACTACTGCCCCAAGAACATAAAGTGGGTTTCGTAAAAATCTTGGATATTGAATGTGTAAAATCCCACCAATCACACAGACAAAAAGAATTAATAGTGCAATATCTATCAATCTTGCCATGTCCATGATTACGCCTCGTTTTTAAAGTTCGTTGCCTCTTTATAACACAAATCTTACAGTTTTCAAGAAACCCCAACACTCATGCTGAGTGTTGGGGTAAATAAAAAACCCGAGTAAATCTCGGGTTTAGACTGGATTCGGGAGAAACACATCCCAATCAATCTTTAAGTTTTTCTTGAAATATTCTCTGATATGCTCAACTCTCAATGTTCTGAGCAATATCGGACCAGAGTCGGGTCCATTAACAGGGAGGCCAACAAACGAAACTCCCGTATTGTTTGGCGGAAATCCTCTTTCACCATATGGATCGGTATGAGTACCGGCCGCACACATGTGGTAATAAGCATATCTTGTACTGACCGCAGCAAAAAAGTGCTTATCGCCATAGGTCTTAAGAGTGACCCTACCTGTCATAAATCCACCATAGTCGCCTCGAGTGGCATCATTATTTACCGCTCCAAGAAGCGTATCGGCCCAGCTTCCCATTCTCGGAGGATCGCTCCGGAACTCCAAGCCCCATTCGTAACCACCGGGGGCTTTAACTGTGCCCCAAGCAAAGAATTTATTACCGTACAAAGAGGCAGCGACAGCTTCATCAAGGAAGTCTTTCTTATCGTGCCATTTGGGAAGACCGAAAAGCATTGTTTTGATTTTGTCTGCAAAAATAAATCCGTCCGTCATGTTATCCTCAAGTGTTGAGGCGGTGTGGTTACCTGAACCACAGTTAATGAACCCCACATCTCTGGCATCAAACGGTTTCTTCTTGTGCTCACTAACACCCTTAAGTGTCAGCCCGGCTCTAAGATTTCCTGACAATATGGCATTCCAAAAATCAAGATTAGGCTCAAGGTGTCTTTCAATGACCTGAATAACTTGTTCCTGATACCAATCAGAACCTCTTGATCTAAACTGATCGAGAACAAAGATTTGCAGATTAGTTAATGCTTCTTTTACCTTGTCGGGGCTAGCATTTCTTACGGCCGCAACCCTATCCTTCATTTCTTTTTCAATCTTGGTATAAGACATCATCAACTGATCTGGCTGTTTGTGGGTTCCAAAGTGGTTACCCTGCACCCAGTCATCATTAACATTGTAGAAGTGGACCGGCAATTTTGCCTCAAGCAGATTAGCCTCTCTCATCATCTGAATAGCAGCATCGGAAACACCAAGATACTGCTGTCTGGATTCACACCAAAACTCCTCTCTGGCTCTTGAACCAAAGTGGGGGTCAGTGGCAGTCATTACCCAAATAAACTTGTTGTCGGGGTAGGTTCCATTAGAACCATTAGCTTTAGCTGGCTTCTTTGAGGACTTGAATAAAGATTCAATGCTAATATTATCAATATTCAACATGCCATTAACGAAGTTGAGTCGCAAAGCTCCTGGTTTGAATTGACCATTAAAAACGGCCTTTGCAATCGGATGGCCACTATCTTCAAGAGTTTCGGCAAGGAACTTGTCATCAACAGCAATCGGGGCAACATAGAATTGAACACTGCCTCTTTGGCCATTTTCAACAACACTTTCCCTAACCGTAAACCTCATATTAAGCGCGTAAGGATGACAAATGATTACTGTTTTAGGAATATTGCCGAGCAATATTCTGGGACCATGCTTTTGAACATTGTCCGCAAGTAATCTGTCACTGACCCTAACATGTTTGGGGATATTGAACTCTATGATATCTTCGTTGCCAATTTTGGCATAAAAGGTTCCCTGACTCACAACCTTGGAATTAGGAACAGCATCTTCAAACTTCTTAACAACAAAGTTCAAAACCTTACGATAAAATCTTTGCCTATCTTCAACGCTTATGTTGGAGATAATGGTTCTAGATTGTTCACTAATAAGAGCTTCGAGCTTATCTTCCAAAAATTTCTTCTGGGCAAGACTAAGGCCTCGCTTCTCAGCTGAAGTAAGTGCAGACTTAACAAGTCTGATTTCGGCTCCAAGTTTGTGCCATTCGACCAGCGTCAAATATCTTAATTCCCAATATGCCGCCGCTGCAATAAGTTCAGCTTCTTTGTGTCCAAAACCAATCAGGATCGGACCATCAAATTCTGGCAACTTCGTATCATCCAAATCGCGAGAAATCTTGGACCAACCATCAATAATATCAACCAACTTCTCGGCCGTTATCTCATAAATAAACTTGGAAGATTTGGGATTGTCCCTAATCTTCTTTGCTTTGGCTTGATAGGCAGGATCGAGAATATCAATGTTGATGTTCTGACCAGAGAAGAAAGCCCTAAATATGCTAGCTGGGCCAGCTGCCTTCTTAACTTCGATGTCTATGGGGTTAACCACAATAACGACCGAATCTCCTCTAAGCTTGGCGTCAACAAGCATTCGCTTAACAGGATTATTTTTGATCAGACGTTGATGCTTTAATCCAATATTGGCTCCATTGATTAACATAACCGTAGGATTTGGTCTATTAACCGGGACTGGATAAGGAGAAGTTAATGTGGTTTTGGGTAATTTGAAATTACCGTCAAACTCACTCAAATCCCCTATTCTTCCAAGACCTTTCATGAAATTAACAGGGTTCTTAGAATTACTTACACCAGACAATCGACTTGCCCTTTCCTCCACAATCTTTCTGGGGATATAGCTATAATGCTCTTCAAATTTAGCCAAAGGAATGTCGTGGCCAACAATATTCTTAAGCTGACCCTCGACTTCTTTGGTCCACAAAAGTTCATCAACCTTGAGTTGGAAAACTTTTTTGGTTAAACCATGAACTTGAGAATTGAACTCCCGATGAATCAGCTTGAACAGACCATCAACTCCTCTTGCTTTTAGCTCACCAGACTTTATGAGTTCTGACAAACGGCCATCGTAAACATTTTTCTTCGCTTTCTTGTTCTTCGCTAACACGGCCTTTTCGTCAGGCTGTTTTTTGGTAGAAGCCATCTTGTTTCCTCCCAAGTTTTAAACGTACTTGGATACATGATATCAAACGAAATCAATATGGCAAGCAAAATAAAAATCCCGACTCAATCACGAGTTGGGATTAACCAATTAACTCCATCTCCAAATTCTTCTTAATCAATTTAGAGAGATAAAAATCTGCCAAGGGTAAGCCTTGGGGAATTTTAAAATAAATATTATACCAATCAGGTTTTTCAGCTATTGTTAAGATTATTCCCATATAACCGTCCACCCAAACAGTATTTCCTGCTCGCAAATCCTCGACTTTGACATTCATGGAAACAATCCCCTAAAAGAACTTTAATTGGATGGTATCACGACATCTAGCTTTAAGTAAAGATTTCAATTTTTATTTCCTCTCCGCAAACAATAAATAGCATGCCGAAGGGCATGCTATTTATTGTTTGATGCGGGAGCTGAAGGAATCGAACCCTCGACCGCTGTTTTGGAGACAGCTGTTATACCACTTAACTAAGCTCCCATTTTATTCAAAAAAACTTTCGCTGTTGCTAATAATTGTCTTGCCATGTCATTGCTATAATAATAAATATTAGCACAGCCTGGATAATCTTTCTTAATACGTTTTCCTGTATGAGGTTTTGAATATGGTCTTATAAACTGACTAGATTTTATATCTGAAGCCTTTGACCAAAATTCTAATTGTGTTTTGGGATTATGATATTCATGCAAATGGAGGCCAACGCGAAATTTGTCTTCATCTATATCAAAGTTCTCTCTCAAAAGAGTTAAAAATGTCTTTATTAATGTTGGATCTGAATTAGTAAAACGCACTCCATTAGATGAATTCTTGCCACCTTCACACCAATAAATAAGAGAGCACACTATGCGAGCCATCTGCTTACTAAGAATCTGACTATTTAGATCTTCTTCCGCTTTTTGATAATGGACTTTATAATTGTCTTTCGTAGCATTCCTTCTAACTTCTGCGCCAATGAGCTGACCCTTTTTAATCTTTGTCAAAAGACGCTCTCGAGCTCGAGAGCCAAGCGGAACATTCCTTACCCATCCTGAAACACTACTTTTAGCTACGCCAACAACATCAACAATCTCTTTTAAAGAGTACCCCTTTTCTCTTAGCTTTATAGCTCTTAGTTTTTCCTCTATTTTTCGCTTCATCTGAACTGCCATATTAACTTACATAATACTATTATAGCAGTTCTAAAAATGAATATGAAGTTGATAACATTACCCTGTTATTCTAGCTTCTTTATGAGGAGTATGCTTTTTGCACCATTTGCAAAACTTATTATATTCAAGCTTTCTCGTCACCAACTTTTTGTTTTTTGAAGTATAATAATTGGCTTGCTTACAAACCGTACACTTCATTCTTAATAAATTATCTTGTGCCATAAATTAAACAATTAAATTATTTAGAGATTATACACTAAACCCAACTTTTTTTCAATACTGGAGCCGTTGGTCGGGATTGAACCGACGACCTACTCCTTCATGTATACCCATAGTTACCTAAGGGATTAGACTGTATCTTTCTCCTTTTAAAATGGAGACCCTTGTCAGTCGTTCGAGCGATTTTTTAAGTCGCTACGGTCTGAGCCCATACCAGGCCTTTAACCGTGATTCGGGATTCACTAAAAAATTGCTTTAATAGTGGGCAATATTACTTACCATGGAGTTGCTCTACCACTGAGCTACAACGGCATATAAAGAACACAAAGTGTGGGCAGGGAGGGATTTGCACCCCCGAAGGCACAAGGCCGGTTGGTTTACAGCCAACCCGGTTTGACTACTTCCGTACCTGCCCATCTCTTAAGTCTTTCATGTTTAAAAGGGTTTTTGCTCCCAATCATGGTTCGGAATCTGCTTAAGTCCCCTTTCCTGGTCAAATATACGCTAAAATTCGATATTTGTGAAGGGTTAAAGCCTATTTTTAAAAGCATATATCTTATATTTTCAAGCAGTGGTGTGGACATGTTCCTGAATGAAATTTGATGACCAGATCTTATTTTATAAATAGAACCGTCAGTATCAAACAATCCTCTCAAGCAATGTGCGTGAAATTTATGATTTTTCAATATCCATGAAGGCACTCCAACCTGCGACCGAACCTTATTTTCCACCAATCCCATATTCTTTAAATAATTCACAAGTTCCTTGAATCCTATATATAAATCGAGGTTGCCATCTTTTCTGAAACAAGACTTCAGATTATACCCGAATATTTTAAAGAATAATTCGTTGACATAATCAGCGTAAGCTTTTTCTTTTGTCCCCAGAGTAACCCAGACTTGTCCACTTGAAAGATGACCATCTCCCAATAAAATCCCTATAATTTCTGCTAACGATTCGTCTTTCCTTATATGAACAGGCAATCTTCTTCTGTTGAATGCGTGGATTTTTTTGTTCTTATCAATCTTAATGCCTAATCTTACAAGTCGATCATATACCGTACCCTGCTTAATACCTAACAAAGTCGAAATCTCTCCAATAGTGAGATTCCTATCTATATAGAGACCGGAGAGCCTTTTACGATAAATGGTTTTCTGACCTGCTGTCCAAGGTTGCGGCATCCATAAATCATACCATAGTGTTGACTACTTGAGTACGCCTCCATTTTTAAACCAACACTAAAACTGGAGCCACCTGTCAGATTCGAACTGACGACATCCACTTTACAAAAGTGGCGCTCTACCAACTGAGCTAAGGTGGCAACTTTGTTAGATTACCATTTTTTTGAGAACTTTAGAATGCTTTTTTTCCAATTCCTTGTTATTGGGATTTAACTCCATTGCTGCCTCAAATGATTCTTTCGCATCAGAAAGACTATTCATTTTTACATAAAGATCACCAAGAACTTCATACAACCTAAAGTCTTTGGGGTTTTTAGCTATCTCTATTATCAACTTCTGCTCCTCTTTTTTTAAGTCCTCTGCGGTCATTTCTGGAACGGGTTGGACTTTTGAAATAATGGGTTTTTCTAATTCTTTTTTATCTTCAACAACAGAACTTACCGTTCTAGAAACATTACCCTTTCTTATTCTTTTTATCCATGCTTCTGCCACCCTATCAATTTTTAATGAAATAACTCTCAATTTTCGGAGAAATTTCTCAAGCTCTATAAACCACAAATTTCCGTACTCTCTTAGTTTTAAACTTTTAAATCCGTCCAAGAATTCTGGAAATAAGTCACTTAAAAAATCGCCCTCAGCGTGAGTTTCTGGGGTAAGCTTGTTTAGATATGGCATCTTTCTAAAAATAATAATGGAAATCCCTACCACAGATGCCAATATTAAAATGAAAGGAATTAAAATGAACATGAGATAATAATCCGCGAACAAAGTGAGTGGTTATTGTTATCAGCACCCGCCTAAGGCGGGTAACTTTTTGTTACCAATCGCTTCACTCTTGGACAAAAATTTATATTTGAAATATTTCAAATCGGCCTATTTGAATATTCTCTCCTAATTTAGCTATATAACTATTGATGAGGTCTTTTACGGTCATGTCCGGATTCTTAACAAAAGGTTGATCCAAAAGATCATTTACCGTTCCGGGCTTCATGGCAGCAATATGCATGGCAATTTCTTTAGATAACTCTTGAAAATCGGTATTCCTTGCAACAAAATCAGTTTCGCAAAGAATCTCCACCATGGTTCCAAGTTTTTTAGTTGCATGAATATATGACGAAACCACACCCTCACTAACCTCGCGAGATGACTTTTTTTCGGCCATTTTAGATCCCTGAGATTTTAATATCTCAACAGCCTTTGCCTCATCTCCTCCGGCTTCATCTAGGGCCTTTTTTATTTCATTAAAAGAAAGCCCAGTACTCTCTCTTAAATTTTTTACCTTTTCTACGTCAGTTGAATTGCCCATTTATTGGAGCGAACTCCTACCGAAGGAGTTCTTCGTTATTTATTATTAGTTAATTCGTTCTTGATTATTTCCATAATCAAATCCACTGATTTTTTAGAACGATCATTAGCTGGAATTATATAATCCATATCGTCTGGATTAGAGTCAGTATTGGCTATGCCCAAAGTCTTAACACCCATTATCTTGGACTCCTTTACTGGCAAAGAACTTTCTTTGAGAGACGATACAAATACCGCATCTGGTATTCTGGTCAATTTTTTTAATCCTTCAAAATGAACGGACATCTTCTGGAGCTCTTTATTAAACATCATTCTTTCCTTTTTGGTGTATTTATCTAATTCTCCCGACTTGGTGGCTTTTTCCAATTCCTCTAATTTCTTCACCCTTGAACTAATAACTTTGTAGTTAGTAAGAGTTCCGCCCAACCATCTGTCCAAAACGTATGGCATATTCAATGATTCGGCCAAGTCTTTGGTGGAATCAACTGATTGCTTGGTAAGAGCCACAAATAGAACTAATCCCCCTTTGGCTAAAGTTGCCTTAAGGAATTCAACGCTATTTTTCAATTGAGCCTGAGTTTTTAAAAGGTCAATAATACAGATCCCGTCACGGACAGTAAAAACATACTTCGACATTAAGGGGTTGTAAGCAGTCTTTTTCCTGCCAAAATGCATACCCGCTTTTAACATGTCTTCATATGGCACTTGTGTTTGTATTTCTTGCATGGTGATAATTCTACCAGATAAGTAATTTTAAATCAAGAAATAAAAAAAGCGGGTAAAACCCGCTTACTTACAACCACCCGGAACAACAGTGATGGCAGCTCCCCCGGCACCAGGGCTGACCTTGGCCACATAAACCATATTACCAGTAGGAACTTCGCAATACGCCCTGTAGTCTGCCGTAACATAGGCGAGATTTGCAGAGGTGGGCTGTGCAGCCATAACTAAAGGTTTGGGCTCCACAAAAACAAGAGTAGCCACCACCGAAATAAGGACCATGCTTGGTATTAAAGTCACACTCAGGGCTCTCCGCAGTACCTTACTCTTAGACATAATTTTTCCTTTCCATTCAAGAGCCTCCACCAATATATCTCAACCTTTTGACTTTATCAACCTTTTGTAGTAATATCTATTATTATGAAAGAAAACATACATCCTCAATATTATCCAAACGCAAAAGTTAAGTGCGCCTGTGGCAATGCTTGGACAACCGGCTCTACAATGCCGGAAGTTAACACGGGCATTTGTTCTGCCTGCCATCCCTTCTATACTGGCACAGAAAAAATATTAGACACACGAGGCCGTGTTGAAAAATTCAAAAAACGTCTTGAAAAGACTGCCTCCAAGTCTTTAACTCCTTCTTCTAAGAAGCCCCGATCCTCAAAGAACAAAAAATAGATGTCTCAGCCGATTCAGTATCAAAACGGAAGTGTTGATTTTTTTGGACGCACATTCTTTACCGATTCACGCGCCCTAATCCCTCGTTTTGAGACTGAATTTTTGGTTAGCAAAACTGTTGCATGGTGTGCACAAAAACCCCAGCAACAAAAATGGTCGATAATCGATATCGGAACTGGTTCCGGTGTTATTGCTGTTTCGTTGGCACTCGAACTCCCTACTGCCAGTATAACCGCCATAGATACCTCTTTGTCAGCACTAGCCCTTGCTGGCGAAAACGCATTGAGGCATAATGTGGTGGATAGGATATCTTTCAAACAAGGAAATCTTCTTACTGATTTTGATGGCCGTGCGGATATTATTGTTGCCAACCTGCCTTATTTGCCGACCGAACGTATCCAACGTCTAGATTCATCCGTAAAAGATTTTGAGCCCCATCAGGCGTTAGATGGTGGAACAGACGGCCTGGAGCTTTACAGACAGCTGTTTGACCAGATTGCCAAGCTTCCCCACCGCCCATCACTTTGTGTATTTGAAATTGACGATGGACAAGAAGATGCTATTAAAAAAGAACTTGCCAAGAAATTACCCGATGCCAGTATTGGTATCCTCAAGGATACTAGCGACTTTATCAGATATATAGTCTTAGAATTTAATATAAAATCATGAGTGATTATCAATACACCCCATACAAGCCCCAACCAAAACCTATAGTTAAGGGTAACCAGGCTGTTGTTGAAATTAGGGCTGGTGCCGGAGGCGATGAGGCCGCACTGTTTGCGGCTGAAATCTACACGATGTACAAAAAATATGCCGGATTATCACGGTGGAAATTTGATTTAATTGACTCAAGCCAAAACTCCATAGGTGGCTATAAGTCCGTTGTCTTTGAAATAGACGGCCCGGGTGCGTTTGAAAAAATGAAATTTGAATCCGGTGTTCACAGAGTCCAGCGTGTGCCTGACACCGAAAAAAGTGGTCGTGTGCACACTTCAACCATTACTGTGGCCGTATTAGCCAAGGCCACCGAAAGCGAGCTTGTTATTCGTCCAGATGAGTTAGAAATAACTTTTTCCAGAGCTGGAGGTGCAGGAGGTCAAAATGTAAACAAAGTAGAAACGGCGGTTAGAATTTTACACAAACCATCAGGTATTGTTGTTTCGTGCCGCCAGGAACGCAGTCAATCTTCTAATCGCGAAAAGGCCATGGAAATATTGAGAGCCAAACTGCTTGAAATTAAGAGACTTGAAGAAACAGGAAACGTCACCGAAGAACGCCGAAAACAAATCGGTACTGGTGATAGGTCTGAGAAAATAAGAACCTACAACTTCCCTCAGGATAGAATCACCGACCACAGAATAAAGAAAAGTTGGGGAAATATAGATAAGATATTAAATGGAAACTTAGACCCCGTTTTTGATTCTCTAAGCGAAACACCTACCGAGCATGAATAATTTGGATTTAAAAAGCCCCATCTTTAAGCCTAATCCGGGATGGGGCGGTAAGTTGAAAAATTGGTTCAAAAACAACGAATCTATTTTATTCGTTGTTTTCTGGGTTTTCTTATTTGTCTTCTTTATCTTCAGAAGATTCTTTTGAGACCTCTTCAGCTCCTTCTTCAGGAACCTCTTCTTCCTTCTCCTTCTTAATAACCTCAACGTCTTCAATGGTTGCGGTTGGAGCTTCCAAAGCTTTTTCAAGCTCTGCTTCTGACATAGGTTCTTGAACAGTGGCAATTATCTCTTCAGCTTCTGCTACCACTTTAAGCTTATCGCTCAATTTCAAATCTTTAATCAATATCTGATCGCCCATATTCTTCAGGGATGATATGTCTATAGTTATTTCATGAGGCAAATCCTGAGGTAGAGCCTCTATTTCCAATTCATTTATATTTCTTACGAATATACCACCAAAGTCTTTAACTGCTGGTGATTCGCCCACAAAGACAACTGTAATTTTTGCCTTTATCTTCTCGTCCAAATTAACCTTGTAAAAATCAGCGTGCAAAATATCATCACTAATAGCGTCTTTGGCTATGTCGTGAATAATGGTTGGATATGACTGACCATCTACGTTAATGAAAATCAAAGTTGATTCTCCAGCTGATTCAAAAGCTTTTCTAAAATCCTTATTAGGAATCTGAAGAGGAATAGCTTCCTGATTTTTTCCATACAAAACTGCCGGTATAAATCCGGATTTTCTTAAGCTGTTTAGCCCACCACCAATAATCACTCTCTTCTGGGCATTTAGTTCTAATTTTTGCTGTTTGATAGCCATGTTTAAAGTTCTAATAGAATAACATAACCATAAAAATTAATCAACAAAAAGTACCCTTGATGGGTACTTTACTATCTTCTCAGGAGGAAACTCCCAATCAGTTTAGGCCAGCCCGTAGCAAGCACGGACAACACCAAAACGGAGCCGGAAATATTCAAACACGCCACAGAAACGGCCTCAGTGCCACCAATTTTTTTCACTATAAGAAAAGTGAAAAGATAACCAATCCACCAACACATCAGAATCAACCATCCAAGGATCATGCTCCCCAAGTAAATAATGTCTTTTTTAAAATAATCAAAATTAATATCTAGGCCCTTACGATAATTCCTGATTAACATTGGGTAAATGAAATTTCCATAGATATAATAACTTGAAACGACATAAAAAGAGGCAAAGACAAAGGACAAGACATTGCCCATTTATTTCTCCAGCATATATAAGAACTGCCCCCTAGAGTAATGATAAATAACCAGATTGTCAAACCAGTCACTTTTAACCAGAGAAGTTATTTTCCCATGAATACGCTTATTTTTTGTGAGACCAACTTTTTAACCTCTTCCACTGCGGGACCGAGATATTTATAAGGAGTAGTTTCGTTGGGATTATCGTGAAATGCTTTATCTATGGCATTACGGTATGCAACTCTGAGTTCTGTATTAAAATGAACATTGGTAATACCAGCTCTGATTGAAGCAGACACATCTTCGTCTTTTAATCCTGACGCCCCGTGAAGCACATAATAAGGTCTTGGCTCAGTAGATACTATTTTTGAAAAGTGTTCTATGTCCAATTTTTCTTCTTGCTCAGTAACTATTCCGTGAATATTTCCAAAAACTATAGCCATACGATCCACTCCTGTTCGTGAAATAAAATCCGCCACTTCTTCTGGTTTTGAATAATCAGCAGAACTTATTTCAATTTTTTGTTGAACCTCCGAAGAACCTCTTAAGTATCCAAGCTCACCTTCAACAGATATTTCTGGATTAACAGAACGACAATAATCAACAACCTGCTTGGTCAATGCAATGTTTTCTTCATTAGGAAGTTTTGAAGCGTCAATAATTATTGAATCATAACCAGCATCAACAGCCTCTTTGCATTTTTCGAAACTTTTATAATGATCTGCATTTAAAAAAACAGGGTAATTAAAATCTTCCCTCATCGCCCTAACTAGTGCCGACGCTTCTTTCATGCCCATAAAATTCGCCTCGCCCTCGGATGTTCCAACCATTACTGCTGGCGCTCCAGCATCACGAGAAGCTTCCACAATCCCCCGCAAAACATCTTCTGTGGCAAAATTAAAATGTCCTATGGCCTGACCATTTTTTCTGGCTTCTGCCAAATACCAGTTTAAGTTTTTGTTCTCACTTTTTATTTCTTTCATGCTTGTTAATTTCTAATGTCTAAATCCTAATTTCTAAACAATACCCAATAACCAAAATTAAAAAATTAGGTCAATTCAATAAATCCACTGATAATGTTCTCCCCTATTAACTCGTTCATTCTTTCTCTGCCCTGATACTCTGAGAACATTTTATTCCAAAGAGCTTCTTGCTGATGATAAAGATATTTAATCTGACCCTTTTTGACAAGCGACATTATTAGGTCGGTTAAATCAAAGCTAACCAACTGCTCTTGACCATTCTGATCTTTAAAGAAATCTCCAACATAATCCAACCCGGTCCAATATCCCAAACTCAAACCCCCACCATTTTCACCAGGCAACATTCTGGATAATCGTCCCAAATCTTCAGACACCTTGAGCCAATGTTCTGCTTCGGGATTTACGTGTGGTTCAAGTAATCTAAAATCCTGTTCATCATCCTTGGCCAAATATGTTTGAACTACACGCCAAACAGGTCTATCGCCCTGAATCTCAACTCTTTTATCCGAAACGTCTCCTCTTAAGAGAGATTTAAATTTATCTATGAAGTCAGGATCCTTCATGAACTTGCGGAATAGGTCTGAATAAAATGGAACCTCGTGCAAATAATGCATGATCAGAGTAAACATCCTCATTGTCTCACCGACAGTATCTATGGGCAAAGGAATAACAAAGATAACCCCATACTCTTTAAGGTGGCTAATGTTGTGATATTTTTTCTCAAGAAATTTATCAGCGACGGCAAGCCACTTGGCTTCCAACACTTTTAACTCCACGTCTCTTTCCTCAAAATCTTCCGGCTTCAATTCACTATAAGCAACATCAAAAAATTCATGCATCCAATCTTTGCTTTGAGTAAACCTTAAAGCACTGACAACGGAAGCAAATCCCTCCTTTTCCAAAAGTTCTGCCACACTAGTGTATCCAAAGTGGTTTAAAAGATTATCTGGTCGATATTTTTCCAACAATTCAGCAACTTTATCTTTTTTAATAAACATTCCCTTTGGTGGAGAAAATAATTTAAAAGCCGTTTCACAAAGCTTTCCACAGACCATAGACATTGTAGACAGGTCGGGTTTTTCCAGCAATTCGTATAATTTCTGATCTAATTTAACCAAATGACCAATCAATGCTTCATAAACCTCTTCTGCTGTTGAGTTTCGGGTCAAAGATAACTCTGCTAATGTTTTTGAAACCAATATGTCGTTTTGATTTGCAATTTCCTCCATGACCCCCTCTTGTCCAGTAACTTTACTCATCTTTACATCCAATTCATAAAGAACCTCGGGTGTGGTTCTTAATATTGATGCAAGTTTTTTGTATGGTTCTAACATGTTGTTTAATTTATTTTTACTTCAACTATTGGCCACGGCCCCCAATCATCCTTTTTTAAAATACCCGACTTTCCTCCAAATTGAGTGACGACTGATGATGCGTTGGCTGTAGCAAATTGAATCGCTTTTGGTATGTCACCGGAGCGAATATATTCGGAAACGAATCCAGAACTAAAAGCATCTCCGGCTCCGGTCCTCTCAATTACTGGTGAATCCGGAGTCCCAGCTCTATAGATATTTTTACCGTCAGAAACAACAACTCCTTCAGGACCCTTGGTCATAACAAATATCCCGCCAATGATCTCATCCATAAATTTAAAAATATCTCCCTCTTGTTTGTAATCAATTCCAGTCAAACCCGAAGCTTCTTCTTGATTCATTATAACTATAGAAAAATTCTTTAATAATGGCTTTAATTTTTCTAATCCATGTTCTAATTCTTTACCCCCAGGATTTGTCACTAATTTTACATTATTAGCAACCGCCCAATTAACAGCATTCTCCAATAAATCAAAGTGCCCGCCCAAGCTATCTAAGAAAAGCCATTTGGTTTGAATCTGATCAAAGTCGACTTTATTTGCATCAAAGTGCTGACCTTCACCCTTATAAGACAAAATGGTTCTTTCTCCGGAAGGATCAACCAAAATAGCCGAATATGCGGTGTGGTCATCGTAATGCTTCTGAAAAAACTTAGTTTCTATTCCCTCTTTTTCTAGTTCATCTAAAATCTCTTTGCCATTAAAATCATCTCCCACAACCCCTATGCAGGCTGTAGACAGTCCTTGTCTTGCAAAAGTAACCGCAGCATTAGTTCCACCACCTCCAGAGGTAAATACCATTTTTTTAATTTCAATCTTAGAACCTAGTGGGAAACAAATAGCTTTACCAGTAGAAAAAGCAGGTAAGTCAAAAGACTTAAAGCTGTCTGTGCTTATAAAAACATCGCGAGTAGCTGAACCAATTGAAACGATATCAAACATTTGAGATGAGTTAATTGTACTATCCATTATTGCTTATTTTATTCAATTCTTCAATCGTCTTACCCACATCGCCAGAGCTAACTATATAGTTTCCAACAACCAACTCCGTCACCCCTATGGCAATAAGGCGCAATATTGTTTGAGGATTAACTCCACCGTCTACCATAATTGGCACATTCGGATATTGACCATGAAATTCTAATATTTTTTCTATTACACTCTCAACAAATTCACTTCCATAAAAACCTGGGTGTACTGTCATAAACTGAACAAAATCCAAACTTTCTACCACTTCTTTTATTTTATCAACTTGAGTTTCTGGATTTAAGACCATGCCAACCTTTCTGTTGTTTGAATGTATCTGACTTATTAAATCTTTGTGACCATGATCAGTTTCAGCGTGAATTAAAAATCTGTCCGCTTTTGTTTTGTACCAAAAATACATCTGATCCTCCGGTCTGGAAACCATAAGATGAACATCGAATTTGGCTTTGGTTTCAATTTTTATTAATTGTTCGTATCCAGAAATAGTTTTAGTGGGAACAAAATCCCCATCTCCGATATCTAAATGAATCCTATCTGTATGAGGTTCAATCATTTTTAACAACCTCACAAACTCTTCTTCGGTTGTTGCTAGTATCGATGGTATAATTTTTGCCATAGTTTAACTTTTCCTTATGTGCTCCATCGCATAGCCAATGTCTGTGCCCACTTTTTTGCGAGGGTTAAATATGTTTTTGGGATCAAATATCTGTTTTGTTTTTTCAAATAATTTATAAACTTCGGAGCCATACATTTTCTCAAGATATGGTGTACGGATAAGTCCATCATTGTGTTCGGCTGTAATTGAGCCGTGATATTCTAAGACCAAATCATAAACCTTTTCGGAAAGTTCAGGAATTATTTTTTTAGATTTTTCATCTAAATCCATCAAGGGTATAATATGGAAATTTCCATCACCAGGGTGACCTGCGATTGTATAGACCATATAATCCTTATACTGCCTCAAAATCTCATTAAGTTTGGGCAAAAACTCAGGAAGGTATTCTGGTCTAACTATTAGGTCATCAATAAACGGGGCAGTTTTCTTACCCTTTACGTGTTTTCTTAACAAATTAAAACTCTCTCTTCTTATTATCCAATACTTTCGAGCATCATTTTCGTTTTGGGTAATTCTGGTTTTTATTTCAAATTTATCAGAAACTTCTTTTTGGCATTTTTTAATCTTATCCATCAACTCCCCTTCTTCGTCTCCGGTAAACTCCACAAGCATGACCATCTTCGGTATTCCGCCAGTTAGAATGGCCCAGACATCGGGAATAAATTTAAACATAGAACCAATCCCCATTCTTTTTATTAAATCCGGAAGTATTTTAATGGCCAATTTAAATGTGTGATCGTCATAGGACTCAAAACTTTCCGGCTCGTTTTTATTAACCATATTTACTACCTCTCCCAAAGACTTTAAATCTTTTAAAAATATTATTAACAATCTTGAATATTTTTTAGGTTTTATCAAACTAAATTTTATTTTTGTGATTAACCCCAAAGTTCCCTGAGATCCGGTAAACAACTGGGTCAAATCAAATCTTTTACCATTCCACACATTCCACAACAAATAGCCAGCTGAGTTTTTAGAAACATTGGGTCTGGCTCTCTGAACAAGTTCATAATTAGATTCCAATAAGCCGTGCATCTGGCGGTAAATTTCTCCTTCAAAATTATTTTGAGATTTTTTTTGCTCCAACTCTTCCGGTGTGAGAGATTTTAAAACATAATCCTCGCCATCACTCAAAACAACATTAAGTTCCTGAACATAATTTTCAGTTTTACCATAACGCAAAGATTTTTCTCCTCCAGAATTATTAGCCACCATTCCACCGACAGTACAAATTTCACGAGAGGCGGGATAAGAAGGTAATAATAAATTTTTATTTAATGTTTCTTTTTCAAAATCTCTATAAAAAACTCCTGGTTCGGTTACGGCATAATTATCTCCCACTTCTAAAATTTTATTAAAGTGAGTGGTAAAATCTAAAACAATAGAATTGTTTAACGCCCCTCCAGTCATATCTGTTCCACCAGAACGAGCTGTCAAAGATAATTCCTCATCGGAGTTTTTGGTTTCCGAGACCCATTTAACTAAATTCTTAACATCTTCAGTGTCTTTGGGATGAACAATCACACTTGGCTTGATTTCAAAAATACTTGCATCGTGACTAAATAGAGCAAGTTCTTTTTCGCTTGAACCAACCTCTCCCTTGACGATGTTTTTTATTTTATCTAGCATAAGTTAAATCTTTTTGCGGAGAAGAGTATGAGAATTCCCAAGGCGCGTTTTCTCTTCATAGGATTAGTGGTCGCTCTTTTGACACTAGCCCTCGCTCTTTCAATTGGAGGTTTTTATATGGAATTAATGTTTAAGTTTGGTGGGGGCAAATAAGCCCCTTTTTTAATTTAGCAAAAACCTCTAATTTTCCTCCTCTATGTCCCCAACCTCTTTTAACCGTCTGTTGAATCTTTCCTCGTCGGCAAATTCGGTATCAAGAAATGTTTTAACTATTTCTTTGGCCTCATCTTCGGAAATAAAATCTGAAGCCAATGCCAATACATTTATGTTGTCATCATTACGAGCTGATTGAATTTGCTCTTTACTAATCGCCAAACCAGAACGAATACCGTCAAACTTATTGGCAACCTCATCAACCCCAACACCTGATCCGCATACAAGTATTCCTCGATCCTCTATCTCAACGATGCTTTCAGCTACTTTTTTGGCATACACAGGATAATCATCATTCGGATCTAATTCAAAAGCCCCCAGATCTTCATGGTCATACCCCCACTTAATTAACCATTGTTTAATTTTTTCTTTTAACTGAAATCCTTTGTGATCAGCAGCTAGGTAAATCATAATTTATTTAAGTTTATTTAAATACTGAACCGCACTTAACAGGGCAACACAGCCCTGACCAGCGGCAATAACAATTTGGTTAAAAGACACATCGGTCACATCACCAGCGGCATACAAACCAGGAATGTTGGTTTCACAATTTTTACCAACAATAATCTCTCCTACGCCATTTTTTTGAACCTCAACGGGAACAATATTTGAATTCGGAATCATTCCTATGTGAATAAAAATTCCATCTACAGTTATTTCATGCTCACCATCTTTTTCATATTTTAAACTATCTACAAATTGTTTACCTGCAATCTTGGTGGTCTTGGCATTATACACAATTTCAACATTCTTTTTAGAAACCAACTTGTCCAATAAAATGCTATCTCCTTTAAACTGATCGTTTTTGTTAATTATGTAGACCTTCGTGGAAATATCGGCCAACATTAAACCTGCTTCCAAGGCCGAGTTTCCTCCACCAATAACAGCTGTTGTCTTACCAGCAAACAAAGGCCCGTCACAAACCGTGCAATAACTAACACCCTTACCCCTAAACTCTTTCTCACCTTCAACGTTTAGTTCTCTTGGATGAACCCCGGTTGCAACAATAACTGTCTTGGCAAGATAATCGCACAAATCATTATCTTTATGAGCAACAACACAAAAGAGGCCATCTTCTTGTTTGATTATCTTTTCAACCTCCACACCCTCTTCTGGAATAACACCATAAGAATTTAAGTGATTCTTAAATTGACTAGCGAGCTCCATGCCATCAATCTGTGTAATTCCTGGCCAATTGCCTATCTCTCCGGATGTTGCCATTTCTCCCCCAAAATCCTTTGTAATAATTTTAAAATTAAGACCCCGACGAGCAGCATAAATACCAGCAGTAGTTGCCGCAGCTGAACCTCCAACAATAATTAGATCGAGCATGTTAGTGTAATTTTTAGTAATAACCTTTTTAGTATATCATACAAGATATGCCTAACAAGTTAATTATTTGGGTAGTTCTTGGTATAAGCATGATTACTCATTTTGCCTTTTTTGGACATCCCAATCAAACTGTTTTTGACGAAGTTCATTTTGGCAAATTCATATCTGGCTATTACACTCACGAATATTATTTTGACATCCATCCTCCACTGGGAAAATTGATGATTGCCGGTTTTGCTAAGGTCTTTGATTTTAAGCCTGAGTTTAATTTTGCCAACATTGGCGAAAAATTTCCAGATAACAAATATCTAGCCCTTAGATTCCTTCCTTCTTTGGCGGGAACCCTTTTGCCCGTAGTGATCTTCCTTCTAGCTCTACAGCTCAAATTTACACCTCAAGGAGCATTTGTGGCTGGACTTCTGGTTGCAATAGAAAATGCACTTCTTGTTCAAACCCACTACATCCTCATGGACGGATTTTTACTGCTATTTGGATTTTCAACTCTTCTGTTTTATTTTCGGAGAAATTTCTTGTGGATGGCAATTTTTGGCGGACTAACAATTTCAATCAAATGGACAGGGCTGACTTTTTTAGCCCTACCGTTTCTTATTGAACTATTTAAAATATACAAACAAAAAGAATTTAAGAATGTTTTAAAACTACCTATCTATTTTTTGACAGTGCCTTTAATAATTTATTTTTCTGTTTTCATTATTCATTTTTCCCTACTAACAAAGCCCGGCCCCGGAGATGCTTTTATGAGCCCCGACTTTCAAAACGAAAATGTTTTTAACAAATTTACTGAGCTGAACCTTCAGATGTACCAATCAAATCAACGCCTCACCACATCGCACCCTTATGGTAGCCAATGGTACTCATGGCCTTTTATGACTCGAGCAATATTTTATTGGGTATCTGAAAATTCCAGAATTTATCTAATCGGTAATCCAATCATCTGGTGGGCATCGACGGTGGCCATACTAATGTCTTTAATGTATGTACTCCGACATAAAGTTATTAAAATACTTTTAGCCGGTTATCTTTTAAACCTGCTTCCATTTATTGGAATAAAGAGGGTTATGTTCTTGTATCACTATCTTACGGGACTTGTGTTCGCCATTCTTATTCTGGTTTATTTAATAGAAAGACAAAATGATTCAACGTGGTTAACTTCAAAGAAAATATTTATTGCATTAATTATTTCTTCCGCCATTGCTTTTATCTATTTCGCTCCTCTGTCCTACGGCCTACCACTAAGCCCTGAGGCCTACGGCGCTCGAGTCTGGCTCCCAAGCTGGAGATAATAAAAAACCCCTCTTAAGGGGGCTCACTGTGTTGATCCAACAATTGTTTTGGCATGCTTAATCCATTCATCAAAAGCATATTCTGCACCATCCCAGTAACGAGTACTTGCCCAACCACAGGAACATCGGCATTGATCTGTCATATAACTGACCTCTTCAACCGTGGGGACATGTCCCAAATATTCAGCACTGGCCTTTAATTTTTCAACTTCATTTTTTGCCTTAGCACACATTTTGAATCCTCACAAAAAAAGAACTTAAAGAAATGATATAACAAGGCCAGATCTATTTCAAATTAGTTTGAATCACTATCACTAATTATAATTCACACTGTTTTGCCTTCTGATAGAGTTCTTCTATGTTATCCCAATTGAGATTATCAAAAAATGCTTTGATATATGTGGCCCGATCAGAGCCAGTGTCTATGAAATATGAATGCTCATAGACATCAAGAGCGATAATTGGGATACAGCCCCAGACCCCGCCATGATTTTGAGCATCGCAATTATATTGCATCAATTTTTTCTCATTCATGTCCCAGCATAATATCGCCCAACCTCTTGCCGACATGCCACATGCTGAAAAATAAGTTTTAAAATCTTCAAAAGTTCCCCACTTTTCTTCAATCGCTTTAAGCACTTCACCCTTAGGATTTCCGTCTCCTCCCAAAATGGCAAAATAATTTTCATGCAAATACATTCCGTTTCTTGCAAATGTTTCACCCTGCTTTAGGCTTCTAAGATCGCTAAATATTTGATTTCCCTCAACTTTGCCACTTTTTCTTAACTCTCCAAGTTTATCCGAAATCTCATTGGACTTGTTAACATATCCCGCATAAAGCTTACCGTGATGTATTTCTACGGTTTTCTGAGAAATACCTCTCAATGCATCAGCTGAATACGTCAGTGGTTTTAATTCTTTTTTCATATAAACTGGTTCGCCCTCCGCTTAAATATTTAAGCGGGACGGGCCCTTCGGGTTTGCTCAATTTCTTCGTTAAAATCTCCGCTTGCTCCTCACCATAGACGTCTATGGCTCGTCACAATGCTCAATTTTGCCTCGAACTTGAGCTAACGACCTGCGTTATAAAAATTTTAATTTATTCCCAAACTTTCATTAATTTTGACCCTATCAAATCCGATAATAATTTTTCCATTTATGTCTATGACCGGAACGCCAAATTGTCCCGTCTTCTCTATCATTTCTTTTTGTTTTGCAATGTCGGTGGCAACGTCATACTCCTCGTACTCAAAACCCTTGGACTTGAAATATTCTTTTGCCATTTTGCAATACCCACAAGTCGGAGTCGAATATATTTTTATTGTGTTCATGTTTTTAGCATATCATATTCGTTATTATTTTGTACAATAATTAGTCAAAATGTTGGTTGCCAATACCTTGTTTTTGTTATATAATCACGAAAAGTAAACGAACCTTAAAAAGGAGGCTCGGTGATAAGAACCACTTTGTTTTGCATATTTCTCCTGATACCTTCTGTGGTACTAGGACAAAACAATGATAATCCCGCAAATTTCATCATGGGGGCGGTCGCTCAAAGGGCAATAGAAAATGAGAAAGTCAAAGAAGGTGCCATAGAATACAGAAGAAATCATGTCATCAAGGAGCTTAATTCAAAAGAAGAAGAGGGTCGCAAAAAAAAAGATGAGACCGAACTAGTTAAAAATGGTAGGGGCAGGGTTATTGAAAGATTCGGCAAGCCAGTAAAAAATGGTGGAAATGGAACAACGCCGAATATTAATTTTACCAAAGCAATGACAGACTTTTATGATTTCAGTATGGCCCCGACACCACTGATCATGATTGATGGCCGAGCCTATCACGTAATTGAATTCCGACCAACAAAAGGCACTCCTCGCCCCAAAGGCGATTTAGAGGAAATCTTGGCACGAATGGCGGGAACAATTTACATAGACGTAGAAAAATTATTCATTTACAGACTTGATGCTAAACTCATCAAAGAATATTCTCGAGGCTGGTTTGTTTATAGACTCAGCCGAGCAAGTATCAAGCTGAAGCAAATGGAATTTAACGACATTGTTGTTGTTGATTCGTTAGAGGTTATAGATAAGTATCACATATTTGGAGTAGAGACGTTTGAAAAACAATTAATAACGTTTAGTAATTATGTATTCGTACCATAACCACCCATTCACGAGGGTGGTTTTTATATGTCATAAATAGTGTATAATCCTAAGTCATGTTCAAGATTACCCACAAAGACAAGAAAACGAAGGCCCGTCTGGGTGTTTTAAGCACGCCTCACGGTAAAGTATTAACCCCCTCTTATGTCTTCGTGGGCACCTATGGCCATTTTCTCCATCTTAAACCACGCGACATTAAGAGAGCCGGCTCCCAATTGCTCATCGCAAACACATTCCACCTTTGGAATAAAGCAGAGAAGAATAAAAACAAAAAAGGGTTCGTCCACAAATCATTCGGAATAAAAATACCCGTCATGACTGATAGTGGCGGTTTTCAAGTTTTATCTCTTGCTTTTGGAGATAAAAATAAAGTTGGCAAATTTATGACCGGAGAAGCAAGAGTGGATTCTAGTTACAAGAGAAGCAAAATACGAATTACCCAAAAAGGGGTTCATTTTAATTTTAAAGGTAAAAAATCTTTCTTAGGTCCGGAGCTTTCCATGAAACTCCAAAACAAGATTGGTGCCGATATTATTTTTGCTTTTGATCAAATCACCTCACCATTGGATGATTATGAATACAACAGAAAAGCGGTTGAACTTACAGACAAGTGGGCAGAGATATGCTTAAAAACAAGAGACCCGAAACAAATGCTATTTGGGATTGTGCAAGGAGGATTGTTTAAAGATTTAAGAATCAAAAGTGCCAAATCTATCGGCTCCCTTCCTTTTGACGGTTTTGGTATTGGCGGTTCATATACGAAGGAGCAAATATCTAAAATGCTTAAATGGATTGTTCCCCATTTACCCGAAGAAAAGCCGAGACATCTGTTAGGTGTTGGGAAAGTAGCGGACATACTGGAAGCTGTTCAAAACGGAGTAGACACCTTTGATTGCGTCATTCCCACTCGTGAGGCCCGTCATGGTCGCCTCTATACCAAAACCGGACACATGGACATCCGTAAAGGAAAATATGTTAAAGACAAAAAGGTAATTGAAAAAGGTTGTGATTGTTTAACTTGCTCCTCAAAAATATCTCGCTCCAAAATCAGAGAACTGATTAAGAGTGAGAACATGAAACTAAATGCTGCTGGCCAACGATGGTGCTTAATGCATAACATGTGGTTCTTCAATAACCTGCTTGAAGACGTGCGAGAATCTATTCAAAAAAATAAGTTCTCGGAATTTAAGAAAAAAACCCTGAAATCATTTGATAAAGCAAAATAAAAACAGGACCATTTGGGTCCTGTTTTTATTTTGCTTGAGATTAGTTCTTTCGATACTTTGAAAAAACATGGAGATATAGAATCTCTAAAATACCTAATGTGTTGACCAAAAGAAGAACTCCAAACCAAATCTTATGTTCATGCTTGGCTGCATGCCAAAGTGCGCGATATTTCCAATAAAAAGTCCACACGGCAAGGATCAAAACAATAATCCCAAAAGTCACACCGGCGACAAACGAACCGCCAAAGTTGACCATACCATTGTTCAGTGTCCAATCCCTGAACGCTGAACCGCTCATCATATTAGACCAACCGCCGTACCAATTGCCCATCATAGGACATGAAATACCAGTTTAGTCGCAGCCGATTTGATTATCGGGCGTTGCGAATCTATGGTCTGATATTTTTTAAAATATTTATGTCTTCTTTAACTTTATCATGTTCTGTCTCGGCTATAAAGTCACAGTTAAACACAGCCACCAAATTAACAAACCCCTCTTTTCCGATTTTTCCGTCACCAATATGGTCGTGTCTGTCCTTACGTCCTCCAAGCTCAATCTTGGAATCATTGGAGTGAATTAGCTTGATTTTATTAAGTCCCACCGTTTTCTTTATTATTTCAACTGTTTTTTTAAAACCTTCTTTGCTTTTAATATCATACCCGGAAGCAAAAATGTGAGCGGAATCTAAGCAAACACCAAGGTCGTAACCACTCAACTTAATTATCTCGGCCAACTCTTCAAACGTATCGCCCATAACATTTCCGGCACCAGCCGAAACCTCTAAAAGAAGTTCCGTTGTGCCCTTATAGCCATCCATAACCCTAGCCACACCTTCGGCGGTTATCTTTATGGCTTCTTCTCTTTCCATATCTTTTGCGCTTCCAGGATGAAACATGACATATTTAGATCCAATCAAACCCCCCCGCTCCAATTCTTCTCTGACTACTCTTGCTGATGCTGAACGGATTGTCTTTTTTGAAGAAGCAAAATTTATGTAATATGGTGCGTGAATATAACAATTTTCCTGTCCCCATTTTTCCATTTCCTCTTTAAATTGTTTAACAATTTCTGGGGTAAGTTTCGGAGCCGGACCCCCTTGTGGCGAACGAGTAAACATTTGAAAAACCTCACAACCCAAATCCGCCGCTCTTTGAGGAGCATTTACAACTCCGCCTGCTATAGACACATGGCAACCAATTTTCATATTATTTAAACTGAATTAAATTTTCTCGCTTCAATTCTTCTAAAATATCAATGGGAATTGGTATCTCGTCTCGAACAGGACTGATTCCTGGATAACGCCATGCAGTAATAACAATTTTGCGACCCATACCCCTTTTGCTTGGTGCTTGATACATAACCCACACCTCTGATGGTCTTGTTTTTGATCCTGCCGGTTGCATGACCGCAATAGTTCCTTCAGCAACACCATTCTCGCTTCTTTTGGGGCTTCGCATCACTCTTTTATGGTTATTCCATGGTAAATCGGGGCAACAAGGATTCAGGCAATTTTAACAACAACCCTTTGGGATGCTGATATTTTTGTTTTATTCTTTGGCATTCGGATTTGGAGTAGACCTCTACACCTTCATCCGAATGCCTTCGCCTGAAAACAAAAAATCTCTAGCATCGCGCCAGAGATTTATATTAATTTAGGGGGCCTAATTTCCAATGCTATACGGGAGTGGTCCAACATTTTCCGCAACGGGCTTCATACAAATTTTCTGCTCCGACTTGTATTTTTTGTTCGGATGATCCACCTATTTTCTGCGTGAATCTGGCATCTTGTCCGCATTTAAAACAATTAGCGGTAAATTTATGCACTTCGTCAGCATAAGCAAGGATATCCGGCATCCCACCAAAAGGCTTCGCCCAAGCATCCAAATCAAGTCCTGCAACATATATTTCTAAGCTTGTCGTATTGCGCCACAAATAGAGAGTCCTTCCGAGCCAGACTCCAAAAAATTGTGCCTCATCAATACCCAAAACATCCGGCTTTTCTTGGAGAATGAGATCTCTCAGTTCCAGGTCATCGCCCCTAATTATGTGAGCTGGCATACTACAGTCCGGCTCAAATTTTTCTGCTTTTTTCTTCTTTGCGACTATTTGCCCAGCCATTCCGAAACGATCATCAATTGCTGGCTTAATTATCAGAACTTTTTTATGAGCGCGTTGTTTTGTTTCAAGGCGCGCCATAAGCGCTTTTGATTTTCCTGAAAACATTGGGCCAGTAAAAACGGTAATGGAACCGCATTCTTTATTCATTTGCCAACCTTATTTCCTTATTTCAAAGAAGTTTCCTATTATATACATATTTTCCGTAAAAATAAAACAACCCCTTTCGGGGTTGTTTTATTTTTTAGTAGTCTCTTCCACCGCCACCAAAGCCTCTTCCGCCACCGCGATTGAATCCACCACCTTGACCGCCTCGGCTAAATCCGCCGCCGGCTGGTCTTGGGGGTCGATCAGTCATAGGTCTGGCTTCATTGACAGTAACCTTTCGGCCGTCAACTTCCACACCATTTAACATCTCGATAGCTTTTTGGGCTTCTTCGTCGGTAGCCATTTCCACAAAACCAAATCCTCTTGATCGGCCTGACATTTTGTCAGTTATAACTGATGCCGATTCAACGGTTCCGGCCTGTGAAAAAGCTTCTTTCAAAGACGCGTCGGTTGTGTCATAAGACAAACTTCCGACATATAATTTCTTTCCCATTTGTATACCGTATTTACTTTCCACCCCGCAATCATAAGATTACGGAACGAGAGTAAAACAGTTGCTTTTTAGTAGGACGACCTCTCGTCTAGTTCCTGCTAAAAGAGGACTACTCCGAGAAAACCTACGTTGGTAAGATTATAGCAGAAAACCTATAATTTTGCAAGAGGCAGGGTTTTGTGCACCTATTCAACTATCACTTTCCCAAATTTAGAAGAATTGAGATGGTCATGATACCCCCAAGTTCCAACATTTTTAAATACAAAGGACCAAGACTGACCAGATGCTACCCCCACACAAGAATCAAACATTGGTATCAAAGTTTGGGTTCCGCAGGCAGATATATCTGTACCAGGGTAAGCTCTATGCAAAGGATGCATTGCTGAAGCTACCCACATCAACCTACCACTCTCATTTTTCCAAGTAACCTCATCTCCACTCTTTATCGTTATCATGTTCGGCGCAAATCCCGAATCGGTATAAACAACAATGTTTTTTGACACAACAGGAGACGGACTTGCGGTTGGTTCCGAAGAAACTATCGGTGGTGTGAATGGAACAAGTTCATTTTCCAACTTATTGTTTTTCAAAAAAATCCAACCAACTACCATAACTGCCACAATACCACCTATCAATAATATTTTTTTCATGCTCGGAGTGGGCTCCCACTTGTCGCCCGGCAAGACCTGAGCTTTTGCCTAAGGCAAGCTCGGTCTGCGAGGGGCCCCATTGCATTCCTCCCTTTCTGAATGCTCCCGAGAGGGGCAATGGGGACACGCGTCGGCGACTTATATTGGGAACTCTGTTATTTTAATTTAAATTAATTTATTTTAATTCTTTATCAATCAAAGCCTTAAATACTGCAAATGGCTGAGCACCAACTATTGGATAACCGTTCACAAACAATGTCGGTGTTCCAGAAACTCCATAAGACGAACCATCGGCCAAATCTTTTTCTACCTCTGATTTGTATTTTCCAGAATCGAGACATTGATTAAATTTAGTTGAATTTAATCCTAATTGAGAGGCCCATTTTTTCAATTCAGTAGCTCCGTACGTCACAGTTCCAGTTCCCTGTTTGCCCTGCTCACTAAATATCTTGTCATGCATTTCCCAGAATTTTCCTTGGTCCTCTGCACACTCAGCAGCTTCAGCTGAAATCTGGGCAGCCTGATGGAATGGTAATGGATAATCCCTGAAAACAAACTTAATTTTACCAGTATCAATATATTCACTCTTTATTTGCTGGTAGGCACCACTCCAGAACGAACGACAGAATGGGCACTGAAAGTCGCTAAACTCAATTACTGTTACTTTGGCATTTTCGTTGCCAATAAAAGCGTCATCGTCAACCGAAACCTTAACCTTCTCTCCTGGTGTTAGTCCAGCAGCTTGTTTTATATTTGCTCCAGTCTTACCAGTATTTAATGAGTAAAAAACAACCGAACCACTTATCATTAACGCTGCGATTAAAATTGCTCCTGGCAAGATAAGTTTTGTTTTATCAAAAATCATTTCCGATTTATTTTTTACTTGTGCCAACTCTACTTCAAAATTTTCATTTATATTGTTTTCCATCATTCAATATTACCGTAAACGAATTCCACAATCAAGAAAATCAACACACCCGAAGGTAAACAGGTTAAAAAAATAAAAAACAACCCAATCGGGGTTGTTTACGCGAACAACTCACAAATGAATCCTAACCCCGTCAACCCTGTCTCCGTTTTGAGAGTTTCTGAAAAGAGGCTCGGACACAAAGCCCCATTCTGTGACTAAGGGCGCAATCGTTTCCATGGCCTCGAGCGAACTCTCTTCCTTGGGATGACCCTTGTCTAAGGTGGAAAATATATAAACCCTATCCCAACAAATCTCAAAATCCAAGTCTGAATATGTATTTCCTGATGCTATTTCAATGAGCAAAAAGGCAAGAAGTGGATGTTGTACTAACAGTTCGTTGTTAATGGGCTTGGCCACATGTTTCTCCAGCAGACTACCTAAATGCGTTTCAAAGATACTACCATTCTATTGACCTTAGTCAAGTAGATTGCCCAACCACCTTTTCCCTCATAAAGTTTGCTATTTGGCTTAAATTGATATATGCTTGTATCTATATAAGGTCGAATACCTATAATAAACAAATTAACAAATTCACAACAATATGCCCGGAAAAACAAATTCTGCGTTCATGAAGCCAATGAACATCAGCTCAGATTTAGCTGAAGTTGTCGGTAAAGGTCCTATGCCAAGATCCGAAGTTGTCAAAAAACTTTGGGTTTACATAAAGAGCAAGAATCTTCAGGATCCAGCCAACAAGAGAAACATCAATGCCGATGAAGCCTTGAAAAAGGTATTCGGAGGAAAAGAAGTTGTTAACATGTTTGAAATGACAAAGCTCGTTTCTAAACATTTATCCTAGTCCCTAAACAGGGCAAACTAAAAACCCACCTCTTTGGTGGGTTTTTAGTTTAATCGATTCCACATTTACCTTTCAAAGCCCTAAGATCATCTGATGTTAATTTTTCATTCATACCCTCATTGAGGTAATACATTATAGCTTTAGGGTTGTCCAAATGCCCAAGCCCAAGCGCGTGACCCAACTCATGAGCAAGGACTCTCAAAAGCTTATTTTCACTATCAAACTGGTAAATATTGATTGAGATTCCACTCGCGCTACTTATGTATTCACCTTCGTTAAATTCCTTACCGGTTGATGCGCCAACAGTATTATAAGCATTAACCTGAAGATTAAGTTCGGTAATAAGCTTATTAAGAATTATTGCTGTTGAATTTATAGTATCACCCAAGTTGTTTAAGGAGTCTTGGACTTGGTTGATTATGGTAACTTGATTGTTTAAATCACTCCTTCTTTGTTGCAAATCATCATATTCACTCTTTGGTGCCCCACCACGACCATTCCAATACTTAACATCCTTTTCAAAAGAATCTTTATCACGATTATAAGTATCGACCAAGGTCGCTAAACGTGCTTTTTCTTTATCATACAAGACAACAAGCGAATCGTACTTGGCTTTTACCGTATCATAAGAAGCCCTGTCATCACTAATAACTATTCCCAATTTGTGCAACTCATCAGTAGCTTTCTGTCGATAATCATAAATGAGACTAATTTTTAAATCCCCTGTTGGTGAATAATCAAATAGCGGTTTGTTAATCGATGACTCCCATATTTTTTCAGCTCGCCCCATACTGTTCAGTAACTCTTCTTTTGTTATTCCAAATTGAGGATCAATGCGTTCAATTGAATATGTTATTGGTCGCTGGCAAGGTCGAAACCTGTTGAGAAGATTACGAAAAACACTGCCAATATTATCTCTATGATAATAACCAAAACCCAAAAGCAAAAAGACGACACATAGACCGCCAAACAATTTAATTAAATAAGACCTCATGCGTGAAGTAATTATAACACATAGAGGCCATTTTAATCCCCAAAAAAAGCCGACAAACATGTCGGCCTTACAAAAAGATAGAGAGCAGGCGTTCACCCATAAAGAAAAATCCGGCCCAAATTAAGACGCTTATGATTATTCCGACACTCAAGTAACGAACATAAACCTTGGACCCCCTAAGCAACTGGCGCATACACACCTCTGTGGTTAATTAGGAACCAAAAGCAAAATACCACTCTCGTGGTATTTTGTAAATTACTGTTCTGAGATTTATCTATTTCTCTTCTTTTTTAACGCCGCCAATCTAACTCTTTTTATTTCTAATCTTTTTTTGGTTTTGCGAGAACTTGTTTTTTGAAACTTTCCCACTCCAGTTCGTCTTTTTCCCATATGTGTATTAATTAATTTATTACCCACTGATTATAGCAGAAAACGGCAATAATGGAAACCATTCCTAGTCACCAAGATCCAATGTTTCATCGATTCTTATTTGACTCACAAATTCAGGAACATGACTAACAAGAATCATGGCACCCTGATATTGATCCAGAGCTTTGGCAATAATTGGCAAGTGTCGGAAATTTATGTGATTGGTTGGCTCATCAAGAATTAACAACCCTGGCTTTTGCATTACCAATCGGGCAAATGCAACTAAACCTTTTTGCCCTTCGGATAAATTTCCTATTTTTGTTTTAATAACATCACTCGTAATTAAAAATCCGGCCGCAATTGAACGAATCTCCTCCTCATCCAAGTTTCTTGTAACCTCATGAAGAGATTCGTATACTGTGTCTTCAAAATTTAAGGTTGAAAAATCCTGACGATAATAACCCACAGTAACACCAGAAGTTATGGTGGCTCCCTTTGCTTTTCCTGAAGCAAGTGCCTCAAGAAGTGTGCTCTTGCCAATACCATTTGGGCCTGACAGCAAAAGGTGGCGATTTTTGTTGAGTGTGATATCTACTTTTTTCTGAACGGGCTTGTGTTTCTTGAAAATTCCTACAGAAGACAAAACAACAATGTTACCAATTAAATCTTTCTGTGCTGGAATAGTAAAGCTACGAATAGTTTTGTCTTCCTTGCGAACTTCAACCTTAGACTCTTCCATCTCTTCAGCATCTTCACGCATTCTTTTTGCGAGTACGCGTAATCGTCCACCTTTCATAGCAAAAAAATTAGCTTTTTCTTTTTTATCTATCGCCTCTTTGGCCAAACGAGCATTAGCACTATTTTCCTTTTCAATACGAGCAGTTATCTGTTGCACCACATTTGCATAGTTTCCTTGATACTGTTCGACTTTTAAGGTTCGCACATCTAAATACAAAACGCCCTGAGTAAAAGCGTTTAGGAAATCTGCATCATGAGAAATAACCAAACACGTCTTTTTGTAATCAATCAAAAACTGACGAAGATGAGTGATGCCGGCCTTATCAAGGTTATTTGTTGGCTCATCTAAAAGCAGAACATCTGAGTCTTGTATTAATGCCGATGCCAAAAGCAATCGCGCCTGCTGACCACCCGAAAAAGAACGTACAATTCTATCGTGGGGCGCATTTAAATTAACCACCTCCAAAACAGCATCAATCTTAGGATCAATATCGTACACCTTATCTCTGAAACACGCTTGGAAAAAATCTCTTATAGTTAAATCGAGCTGGTCTCGGGGAATTACCTGACGAGCAATCGCAATTGTAAGGTTGGGTGCCAAATGAACCGCCCCAGATTCTGGTTTAAGTCCACGAGTAATAAGTTGAAAAATAGTACTCTTTCCTGCTCCATTCTGACCCATAATAGTCATCTTCATTCCTCGTCTAACCGAAAAATCCACCTCCTTTAGAATGGGCTTGTTGTGTCCGAATTCAAATGAAACTTTCTCAAACCTGATTATTGTTTCTCCTTGTGCCATGTTGTGTAATGTCTATACGGTTATAGCCCAATACTATACCATGTTTCTCCAATTCAGTAAATATGCTATACTGTTATCCACCATGAAATCGGTCTTAATTTCTAAAAAACCTTGGGATGTTGTAGTTATTGGAGGGGGTCCTTCGGGAATGATGGCGGCTGGAACAGCTGCATCTTTGGGTGCGCGTGTTCTTCTTTTAGAGAAAAACGCCACCCTTGGCAAAAAGCTTCTAATTACCGGTGGGGGGCGTTGTAATGTAACTAACGCCGAAACGGATAATAAAAAGCTTTTGGCTAAGTTTGGTAAATCAGGCAAATTCCTCTTCTCTGCTTTTTCTCAATGGGATGTTAAGGACACATTAAAATTCTTTCATGATCATGGCATGGAAACAAAGATTGAAAACGAATTGCGAGTTTTTCCGACAAGCAACAAAGCTCAATCCGTCTGGAATGTTTTAAGTGAATACATGAATGATGGAAAAGTGAGTGTTCTAACCAGCTCGCCGGTAATAGGTTTTGTTAATTCTAATAAAAAAATAATCTCAGGTGTTAAATTGTCGAATGGAGA